>Ga0070671_100000571_pt1 | contig 26185 bp, 26 predicted proteins | sample KBSS73metaG_FD_65341 | JGI IMG/M metagenome (GOLD analysis project Ga0070671, IMG submission 65341) | Switchgrass rhizosphere microbial communities from Kellogg Biological Station, Michigan, USA - KBS S7-3 metaG | ecosystem: Host-associated > Plants > Roots > Rhizosphere > Soil ...
GCACTCAAGCAGTACGCCGGGTCGAAGACCGGCGTTCCTTCGTACGCGGAGTACAGCGGATGGCTGGTCGCCGACCTGTTCCTCTACGGCCTCGAGGCAGCGGGCTGCGACGCGACACAGGGCCAGTACATCACCGCGCTCACCGCCAGCACGACCTGGACCGCGGGGGGCCTCTACCCCAACCCGCGCGTGTTCGCGGAGAAGGGTGTCCTGGCCTCGTCCCACGGGCCCGGTAACTGCATCTACATCTCGACCGTCGAGGGTGACCACTTCGTGCCGGACCCGAAGGCGTCGCCGCTGTGCGGGACGGTCATCGGGAAGCTGTAGTCCCCCGGGTTGAGCACCACTCCCCCGGCGAACGGCGCTTTCGCTCACGAGGAATGAGCGAGAGCGCCGTTCGCCGTCGACGCGGTGCTCGACGTCGATCGGCGGTGATCACCCACATTCATCCGTCAGCGGTGGGCGTCGACAGGATCACCGGATCGGACCAGCGGGTCGCAGAGGCCCAGATCCGGACGGCGGGGACTCCGGGAACGAAAGGCTATGCTTCCCTCACCGGGCGTTCGGCCCGCCCACGAAGGAGCTCCGCCCGTGCCCAGCCGCCGTATCGCCCTGGCCGCCGTCGCCGTGATCGCCGCTCTCGCCCCACTGACCGCATGCGGGAGCTCCGCGGACCTCACGATCTACTCGGGCCGCAACGAGCAGCTCGTGGGTGGGCTGCTCGAGAAGCTCGAGGAACGGGTCGGTGGCAGCGTCGAGGTGCGTTACGGCGGCAGCGCCGAGCTGGCCGCTCAGCTGCTGGAGGAGGGCGACGGCACCGACGCCGACGTCTTCTTCTCCCAGGACGCGGGCGCCCTCGGCGCGCTCGACGACGCGCAACGTCTGGAGCCGTTGAGCCCCGCGGCGCTCGACGCCGTTCCGGCTGCTTATCGGGCTGACGACGGCAGCTGGGTCGCCACCTCGGCTCGCTCCCGCGTGCTCTTCTACGACCCGCGGCAGGTGCCAGCGGCCGACCTGCCCGCGACCCTCGACGCCGTCACCGATCCGCGGTGGCGCGGGAGGATCGGCTACGCCCCGACGAACGCCTCGTGGCAGGCCTTCGTCACCGGCGTCCGCGTGCTGCGCGGCGAGGACGGCGCCCGGGCCTGGCTGCGGTCCTTCGCGGCGAACCAGCCCGTCCGGTTCGAGAACAACATCCAGATCCTCGACGCGGTGAACGCCGGGCAGATCGCCCTCGGCCTGTCCAACCACTACTACTGGTACGAGCGGGTGGCAGAGGTCGGCGAGCAGGCTGTCCCCGCACGGGTGCACTACGTGTCGGGTGGCGACCCGCTCGGCCTGGTCAACGTGGCGGGGGCAGGCGTGATCGCCGGGACCGCGCAGCCGGAGATGGCGCGCCGAGCCGTCGAGTTCCTGGTGGCGCCGGAGGCCCAGCAGTACTTCGCCGACGAGACCGCCGAGTACCCGGTCCGGGCGGGTGTCACCTCCAGCCGACACGCCCTGAAGCCGCTCGACCAGCTCCAGCCGCCGGACATCGACCTGTCCGATCTCGCCTCGCTGCAGCAGTCGCTGGCGCTGCTGCAGGAGACCGGCCTGGCGTGACCGCGCCTCCCGGCCCCGTCCGCACGCAGCAGGCCCCGTCGCCGGCACGGCGGGGCGCCCCCCGGGCGCTGCTCGCCGCCGCCGTCGCGACGGGCGCGCTGGCCTGCGTGCCCCTCGTCTACCTGGCCGTCCGTGCCCTGGAGGCGGGACCGGGCACGGTCGTGGAGATCCTTGCCCGGCCGCGGACCGCCGAGCTCCTGGCGCGCAGCGCGCTGTTGGGCGGCTCGGTCACCGCAGCCTGCTTGGTCCTGGGCTGTGGACTCGCGTGGCTGCTGACTCGCACCGACCTGCCCGGTCGCCGGGTGTGGGCCGCGGTCCTGGCCCTCCCGCTCGCCGTCCCCTCGTACGTGGCGGGGTTCACGTGGATCGCCGAATGGCCCGGTCTGGCCGGGTTCCCCGGTGCGTTCCTCGTGCTGACCCTGGTCAGTTACCCGTATGTGCTGCTGCCGGTCGCCGCCGCCCTGCTGGCCTCCGACGGCGGGCTGGAGGAGGTCGCCCGGTCACTCGGCCGCGGTCCCGGAAGGGTCCTGCTCACCGTGACGCTGCGCCGGGTGCGGCCGACGGCGGCGGCCGCGGGCCTGCTCGTCGCGCTGTACGTGCTCAGCGACTTCGGTGCCGTCTCGCTGATGCGCTACGAGACCTTCACCCTCGGCATCTTCACCAGCTACCGGGCCACGTTCGACCGGACGCCTGCAGCAGTGCTCGGATGCGCCCTGGTGGCTCTGGCCGCGGTGCTGACCTGGGCCGAGCACCGGGCCCGCGGACGGGCGGGCGGCTGGATCGGGCGCGGTACCCCACGGCCGCCAGTGCCTGCGCGGTTGGGTGGGTTCCGCCCCCTCGCCCTGCTGACGGTGGCGGCCGTCGCCGTCGCAGCGCTGGGTGTGCCCGCGGTCAGCCTGGTGCGCTGGACCCTCGCCGGCACCTCGGCGGGGATCGACTGGGCGGGGCTCGGCGGCGCGGCGGTCGCGACCCTGCAGGTCGCCGGGCTCGGTGCGGTCCTGACCACGGTCCTCGCGATGCCGGTCGGGGTGCTCGCCGCGCGGTACCGCGGGCGCACGGTGACCGCCGTCGAGACCGCCGCGTACGCCGGACACGCACTGCCCGGCGTGACCATCGGGCTCGCCCTGGTCTTCGTGGGGATCCGGCTGGTCCCGGCGGTCTACCAGGAGCTGCCGCTGCTGCTCGTCGGGTACGCCGTCCTCTTCCTGCCGCTCGCCGTGGGGGCCGTGCGGACCGCCGTCGCGGCCGCGCCCGTCGGCCACGAGGAGGTGGCTCGCTCGCTCGGCTGCGGCCGAACGGCGGCATTCGCCCGCGTGACCCTCCCTCGCGCGCTGCCCGGCATCGCCGCCGGCGCGGCGCTCGTCTTCCTGACCGTGGCCAAGGAGCTCCCGGTGACACTGATGCTGCGGCCGACCGGGACGGACACCCTCGCGGTCCAACTCTGGAGCCACACCGGGGCGGGCGCCTTCGCGGCCGCCGCACCGTACGCCGTGGTCCTCGTGGTGGTCGCGGCCGTCCCGAGCGTCCTGCTCGATCGGGCGGCGCACCGGTGAGCACCGGTCTCGTGGTCTCGGGTGTGCACGCCGGGCACCCCGGTGTGCCGGTGCTGCACGGCGTGGACCTCGAGCTGCCGCCGGGGGCCCTGCTCGCGGTGCTGGGTGAGTCCGGTAGCGGAAAGACGACCCTGTTGCGCTGCGTCGCCGGTTTCCATCCCGTGGCGGCGGGTGAGATCCGGCTCGGCGGGCGCATCGTGGCCGGCCCCGGGGTCGACGTGCCGCCGGAGCGCAGGCGGGTCGGGCTGGTTCCCCAGGACGGCTCGTTGTTCGCCCACCTGTCGGTGGCCGGGAATGTCGGGTTCGGGCTCGACCGGGCCGCCCGCAGGGGCACGCGGGTGCAGGAGATGCTGGAGCTGGTGGGTCTTGCCGAACTCGGCGACCGCATGCCCGCGGAGCTCTCCGGAGGGCAGCAGCAGCGAGTCGCCCTGGCCCGTGCCCTGGCCCCGGATCCGGCACTGGTGCTGCTCGACGAGCCGTTCAGCGCGCTCGACGCCGGCCTGCGCGCCGAGGTCCGTGAGCAGGTGCGGGCGGCACTGCACACAGCAGGCGCGACCGCCGTCCTGGTGACGCACGACCAGCAGGAGGCGCTCGGGGTCGCGGACCTGGTGGCGGTTCTGCGGGAGGGGCGGGTCATCCAGGTCGCCCCGCCCCGGGAGGTCTACGGCGCCCCGGCGGACGTCGGCGTCGGCACCTTCGTCGGTGAGGCCGTCGTGCTGCCCGTGGCGGTCCGCGACGGCTGTGCCGCGACCGTGCTGGGTCCACTGCCGGTGGCCGCCCCCGACGGTCCGGGCCGGGTCCTCATCCGGCCGGAGCAGGTGCGGTTACGCCCCGGCGGGTCTGCCCGGGTCCGCGAGGTGATCTTCCACGGGCACGACGCGACCGTGGTCGTCGAGCTCGGCGGCACGGCGCTGCGGTGTCGGACGTCCAACACGGAGACCCCGGAGCCGGGAGACCAGGCGAGCCTGGAGCTCCGCGGTCCGGTCCGCTTCTATCCGGACTGAGGCCCGCAGCGCCGCGCTCGCCCGGACGACCAGCTCCTGCACCGCCACGCCGCCGACCAGACAGGCGAGCACGACGAGCACCTGCGGCAGCCCGTTCAGCGCCGACATCAGCGCGTAGTGGGTCAGATAGATGGCCAGCGACGCCCCCGCGAGCAGTCCACAGAGCCGGACCAGCGCTCTCGGAACCGGGAGGGTGGGCACCAGCAGCAGCGCCGTGCCTGCGGCGACCACCGCAGCCCGGTGCGGCTCGTGGGCGAACATCACGGGGACGGCGAGGGCGAGCCCGGCGAGCACCGCGGTCCGCTGCCACCCGGTGGTCGCGCGCTGCGCGGCCCACCCCAGCGCGAACAGCCAGATCACCGTGTGCACGCTCATCTGGCGCAGGGAGAAGGCGTTGCCGCCATCGTCGACGAACTGGCCGAGCAGTCCGACCGCGAACAGCGCCACGGGCAGGGCGAAGGGCCTGCGCCGGTCCAGAGCCCGCACCGCCGGGACGGAGAACAGCAGCGCCATCAGCACCAGGATCTGCGGCAGCGTCTCGACGAACCAGTAGCCCCAGGCCTCGGGATCGACCACGTAGTTCACCAGCAGGGCGTTGTACCAGTCCACGTCGTCGGCGACGGTCGCCCGCCACGCCACCCACAGCGCCGCCGGAACCGCGATCCGGGCCGCCGTCCGCAGGATCGTCCGCGAGGGCCGCGGCGGCGCCAGGGCGAACCGCGCGAACGCCCACCCCGCCACGGCGAGCAGCACGTGCGAGCCGCCGAGGATCCGGAACAGACCCACGTGCGAGGCCACGATCAGCACGATCGCCAGCGCTCGCAGCAGGACCGGCGTCTCCACCGGCAGCCACCGCCGCGGTGGGCGAGCGCTCTCCGCGAGCTCGGCGACGGTGCGCTCGGGCCAGTCCCGCGGCAGCACCCCCAGCGCCCGCTGCAGACGCAGGGCCGTCTGGACGTAGCGCAGCGAGTCGCCGCCGAGGCCGACGAAGGTGTCGGTGTCCGCGATCACCCGGCCCGGGAAGACCGCGGCGAACGCGCCGCGCACGGGATCGGCGGGCTCGGTCCACGACCGCTCCGACGGGTCGGGCAGCGACGCCAGCGCCGCGAGGTCCACCTTCCCGCTGGGCAGCCGGGGCAGCGCCGCGACCTCCACGACCCGCAGGGCGGCGGGCGGCAGCCCCAGCCGGTCGCACAGCCGCTCGCGTAACCGGTCTCCGGGTCCGCTCCTCTCGCTCCGGACGAGCGCGACGGTGATCCGCCGGTCGTCTCCGGTCGCGACCGCCTTGGCTCCGTGCGCCTCGGCCAGGCGCTCCACCTCGTCGAGGTCCACCCGCAGCCCGAAGAGCTTGACGAACCGGGCGGCCCGTCCGGTGATCTCGAGCAGCCCGTCGGACCGCCACCGGGCCCGGTCGCCGGTGTCGAGCCGGTCGATCGTCCGTCCGAGCCCGAGGTCCACCGGGTTGCGCGCGTAGCCAAGCATGACGTTCTCGCCGCGGTAGACCAGGTCACCCACGCCGTCCGGGCCAGGGCGTTCGACACTGAACGCGCCGCCGGGCACCGCGATTCCGACGGCCGACGGCGCCGCCGAGGCCCGTTCCGGCGGGAGGTAGGCCATCCGCGCGGTGGCCTCGGTCTGGCCGTACATGACGTACAAGGACCACCCGCGCTCCGCCCCGAGCGTGGCGTACCGGGAGACCGTGGCCGGATCGAGCCGCCCGCCCGCTTGCGTGACGTAGCGCAGTGAGGGCAGCGCCCGGTCGGCGAACCCCGACGCGTCGAGCAGGTCGAAGGTGTACGGAACGCCGTGCAGGCTGGTCAGACCCAGATCGTCGAACTCGTCCCAGAAGGCGGGCTCGGCGACGGACCGGTCCGTGAGCACCACGGTGGCGCCACGGGCGAGGTTGCTGTTCAGGACGGAGAGCCCGTAGCAGTACTGCAGCGGCAGGGTGAGCGGCGCACGGTCCTCCGGCCGGATGGGCAGATACCCGGCGATGGACTCCGCGTTGGCGTCGAGGTTTCGACCGGAGAGCCGGACCAGCTTGGGCGAGCCGGTCGAGCCCGAGGTCGGCAGCAGCAGGGCGAGGTTCGGGTGCAGCCGCGGGCCCGGGCCCAGCTCCTCGAGCCGCACACCACCCCCGTCCGGGCGCACCACGAGGTCCGGCCGGTAGGCGTCGAGCAGCGGTGCCGTACGGGCCGGGTCGTCGCCGACGAGCAGCGCCGCATGACCGGCCCGCAGCGCGGCGAGGTACGTCACGACCGGTTCGAATCCCGGGCCCGTGATCACCGCCACGAGCTTGCGCCCCCCGCCCAGCTCGGACGCCCGCGCGTCAGCCCGGGCGGCCAGCTCTCCGAAGCTCAGGCAGTTGCCGGCCGCGTCCAGCAGCGCGGGACGCCCACCGTGGCGCGACAGCTCTCCTGCGAACCCCGGCGTTGTGGACACCGCACCATCACATGTGGTGAGGCTGCCCTTGGCAAGGGCCGGAAGGTCGGTTTTCGTCACGCCCTCGCTACGCGCCACGGACCGACGGGTGGGAGGCGACGGCGCCCTCACCCCGGGCCACCACGATCGTCAGATCATGGAGGACAGGGTCTGCATCTCCCTGATCTCGGCACGCTGGTCATCGATGATCTTCTGTGCGAGGGCCTCCCCCTCGGGGTGCTGCCCCTGGGCGAGCTCGGTGTGCGCCATCGCGACGGCCCCGTTGTGGTGCTCGACCATCATCTGCAGGAACCCTGGGAGTGGTGCGGGATCATGCCCTGGACGAAGGCGGTGTCGGCCCGTTGTGCGCAGCCGAGGACGACACCGAGGTGGCGGGCGCGGCGCTGCTCGTCGGTGCAGCGGTGGAAGGCGCACCGGAGGCGCTGCCACCGTCGCCGCAGCCGGCGAGGATGGTGAGACCGGCGGCGGCTGCGAGCACGCCGAGGACTGACTTGCGGTACATGGAACAAACTCCCTCTGCGAAGAACATGCGGATGCGATCGGACCAGTGCTCTTCTGCGCTGGTCCGATCAGTTCCGCAGGACGCTACGGACTCGACGCCGACCGGGTGTGACGTGCCCGAAGGCGATGCCTCACCGTTCGCCCCGGAGTGCGGAGCCAGCGCCCTACTGCGCCTCTGGACACCAGAGCCGTGCTCACTCGCGGCGGAGTTCGGCGATCACAGGTTCCGGGATCGACACGGTCTCGAACGATTCCGGCGCCCAGATGACGAGCGCCTCGAAGTCGTCCGAGTAGGCGATCTCGTTGTGGCCCACGCCCGGAGGGATGTTCACGCAGGTGCCCGCGGCCAGGCGGACGAGCCTGCCGTCCTCGAAAGCGATGTCCTCCCATCCGCGCAGGCAGTAGACGACCTGGATCGTCAACGGGTGGTAGTGCCAACCCGTAGTCCCGTGCTCCCCGGGTAGCGCTCGGACGTGCTGGGCGTTGAACTCGCCCTTGGTCGCCGCGAGGATCCCGAGGTCCCGATACTCGAAGAAGCTCCTCGTCCCGCTCGTGTCGAACGAGTCCGCTCGCAGGTGCGAAACCGAGAGTTCGAACGGACTCGTGGGGCGATCGGCTACGGACATGACGGAACCTCCTGGCTCGCGTGCGGGTGGGGAGATCGTGGGCCCGGCGGATCGCCGTGCGGCGACGAACGGGGCCGAGCCGACGCCGTCAGCTGCAGCTCGTGGGTCCAGCAGCTGGGGTCCTGACGATGGAGGTAGAGGAAGGCGTCGGCGATGCTCGATGGATCGATCAGCGCGTTCGGCGCGGCGAAACCCGGCAGCGCCCGCGTCCCCGGGGAGTCGATGACCCCGTCCACGACGACGTTGACGACGTGCACGCCGTGTTGCGAGTACTCCTCGGCCAAGGCCTGCGCGAGCGCGCGCATCATCGTCCGGGGGTAGTAGAGGGACTCCCCGGTGTGGCGCTTGCGCCCGCGCAGGGAGTACTGGTTGTTCGAGAAGAAGATCGCGCCACGGCCACGTTCTCGCATGGCCGGCAGCACCTCGCGCACGACCAGGAAGGGACCGCGGCACGCGATGTCGATCGCGGTCTCGAACAGCTCGGGCGGGAAGAACTCCATGAGCTCCTGCTCGGGCGGGAGCTCACGGCCCGCCATGTAGCCCGGGTTGTAGACCAGCACGTCGGGATCGCCCGCGCCCTCACGGATCTCCGCGAACGCGCGGCCGATCGACCGCGGGTCGCCCAGGTCCAGCTCCACCGCGGCGCAGTGACCGCCGTGACGCCGGATGGTCTCGACGAGCGAGGCCGCGTTCGCCCTGGTCCGTGTCGTGAGCACGACGAACTGGCCCTCCTGCGCGAACCTCATCGCGAGGGCACCTCCGAGCCCCCAACGGGCCTCGGTCGGCACGTCAGTGCTCGGCAGGCTCCGACCATGGACGAAGACCGTGTTCGGGCCGTTCGTCTGCCACTTCGACGTCGCGCCGACGATCACCGCGACAGGCAGCCCGCCCGGGTTCCACTTCTTCTCCTGCGTCGACACGCGGAGTCCCTTCTCGAGATCGGCACGGCTCCGGACACTGGCCGGCCACCAGGTCAGGTCGATGTGGTCTCCGCACGGGCCGCGACCTCCACCCTCCGACCGTCGCCGAACCACGATCCGACGTGCCACCGCAGCCCGATCCGCACCGGATCACCGGGGCCGAACCGGGCGCCCTCGGGCGCCGCCGCGTGCACGTTCAGCGTCGCCGAGCCTGCCGTGACGCTGAGGTCGTAGTGCCGTCCCTCGTAGACCGAGTCCGCGACTCGGCCCTCCAGGACCAGCCCGTCGTACGCGGTGGTCGTGGCGGGCAGCAGGTCCACGTCGTGCGGACGGAACCGCAGGGTCAGTGAGTCGAAGGCTTCGCCGGTGACGACCGGGACCCCTCGGCCGGACCCGCCCCGCACCGACCATGTTCCGCCTTCGGCGGGATCGAACACGAGCCGGTTGCTCAACCCCACGAAGTTCGCGGCGTACTCGGTGAGCGGGCGGCCGTAGATCTCCTGGGGCGCCCCGATCTGCTCGATCCGTCCGGCGCGCATGATCGCGAGCCGGTCGCCGAGCGCGAACGCCTCGCTCTGGTCGTGGGTGACGTAGATGCCGCTGAACCCGACGGTCTGGTGGAGCTCGTGCAGGTCGTGGCGGACCTGGGCGCGCAGCAACGCGTCGAGGTTGCTGAGTGGCTCGTCGAACAGCATGAACCTCGGTTTCGCGACAAGCCCGCGGGCCAGGGCCACCCGCTGCTGCTGCCCGCCGGACAGCTCGCTGGGGAACCGCTGCAGGTAGGGGACGCAGTCCACCAGGCGCGCCGCCTGGTGGATCGCCTCACCGGCAGCCAGCTCGGCCTTCATCCGTCGGGCACGCAGAGGGAACTCGAGATTGCGTTGCACGGTGAGGTGGGGCCAGAGGGCGTAGTTCTGGAAGACCATCCCGATCCTCCGGCGTTCCGGTGGCTGGTCCATTCCCACGGCGGCGTCGAAGACCGTTTCACCGCCGAGGCGGATGCTGCCGCCCTGCGCCGTCTCGTGCCCGGCGATACACCTCAGCACGGTGGTCTTGCCGCACCCGCTCGGACCGAGCAGGACCAGCATCTCGCCCTCGGCAACCTCGAAGGTGACGTCGCCGACCGCGCGGACCACGTCTCCCTTCGCCGAGAACGACTTCTCCAGACCGTTCACCGCCAGCATCGGGGTTCTCCTCCCGCCGTCAAAGCTTCTCAAGGGTGCCCGAGCCCGCCCGGGCCGCCAGGGCGACGCCGACAGCGGTGATCACGCACATCACGATTCCCATGACCGCGACCTTCGACGCGGTCCCGGTGGACCAGAAGTCGTAGAGCTGTGTCCCCATCACCTGGGTCCGGACGGACCTGACGAACACCGACGCCGTGAACTCGTGGCTGAGCAGGACGAACATCAGTGCCGCGGCGCCGGCGACGGAGCTGCGCATCATCGGCAGGACGATGCGCAGGTGCGTCCGGACGACACCCGCACCCGACGACCTCGCCGCCGCCTCGAACGAGTCCCCGAGCGACAGCCGGGCGGTGAGCTGCAGACGGACCGAGTACGGCAGCATCAGCGTGACGTACAGCAGCACGATGATCCAGGGCGTCCCGTAGAGCTGGAACCCGGGCTGGGAGTAGAAGTAGAGGAACCCGAGTCCGAACACGACTGCAGGGATGCCCAGGGGCAGCCCGACGACGAAGTCGACCACTGCCGAGAGGGCGCGGCCACCACGGCGCCGGTAGATCACCTCCGCGGCCAGGTAGCCGATGGGGAGGGCCAGCAGCACTCCGGCCACCGACGCCAGCAGGCTGGTCTGGACGGCGGTGCGCGCGGCGGGCATGCCGAGGGTCTCGGTGAAGTTCCGCAGCGTGAAGGTGCTGACGTCCACGTGCCCGGTCCAGAAGGGCGACAACGAGACGACCAGCAGCGTCAGGATCGGGACGACCACCGTCAGCAGCCCGTACACGGTCAGCCCGGGCAGCGCCCATCCCGAGGCGCGTCCACCGCCCTGCACGCCCTTGCCGGCATCGCTCGCGAAGCGCTTGCTGTTGGCGAGCAGCCCGCGCTGGCCAAGGACCAGCGCGGTGCCCAGGACCAGCAGCGGCATCGACAACGCAGAGGCCAGCCCGTACTCGTTTAGGTTGACGAAGTAGTAGACCTCGGTCGTCAGCACCCGGACGTTGTTGTTGCCCCCGAGGATCAGGGGCGCGGTGAACTGGCTCAGGCCCAGCAGCAAGCAGATCGCGCCGCCGTACGTCAGCGAGGGGCGCAGCAAGGGGAGCACCACTGTGAGGAACGCCCGCCGCGGGGTGGCACCGCTCGACCGGGCCGCCTCGACCACCTGCGGGCCGACCCGGGCGAGACCGGCTCGGATGAAGACGAACATGAACGAGGTCAGGTACAGGCCGGTGATCGCGACGATCCAGCCGAAGCTGTAGACGTTGATCGGGCCGCCGGTCGCGGCGGTGTACCCGGAGAACATGGGGAGGCTGCGGAGCAGGTCGTTGACCAGCCCGGACCTCGGGGCGAGGAGGAATCCGAAGGCGCTGATGCTCGCGATCGGCGGCAGGACGATCGGCAGCAGGGGGAGGACAGCGGCCCACCTGTGCCGGACCGGCAGCCGCATCGCCAGCCACGCGAGCGCTGTCCCCAGGACGGCCGCCATCGCGACGCTGACGACGGCGAGGAGCAGTGTCGTCAGCAACGTCCGGGCGAGCGCGGGTGTCCCGACCGCGCGGGCGAGGTTCTCCCCACCGTCCTGCAAGGCCAGGAGCACCAGGCGGACGATCGGGAGCAGGACGAGAGAGACGAGCACGGCTGCCAGGACCGCCGTGAGCACGATGGTGGATGGGCGGTACCGGCGTTTCCCGACCGGCACGCTCGGCGCGTTCGGGGCACGTTCCTCAGGCCGTGGGCCTGGGGCCACACTCAGGGATGGCGGAGAGGTCACAGCGCAGCGCTCCTCAGGGGGACGGTGGACCTCGGACACCGGCGCCGAGGCAGGTCGGGCGCGAGCTCAGGCGCACGGCGCGGCCGGGCGCACCGACGAAGGCATGCGAGGCTCGCGCGGGAGGCCGGATCCGCAGCGCTACTCACCGAGCACCTCCAGGACGATCTCGCGCGTGCGGCCGAGGAGCTCGAGATGCTCGTCGGTGCCGCGGCACCTCTCGGTGACCGCGCCGAGCATCCGGTTGCGCATGGTCGACACGACCACCCCGTCGACGCCCCTCCCGCTCCACGGGTCGAGGCTGCGCTTCAGGTCCTCCTCGCCACGGAGGGCGTGCACCTGCACCAGTACCCGAAAGCGCTCCGGCTCCCGGCCCGCGGCGTCCAGGCACTCGACGAGCGACGTGTGGAGGTCGAGCGACTCCGGCCCAGGAGTGGCGAACAGGAACCCGTCCCCGAACCGCACCGCACGCCGGAGCGCGACCCCTGATCCGCCGCCGAACACGAGAGGGATCGGCTGCTCCGGGCGGGGGCACAGGGCGACCCGCTCGATCCGGTGGAAGTGGCCATCGAGGCTGACGAGCTCGTCGGTCCACAACGCGCGCAGCAGGCGGACCTGCTCGTCGAGGCGCCGCCCGCGGCTGCCGAAGTCGACGCCGAGCGCGGCGTACTCGACGACGTTCCAGCCGATGCCCACGCCGAGCGTCAGCCTGCCGCCGCTGAGCAGCGAGACCTCGGCCGCCTGCTTGGCGACCAACGCCGTCTGCCGCTGAGGGAGGACCAGCACGCCCGTCATCAGCTCGATCGTCCGAGTCGCCGCCGCGAGGTAGCCCAGCAACACGAGGGGCTCACGGAAGGGCGTCCCCTCGTCGTAGTCCCGTGTGATGGGCGGCGTGCGGTCGCGGTGCTCGGCCCCCACCACGTGGTCGTACACGACGATGGCGTCGTACCCCTCCTGCTCGACTCCGAGCGCCCACTCCCTCACCGCCGCCGTGTCGGCGCCGATCTCCGTCATCGGCATGGCCGCGGCGATCCTCATCGTGCGCCCTCCCCCACCACGGCCCGGCCGGGAACTCGGCGCTCGGCGTCGTGAGGAGCACGTCGCAGCACTTCGACGAGAGCGAGCGGCGCGGCTTCTCCCCAGTTCGCGCCGTCCATGCCCGCGGCGTTCTCTCCCCACGTGTACGTCGTCATCCGTGGCTCCAGCGGCGAAGACACCGCAACTCCTCCCGGGGTGGTACCGGCAGTCCGAGAATCCCGAGGTACATGGCATTCACCTCGGCGACGTAGAGCACCCCGTCGGGCGCGACCGCGATGCCGTGCGGGCTGAGGAACCGTCCTTCGCCCGCTCCGGGGAACCGGTCCCCGAGGCGGTCGAGGACCGTCCCGTCGAGGGTCGAGACGGTCACGCAGCACCCCATGTCCGGGATGGCCCCGTGCATGTACGCCGGGGGACCCAGCTCGGCGACGAACAACACGTCCCCGTTGCGGCGGATCGCGCAGGGACGGTGCCAGTGCCAGCTGTCGACCAACCCACCGTCGAGAGCGAAGACCTGAATCCGGTAGTTCTCGCGGTCGCAGACCGCGAGATGGTCGTCGTCGAGCAGGCAGAGACCATGGGGGTTCGACAGCTGCCCGGGTCCGGACCCCGGTACGCCCCAGGACGCGATGTGCTCGCCGGTCGCGTCGTACCGATGGATGCGGGAGTTCCCGTACCCGTCGGCGACGAAGATCTCACGGCTCACCGGGTGCTCAGCAGCGTCGGTGGGCATGTGGAACGGCTCGCCGGAGTACGCCGGCGACGGGCGGCCGTGCGTGCCGAGGCGCAGGACCCGTTCGCCGTCGGTACGAACTTTGTCGACGACGTGCGATCCGGCGTCGACCAGCAGGAGGTCGCCGTCCGCGCAGGTGGTGACGCCGTGGGGGCGGCAGTAGTCCTGCGCGCTGCCCCAGCCGCCGGCATACGTCCCATCCGGTTCGAGGACCACCATGCGCTGCGGGCCGCGGTTGAAGACGTAGATCCGCTCGTCGACCCCGACCGCCACCGCGGCGGCGTCGCCTGCGAAGGTCGGACCGTCCGGCAGTGCCGGCCAGCCGGGCGTCTCGCTGTAGGTCGCGCTCATCGGCCGAAGATCTGTCGCCATCGAGCGTTGTAGGCGTCCACCTTGGCCGCGTCGACCACGTTCTCCACGTTCATCGTCTGGACGTCGCCGATGCGGCCGACCGTTCCGGGAATGTCCGGCAGCACGCTGATGGCGTTCTTGTTGATCGCCGTCTGCCCCTCGGGGCTCGCCATGAAGTCGTACAGGACCTGCGCTGCGTTCGGGTGTTTCGCCCACTCGACGATGTAGGTGTAGAACTGGATCGCCCACTGTGGCCTCGTCGGCGCGAACGCCACCGGTGCCCCCTGGTCGACCAGGTCCTGGACCGCGATGTTGCTGGCGTAGTCGGTCATCGCGATCTCACCCGAGGTGAGCGCCTGCAGCGTGGGCGCGACTGACGGGAAGAACTGCGGCTGCTGGGTGGCGAGTCTCCTCAGGAAGTCCTCGCCCCCGTAGTGCTGCTCGAGGAACCCGTAGAGATCCGACGCCGCGGGAATCTGGCCGTCCAGGAGCCCGATCCGGCCCTTGAGCGCGGGATCGAGCAGAACGGTGAAGTCGGTCGGCGGGTCGGGGATCAACGTCGTGTTGTAGGCGAGGCCGTACGGCACGACGTGGTGCATCTGCGAGACGCCCTGGAGAGTGACGCCGGCGGCCTGGTACTCGGGACGTTGCGAGTTCGGCCCGGTCGGCGGGATGAAGTTCGCCAGGTTCCGGTAATGGAAGGGAACCATGTCGTGTAGCGCGATGTCCGCGCCACTCCCGCCGGCGTTGCGCTCGTTCTCGAGAACGGTCCCCAGCTCGACCCCGGTCACCCGGGTGGCCTGCAGGTCGATGTTCGGGTACTTCTCCTCGAACGCCTCCTCGATGCGGTCGATCGTGCCCTGGACCGCACTGGTGTAGAAGACGACCGTGCCTTCCTGCTCGGCCGCCCTGATGGTCTCCTGCCATCGGGGATCGCCCGCGTAGGCGGGATCGTTGCTGCTCGAGGTGGCACTGCCACCTGCCGACGCACAACCAGCCAGCACGGTGAGGGTGAGGGTGAGCACAGCGGCGAGACCACGGCGGGATCGGGCAGCCCTGTGGACCTTCTGATGCATCGTTGCTCCAGAACGTTGGGTGGTGGGGATGGGCCGGGGAACGGATGACGGGATGCCGGGCTACATCACGGTGAGCGTGCCCTCGAGGGCGGGCCTCTCCATTCGGCGGCGAGCGCTGTCGATCTCGGCCTCGCGGCCGCGGACGCCGGTCATGTGGATCGCCGGGAGCTCGGGGAAGTCCTGCTGCAGCAGTTCGACATCCTTGAACAACAGGTCCTGCGCGAACTCGGTGAAGTGGTCGCCTACCCAGCTCTGACCCGAGGAGGCCGCCGCGACGGCCATGAACGTCGCGTGGTCGAGTCCTGCGTCGGACGCCACCTCGGCCATCCCTGCGACCGCGAGCGCGTGGTACGCAGCGAGAGTGTTGTTCGTCAACTTGGCGACGGCAGGCAGGCCGTAGGCGTGGAACGCGAAGACGGTGCTCGTGACGTCCTCGACGATGCGCTGCGCAGCGGGGCGCAGCGGTTCACGAGCGTGCAGGAACATCGTCAACGCCCCATCCCGCGCACCGCGTGGGCCACCGGAGACGGGTGCCTCGACGATGTCGTGTGGCGAGCTCCCCAGTGCATGTGCGTCGGTCACGGCCAAGGTGGACAGCACGAACACCGGACCCTCGCCGACCGGCAGGGCGTCGAGGACGTCCCACAGCTGGGCGGCAAGTCGGACGGCGACGATGACGACGTCGATGTCCTCGCGATCGGGGCCGTCGCCGAGCCGGCCTGCGGAGGGCATCCCTGTCTGCGACGCCCATGCGGCGGCGCGCTCGGCATCGGAGTCGATGCCGAACACGCGCTCTCCACGCTCGGCCAGCGCTGCGCCGACACCCGCGCCGATCGGACCCAGCCCCACCACGACGATCATCGAGCCGCGTGCGTGCGCGGGCCGCTCCGCACCGGGCGCGGCGGCAACGTCGGTGGGTGCATCCATGATCGTCCTCGATCTCGAATCGGGCCTGGGCTGTGCGGGGTGCGGCGCTCAGAGTCGCACCCGACCCGTGCACCGTCGAAGGTCTTCCTCCATGCGGAACGGGAGTCCCGCACCGCGCGGGGCAGAGTTCCGGTCCACACCAGCGCTTCGCCATATGGGATAGTCATGCTCTCAGATTCCGGACAACGAGAGAGCGGTGCGGTGGCCGAGACCCTCCAGTCAGTGCACCAGGCGCTTCGGATCCTCACGCTTCTGCGTCGTCACGACGACCTCACTCTGACGGAGATCGCGGACCGGCTGGGAATCGGCAAGTCCTCCACCTATCGACTGCTGGCCACGTTGAAGACGGACCGGTATGTCGACCAGACCCCCGCGCGCAGTTACCGACTCGGGCCTGCCATGAGCACGTCGGCCGAGGCCGAGTCGGCGGCGCATTGCGCCGAGGTGGCGGGACCGCACCTCGTCGAGCTGTGCGAGGCGACTCAGGAGACCGTGCACGTCAGTGTCCTCAGTGGAGGACACACCGAGTACATCGCCGGCGTCGAGCCCGACCGGGCCCTGAAGGTGTCCACCCGACTCGGGTCCGCCGTGCCTGCGCATGCCGCCGCCGCGGGAAAGATCCTCATGGCGACGCTGACGTCCCACGAGCGCGACCTCCTGTTTCCGACGAACGAGTTCGCCGCACTGACCGGACGGACCCACACGACCCGCGCAGCCCTCGAGGCCGACATCGGAGCGGCCGGGCGACTCGGTTTCGCTCGCAACGTCGGCGAGTCGGAGGACGGTGTGTACGCGCTCGCCGTCGCGATCCGACGACCGGCGGGCCGTCCGATCTGCTCCTTGACGATCGCAGGCCCGGCGTCGCGCATCGAGGTGGGACCCGGAGAGGAGCTGTCCGAGAGGGAGGCGATCCTGCTCGCCCGCCTCAGGAAGGCCGCCGCCGCCGTCGAGGCGGATCTGCGGTACTGACTTCCTCATGGAGAAATGACTGCGCCAGCACATTCCGTTCGGCGGGAACATGGCCTAGCGTCGAGGCGCACCATCTCGAGGCCCGCCGAGCCGGCGCTCGGCGGGGCCACCTGCACCGTTGCGGAAGAGGGAGTTCGATGCCGCCCGGACTCGAGCCCGAGAAGGCCCCCTCGATCCCTCCGACGCCCACCAGGCAGTCCCGCCGGGCCCTGACGAGCGGAGCGTTCGGCGCGACCCTCGAGTACTTCGACTTCGCCCTCTACGGCGCGATGTCGGCGACGGTCTTCCCGGTGGTGTTCTTCGAGCACTCGGATCCCTCCGTCGCGCTGCTGGCCTCGTTCGCGAGCTTCGGCGTCGGTGTCCTCGCCCGCCCGCTCGGCGGCATCGTGTTCGGCTACCTCGGCGACCGACTGGGGCGCCGGAACGTCCTGCTGGCGACCTTCCTCCTGATGGGCCTCGCGACGACCGCGATCGGCCTGATCCCCGGGTATGCGGCGGTCGGCTTCGTGGCGCCCATCCTGCTCGTGGCGATGCGCTTCCTGCAGGGATTCGCCCTCGGCGGGGAGGCCACCGGCGTCCAGCTGGTGACGATGGAGCACGCGCCACCCGACAGGCGAGCCTTCTACGGGGCGGTCCTCGGGATGGGTTCGCCGATCAGCCAGGTCGCCGCGAACTCCATCCTCGCGGTGCTCGCCGGCACCCTCAGCGAGTCGGCGTTCCTCTCCTGGGGATGGCGTGTCCCCTTCCTGCTCAGTGTCGTGCTGGTCGGTGTCGGCATCTACGTCCGCCTGAAGGTCGCGGAGACACCGATCTTCCGGAAGCAGGTCGCCAACGAGGTGCCGGCAGGGCCGATGTCGGTGATTCGGTCCCACGGCATCGCCATCCTGCGGTTGATTCTGGGCTTCGCGCCGATCACCCTGACGTTCTACCTGGTCACCGTGTTCGGCATCAGCCACATCGTCGCCCACGGTTTCACCTCGAGCGCGACCTTCACGATGCTGATGGTGGCCAACGTCCTCGCGACGGGAGCCGCCTTCTGGGGCGGCAAACTGGCCGACCGGGTCGGGCGCCGGCAAGTGCTGCTGATCGGGAGCGGCGTCACCCTCGTCTCGGCGGTGTCCTTCTTCCCGGCAGTGGCCACCAGGGACTTCACGGTGGTGCTGCTGGTGGTCGTCGTCGCATCCTGCGGGGCGCAGTTCGGCAACGCCGCGCAGGCCGCCCTGTTCGCCGAGACGTTCCCGACCCATCTGCGCTACACCGGCTCCGCCCTGAGCCTGACCGGGGCGAACCTCGTGTTCGCGGCTCCCACGCCTCTCCTGTGCGCCTGGCTGGTCGACATCGGCGGGGTCGTCGCGGTCGCCGCCTACTGGGCGGGCGTGATCGTCCTGGCCATGATCACCGTGGCGCTGATGCCCGACGGACGTTCTCTGGAGGGCGGACCTCTCACGTTCGGGCAGCGCCGCTTCGCAGCCACCACGGAGGTCTGATCGATGCTCGTCGAGCACCGCACGTACATTCTCCACGCGGCCTACACCGTCGACGACTACTTCGACGCCTACGTCGAGACCGGCCTGCCGATCCAGCAGGCCGTGCTGGGCGGATTCCTGGGGTACTTCGTGACCGAGTTCGGGGCCCAGAACGAGCTCAACCACCTCTGGGCCTACCAGGACCTGGAGGACAGGCGGATCCGCCGGGCCCGGCTCGCCGAGGAGCCCGAGTGGCGGCGGTGTTCCCAACGGCTCCGACCCATGATCCGGGACATGAGCAACAAGATCATGTACCCGACCTCGTTCTCGCCGATCCGCGAACTTCCGCTCGTCGGTAGGGGCTCCGTGGACATGGCCTTCACATGGGCCCCGACAGAGAGCCCCGAGGACCCACGAACGGAATCGTCGGAATCGCCGAGGTGCCGGGACGCTCGGTGATAGCGCCGGCGTGTTGAGCCGGCCGAGTCAGCGAGAGAGGCGGGTCTGCAGCTCGCCGGCGGCAGCCCGCAGCCGCAGCACCAACTCACGCTCACGCGGCGTCGGGATCGGACTCGTCCTGTCCATACGGAGTCTGTTGCGGGGTGCGGCGATCGTCAGAGCGAGTCGCTGCGCCGCGCGGAGCCTCACAGGGACTGCGACGGCGACCGTGCCGGCTTCCCATTCCTCCATGTCACGGGCGTAGCCGCGGCGCCGGATCGACCCCAGATCCTCTGCGAGCTGAGGTTTCGTCGCGATCGTCGCACCCGTCCGCACCGTCAGCAGGTCACCAGGAAGGAGTCGGTCCACGACGGCTTGTGGATAGTCCGCCAAGAGCGCCTTACCAGCCGACGAGCAATGTGCCGCCGTCCGCATTCCTGTGCGGCTCGGGATCGCGTCCCGATGACACGCCGGGACACAGTCGATGTAGAGGGCGTCGCTCCCGTCGAGCATCGCGAGGTTCACGGTCTCGTCGACCGCACGCGCCAGCTTGACGAGGATCTTCCGAGCGAGATGCGCACACTCGTCGGCAGCGATCTCCCTCCGCAGACCCTGGGCGGAGTCGCCGAGGCGATACCGCCGGTCGTCCCGGTCCTGCACCACGAAGTCACGCTCAGCCAGCGTCGCCAGCAATCGATGTGCTGTCGACGCTGCCACGCCAAGCCGTTCGGCGAGCTCCGTGACTCCCACCGAATCCTCGGCACGCAGGATCTCCAGAACGGTGAGCGCGTGATCGACAGATTGCAGCGTCATGGGATGAGACTACGGCGTTCTTCCGCATGAAGGAACATCAGTACGTGGCTTTTCCGACTGGCGGACAAGGGCGGGCTTCCGGGACAGGACCAGCGACCCGATCCGACGTCGACCGGCCACTTGCGCACCAGATCTACCCTGAGGGCCGGTCCTGATCATCGGCGGACGCTGGTCACTGCGCAGGCGAGAGCATTCAGCTTCGGTCACCGTCAAGCGATGATCTCCGGAACTCGGTGGACGTCGACGATCGCCCCACGATCGTCCTGAGCATCACCGGTTCGGTGTAGCGGGCGGAGGTCCCAGCCTCTGTCGGCCTGCCCGGTATGCCGACATCTGCTCCGGCGGCCCCCGATGGACCAAGTCGTGGCCATCGGGGTCTCCGCCGCACCGTGGGACTTCGCTGTCGGGCAGCTGGAGGAGTACCTCGACCTCTACGCCGACGAGGATGAGGAGGCTGCCGGACGCGCAGTGATCACCGAGGTCACGCCCCAACTCACCTGAGCGCAGCGCCGCCCTCAGAGCCCCTTTCGCCGAAGCTGGACGACCCGTCGAACAGCGAGCACAAGCGTCCCAGCCGCACACAGCGCGACCAGCGTCACGAGGACGTCCGAGCCGCCCAGGCCGCCCAGGCCGCCCAGCACGAGCCGGACCCCGATGGCCGCGATCCCCAGCAATACCAACACCCGCACGATCTCCACCGCTCGCACGTCGCGGCGGGCCGTCCGCTCATCCTCGGGCTCGAACGCCATGGCGCCACCGCCGGAAGCCAACCGGTGGCTCCGACGCCACGTCGTCGTCCGCCGAACCGGCCTGCGCCACGAGATGGACGACTCGGGCGATCTCGACCGCGCCGAGCCTGTCCGAGCGCACCGTGACGGTGAACCGGCTCGAGTCAGCGAACAAGCCCTTGGCCGACCGCTCCCAGCGCCGCTGCCATGAACGATCGGCGGTGTACGCAGGCTCCCCGACCGGCCACCCCCGGGTCAGCCGCTCCCCGGCCTCCTCGCGCGGACACCACACCATCACCGCCAACCACCCCTCGGCCTCGAACGCGGACAGGGCGCGGGCGTCCTCGACGCACACGATGGGGACCCGGCCCCGCTCCCGGAGCCGGACCAGCCGCTCGCGATCGTAGAAGTACTGCACCCCGTCGAGGGTGACGTCGTCGAAGATCTGCGCCCACGAGCGCAACTCGTCGAGATGCCTGCGACCGGCCTGCTCGGCATCGACCGACCAATGAGGACTCACCGCGAGCGCGGGAACGTGGGCATAGCCCCGACGCAGCGAAGTCAGCGAGAACGCGACCGTCCGTTTACCGCTCGCCGGAGGCCCGGCAAGGAGGATTCCACCTCGGGCCGATCGGGCATTCGCCTCCGACGACGCCGCCTTGCGCATCGAGCCTCACCCCCGTTGTGTGCCCGAATCCCAGCCTACGCAGTCGCTAGGCACTTGCCCCGGCACGATGATCACCGGCACGATGCCGCCGTGCGTGCACTCCTGGTGACCTTCAGCTCCTTCGGCCTGGTCATCGGCCTGCTCTGCGCCGCGCTCACCCGATACCTGCCCCTGGAAACGTTCGTCGCCGCGCCGACGTCACACCGGATGAGCGCCTACGAGTCCACGCTCAGCATCACCTACGACTGGTCGCCCCTACTCGCCATCCCTCCGGCCTCCGGACTGGTTCTCGGGCTCCTCGTCGGCCTCACGTTCCATCTCAGGGGGTGGCGGCTCCGCCGAGCATGAGATCGGCTCGACGGAGCCGATCTGGCCGGCGCCGGGTCACCGCCCACTCGGCGAACGGCTGTGCCCCGTGGCGCCTCTCATCCGGCCTTGGAGGCCGTGACGACGACGACCCGGCCGTCGGGATCGGTCAGCGTGTGTTCTCCCGTGGGGAGGTACGAGGTACTCGGCACCACCAACCCGAGCCGCAGCCGACCGGTGCTTCGCTCCGCGGTGCCGGGATAGATCTCCACCACCAGCCCGCCCGCCAGCTCGGCGGCGTAGTGCACCGGTCCGCTGCCGTGCTGCTCACGAACCAACTCCACGCCGAGCGAGGAATAGAACTCCCGACACTCCTCGACCCGCTCGCTGTAGAGCACCAGAAGCCCGACGCCGACTGCAGTCACCCCTCCGAGGATGCTCGATCCGGAGTGGATCTACACCTCGAATGTGACGTCGCCGCTTCCGGAGGCGCGCCCATACTCAGCACCTGCCAGCGCTGACCGAGCCTGCCGACCTCCAGATTCAATGCAGACTGAAGCCAGCACGTCACTCGTCCGTGACTGCGCTTCGAGACCGGGGGAACGGCCTCCACTCCCCTGGGCGGCCGCGACGATCCACCGCGCCGGTACCTCGCGAGTCGCCTCCTGAGGGCTGGGACACTCCGCCGGTGTCTGATTCGTACGGTACGGCGAACGTTGAGCGAGTAGCGGCGATGGTCGCGCCCCAGCTGGCTGGGACCGTCGCCTCGGCTGCACGAGGGCTCGGGGAGCGAGTCTCCGATGGAGCGGCAGAGGCGTTGGGCAGACTGGGCGCACACGACGACATGGCAGGCGCTCTGGATCCGGTATCTCGTGGACGCAGAGCGGCGCCCTCGGTCCATCGGCCCGCCTCGACGACACCTGCGTGGCCGAACGGGCCGGAACCGGTACCCGGTCGGCAGACCGGTCACGACACCCCGGGCGGCCTTCCCACGGCACTGACCCACAGGCTCCTCGGCGCTGTGGAGACCACCCTGCCCGACACCGCCTTCGCGGCCGGGACACTCGATCTGCTCGGCGCGGCCGCCCGCGGCGCCGACAGCCCTGCGAACGGGATGATCGCCGTCCAGGTCGCAGGCAGCGGCGGCCACGACGCCTTTCCCGTCGCCCTCGCCCTCGGCCGCAGCCGCATGCCCCACATGGTCGCCCTGACGACCGCGCTGGTCCGCGCGCTGGCCGTCACCGACCCGGTCGCCGAGTTCCTCGATGTGCGCGCGGACGGCCCGGCCGCGGCGGTGGCCGCCGAACACGGTCGCGCCTGGTTCGCCGTCTCGGCGGTCGCCGCAACCATCGTCATCCGAGCCGCGGACGCGGGCCTGACCACCACGCCCGGCGGGGAGGGCGCCCTCGTGGTCGGAGTCGCGCTCGAGGCCGTGGCCACGCTGCTCGCCGAACAACCGATGCCGCAGACCTGGGCGGTCGCCCGGGCCGCAGAGCAACGAGCCGAGTTCCATCTCCCCCGCGTGTCCTCGACCTTCCTGACCTCCGACCACGGGCGGATGGCTCTGCTCGCATCCGACCTGCATACGATCCCCGACGCACCCTTACCGGCCAACGGCCTCGTCACCGCCGTCGACGGCGGGCTCGTCATCCACACCGGACGCGACGTTCCGCTCAGGGTCATCGTCGAGACCCTCGCCGAGCGCCCTACCGACGACGTCGACCCCTCCGGGTTCGCCGGAGAGCACTGGGACCAGATCGTCGAGCTCAGCTACCAGGGCCACGGCCCGTCCCGGCTGCTCGGAAAGCCCATGACGGTGCACCCCGACGACCGCGACCTCGCCTTCCCCTGGCCCAGCTCCCTCCGCGCCCGAGTACAGGCCGGCGGCAAGGACAGCGGCGGCGCGGAGCGCTACCTCATCAGGCTCTGGGAAGCCCCGCCCGCCCCGACCGACATACTCCGCGACGAGTCGGTGGCACCATCGCTGCCCGCCGTGATCGGCGCCGCGCTGATCCGAACCGACTTCACCGACGACGCCCACTGGGCCGACGCGCTGACCCGCATGACCACACCGAACGTGTCCGGCTTCGTCGCCGACCTCGACCCCGTCGACGACCCCCGCTTCGCCGACGCGCAGGTGCCCGACCTACTGACCCTCGCCACCCCGGACTGGTGCCGCGGACAGAGATGCCTGTTCGTCGTCGACACCACCGCACTGGCCTCCCCCGAGCTCCCCGTCCTCGTGATCGGCCTGCACGGCGCCGACCGCGGCCGAACCTTCCGGGTGATCGCCGACCAGCTATGGGCGGTGGAGAACAACCTCACCCTGTCCAACATGGACTTCGCCGACTTCGCCGCAGCCACCGAGGACGGCATCCATCGCGGTTTCTGAGGACGTGCGGAGCCGGCACGGCGACGAAGGATCTCCCGTCTTGCTCTCATGCGACGGGCTTGTGCCACGTGAGCAGGTAGCGCCAGAAGACGAGTCGGCGGACCTTTACGCCGGGAAGGACCTCCGCCGCAACCGCCCGAACTGCGCGGGTGGTCAGCACGGGGTCGAGTACCACCGGCATGGCGTCGTGGCTCTGGTCGCGACGAAATCCATGACTGCGGCCGGTCGCCCGGGCCGCGGCGAAGGCCATGCCGAGCAGCCGGTAGCCCGACGCGGCGACGGCTTCGATCCCCAGTTCGCGCGGCAGATCGATCTTCGGGAGCGCTATGGCGATCAGGACCCCACCCGGGTGCAGGCCCGCGGCCATGCGAAGCAGGGCGGACGCGAGAGGCAGATGGTGCAGCGAGCTGAGCGAGAGGACCGCGTCGTAGGCATCATCGGGCAGGTCGTAGGTCATGAAGTCCGCCGCGACGCACTCGACGTTGGCAGGTGCCCTGGCACGCGCGAGTCGGATCATGTCGGGCGAGCGGTCCACGGCGTCGACCCTGTCGGCGCGAACCGCGAGTTCGCGAGCCAGCGCGCCGGCCCCGCAGCCCACGTCGAGCACCCGCTCGCAACGACTCGGAAGCTGCCTCAACAGCAGGCGATGATGGAAGAGGTTCTGATCCCAGTCGAGGCGGCCCACGCCGAGATCCTCCCGCACAGGCCGTTCTGGTCTCGGTTTCCAGCTCATTGGACTCCCCTCGTTCTCCACGCTGCCGGGCGCCCGTCCCACGTGTTCAGCACTGCAGGGAGAGGCTCAGGTGAGGTCCCAGAGGATGCGGTAGTAGCGGAGCCGATCCGGGTCGGGGGCCACCCCGTAGGCGTCCAGCAGTCGGCGCTCGAGTCCTGGGCCGTAGTTCCACACGGTGCTCCAGGTGGCCGCGGCCAGGTCGGCCCAGCGATCCGCGACGCCGAGGCTGCCGAGGTCGACGTGCCCACAGCAGGCGCCCTCGTCGTCGATGACGGTGTTGGGCACGCAGGCGTCACCGTGACAGACGACGAGTCGATCCGGCTCGGGCGGGTCGTCGAGGATGCGCAGCGCCTCGGTGAGGGTGAGCCCGTCATGCTGGTCGCGCCATCGTCGAGGGTCCGGGTCCTGGATCCCGGCCCGTCGGGCGGCCACGTCCCAGCTGAACGGGCACTCGGCCGGCGGGAGCGCGTCATGCAGTGCTCGCAGGCCCCTCCCGACCGCATCGACCGCGCGCTGCGGCTCGGCCTGCCATCGGGCGTCGACAGCGCTCCTACCCGGCAGGGGCTCGGTGACCAGCCAGGAGCCGTCGGAATCCGCGCCGTGCTGCAGCACGGTCGGGACTGTGCTGAACGATGCCGCCCAGGCCAGGCGTTCGGCCTCCGGACGGAGATCGACACCGGGCGGGGCCCACTTGACGAAGCAGTGCCCCGGGATCTCATAGGTGAGTCCACCGAGCATGTTCTCCCAGACCGGGCGCAGTGGCAGGCCCGCCGCAAGCCTGGTGACGGCGGCCGGTATCGGCACGTCGTCTGCCGGGGGCCCGGCGAGACCGGGCGGAACATCGACTGCCACGACCCGATGATGCCTGCCCCACGAGCCGCGCGAGGAAGCCGACCACTCCACCCTCGGTCCGCAGCGCAAGCGGCCCATCCCTAGTCGATCAGGGCAGCGAGCCAGAACGCCGACCGCTCCGCGAGGTACTCCGGCCTTCACACCACCCTTAGACCGGAAGCAGTTCTGGCCGTCCTCCGTACCCGCACGGATCCCGTCGATGTCGCACGGACACTGATCGATCTGGCCCTCGCAGCCGGCGCACCCGACAACGTCGCTGTTGCGGTCGCTGACGTACGGGAACGACTCACCGCATGAGATCCCGACCAGCCCCGCCTCGATCGCGAGGCCCCGATGCTGCTGCTCGGGGAGCTGCGTGGCACACGGCCACGGTCACCGATCAGCCGCCAGCACGGTCGCGAGTCCGTTCTGGAGGTCTTCGACGAAGTACTCGGGGACCTCGAGCGACGGGAAGTGTCCTCCCCGCTCGGGCGACGTCCATCGGACGATGCGGCGGTACCGCTCCTGCGCCCAGGGACGCGGGCACTTCTCGATGTCCCGGGGGTACATGGTGATCGCGGCCGGGACGTCGACCCGCAGTTCGGGATCGAGCGAATTGTGGCTCTCGTAGTAGATCCGGGCCGCCGACGCACCGGTCCGCGTCAGCCAGTAGAGGGTGACGTCGTCGAGGACCCTGTCCACGGAGATGGTCTCGAAGGGGCTGTCGCCGGTATCCGACCACTCGGCGAACTTGTCGAGGATCCAGGCTAGGAGCCCGACCGGCGAGTCGACCAGCGAGTAGCCGATCGTCTGCGGGCGGGTCGCCTGCTGCTTCGCATACGCCGCGCGATGGCGCCAGAAATGCCGGGTCTGCTCGGTCCACATGCGCTCGACCTCTGTCAGCCCGTCGGTGGGCAACCCCGGGGGCCCCTCCGCGAAGGTGGTGTGGATACCGAGGACGTGTTCCGGGAACCTCCCGCCGAGAACGGTCGTGATGTTGCCTCCCCAGTCTCCGCCGTGGGCGAGGAACCTGCCATAGCCGAGCCTGGCCATCAGCTCCACCCAGGCAGCCGCGATCTTCTCGGTCCCCCATCCGGTGGCGGTCGGCTTGTCGCTGTACCCG
>Ga0070671_100000580_pt1 | contig 26064 bp, 23 predicted proteins | sample KBSS73metaG_FD_65341 | JGI IMG/M metagenome (GOLD analysis project Ga0070671, IMG submission 65341) | Switchgrass rhizosphere microbial communities from Kellogg Biological Station, Michigan, USA - KBS S7-3 metaG | ecosystem: Host-associated > Plants > Roots > Rhizosphere > Soil ...
GGACAGGCGCTCGTCGGCATGATCAGCGGCGAGGTCGACATGCTTATCATGGCCGTGCCGGCGGCGGCCTCTCAGATTCAGGCGGGGAAGGTGCGCGCCCTCGCCGTGCTCTCCAATCAGCGTTCGCCGCTGATCCCGCAAGTGCCCACATCCAAGGAAGCGGGTGTCGAGCATTTCGAAGTGCCCATTTGGTATGGCATCCTGGCGCCCGCCGCAACGCCGCGCGAAATCATCATGCGTTTAAATGCAGAGTTGAGCAAAGCATTGACGGCGCCCGACATGAAAGAACGGCTGGCGTCTGCCGGCATCGAACCGATGACGAGCACGCCCGAGCAGTTTGCGAGCTTCATCAAAAGCGAAACGGTACGTTTCGCGAAAGTCATCAAGGACGCCGGCATCAAGCCAGAGTGATCGTCTTATTGCGTAATCGGATCGTGTCGATATGCTAGACGCTGCCATTGTCGGACTGGGCCGCTGGGGCCAGAACCACGTCAATTCGGTACAGGGGATCAGCGATCGCCTGCGTTTCACGCGCGGCGTAGTGCGTCATCCCGAAAAAGTTGCGGACTTCGCCAGTCGTCAGGGCTTGCGGTTGACGAGCGACTATGCGGAAGTTCTCAATGATCCGTCGATAGATCTCGTGGTTCTTGCAACCCCGAATTCGCTGCACCCGCCGGAAATAATCGCTGCGGCTGAAGCCGGCAAGGCGGTGCTGTGCGAGAAGCCGCTCGCGCTGACTGCTGAGGATGCCCGGCACGCCGTCGAGGCGTGCATGCGTGCCGGCGTACAACTGGGCGTGGGGCAGGACAAGCGGTTCTGGCCGTCGATGCGCGAGATGAAGCGCGTAGTCGACAGTGGTGTGCTGGGCGACTTGCTACATATCGAGGGACATTTCAGCAACGAGAATGCGAGCAGGAAACTTCAGTACGGCTGGCGCGAGTCACCTGCAGAGGCGCCGGGCGGCAGCATTACTGCAACGGGCATACATGTACTCGACGCTTTCGTAAGTCTGCTCGGGCCGGTGCGGCGCACAACCGCGCAGCGTATCGTGAAGCGCCCGCCGCCTGAGTCGCTCGACACGCTTACGATCACATTCCAATTCGAAAACGACGTGAGCGGTGTCCTGTGCGGCGTGCGTGCGACACCGGTCTATTGGCGCGTGCACGTCTTCGGCAATGAAGGCTCCGCCGAAGCGATTGGCGAAACCGAGTTGATCATACGAAAGAGCGGCGCGTCAGCGGTGCGTCAGACGTTCGAGCGTGTTAACGCACTGCGCACGAATCTCGAGCTGTTCGCGGATGCGATCGAAGGCCGCGCCGAATATCCGATTACCGCGTCGGAGATCGTGGCGACGGTAGCCGCGCTGGAAGCGATCGTTAAATCGATCGAATCAAATGCGGCGCAAGATGTGGCTAACTTGCCGCAGAGTCGTACGCCGGTAAGCTCGGCGTCTACTGATTGAGTGTGATGCCCGCCGCCTTAATGACGCGCGACCATTTCTGCGCTTCCGACTTGATGAAGGCCGCGAACTCTTCGGGTGTGCTGCCGACCGGCTCTGCACCGAGAACCGTCAGGCGGTCGCCGAGTTCTGGCGCACGAATATGGCGCGCAGCCTCGCGCTGGAACTTGTGCACGATTTCAGAGGGCGTGCCTGCGGGCATGACAAGACCGGACCAGCCTGTGACACCGGCTTTCGGAAAGCCGGCTTCGGCCATCGTCGGCGTATCCGGATAAGCGACCGCGCGCTTTTCTCCGCCGGTCGCAAGCAGGCGCAGCCGGCCGGCCTTGATATGCGCGTTCACGCCTGCGGAGGTTGCAAACAGCAGAACATACTGACCGCCGACCAGATCGGTCACTGCGGGAGTCTCGCCTTTGTACGGGACATGCACCATCTTGAGTCCCGTTTCCAGTCTGAACAATTCGCCGGCAAGATGCGTTAGATTGCCGACGCCGAACGATCCGTACACGAGATCGCCGGGCCGTGACTTACCGAGAGCCACGAGCTGTTTGACTGTATGCGCCGGCAGATGAGGATTTACTACGAGTACGATGACATTGATTACGCTTTGCGTGACCGGCGCAAAATCGCGAAACGCATCGTACGGCAGCGTTTGATACACGAACGGATTGATGGCGAGTACTGAAGTAAACGGCGCGCCTAACGTGTATCCATCCGGTTTTGCTTTCGCAACAGCTTCCATGCCGATGATGCCATTTGCACCGGGACGGTTTTCCACTACCACTTGCTGGCCCCACGACTCCGTCAATTTCTGGGCAACCGCCCGCGCAACGATATCAACGCCGCCGCCGGCTGCCTGCGGCACGATGATGCGCACCGGACGGTTTGGATAATCAGCTGCGTCGGTGGCGCCGCGCCCCTGTGCCCGCACTGACGCGGAGCTGACTACGCTTATTGCGGTCAGCAGCAAGACGCAGACGCTACGTTGATACTTGTCATCGAATATTCTCATTCCAGAACCGGACCCGTTATCTATGCGGCGGCTGTTTTGCGCAGGCGCTGGGCGTCCTTATTACCGGTGCTTGTGCGCAGCAGCTCCATCAGCGTCGTTGCCGATGGAAGTGTTTCAAGTTGCGAAATCGCATCGATGATCTGTTCGACACGCAGCTTGGGCAGACGCGCGGTTGCATACGTTCGAAACTTCGCTTCGATCTGCGCACGCGTCAGCGGATTTTCTGCCGAGCCGCGCGGATGATCACAGCGCAGGGTGAGCGTCCTGCCGTCGGTCATGTCTGCAGTGACGATTGCCTGTACGCCGCTCAGCGCAGCGTCGGTTGTCACCTCAACTTGTTCGGCGGCAAACTGACGCAGCTTCGGATCGTCGTAGCGGGCCGGCTCGAATTGCGCAAGTGACAACTCGCGGTCGTGCAGAATGACTGCCGCCGCATAGTGTGTCGACAGCAATGCATCGAACTTGCTTTTATAGCGCGGGAATATCCCATGCATGTCGACGGCCGTCTTGCTCATACTTACGCGGATCTTTTTGACCTCACTTGGAGTGATCTGGTGTTTCTCGACGAGGTCGAACATCGCCGTGATGAATCCTTGTATGGTCGATGCCGAAGGCCACAGGCGTAGCGCGATCTGCTCGAGTTCCCAGCGCTGACCGAGTTCGTTGGTGACTTCGTCGGGCCGCCCGCCATTGGTGTACGTGTTGTAAAGACCGCCGTCTGCCGCGGTAAGAAACTCGTTCGTCGCCAGAAAATCCTGCTGCGCCAGTAATGCGGCCATGAGGCCGGAGAGTGCACCGCGGCATTGGTGGAATTTAACCGTAGGTGTGCCCCATGCGGCGAAGGTGCCGGCGGACTGACTTCCCGCGAGTGCAAACGCTTTGGCGGTCTTCGCGGTATCGAGGCCGATCAGGCGGCCCGCCGCGGCCGCAGCGCCGAAGGGTCCAATGACGCCCGGACCGTGCCAGCCGCGCTTGCGAAACTCGGCGTAATCCAAACCGAGACCGACGCGCGTTGTAGTCTCACAGCCGGCCGCGATGGCGACGAGCAGGTCGCGGCCCGATCGACCATCGCGCTCGGCGATTGCCAGGGCCGGTGGAATGATCTCCGGCGTCACATGGGTGAGCGTGGAGCGGTGAATGTCGCACATGGTAACCGCAGTAATCAGGTAGCCATTCAACATCGTCGCACCGGCGAGGGATAGCCGGTCGCCGCCGATCACGCTGCTCTCACTCGATTGCGCAATGCCACCGGCCAACGCGGCCACCTGGTGCGTTTCCTCTCCCTGGTGTCCAGCCACGGCGCATGCGAGAGTATCGAGAAGGATGTTTTTACAATACTCGCGAGTACGTTCCGGAATGTCTTCGTACTTCAGCGTAGAAGTAAACCCGGCAAGCTGTTCAGTGATATTTACGGTCATGATCAGGTCCGTTTGATGGATTGATGAAGCGGAGAGAGAAGGCGAAGTATTCGGGGGATGAAACGATAAAGCGGCAATGCAGCGATGTAAAGCGTATCGCGGGAGCTTCAAACGATCAGAATAGCGCGATAGTCGTTTACGTTGGTCCGCGTAGGACCTGTGATAATCAGATCGTCGAGCGCAGAAAAAAAAGAATAGCCGTCATTGTTGTGCAGCATCCTCTCGGCCCTCAGGCGAAGCGCGCTGGCGCGCGACAGTGAGTCAGGCGCCGCAACCGCGCCAGCGTTGTCCTCGGTGCCGTCGATGCCATCGGTGTCACATGCGATGGCGTGAATTCCGGCGGCGCCTTGCAAGTCATTGACGAGAGAAAGCAAAAATTCCGCGCAACGACCGCCGCGCCCCTTGCCGCGAACAGTTACCGTGCATTCACCGCCCGAAATCAGCGCGAGCGGCGTAGGCAGCGGCTGGCCATGCGTTTTTACTTCGCGCGCAAGCGCCGCATAGACCTTGGCGACCTCGCGCGCTTCGCCAGTAACGCTGTCGCCGAGGATGGCTGCACGCACGCCATTCGCTTCGAAGAATTTTGCCGCGGCCGCAAGCGATTGATGAGCGGTGGCAATCACGCGGTTTTCAGTTCGACCGAATACTTTGTCGCCCGGCTTGGGCGTTTCCGCAATGTCGCCATGCACGCCACGTTCGAGCGTTGCGCGCACCGCTGCGGGAACTTTGCATGCGTATCGCGTTAGCACATCCATTGCATCCTGGTATGTTGTCGGATCGGGTGCGCACGGACCGGACGCAATATGAGTCGGATCGTCACCTGTTACATCGGAGACGACGAGCGCCAAAATCTGCGCCTTGCACGCCGCTGCGAGACGTCCGCCTTGTATCAGCGAAAGATGTTTGCGGACGGTGTTGATTTCCTGGATGGTTGCACCGCTGCGCAGCAGTTCCTGTGTGACCGCCTTCAGGTGCTTCATCGCGACTGTCTCGACGGGCAGGCTGAGCAGTGCCGAGCCACCGCCCGATACGAGTGTCAGCAGCAGATCGTCTTTGGACAATCGTCGCGTGCTCTCAAGGATTCGTTTGGCCGCCGTTTCCCCGGCTTCGTCGGGCACGGGATGTCCGGCCTCGACCACATTGATGCGATTCGTGAGCAGACCGTGCGCATAGCGCGTTATCACCGTGCCTTCGATCGGCGCGCTCGCGGGCCAGTGCTGTTCCACCGCAAGCGCCATCGATGCCGCCGCTTTGCCGGCGCCGACCACGAGCGTCCGTCCGCGCGGCGGCGCGGGCAGATGCGGCGGGACGATTTTCAATGGGTCTGCGGCCGCGACGGCAGCGTGGAAACTTCCCAGCAGCAGTTCGCGCGGGTTCATTGCGCCAAGCCTGGTATCGTGGGAATCGATGGGACTTTCAAGTGACTTCGCATTAATCGTCCCAAGATTCGACCAGGCTTATTTCGGTTTGGACCAGTTCAGCACGGGCTGCAGATATGCGCCGGTGTAGCTCGCCTTGTTAGCCGCTACATCTTCCGGTGTTCCTTCTGCGATGACGCGACCGCCGCCGTCGCCGCCTTCCGGACCGAGATCGATGATCCAGTCGGCAGTTTTGATGACATCGAGGTTGTGTTCTATGACGACGACGGAATTGCCATGATCGCGCAGACGGTGCAGCACGCGCAACAAGAGATCGATGTCATGAAAGTGCAGACCGGTGGTCGGCTCATCCAGTATATAAAGCGTGCGGCCGGTGTCGCGCTTCGAGAGCTCGAGCGACAACTTCACGCGCTGTGCTTCACCGCCTGACATGGTCGTTGCGCTTTGGCCAAGCGTAATGTAGCCGAGCCCGACATCCAGCAGCGTGTGCAGCTTGCGCGCGACAACGGGCACTGCCGCGAAAAATTCGGCGGCCTGCTCGACTGTCATATTCAGGACTTCATTGATGTCCTTGCCCCTGTACTGGACTTCGAGCGTTTCGCGGTTATAGCGTTTGCCGTGGCACACGTCGCAAGGCACGTAGATATCCGGCAGAAAATGCATCTCGACCTTGAGCACGCCATCGCCCTGGCACGCTTCGCAGCGGCCGCCTTTGACGTTGAATGAGAAGCGGCCGGGTCCATATCCACGCTCGCGTGCAACCGGTACTCCGGCGAACAACTCGCGCAGTGGCGTGAACAGACCGGTATACGTCGCAGGATTCGAGCGCGGCGTCCGGCCGATCGGGCTCTGGTCGACATTGACGACTTTGTCGAAGTATTCGATGCCCTCGATCGCCTGGTGCGGCGCCGGCTCAGCGGTGCTCCCGTAGAGCTGGCGCGCGGTCGCGGTGTAAAGCGTGTCATTGATCAGCGTCGACTTGCCCGAGCCGGATACACCGGTGATGCATACAAAAAGGCCGAGCGGGACGCTGACCGTCACATCTTTTAGATTGTTGCCGCTCGCTCCTCTGATGACGAGCGAGCGCTTGGGATCCGGGCGATGACGCAGACCCGGAACCTCGATCCGTCGCCGTCCGGTGAGATATTGTCCGGTCAGCGATTCCGCATTACGTCGTATGTCGTCAGGCTTGCCTTCGGCGATGATGCGTCCGCCGTGCACCCCTGCGCCGAGACCGATGTCGATGACGTGATCAGCATTCTCAATCGCATCCTGATCATGCTCGACTACTATCACCGTGTTACCGATGTCTCGCAGGCGCTTCAGACTATCGAGCAGACGCGCGTTGTCTCGCTGATGAAGACCGATCGACGGCTCGTCGAGCACGTACATGACTCCGGTCAGCCCGGAGCCAATCTGACTTGCGAGACGAATACGCTGCGCTTCACCGCCCGATAACGTATCGGCCGAACGGTCGAGCGAGAGATAGTCGAGGCCCACATCATTGAGGAACGTCAGCCGATTTATGATCTCTTTGACGATGCGGTCAGCGATCGCAAGCTTCGTTCCCGTCAGTTCGATGGTGTTGAAGAATTGCGATGCCTGCCTCAGCGGGAGCCCGCTGATTTCATAGATCGCCTTGCCGGCGACATGCACATTGCGCGCTTCCCGCCGCAGCCGTGTGCCGGCGCATTCGGGGCAGACCTGATTATTTAGAAATTTAGCCAGTTCTTCGCGCACAACGATTGAATCCGTCTCGCGGTACCGGCGCTCGAGATTCGGGATGACGCCTTCGAACGTGTGCTCGCGATAATGCTTATTGCCGCGCTCGCCGATGTACGTAAACCGGATCTTCTCCGCACCCGATCCCTGCAGAACTGCCGTCTGCACCGGCTCCGGCAATTTCTCGAATGGCGCCTCGAGATCGAATTTGTAATGCGCCGCAAGGCACTGCAGCATCTGGAAATAGAACTGATTACGCTTGTCCCAGCCACGTATTGCGCCGGAAGTAAGCGATAAATGCGGATAGGCAACGACGCGTTTCGGATCGAAGAAACTAATATGTCCCAGACCGTCACAGCGCGGACAGGCGCCCATTGGATTATTAAAAGAAAAAAGGCGCGGCTCGAGCTCCGGCAGTGAATAAGAGCAGACGGGGCAGGCGAATTTCGCGGAAAACAAATGTTCTTGCCCGGTATCCATTTCGATGGCGAGCGCGCGGCCGTCGGAATGACGCAGCGCAGTTTCGAACGATTCGGCGATGCGCTGCTTCAACTCTGTACGGACCTTCAACCGGTCGACGACGACCTCAACAGTGTGCTTGATATTTTTCTTGAGCTTTGGCAGCTCATCGATCTCGTGCACTTTGCCATCGATGCGCACGCGCACGAATCCCTGAGCGCGTAGCTCGTCGAACAAATCCGCCTGCTCACCTTTACGGCCGACGATGAGCGGCGCGACGATCATGAGCTTGGTATCGGCCGGCAGTTGCAGCACATGATCGACCATCTGTGCAACGCTTTGCGCCTGCAGCACGATGTTGTGGTCAGGGCAGTGCGGATCACCCACACGTGCGAACAACAGGCGCAGGTAGTCATGGATTTCAGTGACAGTGCCGACCGTCGAGCGCGGATTATGGCTGGTAGCTTTCTGCTCGATCGAAATTGCGGGCGACAGACCTTCGATGAGATCGACGTCGGGCTTTTCCATCAACTGCAGAAACTGGCGCGCGTACGCCGACAGCGATTCGACATACCGGCGCTGGCCTTCAGCGTAGAGCGTGTCGAACGCAAGCGACGATTTTCCTGACCCCGACAATCCGGTGATCACGATCAGCCGGTTACGTGGCAGATCGAGACTGATATTCTTCAGATTGTGCGTGCGTGCGCCGCGCACGCGGATCAATTCTGGATTCCTCGCGGACACATCGGGGCCCGCGGGCTGCAGCCTCACTACACTGTTGCGGTTAGTCGCCAAAGAGGACGTTTTCCGAGCTAAACCTGCTAATATACCGGACTTTTACGCTGCGCCCCAAGCCGTATTTCGATGCAGTCCAGCAACCGCATGAGCGCCGCCGAGTTGCGCGCGAGCATCAGCCTCGCCAGCATTTTCGGGTTGCGCATGCTGGGCATGTTCGTGATCCTGCCGGTGTTCGCGATTTACGCCGAACATCTCAAGGGCGGCGACAACCTGACGCTCGTCGGTATCGCGCTCGGCGCATATGGCCTTACCCAGGCCATACTGCAAATTCCGTTTGGTTGGCTTTCCGATCGCTGTGGACGCAAGCCCATCATCTATTTCGGTCTGACGCTGTTCGCGATCGGTAGTTTCATCGCCGCCATCGGCGACAATATCTACGTCGTGATCCTCGGACGGATCGTGCAAGGCTCGGGTGCTATCTCGGCTGCCGTGATCGCAATGGTCGCCGACCTGACGCGTGAAGAACATCGCATCAAGGCGATGGCCCTCATCGGCTCAACGATCGGCCTTACATTCGCCGTATCGCTGGTCGCAAGCCCGTGGTTGAACCACGTCATCGGCGTGCCGGGCATTTTTGCGATGACCGGCGTCCTGTCGATGCTTGCAATCGGCGTTGTTTATGGCGTTATCCCGGATGTGCCCGAACCTGACACCACGCAAGAGGTCGCTGCGGCGCCGGGATTTCTCGAAGTTCTGCGAGACATCCAGCTCGCACGGCTGAATTTCGGGATCCTTGCACTGCACGCGGTGTTGATGGCGCTCTTCATCGTCGTACCACTCTCGCTGCGTGACGCGGGCGTGGCGCTGGGCGACCACTGGCACATCTACCTTCCCGTAATGCTGGGCTCCTTTGCACTGATGATGCCGGCCATTCTCTTTGCGGAACGCCGCGGTCGGGTTAAGGCGGTATTCGTTGGTTCGATTGCGCTGCTCCTCGTCGGACAACTGACCATGCCGTGGCTGTTGGGCGGCATCGCGGAGATCACCTTATTCCTGCTCATATTCTTTACCGCCTTCAATGTTCTGGAAGCGATGCTGCCGTCGCTGACGTCTAAGCTCGCGCCCGCGGGCGCAAAGGGGACCGCGATTGGTTTATACAGCAGCGTGCAATTCCTCGGCACCTTCATCGGCGCCGCGAGCGGCGGGTTTTTGTACCAGCATTACGGTGTCCGCGGCGTATTCGCCTTTGACGCCATACTGCTCGCGCTGTGGCTGGTGCTTGCGGCCGGCATGCAAGCGCCGGCGCGTGTGTCCACCCGCGTCTACACCATTCCTTCGCTCGATGACGAAAGCGCTCGCCATTTGACCTCTCGCCTTGAGGCGCAGCCCGGTGTGAGAGAGGTGCACGTCGCGCCGGGTGTATGCACTGCCCGCCTCAAAGTTGACGTGAGCCGCTACGACGAACAACTCGTGTTACGATTGATCGCTGAAGCTGTCTGACCGTTGGACCGGCAGTTCGCCACCTAATCAGGCGTAGCCCTGAACAGCGACAACATTGGACATCCCTATTCAGCTTCCGTTAGGAGACCCCGCATGGCATCCGTAAATAAAGTTATATTGGTTGGCAATCTAGGCCGTGATCCGGAAACGCGCTATCTGCCGGACGGTGGCGCGGTCGCCAACATCAGCATTGCCACCACCGATACCTGGAAAGACAAGGGCGGCGAGAAGCAAGAGCGCACAGAATGGCACCGCGTGGCATTTTTCGGGAAGCTGGCGGAAATCGCCGGCGAGTACCTGAAAAAAGGTAGTCAGGTATACGTGGAAGGCAGCCTGCGCACCCGCAAGTGGCAGGACAAGGAAGGCCAGGAGCGCCAGACCACCGAGATCGTGGCGGATCGCATGCAGATGCTCGGCTCGCGTGGCGGCGGGTCAGAGCCGATGGGGCGTGCAGAACCGCGCGCGACAGCCACAGAATCCGCCGGCGGCGGCAAGCCTGCAGCGAAAAAAGGCGGCGGCGCATCGTTCGATGACATGGACGACGATATTCCGTTTTGAGATTGCACCGCTTTATCGCCGCTGCGTTATTGCTCGCAGCGGGCGGCACATCAGGTCAGGCGTTCCCGGTAAAGCCGATCCGGATTGTGGTTCCAGCAGCGCCCGGGGGCGGCACTGATATCCTGGCGCGGTTGCTCAGCCCGAAACTCACCGAACTGCTCGGGCAAACCGTGATTGTCGATAACCGCGCGGGAGCGGCGACTAATATCGGCACGGAAATCGTTGCGCGCTCAGCGCCCGACGGCTACACGGTGCTGATTGCAACTACGCCGCATGCGATCAACCCGAGCCTTTTTGGCAAGTTGCCTTTCGATCCGATCGGCGACTTCACGATGATCAGCCAGCTTGCGCTCACGCAAACGGTGGTCGTCGTCCATCCGTCGCTGCCGGTGAAAAACGTCAGGGAGTTCATTGCGCTCGCCAAAGCCAGGCCGGGCCAACTTACGGCCGCAACCGCCGCCGGCAACTCCGCATTCCTCGCAGTGGAAATGTTGAAATCGATGGCGCATCTCGACATTCTCAACATTCCGTATAAAGGCGCCGGACTTGCGCTGAACGACACCGTCGCAGGGCATGTGCAGTTTCAGGTCAATACGTTGCTCGCAGCCCTGCCTTTCATTCAGTCCGGCCGTCTGCGTCCAATCGCTGTGTGCGGGATCAAGCGCGCCGCGTCATTGCCGGAGGTGCAAACCGTAGCAGAAACCATCCCCGGTTTCGAGTCGAGCGGCTGGTATGCGCTGCTCGGTCCCGCGCGCATTCCAAGCGATGCGGTGAGCAAACTACATGACGCTTTCAGTAAATCGCTGCATACGCCGGCCATCAGCCGTCGCCTTGCAGAACTCGGCGTTGACGTTGTGGCCGGCTCCCCCGAGGAACTCGCGCGGCTCATGCCTCGCGAGATAGCTAAATGGTCGGCGGTGGTCAGGAGCTCGGGCGCCAAACCTGAGTAGCCTAAAAGCTTAAAACTTGCGATAGCGATCGCTTGTAATCGCTCAAAACGCGCGATAACGGTCTGTCGCGAGCAGACGGATGATCTCGGCTCTGAGCGCGGCGATGTCGTCGCCGTGCAATGGCTCGAGGTCGCCCATCGTCTTCATGAATGCATCGCGGGTCGGCGGGAAACTGAGCGCGTGTCCAAACTTTTGAACGCGAGCGCCGCGCGCGCGTCCGTAGAGATGAACGTGCAGCTCATGGCGCCAGTTTCCGTTGTCTTGATAATTGATTCTGCCGATATCGATTCCTTTTTTCGTGAGCACGTTCTGCATCGCCTCGCCCGTCACCATCGTGAGCTTCATGAGCTCGATCGCCTGCTCGCGCGAAAGACACGTGCGGTCTTCGACCGGAACCTTCGGGTTGATGATCACGTGCCCGCCGTCGCCCCGCGCGATGTGCGGATGTTCAAGCGTGACTACATCAAAATGCGTGGCTTCGAATATGACGATCATGGGCGGAGCCGATCGTTCGAGTTCAGCGTCGTAGCCCTGGTCATCGGAGCTGGAGCAGCGTGGTGACTGCGCGCAATCAGCGCTCCTCGCGCGTCGGTAGTTGAAAATCCCATCATGGCGGCGACGCTCTTGCGACAACGCCTTGCAATAAGCTCGCCGGCCGAGCGCATCCAAAGCGCACGCTTGTACGACACTCGTAGCAAGGGCACCGAGCCGGCACGATACAGCGATTGTCTACTGCGATGTTTTCGGGTCGCGCTCACACATCTATCAATGCCTGAATCCGGCAAGGCACAACTATAGCGGGCGCTTCGAACCGAAGTTGTTACCGCGCACACACCGTGAAGACGAATCAGCGCATATTCATGCATGTTCCCCGTCACAGGTCGCTGCTGATAACGCTTTCCGCTATAATTACAAGTTTTTGAATTTGGTAGTTATTATGCCTATATACGAATATCGCTGCGCCGGTTGCGGGTTCCAGAAGGAATTTCTGCAGAAGATGAGTGACGCGCCATTCAAAGACTGCCCCGAGTGCGGCAAGCCGACGCTGAATAAAATGGTCACGGCGGCCGGCTTTCAGCTCAAAGGCAGCGGATGGTACGTGACCGATTTTCGCAGTGGCTCGAAAGCGCCCGCCAAGGCTGACGATAAGAGCCCGGACAATGCTGCCGCCGGCACAGATACAAAGTCTGAAGTGAAAACGCCTGCGGGCCAGGATGGGAAGACGCCGGCGAAAGTGGACGAAAAAGCGGCGGCAAAACCGAGTGACAAGCCCGCTGTTGATAGCACTGCTAAAAAAGCGGAGCCTGCACCGTCACCGAAGCCGCCTGCGAAGTCGACGGGCACCTAAAACACGCGAGGCGTTCGCGGCGGCCAGCAATAATCATCTGAATGCGGGCGCTGGGCGAAGAATCCGGAATCGCTGAGCCGCGCGTTATGCGGTAATGCAGTAAGTGCAGAGCCCTGCCCATCGCGCAGGGCATCGCGAGTCGATGTGAGAGGGTGCGGTTGAAAAAATATTTCATCACAGGGCTAGTCATCTGGGTCCCGCTGGGCATCACCTTGTGGGTGCTGCATCTGCTCGTAAGTACCATGGATCAGACCTTGCTCCTCTTACCCGAACAGTTTCAAACCGAGCAGTGGCTTGGCATGCACGTGCCCGGCATGGGCGTCGTGCTTACTCTGGTCGTCGTCTTTGGCACAGGGCTCATTGCCGCGAACATTCTCGGCCAGCGGCTTTTTCGCTTCTGGGAGCTGGCGCTCGGAAGGATTCCATTCGTCAATGCCATCTACAACAGTGTGAAGCAGGTTTCCGATACATTGTTCAAATCGGGCGGCCACGCATTTCGTAAAGCGCTGCTCGTGCAGTATCCGCATCAGGGCTCGTGGACCATTGCATTTCTCACCGGCCAACCCGGAGGCGACGTGGTCAATCATTTGCAGGGTGAGTACTGGAGTGTCTACGTGCCTACCACGCCGAATCCGACGTCAGGTTTCTTCCTCATGATGCCGAAGTCCGAGGTTATCGTGCTCGACATGAGCGTCGACGAAGCCCTCAAATACATCATCTCGATGGGCGTAGTGTCGCCGGCGCCCCGCGCTATCAAGGGGCTCACACCAACAAGTGCCGCGGCCGAACCGTCTCTCGCCAAGTAAGGACGTGCGGCAAGTGCCGCATGCGGGCGCGTTCTACTTACCAACGTGAAAGTACATCATGCGTAGCGAATACTGCGGGCTTATAAACCGCAAGCACCTCGGTCAGACAGTCACCGTGTACGGCTGGGTGCATCGCCGGCGCGATCACGGCGGCGTTATTTTCATTGACCTGCGCGACCGCGAAGGTTTGCTGCAGATCGTGTGTGATCCCGACAATGCCGCGACCTTCGCGACTGCCGAGAAAATGCGCAATGAATACGTCGTCAAGGTTACGGGAAAGGTCCGGGAGCGCCCGGCAGGAACGGTCAACCCGAATCTGATAAGCGGCGAAGTGGAAGTGCTTGCAGCCGAGATGGAGATTTTGAACCCTTCATTGACGCCGCCGTTCATGATGGACGACGACACGCTGTCGGAAAACGTGCGCCTCGAATACCGCTTCCTCGATCTGCGCCGGCCGCAGATGCAGAAGAACCTGCGTCTGCGCTACAAGACCGCAATGGCCGTACGGGTGTTTCTCGACCAGCATGGCTTTATCGACATCGAGACGCCTATGTTGACGCGCTCGACGCCCGAAGGCGCGCGCGATTACCTGGTACCGAGCCGCGTGCATCCCGGCGAGTTTTTCGCGTTGCCGCAGTCCCCTCAATTGTTCAAGCAACTGCTGATGATCGCCGGTTTTGATCGCTACTATCAGATCGTCAAATGTTTCCGCGATGAAGATCTGCGAGCGGATCGGCAGCCGGAGTTCACCCAGATCGACGTTGAGACGTCTTTCATGTCGCAGCTGGAAATCATGGCGATCATGGAAGAAATGATCGTCGGCGTGTTCAAGGACGTGCTCGGCGTCGCGCTGCCGCAGCCATTCCCGCGCATGTCTTACGACGAGGCGATGTCGCGTTTTGGTTCTGACAAACCGGATCTACGCGTGACACTCGAGCTCACGGAACTCACCGATGCGATGAAGAACGTCGCGTTCAAGGTATTCTCAGGACCGGCCAACGCCGCCGGCGGACGAGTCGCCGGCTTGCTCGTGCCGGGCGGCGGCACCGCGCTATCCCGCGGCGAGATCGATGCGTACACGGAATTCGTCGGCGTATATGGCGCGAAAGGTCTCGCCTATATCAAATTCAACGAAATCGCCAAGGGACGTGACGGCATGCAGTCGCCGATCGTAAAAAACCTTTCGGACGATGCGCTGCACGCCGTCGTACAACGCACGGCCGCAAAGGATGGAGACCTCGTCTTCTTTGGCGCTGGTGCTGCGAAGGTGGTGAACGATGCGCTGGGCGCGCTGCGGGCGAAAATCGGTCATGAGAAAGGGTTTGCGCAGGCCGGATGGCAGCCGTTATGGGTGCTGGACTTTCCGATGTTCGAGTGGGACGAGGCAACCAAACGGTGGAACGCCATGCATCATCCGTTTACCGCCCCAGCCGATGGTCACGAAGATTTGCTGGATTCCGATCCCGGCAAGGCGCGCGCCAAGGCGCACGACATGGTGCTCAACGGTTGGGAGATCGGCGGCGGCTCGGTGCGTATCCACCGCCAGGATGTGCAGTCGAAAGTTTTCCGCGCCCTCAATATTTCGGCAGAGGAGGCGGAAGCCAAATTCGGGTTTCTGCTGCAGGCGCTGCAGTTCGGTGCGCCGCCGCACGGCGGGATTGCGTTCGGACTCGATCGTATCGTTACCATGATGACAGGCGCTGAATCGATACGGGATGTAATCGCGTTCCCGAAGACTCAGCGCGCACAGTGCCTGTTGACACATGCGCCGAACACGGTCGATGACGCACAGCTGCGTGAGCTGCATATCCGGTTGCGGCAACCGAACCCATGAGGCGCGTTGCGTGGCATTCGACAGCCGCGCTGTGGGCACTTGCAATCCTCGCATTTGCCGGTACGTTTGCATACAGCCCCAGCCAACAGGCCTTCGGCCGCACAACGGTCGGCAGCAGCGACGAGGCCATCGCTGTCGCAGCGCTGCCGCGTGAAGCACGTGAAATACTCGAGGCGATTAAGCGCGGCGGTCCCTTCAAGTCACCGCGGGACGACGCGACGTTCGGCAATTACGAACGTCTGCTGCCGGCACGGGGCCGCGGCTACTATCGCGAATATACGGTGCCAACGCCCGGTGCCACGAATCGGGGCGCCCGGCGAATCATCGCCGGCAACGACGGCGAGTACTACTACACTGATGACCATTACCGCAGCTTCAAGCGTGTCCTCCCATGACGCGCAAGGGTGAGAAACGGCAACTTGTGCCGGAGGATTCCGGTGTGTACCTCGCGCCTGCCGAAAAGCAGTCCTTGCAAGCGATCGCAGCGGCCTCGGAATGTGTCTGGATTCGTGTGGATCTTCAAGCGGCGCGGGACAAGGCAGAACTTCTGGCCCAGTGGGCGCGTCAACTCAAGTTCCCCGCGCACTTTGGCGCCAACTGGGATGCATTTGCAGACTGCGTGCGGGATCTGTCATGGCTGCCGGCACGAGGCTATGTGATCGATTGCGCCAACATGAACCATTTTATCGAATACGCAGAGCGCGACGCGTCTGTGTTCGTGGATGTTCTGCGCTCGGCCGCTGATGACTGGCGTTCACGCGGCAGAATTTTTATTGTGCTTGTCGATAGCGCGCCGGCAGGTCTCAAGTTGCGGAAATTTTCGCAGCTGACGGCTTGATTAGGGCAGACGCGTCCCCATGTGTTCGGCGAGCGTGATTCGATGGAGGTGACTTACAAGATACCGGTATCAGTACTGGTCGTCATTCATACAACAGATCTTCAAGTTCTGTTGCTGGAACGCGCTGACCGGCCGGGCTTCTGGCAGTCCGTGACCGGGAGTCAGGACGCCGGCGAATCACTGCGGCAAACCGCGGTCCGGGAAGTGCAGGAGGAAACGGGGATCGAGGCCACGAGGTTTGAGCTCATTGACTGGTGCCAGCACTGCGAATTTGAAATTTATCAGCGATGGCGTGGACGTTACGCGCCGGGGATAACGCACAACACAGAACACTGGTTTAGTTTGCGCTTGCCGCGTCAGGTTCCGGTACGACTTTCGCCGCTCGAGCATTTAAATTGCACGTGGCTGCCGTGGCGCGACGCGGCGGACAAGGTCTTTTCATGGAGTAATGCTGACGCCATAAGGCAGTTAGCGCAGCGTGCGGGCGGCGTGAGCAATAACCCTGTGCGTGTAACGGACAACGGTGAGAAATGAATTTCAGGCTGGATTTTTTGTCATAGTGTGTTAAGGTTCTAACCCCTTTTAATACAGGGATTTCACGTCATGCAGGTTGCTGCGATTGCGTTTGACCGTTTCAAACCGCTACAGGACGACGCCTGCGAGCGTCGGATCGTCACGGCGAAAGCGGCGCTCGGCAAGCGCGCCGTAATACTCGGCCACCACTATCAGCGCGCCGACGTGTACAAGCACGCGGACCTCAAGGGCGACTCGCTGCAGTTATCCAAGCTGGCAGCGAGCACCGACGCGGACTACCTTGTATTCTGCGGTGTCCACTTCATGGCTGAAGTGGCGGACATTCTTTCGAAGCCGTCGCAGACGGTGATACTGCCTGACATGAATGCCGGCTGCTCGATGGCCGATATGGCGAACCTTGCGAAGGTCGAGCGCGCGTGGCGCGAAATTTCTGAAGTAATTGATCCCGACGAGAAAATTACGCCGGTCACGTACATCAATTCGGCCGCTGACCTCAAGGCGTTTTGTGGCGAGCACGGCGGTATAGTCTGCACCTCGACGAACGCGAAGCAGATTCTCGAGTGGTCCTTTGCCCGACGCGAGAAGGTGCTGTTTTTCCCGGACCAGCATCTCGGACGCTGGAGCGGCTACATGATCGGAATTCCGCCGGACGAAATGATGGTGTGGGATTTCGACGAACCGCTGGGCGGCCTTACGCCGGCGCAGATTCGCAAAGCGAAGGTTCTGCTGTGGAAGGGGCATTGCTCGGTGCACCAGATGTTTCAGGTGCAGCATGTGTTGAACTTCCGCAGCCAGTACCCGGACGGTATGGTCATTGCTCACCCGGAATGTAATTTCGAGGTTTGCAAATTGTCCGACTACGTCGGGTCGACGGATTTCATTATCAAAACGATCCTTGATTCCAAGCCGAATACCCGCTGGCTCGTCGGCACCGAGCTCAATCTGGTGAATCGGATCGCGGAACAGGTAAAACCCGAGGGCAAGATTGTTCAGTTCATGGCGCCGACGGTTTGCGTGTGCTCGACGATGGCGCGCATCGACCCGCAGCATCTTGCATGGACGCTGGAAAATCTGGTGGACGGCAAGGTAGTAAACCAGATCAAAGTGCCGGCGCGGGACGCTGAGCTCGCGCGCATCGCTTTGAAGCGGATGCTCGAGGTCGTTTAATCCTTTCGGCGCGGCGCGCCAATCCTCTGCGTTGTCCCGCAGTCGCGCTCGCCAAGCGCTGGCGACCGTCGGCCGCATGCTGCTGCCGTGCGGCGTGTTTCCATGACACAATAAGGAAACGGTTTACTGCCGCCGTATCCGCGCAGTGTGTCGCTTCACAACGCTTCGGCTCCATGACAAAAACTCTGCATATCGCAACTTACAATATTCACAAGGGCTTATCTTTTTTCAAGCGCAGGCTGGTGATACACGAAGTTCGCCAACATCTGCGAGTGCTGAACGCCGATCTCATGTTCCTGCAGGAAGTGCAGGGCGGTCATGCCGGTAACGCGCAGCGATTTTCCGGCTGGCCCAATCAGGCGCAGCACGAATTTCTTGCCGACTCCGTGTGGACCGATTATGCCTACGGTAAAAACGCCGTTTACGACGGCGGCCATCACGGCAATGCGATTCTGAGCCGGTTTCCAATCCTGCGCTGGGATAATGAGGACATTTCGGAGCACCGGTTCGAGAGTCGGGGATTACTGCATTGTGAAGTCAATGTTCCCGAATGGACGGAGCCGCTGCATTGCGTGTGCATCCATCTGGGCTTAACCGCGCGGCACCGCAGCCGCCAGATGCGCGCGTTGCAGGAGCGCATCGAACGTGTTGTCCCTGCTCAGGCGCCACTCATAATCGCCGGCGACTTCAATGACTGGGCCCGGCACGCGCAGGACGAACTCGCGCGTCCATTAGGCCTGCACGAAGTATTCGAGCGCACGCATGGCGTCCCCGCCCGCAGCTTCCCAGCGGCGCTGCCTGTATTCCAACTTGATCGTATCTATGTCCGCGGCTTCAAAGTGCGGCATGCGCGCGTGCATTGCGGACAGCCTTGGGCGCGCATCTCTGACCACGCAGTGTTGACCTCGACAATCGTCAGATCATGACCCGGTTCGTTGCCGGGAATTGCGTTCAATTATTGCGCACCGGCAGCGAATACTTCCCCGCCCTCGAAGCGGCATGCGATGGCGCCGCACGCGAGATCTATCTCGAAACGTATATCTTTTCCGACGATGCTACGGGACAGCGCATCGCTGGTGCACTGTCGCGCGCTGCCGCGCGCGGCGTCTTCGTCCATGTCGTCATCGATGGGTTTGGATCAAAGGACCTGAGTGCGGACTTTCTGCAGCGCCTGCGCGGAAGCGGCGTTCGAGTGCTCACGTTTCGCCCGCAAATCTCACCTTGGACGCTGCGCCGTGAGCGCTTGCGCCGGCTGCATCGCAAGATCTCCGTCTTCGACGCAAAAATCGCGTTTGTCGGCGGTATCAATATCATTGACGACATGAATACACCGCGCCAGATACCGCCGCGTTTCGACTATGCAGTCAGAATCGAAGGCCCGCTGCTGGCTGACATCTATCCGGTAGTGACCCGATTGTGGATGCTCGTTACCTGGACACAGCTTCATCAGCACTGGAAGCAAAGCGAAACGCTGCCTGTGCAGGCGCGTCCCTGCGGCAGTCAGCGCGCCGCTTTCATGGTGCGGGACAACCTGCGCCATCGAACCGCGATTGAAAACGGTTACCTGACTGCAATCGACGGCGCTCGATCCGAAATCTTCATCGCGAATGCATATTTTTTTCCGGGCAAGAATTTTCGCCGCGCTTTGACCGACGCCGCCGCACGCGGAGTGCGTGTCGTTCTATTGCTGCAAGGCCGTGTGGAATATGTGTTGCTGCACTATGCATCGCGGGCCTTGTATGGTTATTTTCTTAAGGCGGGTGTCGAGATATACGAGTATCACCGCAGCTTCCTGCATGCGAAGGTGGCCGTCATCGACGATCAATGGTCGACGGTCGGCTCATCGAATATCGATCCGATGAGTCTGCTGCTCGCCCGCGAGGCGAACGTCATGATCGACGACGCCGGATTTGCGCGCGAATTAAAGTCGAGCCTCCTGGACGCTCTGAACACCGGCGCTCAACAGCTCCAGATTGCGAGCTGGCAACGGCAATCATTGCCGGCGCGGGCGATGACGTGGCTATGTTACGGACTCGCGCGATTCCTCACCGGTTGGTCGTCTTACGGTCGCGCACGGGAATTTATCTAGATGGTTGCTGCAACGTGCTGCGCGGCGCCGGCATCAGATTAGTGCATGCGAGACTGAAGCGTGCCCATACCCGGTGCGCTTGGAAACGGGCTGCGCGCGTCGCACACACATAAGGCCCTGATGAAAAGCGGCTTTCGAAGTGGCACCCAAATTGCTAAGAAAAGATAGAAGGCGCAGAGTAGCAGCAAGCTCAGTGTTTTCACTCCTCCTTTGGTAATTTTGGGCGCTCGCTGAGCGCCCATTTTTTTTCAGGCATCGGCATCGACACTGCCTGATAGATGCCTGAGCATGTCCGCCACGTTTTACGATTATGCCGCCCTCAATCAGAAAGAAGCGATTGATGTGCGGCTGTGTCTCAGGCGGATTGCGCGTCAACATTCATCCATTCATCTGGCGGGTACGCGCTTTAACGCTTGACAAAACTCCCTGGCAATTCGCGAATCACGCGATCGGCGGCATCATTCATGCGAGGAATTCTTCTGTTCACGATGCCTGAATCGAAACCGGTCGTCACAATAACTGCGGCTGTCTTCAGCACATGAGCAAGCGACCACGAACATCGCAGATCACCGCGCCCTTCAATGGCCTGCCGTCGGCGTGGTAGCATACTTGAGATAACCAAGCGTCAAATTTGCGCGGAAGCACACAGACGCAAATCTTAGGTGCACACCAACGCGGTCCCACGCATAGCACCTGACTTCACACGGAATATAGCAATGGCGACGTATCATCAGTCGATGGCTGTACCAATGCCGCAGTCGACACCCGTGAACGGGTCGCGCTGGCAGGTGGTGACGCTGCTGCTGCCGTACTTGAGCGAATACAAATGGCGCGTTGCCATAGCGCTCACGCTGCTCATTGGCGCAAAACTCGCTAACGTAGGGGTTCCGCTGGTGCTCAAGGCAGTCGTAGATTCTCTCGATCCGACGCGCGCAGTCCTCGTGTTACCGCTGGCCTTGCTAGTCGGCTATGGACTCCTGCGTTTGTCCACGACGCTGTTCGCCGAACTGCGGGACATCGTGTTTGTGCGCGTTACGCAGAGAGCGGTCCGCCGTATTGCATTAACCGTCTTCCGCCATTTGCATGCGTTGAGCCTGCGCTTTCACCTGGACCGGCAGACCGGCGGCGTAGCGCGTGATATCGAGCGCGGCACGCGCGGCATCGGGACGCTGATGAGCTACATGCTCTTCTCGATCATTCCGGTCATCCTCGAGTTCGCGCTGGTGGCCGCCGTGCTGCTGTCACACTTCGACTGGCGCTTCACGGCAGTGACGTTCTCGGCGGTCGTGGTTTATATATCGTTCACGATCGCGATCACCGAGTGGCGCACCGCGATCCGGCGCGAGGCAAACGAACTCGACTCGAAAGCAAACAGTAAGGCTGTCGACAGCCTGCTCAACTACGAAACGGTGAAGTACTTCAACAACGAAGAATACGAGGCGCAGCGCTACGACGAGAACCTGAAGCACTATGAATCGGCGGCCGTCAAAACCGAAGCTTCGCTCGGTTTGCTCAACATTGGACAGAGCTGCATCATCGCGATCGCCGTGACCGTGCTCATGGTCTTCGCTGCTGACGGCGTCGTCACGAAGACATTGACGCTCGGCGATCTTGTCTTGATCAATGGTCTGCTCATCCAGCTCTACATCCCGCTTAATTTTCTCGGCATGGTTTATCGGGAGATCAAGCAAGCGCAGATCGACATGGACCGCATGTTCCGGCTGCTGGCGGAGAATCGAGAGATCAGGGACAAGCCGGATGCGCGCGAGGTCGACCCTTTACCATTGGGAGTGACCTTCGAGAATGTGGACTTCAGCTACGAACCGAACCGTCAAATCCTCTTCGACGTCAGTTTTACGATCCCGGCCGGCCACAAGCTTGCTGTAGTCGGGCACAGCGGCTCGGGCAAGTCAACGCTCGCACGGCTGCTCTACCGTTTCTATGACGTCACTCGCGGACGCATCAAGGTTGGCAACGCGGACATCCGCGATCTCAGACAATCGAGCCTGCGCAGCGCCATCGGCATCGTCCCGCAGGACACGGTGCTTTTCAACGACACTATTTACTACAACATTCAGTATGGCCGGCCGCAGGCGACCCGCGACGAAGTTATCGCTGCGGCACAGGCAGCGCATATCCACGCGTTTATCGCGACTTTGCCGGACCGCTATGAAACGCGCGTTGGAGAGCGCGGACTAAAGTTATCCGGTGGCGAAAAGCAGCGCGTCGCCATTGCGCGGGCGATCTTGAAGAACCCGAGCATGCTCATTTTCGACGAAGCAACGTCGGCGCTCGACTCCGCCACCGAGCAGGCCATCCAGTCAGAGCTGGAACAGATCTCCAAAGGACGCACGACACTTGTTATAGCCCATCGGCTGTCGACAGTGATGGACGCCGATGAGATACTGGTAATGGATGGCGGGCGCATTGTCGAGCGCGGCGCACATCGCTCTCTCCTCGAGCGCGGCGGCGTTTATGCGGACATGTGGGCGCTGCAGCAGCAGGAGGATGCATTCGTCGTTGCCACCCCGGCGGGAGCGGAAAGGAACCAACGTACAGCCGTCCGCGCGTGACTTGACGTGCTACTGAAGACTAGCGGGCCAATGCGCTATCAGCTGCTACGCCCGCGCAAAAGCGACGACTGCAGATCACTCTTTATAGGCTTCGATCTGGATTGAGATTTTGACGTCGTCGCCAATTCCGGTCGCGCCGCGCTTGATGCCCCACTCGGAGCGCTTGATTGCGGTGCTCGCCTCAGCACCGCACATTTCCTTTTTATTTACGGGATGCGGAATGCAGCGAAACAAAGCGACATTCAGGGTTACGGGCCGCGTCACGCCCATCATCGTCAGCTCGCCGTCTGCGCTACTAAGGTCGTCGCCGGTGAATTTCAAGTTGCTCGACTTGAACGCAATCGTCGGAAATTTTTCGACGTCGAGATAATCTGCGCTGCGCACGTGCTTGTCGCGTGCTTCATGTCCGGTATCGACGGATGTCGCGTCGATTAACACATCGATGGTGCCTTTCCTGGCGGCGCGGTCGATGATTACTTTGGCGGTTGTCGTCTTGTTGAAGCGCCCGTGCACCCATGAGATTCCCAGGTGACCGGTCGCGAAGGATGCCATTGTGTGGGCCGGATCACCGACATATACATCCTGCGCCGCCGCCGGCAGAGCAGTGACGGATGCGGCTAGCAACATCGCGGTTCTCAAATGCATGCTGGTCCCCTCTCTTGAATGAACGCCGATCTATTTTTTGGCTGGCGGTTTTATCGCGCTTGTCACCAAATGAAATTTTATCTGGACTTCGTCCGCCACAGTATCCGTGTCTTTCCACGCACCTTCGCCGATGTTGTATTGCAGGCGCCTGATCGGAAACACGCCGTCGAATACGCCGCTGCCACCCTCGTCTTTGTAGGTGAAGGGCGCGACCACTTCGTTCGTCTTGCCCTTGATGCTCAGGCTGCCGCGCGCCTCATACTTGCCGCCGCCCAGTGCCTTGATGCCTGACGAAACGAACGTTGCTTTCGGGAAGCTACGCGCGTCAAACCAGGCTTTCCCCTTCGCTTCGTCATTCACTTCGGCGTTGTCGATATCGAAACTGTCCATGTCGATTTCAATGCGTGATTTTCCAGTCTCCGGCCGGGCTGGATCGAAAGTAATGTCGGCTGTGAACTTCTTGAAGCCGGCCTCGACCGGCACATTCATTTGTCGCGAGACGCACGTTATACGGCTTTTGTCGTAAAGCACCGACTGCGCCGATGCAGAGCGAACCGCTGGTAGAACGCAGCAGACGGTCACTGCCGCAGCTATAAGATTGCGTAACAGCATTCACTTTTCTCCTGAGCCGGCGAAGCGCGGCAGCATGCGGCGCAACACATCATCACGATCAACGTAGTGGTGCTTGATCGCGGCGGCAGCGTGGATGATAACAAGTCCGAGCATCGTATAGTTCAGTGAGACATGCACGAGCTTCAATTGCGCGGCAAGCGCCTTGTCTTTCGCGACGAGATCCGGCAATTGCCACATGCCGAGGTAAACGGTGGGAACTCCAGCCGCAGAACTATAGAGCCATCCGGTGATGGGAATCACCACAATCAGGACGTATAGAAGCAGATGCGTCGCTGCTGCCGCACGCTTTTGCCAGTGCGGAAGGTGCGGTGGCACGACAGGCACCGGATTGAACACGCGCCAGGCGACCCGTGCAACCGCAAGCGCAAATACGGTTACGCCTATCCACTTATGCCAGGAATAGTATTTGAGCTTGAGCGGCGACAGCGGCACGGCGACCATATAAACCGCAAGCATGAAGCTGCACGCAATGAGAACGAAGATCATCCAGTGCAAGGCGATGGCAGGTGTGGTGTAGCGGACGGGCGGCTGCATGCTTTCCAGCGAAGTTAATCCGGAGCTACGACGGACTGGGGACTGTCACTGTCGCCGAATTTCAAAGCAGCAGTATTCATGCCGCCTGGCGAAAACTAACTGTCACCACGGTTCCATTGCCGTTTTTTCCGGCGGCGAGGCGCGTTTCGGCGCCATGGCTTTGCGCGATCTCACGCACGATGGAAAGCCCCAATCCGCAGCCTTCGCCGCCGTTGCCCAGTACTCTATGGAAACGCTCGAACACGCGCTCGCGCTCCGCCGGGGGAATGCCAGGACCGTTGTCTTCGACGCTCAACGTGACAGCCGAGTCAGCGATGGCGACGCGCACGGTCACCTGTCCGCCGGGCTGCGTATAGCGGATGGCATTGTCGAGGAGATTGGAGAGCAGTTCTCTCACCAGCACCGCATCCCCCTCGATCGTGGCGGGCAGCGCCGAACCATCAAATCCAAGATCGATGTTGCGCGCGAGTGCGCGCGGCACCCACTCCGTCGTAGTATCGCGCGCAAGTTCATGCAGGTTTATGCGCTGTGTAGCTTGCGCCCGGCTAACAGCCGGCTCCGAACGCGCCAATGAGAGGAGCTGATTGATGAGATGCGTGGTCTGTCCGGTGGCGGTATTAAGCTGCCGGAGCGTGTGTTGGACGTCGTCCAGCCGGTCCTGGCGCAACGCAAGCTCCGCCTGGGTCTTGATTCCGGCCAGCGGGGTACGCAGCTGATGCGCCGCATCTGCGGTAAAGCGTTGCTGCGCTGACAGCGCGGATGCGAGGCGTGCGAGCAGGTCATTCATGGCGCGCACCAGGGCGCGAACTTCGCCCGGGGCATTGCTCTCGGGTAGCGGGCTCAAGTCGCGATGTGAACGGCTGCTGATCTCGTGCTGCAACGTCGCCAGCGGCCGCAGGCCGCGGTCGATGCCATACCAGACCAATCCGCCTATGAGTGCGATCAGCAGCAGTTCAGGCAGCAGCATACCCAGCAGAACTTCGTTCGCGAGGGTGCGGCGCTTATTAAGCGTCTCTGCGACCATCACCAATACCGGTTCATCCGCGGATGCGCCGGTTACATTCGCACGCAGGGCCGCGACGCGCACCGGACTGCCGCGATATTTGGCGTCGTAGTATGTGGGCTTTCCAGGCGCGGCCTCTTCCGGCGGCATAGGCAGCCCGCGATGGCCGGCAACAAAGGCCCCGCGGGCGTCGGCTACCATGTAATAAACACTGTCGTGCGTGTCCGACTCGAGCATGTCCAAGGCGGCACTCGGCAGATCTACGTGTGGCCTGTTGTCGATGACGCGTGTCTGGCGGCTGATATCGAGCGCTGAGTCAAACAAAGTGTAATCGTAGGCCAGCGTGGCGAAGTTGAACGCGTAGTAGTACGTGACTATCGCGCTCAGCAAAGTGACCACGACTATCGGCGCCAGCAGCGAGCGCAGCAGTTGGCGCCTGAGCGTCGCCTGTTCCGGTCTTCGCGACTGCCCGCTCGCTTCGATAATCGCGCTCACGATTCTTTCTCGAGCAGATAGCCCAACCCCCGGATGGTGCGGATGGCCACGCCTGCCGGTTCGAGCTTTTTGCGCAGGCGATGCACATACACTTCGATCGCATTCGCGCCGACTTCTTCATCCCATCCATACAGTTGTTCGGCGAGTTGTTCTTTATTGACCACCCGCCCGCTGCGCAGCATTAGCACTTCCAGGACGCCGATCTCGCGTGCCGAAAGCTCAAGAGACGCGCCTGCCAGCGTGGCGCGCCGGCCGCTGGTATCGAGAGTAAGCGGGCCGTGGCTCAATAGTGAGCTCCCACCCGACTGGCCGCGCCGGATGAGCGCCCGCACGCGCGCTTCGAGTTCAGGCAGGTCGAACGGTTTGGTTA
>Ga0070671_100000583_pt1 | contig 25998 bp, 22 predicted proteins | sample KBSS73metaG_FD_65341 | JGI IMG/M metagenome (GOLD analysis project Ga0070671, IMG submission 65341) | Switchgrass rhizosphere microbial communities from Kellogg Biological Station, Michigan, USA - KBS S7-3 metaG | ecosystem: Host-associated > Plants > Roots > Rhizosphere > Soil ...
AGGTGGGACTTCTTGTTGGCGCGGTGGATGTCGAAGCGGTCCGGCTCGGCGAACATCCTCTCGTCGCGGTTGGCAGATCCATTGAGCAAAACCATCACGCTACCTGCCGGCGCCGTGACGCCGTAGAGCTCGACGTCACGGGCAATGACGCGTGCATTCACCGGCGACGGCGTCTCATAACGCAGCAGTTCCTCGATCGCATCGGGTATCAAGCTGGGGTCGGCGACCAGCTCGCGTCGCTGATCGGGGTGTTCGGCCAAAACCTTTCCGGCCCAGCCGATCAGACGCACCGTCGTCTCGTTGCCAGCGGCGGCCAGCAACCCGATGTAGGTCATCATGGTCTCTTTGTCGAGGTGTCTCACGACACCGTCGGAGTCGGTGTAGGTCGCGTTGATCAGGTCCGTCATCAGGTCGTCTGAGGGATTCTTGGTTCGGTAGTCGATGTATTCGCCGAATGTTCCCAGGTCTAGGATCTCCATGATCCAATCGCTGCCTTCGCCCGCGGCGCTGAAACCGTCCTCCACGTGCTGACGATGCTTGACCTGATCGGACTCGGCCATGCCCAGCATCATTCCAATGGTGCGCATCGGCACCTCGGCGCCCAGGTCGGCGATGAAGTCGAATCCGCCGCGCTCGACCATCGGATCCAGCGCGCGCGCACAGTACGCGCGGATCTTCGGCTCGATCTCAGCGACACGACGCGGCGTAAAGACTCGCGCCAGCAGACCGCGGTGCCGATCATGCCGCGGCGGATCCTCGAAAAGGATCAAGCCCGGGGGAACGGGAGCGCCACTCTTGATCATCTCCAGGACGGTGCCTTTACCTGACCGGTAGGTGTCCCAGTCCGTGCTGGCGTCCTTCACGTCAGCGAAGCGACTGAAGGCATAGAAGTCGTACTGCTCGTTGTAGTACAGCGGCGCCTCATCCCTTAGGCGACGCCACATCGGATACGGATCTACGTCGAGTTCGGGATCGTAGGGGTCGTAACGGAGCGTGGAGATGTCGAACGTGCTTTCCATCGTTGGCCTTTCGTTGCGCTCGCTGACCGTTGAACGCGCTGGAGTGCCGCCTTCACGCCGCCGCTCAAGAGCCTAAAGCAAAATCTCCGACGAATCGTCGATTTTCGACTATTTAGTCGAAACTATACATCGGCGCCAAGGCGGCGGCCAAGATCGACTACTCGTCACGGCTCGATCGAGGCCTCGCCGCCGATCCGCTCGTACATTTCGTCCACCGTCTGCTGTATGAACTGGGCTTTCGGCCATCCAGAGTGAGGGGCAAACTGCAACACCAACTCCCGCATTTCGTCGTAGGTGATGTCACCGGACTTCATGGCCGAATACACGTGTGACTGAATGGGGATGATGGTGTCGTCCAGTCCCACGCACGCCAACGTGATCCATCGGCGGTCGCGTCGGTTCAGCCCTGGGCGCCTCCACATCTCACCGAAGACGAAATTGAGGATGCCGTACTCGTAGTAGGGGACGCCCCGCGGCGGCGCATCGCAGCAATTCACCTCTCGAAAACACTGCTCGCCGCCTAGTTTACGGAGTTCCTGGTCGGCGGGTGCTGCGCTGAGTGGCTGCGGGAAACGCCGAGAAACTACAGCGACGCCCTCGGCGTGCAGCCGAACCAGTTGCTCCTTCAGGATCGTCTCGGTGACCTCTGCCTTTGGCCAACCGCAGTACACCGCAAAGTGCAGGATGAACTCGTCGAGTTCATCGACCGTGAACTGGCTCGTCTTCAGCGCGGCGTAGAAGTGGTCGGCAAGCGTGCTGTGTGCGTCGGCACCCGCAGCGCAGCTCATGGCAATCAGTCGGCGGGAACGAAGGTCGAGTCCGGGACGCGACCAGATCTCGGCGAACACGAAGTCGATCAGGGTGGCTGCCCTCGGAGTGGCCGGCTCGGTCGGCTCAACAGCCATGATGTCGCGATACAACGCCATGCCCCGTCGGCGCCGTTCCTCGGCGTCCACCTTTTTCGCGCTACCGCTCATATCTACTTCACGGTGACCTGGGTCGCCAGAAACCTTCTGTATCAACGAATCGTCACTCCCGCATCGACTTTCAACTGAGCGCCGGTGACGAACCGGGCTTCGTCGGAAAGCAGATAGAGCACGGCGTTACTGACATCAACGGCATCGATGTAGAACGTCGGCATTGCGTTCTGGAAGATCGGCCCCAGATCTTGGCGCTCGCCGCTCAACATCTCCATCAATTCCGGTGCCTCGATACCAGTTTCGACACCGGTGGGATGGACGGTGTTCACGCGAATCGCGTGATTGGCGAGTTCGTTGGCCAACGCCATGCTCAACCCGACCACCCCGTGCTTGCTTGCGGTGTAAGGGAGATGCAAAGGAGTTCCCTTGATGCCCGCCGCCGAGCTGATGTTGACCAGGCTGCCTCCACGTTCCAGCAAGTGCGGGATCGATGCCAGGCAGGTGTTCCAGGTACCAATCAAGTTGACGTCCAGAACAGTCCGCCAATCCTTGTCGGTCGTCGAGTCCCACGTTCCACAGGTCAAGACACCAGCGTTGGACACAGCGCCGTCGAGATGCCCGAGTTGCTCAACACCCGTTCCGACGACGTCCTCCATCAGCTGTCGATCTCGGACGTCGGCGCGAGCGGCGTGAACCCGCCGACCCAAGGCCTCCACTTCCTTTACCGTGCTCGCCAGGTCCTCGGCTGAACTCATCGCATAACCGATACCATCGATCGAGCTGCAAATGTCGACGAGGATGAGGTCGGCTCCCTCCTCCGCCAGTCGAATGGCGTGGCTGCGTCCCATACCGCGTGCTGCGCCGGTGACCAGAACGACCTTGCCGGTCATGCGTCCCATGAAAGTGCGCCTTTCGTCGATCGTGAGTCGTCGTTCAGCGGACGGTGAAGCCGGCGTCGATGGGGAGAGCGATGCCGGTGACGTACTTGGCCTTCTCGCTCACCAGCCACTCGACGGCGTCGGCAATGTCGTCGGGTTGCAAGATTTCGATCGGCAGGGCGTTTTGCATCGCCATCAGTTCTGGGCTGCCGGCAGCGACCATCTGTGCCATCGCGTCGTTCATCGTCATTCCGCTGGCCACGCCGGTCGGGTGAATGGTATTTACCCTTATGTTGTGCGGAGCCAAGTCCAATGCAAGGCACTGCATGAGGCCGACGATGCCGCGTTTAGCCGCGGTGTATGCCAGACCGCCAGTCATGTGCGTGCCGGTGCCCTTGATTCCAGCTGATGAGCTGGTGATGACGATCGAGCCTCCGCGGCCGCCGTCGATGATGGGTTGGCGGGCCAGGAAACAGGTGTTCCAGACGCCGGTCAAATTGGTGTTGATGATGTCGTTCCAGATGACGATCGGGTCGTCGTCTGGGGTAAAGCGCGCGATGCCAGCATTGGCGATGGCGATGTCGAGACGACCGAAGTGCGCGAGTCCGTCGTCGAGCACGGCCTTCAACGCTGCCTGGTCGGCGACGTCGGCGATGCCCGTCACGACCTTGGCGCCGGCGCTTTCCACCAGGTCTCGGGTTTCGTCGAGATCAGCTGGAGTCGCGTTCGGATAATCCATGCCGGGCAGATCGCGACATATGTCTACCGCGATGATGTTCACGCCGTGGCCGGCGAGCCGCACAGCATGTGCGCGGCCCTGGCCCCGGGCCGCGCCGGTGATGAACGCGACCTTGCCGGCAAAAAAGTCAGACATGTGAAACTCCTTGTGTCAATGCTTGGTAACAGGGCTAAAGCGGTAGCGGAGGCGCGCCCAAGCCCATGCGAATGTCCTTGACTTGGCAGAACTCGAGCAGCCCCTCTAGGCCACCGACGCGCCCGGCTCCGGAGCGTTTGAACCCCCCATAAGGTGCGGTGGGAACCAGATCAGTGAATGTGTTCACGTACACGGTGCCTGATTGCAGAGCCCTGGCTGCCGTGTGAGCGCGGGCCAGGTTCGTGGTGTGCACGTAGTTGACCAACCCGAACGGAGTGTCGTTTGCCAACGCGAATGCGTCCTCGTCGGTGCTGAAGGCAGACACCGACACCACCGGGCCGAAAACTTCCTGTCGCGCAAGCTCGCTGGCTGAATCCACGTTGGTGAAGACGGTCGGCTCGATGAAGAAGCCGGAGGCCAGCTCGCCGCCCACCCGCTGCCCGCCGGTCGCCAAGACCGCGCCGTCACCTTCGGCGCGATTGATGAGACCGAGTATCCGGTCGGCCGCCGCCTCGCTGATGACCGGACCGACCACGGTGGACGCGGCCCGCGGGTCGCCGATGGGTGAGCTCTGTACCATCGCCAAGAACCGACCCATGAACTCATCAAAGATGCTGTCCTGCACCAGGATCCGGGACCCACATGCACAGCTCTGACCGCTCTGCGCAAGCGGACCGCAGAAGCCGGCGAGCATAACGGCGTTATCGAGGTCGGCGTCTCCGAAGACGATGCTTGCCGACTTACCGCCCAACTCGGTGACGACCGGAGTCAGGTTGTCCGCGGCGGCCTTGATGATCTGCGTCGCCACCGCGCCCGAGCCGATGAAATGTATTTTGTCGACGCCGGGGTGTCGGACTAGCGCTTCACTACCCACGGGATCTGCGGGAAGCACGGACACCAACCCCGGAGGCAACCCCGCCTGCAAAGCCAACTCGCCGAATCGCAGTGAGGTCAGCGGTGCCAGTTCCGCCGGCTTGATGATGACGGCGTTACCAGCTGCCAGAGCGGGCACGACCCCCATCGCGATCCCAAACAGCGGACCGTTCCAGGGCAGGATTGCCGCCACCACTCCGTACGGCTCGTGCACGATCAGGTTCAGATCCGCCGGCGTCTTCGATACCGGTGTCACCTGACCGGTGAGTTTGTCGATCCAGCCCGCGTAGTAGCGCAGCCATCGAACTACTTCTGGCGGGTGGACGCCGCTGATGAACTTGGGGTTTCCGTTGTCTTCGATCGATAGTGCGGCCAAGGCGTCCACGTTGGCCGCGACCAAGTCGCTCAGCGCCAACAGTGCGTCTCGACGGTCGTCGACCGGCAGCGCCGCCCATTGCCGTTGTGCGCGTTTGGCTAACGTCACTGCCCGATCGATGTCGTCGGGTCCCGCCAGCGTGACGTGAGCATTGACCTCTCCGGTCCCGGGGAAGACATGACCGTGCACACCCGCGCTTGAGTTTGACGGACGTTGATCGCCGATCAACAGTCCCTGCACCTCGGCGGTAGCCGTCATTTGCGGATCTCCATTCAGCAGCGGCGATCAAGTTCGAGACGTGGACGACAGTTTTAACAAGAATGTGTTGCACGCGACAAATTAATTAAAAGTGTCGGTTGTGTCAAGTATCGGCCCGACCTCGGTATCCGACGCGCGCACGACGTCGGTCGAGCGACCGCTCGACCATCGGCGGCACATGAGGAAGCTGCCCGCACTTTCGACTCAGAGTTAGATTGTAACCGAACACAAGGATCGCAAGGCAGATCCGTTCGATATCACCAATCGTCATTTGGACGACGGTTGGCGCCTGCTTTGTTGTGTCGGCCTTACCGCCGCCAGCTGTACCTTGAGTAGTCGAGCTACGCCCACGCCCGTCGGGTCGAGCGAGGTAACGACCAGAGATCTCACTCGCGCGATCTGCATTCAGGTCGCGACATTGACGGCCGTTCGGCTTGGGCCCGAACTCGAGGAGCGGTTGAATGGCGGGTATGGCGACACGGAGTGCTGCAACGCGCACGCCGGCATGGGGTGCAGATCTGCCGACAAGCGACGAACAGGCGCGCGAACGGTTGCTTGACGCGGCAGAGAAGTGTTATGCAGAACGCGGCGTGGGCCGAACGAAGATGACGCACATCGCCAACAAGGCAGGTGTACACCGCAGCACCGTGTACAGCTACTTCCCGAATCGCGATGCCGTGCTGGCCGAGTGTTTTCTACGCGCCGTGACCGCAGTGCTCGATGCGGCAGAGTCTTGTTGGGAGACAGACGAACCGTTCGCCGACCAGCTGGTCAACAGCTGCATAGTCGGCCTCGCCGTAGCGAGACAATCGCCGACCATGCGGATGTTGACCTTCGATGATGAACTGGGGCGCACCTTTCACGCGGCGTCAGCGTCCGAGAAGTGGCAGGACCGTTTACGTGACGGACTCGGCAAGCGATTCGCCGCCGCGGCGCAAAGAGGGGATGTTCGCGACGATGTGGCTCCAGAGACAATGGCCCACTGGGTGACTCGTATTTGCTTTAGCCTCATCGCTGAGCCTGGAGCGGCCGAATACGGAGGCGACGAGGGCTTGCTGCGGGCCTTTCTGCCTGGAGCGTTTTCGCCGCGGTGAGGCCGTGTCGAGCCCGATGTGAACTCGGCAGTCGATCTAGCGCCAGCCTGCGGCAGAAGAACGGCATCGGAGGCCGTTGACCCAGGCCTCACCCGACGGGGTAGCAGTGCGATCAGTGCTGCGGCGTCGCCGATGCTGCGCAGCAAGTCGTTGAGCTGAGTGCACGTCGACGTTCCGCGTTGTTCGTGCTGAATGCGAAAGTGCAACTGGTCCAACCTCATTCCGGCGAGGCGGGTCGCCGGCGGAGCGTACACTTTGGTGCTTGTGTCTCAGCTATGAGGCGCTACGATCAATCCGATAAACAGTTTTCTATATACTGGTAGACTTCTCGTGGGTCGCAATGCTTCGACGCTCGGCGGATCAGTGCGGCTGACGGCAGGAAGGAACGCAGATCATGGGTTTGCTCGACGGTCGGGTTGTTTTCATCACCGGCGCCGCACGCGGTCAGGGCCGCTCACACGCAGTCACTTTCGCAGAAGAAGGCGCCAACATCGTCGCCGTGGACATCTGCCACGACCTCGACGCCGTGCCGTACAAGTTGGGCACGTGGGAGGACCTCGAAGAGACGGCTCGGCTCGTCGAGAAGACGGGTCGACAGATTCACATCCAGAAGGCCGACGTGCGGGATAAGTCGGCCCTGCAGGCCGCATTCGACGCAGGTGTACAGCAGTTCGGACACATCGACACGGTGGTGGCCAATGCCGGGATCATCCTCACCAACCCCGACGAGGTCGACGCCTCGGAGTCACTGCGGCTGGGCATCGACGTCATGCTCATCGGCGTGTGGAACGCTTTCCAGGTGGCGATTCCCCACCTGAAGGAACGCGGCCAAGGCGGACATTTGATTGCCACTAGCTCGATGGCCGCACTGCTGGACATGACCGACGGCGGCGGCGGGTCAGACGCTTACGTGATGGCCAAGGTGGCCATTGTCGGCCTTATCCGAGCATATGCTAATTTGCTTGCCCCGGAACGAATCCGGGTCAATGCTGTGGCTCCGACGAATTGCTCAACGCCGATGATTTTGGAGAATCCGGCATTGTTCAAGGTCATCGAGCAAACGCCGCACATGGCAGCCGCGTTGCAAACGGCATTGCCGGACTTCCCGATGATCGAGCCCAAAGACGTCAGCAACGCGATCCTCTTCCTGCTGTCGGATCTCGGCCGCACATTCACCGGCAGTCTGCTCAAGGTCGACGCAGGCATGGACATCCGCCGCTGACCGGCGGCGCCCCGATCAATCGAAGGTGACGACGACCTTCCCGCCGGCCCCGGCCGCCGCCGTTGATTCCAACGCCTGCTCTACCTTACTGAACGGCATCGTCTGGTCGATGATGACCGCGTACTTCTCCCAGTTCTTAATGAGATCCTTGGTCACTTCGAAAATCTCAGTGGGATAACCGATTGCGCCAACAATCGTCAGCTCATTGAGAATTACGTCCATGAAGTCAATCGGTACGGGCTCCTTGTGCACGGCGACGATTCCAAGCTTGGCACCACGTTTGGCATTTGCGAGCGCACCGGTGACGGCGGCGGGTGCTCCTGCAGCGTCGAGATAGATATCGGTGTCGACCTTGCCTGGCCAAATCGATTCTCCAGGACCGTGCAACTCGAATAAGCGCTTGCCGAAGTCCTGTTCGGCGGAATTGATGACAGCATCTGCGCCTACGCGCAACGCCTTTTCCAGCCGACTGGGGATGAGATCAGCCACCGCGACATGGGCGACTCCCAACAACTTCAAGGCGATCGTGGCGCCGAGACCGATGGGTCCGGCTCCGATGACGACCGCCTTGTCCGTGGGCTTGGGGGCGAGCTGATTAACCGCATGACGTGCGACCGCCAGCGGTTCATTCAGAGCGGCCACCTCGAAGGGGATGTGGTGCGGTATGGACTCAAAGTGCTGTCCTTTGACGGCGTCGGTCAGCAGCAGGAACTCAGAAAGGGCACCGTCTGGGCCGCCGCAACCGATGATCTCGTCAGCCCTGCCCCTGCCCATGGGGTTGACGACGACATGGTCACCGACGCTGACATCCGACAACTTGCCGCCTACTTCGACCACCTCGCCGGCAGGTTCATGTCCGAGTGGCATGGCTCCAACATGAGGCGGTAGTCCTCCGGTCGCGATCAGGAAAGCGTCGCTGCCGCAAATGCCGCATGCCCGAACCTTCACCAATACATCGTTTGGCCCTACTGTAGGAGTGATCTGATCGACAACCTGGGTCACACCCGGTGCGACGACCATAGTGGTTTTCATTTGAGCCTCACTCATGTGAAGGCACGTCCCCAATGGCAGACACTCGGTCTGGACATACTGCGCGCCAGGACTTTTGGATTCGTGCTGATGTGGCGACCGCAGCCACGAACAAGTTCACGGTTTCTCAACAGCCTCAATAGACTTGCGCCATCATGCCGCCGTCGAGCGTGATGGTGTCGCCGCTGTGATAGCGAGACCGGTCGCTGGCGAGATAGACGATGATGCCGTCGAGGTCCTCCGGCCGTCCAATCTGCTTGATCGGGCTGCGTGCCAGCGTCGCGTCGATCATTGGCTGGAGCGACTCTCCTGCCCCGAGATCGGTGGGGATGAAGCCCGGGCATATCATGTTCACGCGTACGCTATATGCACCGAGTTCCACGGCGAGTGTCTTCGCCAGGGAATTGAGACCGCCCTTCGCGGTCGCGTAGTGGCCAACTCCGGGCACGCCAGCGAACACGGACAGGCTGCCGTTGAGAATGATCGAGCCACCGGGGTCGCCTGCCTCGGCGCGCGCCTTCATGTGCCGCGCAGCCTCTCGCACGGTATAGAACACGCCGTGCAGATTGATCGCGAGCAAGTCATGCCAAGCCTCGCTGGTCATCTGGTCGACCGGCGAGAGACCCACGGTGCCGGCATTGCCGACGACGCAGTCCACCCGGCCGAGTTCGGCCACGGTGGCGGCAAAGCCGTCGACCACGTCCTGCTCCTTCGATACGTCCACGGCGCGATGGGCGACGCGGTTCCCATGGGCCCGCAAGGCTTCGGCGGCTTTCGCGTTGTAATCCTTTCGCCTGCCCCAGATCTCGACATCAGCGCCTGCTCGTGCCAGTGCGTTGGCCATGGCGAAGCCCAGGCCCGAGTTGCCGCCGGTGACGAGCGCGACCTTGCCGGTCAAGTCGAAGAGATTCTCAGCCATGGTTGACTCCCTGTATCGGATCAGTTGACTTCGACGCGGACCTTGGGGAACCGCTCGAAATAGAAGCCGAACCGCTCACGGATCGCTCCTGGGTCCAAGCCGAAGTCGGCTCGCAGGTCATAGACAAGCTGACCGTGTTTACCGCGTGCGTTCTCAGCAATCGCCGTCTGGAAGGCCTCGCGCGTGGTGTCGTCGAACGGCAAATCCGCTGCGGCGTAAATCGCCTCGAGCTGACCCATCGGGTCGGCCATCAGCTCGTGGAAGTACAGGTCATACGAGTGTTTGGGATCAAGTGCATCGCGATCACGGACACATGCGCGAAGCAGCCGTTCATAGCGATCAATCCAATAATCAGCAATCGCGTCCAGGTCGACCGAGGTTCGGGTCAGCCGCGCCGCATAGGCCACTCCCGAGATCCCCGACTGGATCGAGGCGATCGGGTCGCGGTGCGTGATGACCGTGTATGCGCCCGGAAGGGCGGCGTTCACCTCTTTGAGCTGCTCCATGTGCTGGGGGCATTTCGTCACCCACCGGTTGGGGCCCTTCTGCCAGGTCAACGCTTGCATCGCTCGGCGGATGTAACGCAGCCAGGAGGTGCGATCGGTGGAGAATTGGAAATCCCGCCATCGTGGAACGTGCGCGGTCCATTCGATGTAATAGCCGCCGAAGTCCATCCCCTGCAGCTCGATATCCTCAGTGACGTGGTCGGGCACAAATTCGTGAATCATCTTGAGATAAGGCAAGAGCTGGTCGGTCTGCGCCCATTCCTGTGCGGCCAGTTCATGCCGGGTGTCTTTACCGTCGACGATGTACGGCTCCGCAACGGGACGCAAGCCCTCCCAGTGCGGCAGGGAACGCAGGCCGGGGTCTCGCGCCAACAAGGCGAGCGTGTAGGTGGTGCCGGAGCGCGGCAATCCGGCGATGATCACTGGCCGGTCGATGTCGATCGATTCGATCTCCGGATGACGGCGGATCAGATCCTCGACATAAAGTCGTTGGGTGGCGTAATTGACGGCCTGACCGAAAACGGCCATCCGACCAATCCCGGACAGCCCCTTGTCCTCGTCGCAACATTCGAGCCAGAGCTTGAGCCGCGGTCGAAAGCTGTCGTCGCCGAAGTCCGACAGGCCGGTGGCAGCGCTCGCGGCCTCCAGAACCGCATCGGGGTCGAGCGTGACCGGATAAGCGTCGCCAAGCGCGCGTGCTTGGACAAGAGCCTCGCTCAAATCTGGATCAGCTAGGTCAGAAATTCGTATCTTCTGTGCGACCATTGTTATGTTATCTCCCTTCGCTTTTCGTCAATCCATCGCCTTGAGCGCGTCGCGTGTGGCGATCATCCGACCCTCCAGCCAACCCAGAAGGTCGAAGATCTTCCCCTCGGTTTGGTCGGCTAGTGCGTCATAGATCGTCAGTTCTGTCTCACGCACGGTGCGGTCACCCGGGTCGGCTTCCACCGCCATCTCGATGAGGTGCAGCGCTCGCTCGGGATCGTTGTCGTCGAGATGCGCCCGCGCCCGTTCTGCCAGTGCCAGCGGGCCTCCCGCCATCGCGACTACCTCGGGCCACACCGCGCTGGGCGGCGTCGGGTACAGCTCACTGGTGCGCTCTTGGCGAAACCAGCCCGCATACTCCTCCCAGACACTTCGCGCGATCCAGTGCGGCGGGCAGCGGCCGTCACGGGGACTGAGCTCGGCTGGTAGGCGCAGAGTGGCCATGATGTCCGGCAATGTTTGGCCCGTGGTCATTCCGCGCACCACATGGTCGTGGATGAACGCAATGGCCTCGCGCACCTTGCCGAGATCGGCGGCGATACGGTCCTTGCCCACGATCGGCTGCTCGTGACCGGTGATCAGTAGGCCCGGCTGCAATGCGAGCACTCTGTCGCAATCCTGAAGCCAGCCGGGGATGGAGCGATCACGATCCCCGCGTGCTGTGTAGAAGTTCGGTAAGGCACCATGGATCGCGCCGGCCCAGTTGCCGGTGAACAGCGTCTTCTCCTCTGGTAGCCAGACCGCCAGCGCGTCAAGTGTTTCACCAGCGGGCACGCTGATCAATCGGTAACTGCGGTCGGCGACCGAAAAATCAAGTGTGTCTGCAAAGGTGGTGAGGGGCGCGGGATCTGCGGTGTCAAACCAGTTGTGGCTGTTAGCACCTGGCGGAATCATCGCTGCGATCACATTGGCGTTTCGGGGGGCAAAGAAAGGCCCGAGCATTCTTCGTTCCGCGCAGATCTGCGGAAACATCCGCTGCCCGATCAACTCTGCACCGGGATCTGCGAATACCTGCCAGCCGCCGACATGGTCCGGATGGCTTTGGGTAAAGACAACCTTCGCCACCTCGAGCGGGCGACCTAGCAGACGCTCGAATTTCTCTCTCACTTTCGGGCCCTGCGCGGCGGTGCCGGTGTTGATGACGACATCGCCGTCATCGCCGGCCACCACATAGGCATTGGAAGTGGCGTGAACCATCGCAATGTGATCATTGATCCACTCAGCCGGCCGGTCGGGATCCCAGGCGATCATCGGCAAGACGATGTGGTTGAGTGTGGTGTAGCGGGTCATGGTTCCTTCCGTGTCAACGCGTGCGATAGGTGGGGACCGCCGCGGCCAATTGCGCCTCCAACTCCGCGCCGAACCAAACATGTTCGACATAGTGGCCAACGATCGCTCGCTCGTCGGTGTAAATAAAGCGGAGACCGGGGACGTCGCCTACGTAGGCGATCGGCTGATGCGGACCAAGGGCTGCGATATGCGCCTCCCAGTCGGACAGGTCACCGTCAACCTTCACGCAAATGTGGTGAAAGACGTTGGCGTGGCTGCCATCCGTCGGGAGCACATCCCGATATATCCGGTCCACACCACCGCCGACCGGCTCAATCAGCTCGAACTGCATATTGTCCACGTTCGCGAGCGCGAGTCGCAGGTGCATCTCCCCCTTCTCACCAAACACCTCCGCGGGAAACTTCTGCTCCATCACGAAGAACTCCGGCACTTTGTAGAGATCCCGAAACTGATCAACGCTACGGTCCAGATCCGCTGTCACCCAAGCAATCTGCATGACATTGCCAAGTGGCAATTTTGTCGCGATGGACATTTCGTGCTCCGCTCTGCTAGCGCGCCGAGAATTCGGGGTCGGGCCGCGATGGTCTCGCCGCTGTCGGCGCCCAATCTGACCGTTGGCGATCGCGTCGGGGGGCCGCATCTGGGGAGGCTGGCTTCAGTAATGGGCGGTAGGTCCGGTTTCTCCGCCCGACTTGTGACGCGTCACGGACATGCCCCTACCCCCATTCCGCGTTTCGGTGTGATCTCGTGGGGCTGATAGCGCTACGGTGACCTGCGTCATAGCGAAAGACATTAAACTATTTAACGGATAAGATCTAGAGTTCTCGACAGAAAATTCGAATGCCCACTTTGCACCTGGGACGAATGGGCTAAAGACGCTCGGTCTTGTCTTTGTTCTGCCGAGGAAACAACCTGAGCGTGATGCAGCGCGCGGCCCCGACGCCGACCTGGTCTTCGACAATGCCGCTGCCTTCATGCGTATACCGGTGGGAGTGACGACGGTTCGCGGCTTACTTGGGCAAGTCCCACCACCGAGGACCGGGGATGGTGTTGGCGTCTGCCGGAGCGCCACCGACCGGAATCGGACGTCCCTTCGTGACATCAGGACACGGATAGGGCGTGCCCTCCCCGCACAGGCTGTTGATCAGATAGGACGGATAGGCGCGCGAATTGTCGAGGTCGACCTGGGTTCCGATGAACGCAAAAGCAAGGTTGTAGCCGAAATATCCGAAGTTCGTCGCTGCCGCAATGGCAAGAACGGTCAGGACGTTCTTGAACTTGTTGGAGATGCGCATCCGGTCAAGCCCGCGTTCGACGAACGACCGTCCCTTGTCGTCCCGGAACCACCGCAGCACGACGATGGGCGCCCAGCCCGTGAGGCCCCAAACCAGCGACTCGTAGATCGGGAACTGATGGTCCGTGCCGGGCCACAGCGTCCAGGACTCGATGACGCTGTAGTAGGCGAACAGGTGGCCGTGCACCATGGTGGTCTCCATGATGAAGTCGAGCAAGATCATGAGCACACAGATCAGGGCAATCATCTTGGCGTTGCTCATGTTGGGGAACCGTGGGACCACGAACTTACGCAGCAAGCCACACGTACCGATCACGATGCCCGCGAAAAAGAAGTAGGAGAGCAGCGTCAACAACGTCTCAGGCATCAGGTTGGCGCGGGGACTGACCCAGCCCGGCATGTCGCTGGTCCACGACCCGAAATTGAACAGCACCGAGCTGTAGGAGAATTGGCCTACCAGATAATTGATGCCGGGATCCTGCCAGGTCATCAGGACCGAGCCGCACAGCAAGCTGGCATCGAAAGTCCACCGGCGCTCGCGGAGACAGCCGCGAACCACGTAGACGATCGTGGCGATCACCGCCGTCACGGTCCCCACCTCCGTGATCAGCCCGATCACGTAGTCGCGTGTGGGCACCGGTGTGACACCGGTAGGAGTGGGGGTGGCTCGACCGCTCAGGATCCAGCTCGCAAACGAATAGATCTCCATCGCGACGAAGATGGCGCCGATGCTAGCCCATACCACGACCGGACGGATCTGCCGCGCCACCGGTGTCCGAGCCTTCGCTTCGCTCCCTGCATCCGACGCGTTCGACGCTTCATATGTGGTCGCCATCGCTACTCCTCGCCGAGCATTTTCTATACGGATACATAATCTGTCTGCTGTTCGAATGTCAATAGTCAAGGCGCGCGCGGAGAGCGACACGACGAGGACAGTCCCAATTCGGAGGGCGGTCCTAAAACCGCCTCCGCAGATTCTGTTCACTGTTAGATTATCCGTCATGGTGTGGCGTGGCATCAGCTGTGGCGGCCGACTGTCACGTATAAGCACCCTGATACGACGTGACGCGGCCTGCAGGTTTCCGGAAGCGGACGACTGCTGCGGCTTCCCCAAGCCGGGACGTTTGGCTCTCAGTACCCCGCCACATTCCAAACCAGGCAACTAGGAGAGATCGTTGGGGACACTCAAATTAGCTGGGCTGGCAGGTCGCGTCGCATACAACGTCGTGAAGGAAAGATGTACCAATCCGCGGCCTTTGACACTGCGCGAGGTGCCGCCCACGCCCGACCATCTCACCGATGAGTGGCTGACGCTGGCTCTCTGCGAAGCCGTGCCGGGTGCGCGGGTGGTCTCCCACGGCCTGGGAGAGCGCAACGACGGGACGACATCTCGGCGCACATTGCAGGTGCAGTACAACGAGATGGGTCGGCAGGCCCAACTGACAGAGTTTCTGTTCACGAAGTCCAACCCGGGCCTGGCCACCAGGCTGGTCGCGGGCATCGGCGACTTCGCGATAGCAGAGTCCACTTTCTACGGACAGATCCGGCCCGAGCTGGACATCGAGGCGCCACAGACGCAGTACACGACCTACGACCGAAGAACCGAGCGGCTGATGCTCATCATCGACGATGTCACGCACACCCGCAATGCAACGTTCGGCAGCGTCGTCACGCGAGAACTGAACATGGACAAAGCCGAGCAAGTGGTCGATACGCTGGCAGCCTTGCATGTCAAGTACTGGAATGCGCCACTGCGCAAGCGCTTCGGGAACTGGCTGCTCGATTCCTACGAGTTCTTCAACAGAGTGGACTCCACCGCCAGCGTCGCCAAGCGAATGTTGACCGGGTTCGAACGCGCCAGGGACGTGATCGCGCCCGAGCTGTACTCCCGTCGCGCCGAAGTGCCCGAAGCGCTGGAAGAGTCGTTGAAGATCAACACGGCCGGCCCGCAAACCCTGTTGCACGGAGACGTTCACCCGGGCAATTGGTATGTCACCGGCGATGGGCGGATGGGCCTCTACGACTGGCAGTGCATCGTGCGCGGAGGTTGGGCCAGAGATGTGGCCTACGCACTGTCGTCACATCTCACCGTCGAACAGCGCCGGGATTGGGAACGCGACTTGATCGACCGCTACTGTGGCCGCCTCGCCGAAGCCGGTTGCGATGTACCGAGTTCCGCGGAAGCCTTTCTGGCCTACCGACAACAGATGATGCACGGAATGATGTTTTGGCTGATGACACTCGGTTGGTACCGCTTCTATCCGGAACTGTGGCCAAGGGACATCATGATGGAATCCGTTCGGCGGACTTGTCAGGCGGCGGCCGACCTAGATTCTCTAGATTCGATCCTGCGTTCCGGCAGCGCCATTCGCGCACACTGATCACGTGGCATCGATTCGGCCTGAAGGTGAACGCCGCAGCCGCCGCGGTCACTACCACTCCCGGACGAGTCCCTCCTCGTCACCGTTGCGACGTGATTGCCACGCCGTGAACTGGGTGGTCACCCGACTTTGGGAATGACCTCCTCGGCTACCCACTGCATGTGGTCGAGGAAGGCGTTGACGTCGTTGAGCGGTGGTGGATTCACCCAGGTATCGGTAACACCCATCTCGGCGAGCATGTTGCATTTGTCGATGACCTGCTGGGCGTTCTGACCGAACTGGGCACTGGGATCCTCGGTGATCGTGTGCTCCTGACCAATAGCCAACATCACCAGGGTGTAGAAGACCGAAAATGGCCGGTCATCGAATCCGGGCTGGGACCGAATAAAGTCCAACCGGGACGGTAAATCTTCGGGTTTCGTCAGCCACGGTGCCCAGCCATCTCCGAAACGGGCCGCGCGGCGCAACACCGCGTCGGCATCTCCGCCGATCCAGATAGGCGGATGCGGCTTGCTGATCGGCTTCGGACCGAAGGCGACGTTGTCGAATTTCACGAACTCGCCGTCGAACTTCGGGGTGTCGGAGTGCCACAGTTCGAACATGGCAGCAAGCGATTCGTCGGCAATGCGGCCTCGCTTGTTGAACGGAACCCCGATCGCCTTGAACTCCCCTTCCTGCCAGCCCACTCCCACGGTCACCTGGGCGCGGCCACCACTGAGCCAGTCAAGTGTCGCAATGGATTTGGCCGCGATGACCGGATTGTGCAATGGCAAGATCGTCAATACCGAGCCTACGGTGATCGTCGACGTCGCCCCGGCGATAAACGCCTGGGCGGTGGTGGCGTCAAAGTAGTGATTACCCGACAGCTCCAGATGTGACCTCGGCGTAAGGAAGTGTTCGCACAAAAACACCATCGAGTAGCCGAGGCGTTCAGCACTCTGCGCCACCTCGGCGATGCCTCGGCCGGAAAGTTCCTGCTCCCACGGCTGAGTGATCGCGGCTATGCGCATGCAGTTGGGCAAGTTCACAGCGAATCTCATGACGCTCCCCTGAAGTACACCCACAACGCCCCGGGCGTGGTCGGGCCTGTACACCATCCTTGGCCCGTAACGCTATGGCAGCTCACTGTCATAGTCAACAGCGCAGAGGCTTGTGGCACAGCGGCCCAATGCGGATAGACCTTGCGGCGGCGGCACTTCGAACGGTCGGGATTGACCCATGGCAGTTCACTGTCATAACGTGTGAGCCGTGGCCGGGAACGTATTCATGGTGCTGACCAATCCGATCGCTGACGCAGACCAGGCGTTCAACGAGTGGTACGACACCACGCACATACCCCAGGTACTTGACGTGCCAGGAGTGGTTGCAGCCCAACGGTATGCCATCTCCGAGGTCAATGTCCCCGACGACCAGGAACTTCCCGCTGTACTGCCGCCCCCGACGCACCGATACATGGTGATCTACGAACTGGATCAGAAACCCGATCAAGTCATGCAGGAATTCCTCGCGCGCGTGATGTCAGGAAAGCTCGCGCTCGGCGTTGCGCTCGACATGAGCACTATCTCGCTCACCGGCTGGACGCCGGTTGGGGAGCGCCGGCTCGCGGAATCCTAGGTGTCCGGTGGGCAGCGGGCGCGTGCGCTGAGGGCCGCCGATTACAGGCGATCCTCAATGTGCTGCACAGCGACCGGTTCGTCGATGTCGCATCGCCGTTGGCCCGGACGACACACAAGATCGAGGTCAGATGGCCGCCCGAGCCGACTCCCGACCCTGTAATCAGTTCAACATCTATTTCTACCGACTGGACCTTGCGGCGGCTTGGCCACATGACGACCGTTCCACGCTAAGCCGCCGGGGCGTCACCGAGCATTACTCCGTTGATATCGATGTTCTAGCGATCAAAGCCGTGGGATACGATCGTCACCGGGCAGCTTTGCTGTCGCTTCCGGCTTCCGATGGATCATCCCTGCGATCGCGTTGTTCGGTATAAAGCGGATTGCTGTGCACGTCAAGTGATTTCGCGTCAGCAGCTTTGCTTTGACACCGACTGTCATGCAGTTACCCGTCCCGGTTGACGTCGACCCACGTCCGGCTGTCGCCGATCAGCTGAAGTGGAATCCGATGATCACGATGGCGCATACCACCAGCCATCCGCCGAAGTACACGCGCAACCACGGCGGGAATGAACGTTCACCCATGTACCGCACGAGAATGATGCGGCCCTTTACCGCCGCCGCCGCGATGACGACGGCGGTCTCGACACCTGCTGCGATTCCCGAGAATTCGGCTACGGCGAGCGATAGGACGGTGATGGCCACCAGGCCAACCCATGCCCTCCGCAACGCCTTTGGGGTCTGCAGCATCACTTCACCGGGCCAGGTACAACATCGGGAAGATGAACATCCACAGCAGGTCGACGAGGTGCCAGTAGACGGCGCCGCACTCGAGAACGGTGCGATCCAGTGGCCTGCGGATGCCGACGCGTAACCGCCACCCCACGACGACCACGACGATCACACCGATCATGAGATGGCCCAGATGGATACCGGTGATCACGAAGTAGTACATGAAGAAGGGACTGGTCGATACAGTGTGCCCGGACCGGAGCGCCAGCACGTACTCACTGATCTTCACTGCCGCAAAAACAACACCCAATGCGGCGGTGCCCGCAATCAGTCGCAGCCCTGTACGCACCGAGTCGCGGCGCATATTACGGACCGCGGACGCCATCAACCATGAACTACTAACCAACACAAGGGTGTTCACCGTCCCAAGCAACACCACCAGGACACGTTGGCCCTCATCGAAGACCACCGGTTGCGAGGATCGGTCGAGCGAGAATTGGAAGAAGAGCAGCGCAAAGAGCGAGGCGTCGGCGGCGATGAAGGTCCAGAATCCGGCGTCGCGTGACAGCGACATATCTTGTGGATCTTGGTGATTGGCCAACGCTGTCGTATTGACCAGCTGAGGTACCCTGCCCATCTCAGCCGGTGGTCGTCTGTTCTAGGCCCTGGGCAAGATCGGACTCATACTCTTCGTTCAAACGCCCCGCTGCTTTATACATATACACCGATACCGTCACCATCCAGATCGCAGGCGGGAAGAACGGCACCCAAAAGTTGAACAAACCGGCCCAGGAGAAAGGTCCCGAACGGAAGTAGGGCATGATCAACTCAAGCAAGAACTCCATCGATAGCCATATCCCGAGCCAGGCGAGCCACTTCGGGAACAGCGGCCTTTCCCTACTGTCCTTGAGCGCGATTACTCCAAACGCGATCATATAGAGCATCGCGACCCCGAATGCGAGGTCCAACCACAGCCATCCAAGGTCGTACAGCAGCTGGATGAGCGCAGGATCCTGCTCCGGCCGAAAAGCCGCGGTGAGCCAGAAGAAGATGGAGAACATGAGGTCGGCGCCAGTAAGCACGCCGCCAACAAGCACGGTGTAGGGGAGGATCTTCCCACCGCGGTCAGTGTGAATCATGATGCGAAACAATCCGATTGACCACATGAAGAAGAAGGTGGTCGCGAACGCCGCCAGGGCGAACCCAATTCGTAGCGTCGATGCGTTGTCTCGGTATATCTGTGCGAGTTCCGCGGCAGGCATGCTGGCCGGATATGGAGGGATCATCCGACCGAGCAGACCCCACCCAATTCCGAACGGAATGAAGTACACCGCTACTGCCCACGCACAGAGTCGGGCGAGTTGGGATTCGTTCTTGGTCATGAAGTGGTCTCCTCGTTGAGCGCCAGCGACAGGTTCAAATCGTCGACGAAGCTGATGGCCTTTTCCGGACAGTTGGCGACCGCCGTGCGCGCCTCAGCGAGCTGATTGTTGGGGACCACACCGTCGCCGATGACATGTCCGTAGCCTTGCTCATCATCCTCGAAGAACTGCGGAGCCAAGGAGTAGCAGAGTCCGTGGCCGGTGCAGGCGTCCCCATCGATATTGAGCTTCATCCCTCCCCCTTGTCGAACTCCAGGTGAAGCGATTCGAGTTCGATTGTGCCGTGGGGCCAGTGCACTTTGGGTGTGGTGCCGGGTTTGATCCGGTAATGCGGAATTCGCTTGTGCCACTCGTCATACACGATCGTCAATTCAAGTCTGGCGAGATGAGATCCCAGACAGCGGTGTGGCCCCAACCCGAAGCTGATGTGGGGGTTCTCCGGCCGGTGAAAGTCGATATCGTACGGATTTTCAAAGACGGCTGGATCCCGGTTCACGGCACCGAGATACGTCGAGACACGTGTTTCGGGAGGGAGCCGGACAGACTCGATCTGAGCGTCGGTGGTGGTTACCCTCGGGATGAATGGCGCTGGGGGGTCGAGACGAACCAGCTCTTCCACCGCAGCCGGAATCAAAGCAGGGTCGTCGATGATCTCCTGCCGCTTGTCTGGACACTCCGCGAGCCGTTGCATCCCACAACTCAACGTGTCAGTCACGGTGTCCAACCCGGCTAGTGTGAACAAGAAGCAGAGGCCGACGGCTTCGGGATCGGTGAGATCGTTTGGTGGTTGTTGGGCCAGTATCTGGCTCAGGATGTCAGCACCGCGCTCACTGCGGCGCTGGGGGATCAATTCAGTGAAGTAGGTGTACATCTCGAGCGCCTTCGTGATGCCCTCTTGAGCGGCATCGCCCTCGGCCCCGAAACCGGCCGACGCGAGGCCTATCACTGCCTTCTTCCACTCCCAAAACTGGTCTCGCATCTCAAGCGGCAATCCGAAGAACGTGAGGAATGCCTGGATCGGGAAGACCTGAGCGACCTCGCTGACGAAATCACAATGGCCACGCCGCGCGATCGGGTCGATGAGTGCAATTATCTGACGTCGCAGTTCGGCTTCCAACGGTTTGATGACCCGCGGACTGAAGAACGGCTGCAGTATCTGACGATAGCGCGTCTGCGTCGGTGGATCGTAGGCGATGGGCACGAGGGGCACCGGGCTCTGTAGAAACTCGAACGCCTTCGCCGATGAGAACGGGTCGGGGTGTTTGAGTACCTCTTCAGCGCCGCGGCGAGTGGTCACCGCATATCCATCGGCAATGGCGATCAGCGGGGCCACTTGGGTGGCGCGCCACGCCTGGTCGCGTGAATCCCCCATCGGAAGAGCGTCGGTGTCGATCTGTGGAATTGCGTCAGCGGTCGTCATCGTCCCTCATCGCCGTGCAGGTGTGTCGTGTGTCACGCTGCTAAAATCTAACTCACAGTCGAAAATCTGGCAAGGAAGCTCAGCGTCACGCTGGCATGGCGGACGAGGTGTGGTCACCGCGGCGACGCGTATCGGCCAATGCTTGGCGTATGAGCTTTCCGAGTTGGCGCTCGATACCGCTGATGTTCGCGACGTGCAGCGCCGAGGCCGAGTCAAGCGCGGCGCCTGGAGCGTGAGACTCATTGCTGTTCGGGGCGGTAACCCCGACACATACGAAGCCGACGCCCCGCAAGCGGGCTTCGCTCATCGCGTGGCGGGTGTCGCCCGCCGCTTGGGCGCCCTCGTAGCCGTCGTCGTAGGGGTGCCCGTCCGAGATCAGGATGACCACCCGCTTCATTCCCTCGGTTTGACGTTCCAAGATGGCAGTGCAATGCCGAACGGCGCCGCCGATGCGCGTGAAGCCCGCCGGACTCAGGTGCCCGATTCGCTCGATGGTCAACGCCGACGGACTTTCTCGTAGGCCCTTGATTGGCATCACGTGAACCATTTCGCGGCCCCAACTACGGAATGCATAGAGACCCACGGGCACTCCGAGCGCATCGAGCGCGGTTGTTATGCGATAGGACAGTTTGAGGTGTTGGTCGAACACCGATCCAGTGTCCCCATCCACGCCCGGGGTCGTGTCCAGCGTCGAATTGCTGACGTCCAAAAGTACCAACGCAGCGACGCCCGGCCGTTGTCGCTTCTTCCCGATGAAGGGTAACGGCGGAGAGCCGGATCCGCTTCGGCGCCAATATGCCAGGTCGACGACGCCGTCGGTGTGCAATTGTTCACCGAATTCACTACGCCCGTATGGCGCGATCTCGAGCACGTTGCGAGCAAGGCTGCGGGTAAGCGCCGTCGGTGCCCTCATCACGTCGATGCGAGCGAGTGCCGCGTGGTCACGGAAGCCATCCGGATTCCACGGCTCGAGTTCGTGCACGGTCACCCAGTCTTTGCGATACCGCTTCGAACTCTCATCCCATTCCGGATACCGGGCGTCACCGAGGTAACTTCCGGAGATGAAATTTTGAGCGGCCGAGGCGATGCGGCGGCCGATGTCGAATCTGCGTCCTCCGCTGGGCCGCTTGCTCGGTTTAGCCACCGGCTTTCCACCGCCGGCTTGGGATGCCGCATCTGCAGATTTGCCACCAGACTGCTTGAACAAGCTCTGCAACAGCCTGGCCATGGGGTGGTTCGCCGTGAGTGGATTACTCATTAAACTTAGTGACTTGGCCTCATCGCCGTCCGCGTCGGGATCGTCCGGCTCATCGGCATCTGGGTCGTGGCGTACCTTCAGATCGCGGTCGTGCTCCGGGCCTGTGCGCGCTGACGTCGCGAGTAAAGCACGCCCCGGTTTGAGCCGACCGAAGAATTCAGGCGCAGAAGGAATCTGGGGTCGCGCCAATGCTATTCGCATCGACTCTTCGGCTGAGCTGGTCCTGGGAATGTCCGACAGCCCAGCCGCTAATGCTGCTACGGATGGCGGCAGGCGATCCGAGGTCAGCGCCAGCGCACGCAGACCTTCCATGGCGCAGTACCGCGCGGTTGCCCCGGACCGCCCGACGAGGTGACGCATAACCCGCGGATTAAAAGATCCAGCACGGTACATCGCGGCCTGGACGACTACTTGGGCCCGGGTGAGCGTGTTGAGTCGTTCAGCGTCGACGGCGATGGTGTTCCCCGACGTATAGACGTCTTGGTCTTGCTCGCTCGTGGCCTTGACACACAGCAGGTGTCCCGACACCGCACGGGCCAGCATTTGCAAGCCGGCGACCGTCGGTTGACTAGTCGATGTAGGCATCGATCAGTTCGGCGATCGACCTCGTGACCGTCGCGTCGTCGGTCAGCATGGCCGCTATCGCGCTCCTCGCCGCGCGATTGAGTGCAAGTCCGTTGGTGTGCAGCCGCGCCGCCGCAATCAAGGCCCGAGTCGACACCATTTCGGACATGCTCGGCTCGTTCAGATGTCGCACTGCTTGTCCAAGTCGCACTAGCGCGGCGACGGCCTCGTCCGAGGCACTTGACTGCTCCTTCACTATTTGGCGTTCGAGCTCCGGTGGTGCGAAGTCGAGTTCCACGGCCACAAAGCGTTGACGCGTGGATGGCTTGAGGTCCTTGAGCAACGTCTGATAACCAGGGTTGTAGGACACGATCAGCATGAATGACTCTGGGGCGTCTAATGTTTCATTGAGTCGATCGATGAACAACTGCCGTCGATGGTCGGCAAGGGAATGAATCACCACTGTTGCGTCGACCCGGGCTTCGACGATCTCGTCGAGATAACAGATGGCACCGCCACGAACCGCGGTGGTCAGCGGTCCGTCCTGCCAGACGGTGTCCGCGCCCTCGAGCAAGTATCGCCCCACCAGGTCGGCGGCGAGCATGTCCTCATGGCACGACACCGTGACGAGATCCAGTCCGAGTCGTCGTGCCGCACTCTCCACCAACTTGGTCTTACCGCAGCCCGTGGGCCCTTTCAGCAGCACCGGCAGACGCGCCCGCCACGCTCCCAACAGTATGTCCAGTTCATCGCCGACGGGATGGTAGTCGTCGACCACGCCGAGTGCGGGGTTGTGATTGTTGATCGCTGGACTGCGGTGGCCAGGGTGAATCGTCATACTTCCTTACTCAGGTCGAATGAATTATCGTTCGGCCGCTTCGTCGGCCTCGTCATCGCCCGAGGTACACGTCAACCCACGTGCGCCCGTCACCGGGGATGTCACTAGGCGAGCCGGGTTGACCACCAGTCGAAATGGGCCGTCCGTTAGCGGGATCCGGGCACGGATACGGTGTTTCATGCCCGCAGATCCCGTTGATCAGATGCGACGGGTAGACCGCGTGGCTGTCGTTGTCGATCTGCAGGCCGATCAGGAGCATCACGATGTTGTACGTCAGGTAGCAGATGTTGGTGACGGCGCCGACCGCAAGAATCTGCAGGCCGACCTTCGCCTTGTTGGACACATTGAGGCGGTCGACCCCGCGCTCGACGACGGAATTGCCACGGTCGTCGAGATAGAAGCGAAGCACCATCAGCGGCGCCCACCCAAGTCCCCCCCACACCAGCGCCTCATAGAGGGGGAATTGGTGCGATGTGCCTTCGAAGAGCGTCAGCCAGCTCACGGTGTTCGGATAGGAGATGATGTGCCCGTAGCACAGCACGGTCTCGATGACGAAGTCCGCGACGATCATGAAACCGAGGGACCAGAGAATGATGCCCAGCTTGCCGGTCTGCGGCCAGCGCCTCATGACAACGTTGCGTAGGAAAGTGCAACCGATCATGCATAGTGACGCGCTCCAGATGAACCCTATGCCGATCAGGATCGTCGGTTCGGGCATGAGGTTGCCATGCGGTGACACCCAGCCGGGCATGTCGGTCGTCCACGACCCGAAGTTCATCATCAGCGACGAGTACGAGAACTGCGGCGTGACGTAGTTCAGAATCGGATCCCACTGGATCAGCAGCAGATAGGCGACGACAAGGATGGCGTCGAAGGTGACCCGCCGCTCCCGTATGCACCGCCTGCCGACGTAGATCAGAGTTCCGATGACGGCGGTGATCGTGAAAACCTGGGCACCAATGTTCCAGGCCAGATCCCTGCCGAGATTCGGGTTGTTGGCACCGATAGGCGTCGGCGTTGCACGACCACCGAGGATCCAGCTCGACGCGACGTAGATTGCCAGGGCGATGAACGCCGCACCGACAGTAGCCCACGCCACAATCGGTGGCGTGGTCCGCACCCGCGGTGTCTTCTTCAGCGTGTTAGAGCCAGCACTGGTGGACGGCCCTTTTTCCAACGTCGCCATCGCGGCGCCTCCCTGTGAGGAATTCAACAACCATGTCTATCTATGAAATGTATAACGAGTTCGGCCCGTTGGGAAGAGAAATCTATATCTTGGTCGAAAATGGAGGCAGCGAACAGGCCCCGGCAGCGCCTGCGTACACGCAGCCCAGACTCCCGCCGTTGAGGTTGGCGTCAAAGGGGCGACCATCGGACCAAGCGCTGCACTGAACTGCCTAGATCGACGGCGGCAGTAGGTCAGCCGGCGCCCTTCCGTATCTCCGCATACCGTGATGATGAGGACGGGCGCCGGGCCGAACCCACCTTGGGCGAAGCCGTATTCGAGCCCCGCCACCGAGCGCCTCGTCTAGCTGGTTCTGCTTGACGAAGTCCGCGCACTGACTCGTAACGCAGCGCATTGACTGATGACAGTCGACTGCCATACTGTGGCCCACTGAACACGACGCGTGATTTCGATGCGGTACGTATCCTGCCGCCCGATCCAAGGGGAAGGCTGCCCATGCGGTTCAGCGTCGTCCTACCCAATACCATCCACGTGGCCGCGCTCACCCAGCCGTGGGAGTGTGGCCTTGCCGGCAGCGACATTGCCTACGTCGCACGCACGGCCGAGAAATTGGGCTTCACGCGCGTATTCATCCCGGAACACTTCGTGATACCCACGTCGCATATAGAACTGTCGGGCAATCACTACTTCGATGCCACGACGGCGCAGGCCTACATCGCCGGCGCCACGTCGACGATTTCGATCGGTTCGATGGTCACGATTCTGCCGTTGCACAACCCGGTCATCGCGGCGAAGTCGATCGCAACGCTGGACTGGCTTTCCGGTGGCCGCGCGCAGGTGACGGTGGGGGTCGGCTGGCTCGAAGAAGAGTATGACGTCATCGGCGTCCCCTTCCGCAGACGCGGTCGGCTCACCGATGAATACCTCGCGGCGATGTTCGAATTGTGGCACAGCGACACGCCCACGTATGACGGTGAATTCGTCAGATTCCGCGACATCGCGTTCGGCCCCAAGCCGATTCACAAGCCCCACCCACCGATCTGGATGGGCGGCGATGCCGACGCCGCGCTCCGTCGCGCCGCCCGATTCGGTGATGGCTGGGCGCCGTGGCAGACCCGGCCCGAGGACTTCCCGGCCAAGCTCGATTACCTGAAGTCGCAGCCGGGCTACGATGGCCGTCCGTTCGCGCTCTTCTTCAGCTTGGCTTCGCTGAATATCGGCTTGGAGCACGAAATCAACGACGACCCCCATTCGCAGTTCGGTCAGAACGCTCAGCAGGTCATTGACAACTGCAACATGCTCGCCGG
>Ga0070671_100000584_pt1 | contig 25993 bp, 24 predicted proteins | sample KBSS73metaG_FD_65341 | JGI IMG/M metagenome (GOLD analysis project Ga0070671, IMG submission 65341) | Switchgrass rhizosphere microbial communities from Kellogg Biological Station, Michigan, USA - KBS S7-3 metaG | ecosystem: Host-associated > Plants > Roots > Rhizosphere > Soil ...
GCCGGCCTTGGCGCCCGCCTCGATCGACATGTTGCAGACCGTCATGCGGCCTTCCATCGACAGGCCCCGGAACACCGAGCCGCGGTACTCGATGACCGAACCGATGCCGCCGCCGGTGCCGATGCGACCGATGATCGCCAGCACGACGTCCTTGGCGGTGACGCCCTCGGGCAGCTCACCGTCGACGGTCACCGCCATCGTGCCGGGCCGGATCTGGGGGAGCGTCTGCGTAGCGAGCACGTGCTCGACCTCCGACGTGCCGATGCCGAACGCCAGCGCGCCGAACGCGCCGTGCGTCGACGTGTGGCTGTCACCGCACACGATCGTCATGCCCGGCTGCGTGAGGCCCTGCTCGGGACCGATCACGTGCACGATGCCCTGGCCCGGGTCGCCCATCGGGTGCAGGCGGATGCCGAACTCGGCGCAGTTCTTGCGCAGCGTCTCGAGCTGCGTGCGGGAGATCGGATCGGCCACCGGCTGCACCAGCGAGTCGGTGGGGACGTTGTGGTCCTCGGTGGCGATCGTGAGGTCGGGCCGGCGCACGGTGCGGCCGGCGAGGCGCAGACCGTCGAACGCCTGCGGCGACGTGACCTCGTGGATGAGGTGCAGGTCGATGTACAGCAGGTCGGGCTCGCCGTCGGCCGTGCGGACCAGGTGCCGGTCCCACACCTTCTGGCTCAGTGTCCTTGCCATGTCACCTCTTCACGTGTCTCATATCCTGAGATACTGTCTCGGGTAATGGACAGTCTAAGCGGCGTCGGCGTCCTGGACAAGGCGGTCACCATCCTCGCCGCGCTCGAGGACGGCCCGCTCGCCCTCGCCGGCCTCGTCGCCGCCACCGGCATCTCCCGGCCCACGGCCCATCGCCTGGCGTGCGCGCTGGAGGCCCACGGACTCGTGCGGCGCGACGACGACGGGCGCTTCACGCTCGGCCTCCGTCTCGTCGCCCTCGGGCACGCGGCAGCTGGCGACCTCAACATCGTCGAAGCGGCACGCCCGGCGCTCGAGCAGCTGCGCGACGACACCGGCGAGAGCGTGCAGCTGTACGTGCGCGACGGCGACCGTCGGGTGTGCGCGCTGTCGCTCGAATCGCCACACGGGCTGCGGACGATCGTTCCGCTCGGCGCGTCGCTGCCGCTCGAGCTCGGTTCGGCCGGCAAGGTGCTGCGCGGCGACACGGGTCCGAAGGGCTGGGCGGAGAGCGTCGGTGAGCGCGAAGCCGGGGTGGCGTCGGTGAGCGCGCCCGTGCTCGACATTGGTGGGCGCGTGCTGGCTGCCGTCTCCGTGTCCGGGCCCATCAACCGGACGACGAAGACACCGGGCCGCCGCTACGGCGCGGCGGTCATGGCTGCGGCGCGGCAGGTCGAGTCGTCGCTGCGCAGCGGGCACTGACGTCCGCGCACGCGTCGAGCAGCACCGGAACGAAGCGGTGCGGGTGCGTCGAGCAGACGGTGTGGTCGCCTTGCACCGGATGGAACCGCGCGCCGGGGATCGATCGAGCGAGCGCGAGCTGCCGGCGCGGCGACACCATCGTGTCGCGCATCGGGGCGACCACCGCCGTGGGCACATCGACGCCGCCGATCCACGGACGCGAGTCGAAGTGCCCGAGCGCCCGCCCCGCTTCGAGCACGGCGGTCCAGTCGTGGCGGCGCAGCTCGTCCACCGCCCAGCCCTCGAAGGGACCGGCCGTCGAGCGCGCGCTCACGACCCGGGCGATCGTCTCGGCGGTCATGCCCCGGGGCAACACGCGTGACGCCACCGCGGCCGCACCGAGGAGGATGAAGCGCCGGCGCTCCTTGAACGAACGGATGAACATCCGGCTGGTGGCGCACAGGACGAGGCCGTCGACGACGTCGCGCTGCCGCTGCCAGACGAGCTGCGCGACGAGACCGCCCATCGAGTAGCCGACGACGATGACCGGGCCGAGGCCGAGCTCGCGCACGAGGGCGGCGGCGTCGTCGGCGCAGTCGACCAAGCGGAACGGCTTGCGGCTGTGAAGGCCCCGGCCGTGGCCTCGCTGGTCGAGGGCGACGACGTGGTACTGCCGGCCGAGCGCCTCGTAGCACCCGAACCAGTTGAGGTCCGACGTCGCCGTCCAGCCGTGCAGCAAGAGCAGGGTCGACGCACCGGGCGGCCCCTCGAGCTCGCGGACGAATGTGCGCCCGCGGCCCGGTAGCTCGACGTGGCGACCCGGCGGGAGGTTCAAGCGGCGCCGACGCGCACGATCTCAACAGTGATGGTGTTGCCGTTCACCTCGTAATCGGCCTTCTCGCCCGGCGCCTTGCCGAGCAGGGACGCACCGAGGGGTGAACCGGGCGAGACCACCTCGAACTCGTCGTGGCGCTCCTCGATGTGGCCCACGAGATACGTCTCGGTGTCGTCGTCGCCCTGGAAGCGGATCTCCACCACCGAGCCGACGCCGACCTTGCCGTCCGAGGCCGCCGACTCGACGATCTTGGCGTCCTGCAGGATCCCCTGGAGCTGGCGGATGCGCGCCTCCATCTTCCCCTGCTGATCCTTGGCGGCGTGGTAGTCGCCGTTCTCCGACAGGTCGCCGAGCGCACGGGCCGCCTCGATCTTCCGGGCGATGTCGATGCGACCCTCGCCCGTGAGCTCGTCGAGCTCGGCCTTCAGCCGCTGGTACGCCGCGGGTGAGAGCTCAGACTGATCCGTCATGACAACGAGGGTAGTGCTGCCCTACACTGGGTCGCGATGCCCGGCACCCCGTCGTCGTTCACCAGCACGGCCGTAATCATCATCTAGCGCACGCCGACATCCCGGCGTGCGCGGTCGACCGTCTCCCCAGGGAGGCGGTCTTTCGTTTGTAAGGGAGGAAATAGGTGGTTCATCGCATCGGAGTGATCGGCGGCGACGGCATCGGCCCGGCCGTGGTGGCGGAGGCTGTCAAGGTGCTGCGCGCCGCCGGCGTCGAGTTCGACGAGGTGGCGCTCGACGTGGGCGCCGACCGCTTCGCGCGCGACGGCCACGTGCTCGACGACGCCGACATGGCCGTCATCCGCTCGTGCGATGCGATCCTCAAGGGCCCGCTCGGCCCGCCCATCGGTGACACCAAGGTGCCGCCGGGCACCGTCGAGCGGGGGATCATCCTCCGGCTCCGCTTCGAGCTCGACCTCTACGTCAACCTCCGGCCGTTCCAGGGGCGGGGTCTCGACTTCACGGTGATCCGGGAGAACACGGAGGGCACCTACGCCGGCGAGGGCGGGTTCCTGCGCAAGGGGACGCCGCACGAAATCGCCACCCAGGGCTCCGTCAACACCCGGATGGGTGTCGAGCGCTGCGTGCGCTACGCGTTCGAGCTGGCGATGACCCGCCCTCGGCGCCACCTCACGCTCGTGCACAAGACGAACGTGCTCACCTTCGCCGGTGACCTGTGGGAGCGCACCTTCAACGACGTCAAGGCCGAGTACCCCGACGTCAGCACGGCGTACAACCACGTCGACGCCGCATGCATCTACCTGGTCGAGGACCCGGCGCGCTACGACGTGATCGTGACCGACAACCTGTTCGGCGACATCCTCACCGACCTGGCCGGAGCGGTCACGGGCGGCGTCGGCTTCGCCGGCACCGGCAACCTCAACCCCGACCGCACCGCGCCCTCGATGTTCGAGCCGGTGCACGGCTCGGCGCACGACTCGGTCGGCACCGACCGCGTCAACCCGAGCAGCCAGATCCTCTCGGCGGTGATGCTCCTCGACTTCCTGGGCGAGGCCGAAGCCGCCGCCCGCATCCGCAAGGCCCTGGACGACGTGCTCGCGTCGAACCCGGTGCCCACGTCCATCGGCGACCTCGTCGCAGAAAGGGTCTGACCATGCCGCTCAACGAGTCGAAGCTCATCTGGATGGACGGCGAGCTGGTCCCGTGGAACGAGGCGAAGGTGCACGTGCTCACGCACTCGCTGCACTACGGCCTCGGGGTGTTCGAGGGCATCCGCGCCTACGAGACGAAGACCGGTCCCGCGGTGTTCCGTCTCACCCCCCACATCAAGCGGCTGTTCAACAGCGCCAAGATCTACATGCTCGACATCCCCTTCACCCTCGAGGAGATGATCCAGGCCACGAAGGACACGGTTCGGGAGAACGGGCTGAACTCGTGCTACATCCGGCCGATCGTCTACCTCGGCTACGGCGAGATGGGGCTCAACCCGCTGCCGTGCCCGGTCAACGTGTCGATCGCCGTGTGGGAGTGGGGCGCGTACCTCGGCGACGAGGGCATCCGCAACGGCGTGCGCATGAAGGTGTCGTCGTGGGTGCGCCACAACGTGAACTCGATGCCCCCGGCCGCCAAGGGCACGGGCATGTACATCAACTCCTCGATGGCCAAGGTCGAGGCGCTGAAGGCGGGCTACGACGAGGCGATCCTGCTCTCGCCGCAGGGCTACGTGTCCGAGTGCACGGGCGAGAACATCTTCATCGTCAAGGACGGCGCCATCTACACGCCGCCGGTGTCGGCCGGCGCGCTGGAAGGCATCACGCAGGACGCCGTGCGGACGATCGCGCGCGACCTCGGCTACCGGTACGAGGAGGCGAACATCGTGCGGTCCGACCTCTACACCGCCGATGAGGCGTTCCTGTCCGGCACGGCGGCGGAGATCGTGCCGATCCAGTCGGTCGACGACCGCGAGCTCGGCGAGCCCGGCCCGATCACCCGCGCCATCCAGGACGTGTTCTTCAAGGCGGTGCGCGGCGAGCTACCCCAATACGCGGAGTGGAACGAGCATGTCTGAGCTTCCTCGCTCGGTAGAGATCTACGACACGACGCTGCGCGACGGGAGCCAGCTCGAAGGGATCTCGCTCACCGTCGACGACAAGCTGCGCATCGCCGAGCAGCTCGACCTCCTCGGCGTGCACTTCATCGAGGGCGGCTGGCCGGGCGCCAACCCCAAGGACGACGAGTTCTTCCAGCGCCTCCACGGCGAGCTGTCGCTGCAGACGGCGACCATGGTGGCGTTCGGCTCGACGCGCCGCCCGCTGGGCAAGGTCGACGAGGACCCCACGCTCGCGAACCTCGTGAGGGCCAAGACGTCGGCGGTGTGCATCGTCGGCAAGTGCTGGGACTACCACGTCACCGACGCGCTGCAGACCACCCTCGAAGAGGGGGTCGCCATGGTGCGGGACTCCGTCGAGTTCCTGCGCGCCGCCGGCCTCGACGTGCTGTTCGACGCGGAGCACTTCTTCGACGGCTACAAGCGCAACCCCGAGTACTCCCTCCGGGTGCTCGAGGCAGCGGCCGAGGTCGGCGTGTCGACGCTCGTGCTGTGCGACACCAACGGCGGCTCGCTGCCGCACGAGGTCGAGGCAGCCGTGCGCGACGTCGTGACCCACTTCAAGGACGACGTGAAGGTCGGCGTGCACCTGCACGACGACACCGGTTGCGGTGTGGCCAACGCGCTCGCCGGCGTGCGCGGCGGTGCTCGCCAGGTGCAGGGCACGATCAACGGCTACGGCGAGCGCACCGGCAACTGCAACCTCACGTCGATCATCCCGAACCTCACGTTGAAGATGGGCGTGCAGACGATCCCCCAGGACCGCCTGCCGCTCCTCACCCCGGTGTCGCACCACATCGCCGAGCTGGTGAACATCACGATGAACCCCCAGCAGGCGTACGTGGGGGCGTCGGCGTTCGCCCACAAGGCGGGACTGCACACGAGCGCGATCTCGCGTCGCAAGGACGCCTACGAGCACGTCGACCCCGACATCGTCGGCAACGGCACCCGGTTCGTCATGTCGGAGCTGGCCGGCCGCTCGTCGATCCAGATGAAGGCCACCGAGCTGGGCATCGAGCTCGACGGCAAGCAGGCGGGCGAGGTGGCCGAGCGGTTGAAGGACCTCGAGCACAAGGGCTTCCACTTCGAGGCGGCCGACGGATCGATGGAGCTGCTGATCCGCGACGTGGTCGGCTGGCAGCAGCCCTACTTCGAGCTCGAGTCGCTGCGCGTCATCCACGACGAGGGCGCCGACGACTCGCGCACCGAGGCGACGGTGAAGCTCCTCGTCGACGGCGACCGCGTGATCCGCACGGCCGAGGGCAACGGTCCGGTCAACGCCATCGACCGGGCCCTGCGCGACGCCATCGGGTCGCGCCACCCGCAGCTCGATCGCATGCACCTCACCGACTACAAGGTGCGCGTGCTCGACACCAGCAAGGGCACCGGCGCGGTGACCCGGGTGCTCATCGACGCCACCGACGGCGAGCGGTCGTGGACGACGATCGGGGTGTCCGAGAACATCATCGAGGCCTCCTGGCAGGCCCTGCGCGACTCGATCGTCTACGGCCTGCTGCACGCCGTCGGGTAGAACTGCACCCGTGGCTGCACCGCAATACGTCCCGAGCTCGTTGTCGCAACAGCCCCGGCGGGGTCTCGCGCTGCCCCCGGCCGACGCGTGGGTGTCGGTGCGGCCCGGTGAGCTCGGCGCGTCCCAGCCGGTCGGTCCGCAGCTCGGCCATCCCGGCCCCGACCAGGGCTACGCCCTCAGCCTGGTGCGGCGCTTCGAGGACAAGCTCGTCGTGCCCGAGCCGGAGCACGTCGCGGACGCCGTCGCCGGCTGCGTCGCGGTGGCCATGGCTCGCTCGGCGCAGTTCGGGCGGGCGCCGGTGGTGCACGACCTCGACATCGCGTTCCGCATCTGGGGCTTCCTCGGCGAGGCGCCCGCCGAGCTGGTGGCGCATCGGCGGCCGCTCTTCGAGTCGGTCGCCCACCACTACAACGACCAGCGGGCCATCGTCGACGCGGTGCCGGAGACCACGCTCCGCCTCACCCATGGCGAGGTCGCCCGGCGCTTCCCCGCCGAGTGGCGGGCCCTGCTCGATCTCTAATCGCTACGACCAGGCTTCGGCGACCGGCTGTGGCTCCTCCCCGCGGAGCAGCGGACGGAGCTCGTCGAGGATGGCCCGGACCTCTTCGGCCGTGGGCTTCCACTCGGGAACCAGGCGAACGGTTTGCTCGTGCATCATGTCACCCCCCGGTGACGCATAGAGCTCACTTAGTTATCTATTTGTACTCGTTGACCCTCTGAAAAGCAATACGTCACGGAGCGTGCCGATTCCTGCTCGGAGCGGCTCGGACTACCGTGCCGGCCGTGCCGCTCTCCCCCTGGCGACGAGTGCCGGCCGATGCCGCCGATTGGTTCGATGCCGAGGAGATCGCTCGCGGCCGGGCCTACAGCCGTCCGATCGAGCGCATGGGGCGGGTGCGCACGGCGCTCAACGCGGCCGTGGCCCTCGCCTTCGTCCTCTCCCACGCCGCCGCCCGCCTGGAGGGCCACGTGCACGGCTGGGTGCAGCAGGCGGCGCTCGTGGTCGTCGCCTTCACGGCCCTCGAGTACCTGGTCGGCCCGTGGTTCGACGCCTGGCGCGAGCTGGTGCACGACCGCCGGTGGGAGCTCAGCACCCAGACGACCGCCGGCTTCGTCAGCGACCAGGTGAAGGGGCTGGGGCTCGGGCTGGTGCTCGGCCTCGTCCTGCTGGTGCCGCTGTGGGCGCTCGTGCGGGCGACCGACTTGTGGTGGCTGTGGGGCTGGGTGTTCTTCTCGCTGTTCACCGTGCTGCTCGGCCTGCTCTTCCCCGTGCTCATCGCCCCGCTGTTCAACACCTTCACCCCGTTGGCCGACGAGGAGCTGGCGGCGCGCATCCTCGATGTCGCCCGGCGCTGCGAGCTCGACATCGCGGCCGTGCTCGTCGCCGACGCCAGTCGGCGATCGCGCGCCGGCAACGCCTACGTCGCCGGCCTCGGTCGGACGCGACGCGTCGTGCTCTTCGACACCATCCTCGCCTGGCCGGCCGACGAGATCGTGCAGGTCGTCGCCCACGAGCTCGGGCACTGGCGCCACGCCCACCTGCGCCGGAAGCTGCCGCTGTTGATCGGCGTGCAGCTGCTCCTGTTCGTCGCCCTGTGGGTGCTGCTGCGATGGCAGTGGCTGCTCGATCGGGGCGGCGCGCACTCGGCCGGTGATCCCGCGGCCATCCCGATCTTCTTCACGTTGTTCCCGGCCGGGTTCGTGGCGGTGAGCCTGTTCACGTCGTGGCTCAGCCGGGTCGACGAGCGCCAAGCCGACCTCTACGCGCTCGACGTCCTGCGCGACCCGTCGTCGTTCGGCGGCTTGTTCCGCCGGCTCGCCGAGACCAACAAGGCCGACGTCGATCCGTCGACGTGGAAGCGCCTCAACGCGTCCCATCCACCCATCGCCGAGCGGCTGGCCATGGCCCGCCAGTGGCAGGAGGTCTCCTCGTGATGTTCGACTTGACCGGTCGGGTCGCCCTCGTCACCGGCGGCGGCCAGAACGTCGGTGCCGGCATCTGCCGCGCCCTCGCCAGCCAGGGCGCGGTCGTCGCCGTGAACGACATCGTGGCCGATCGGGCCAAGGAGGTCGCCGACGCCATCGGGGGCATCGCCGCGCCGTTCGACGTCACCGACCTCGAGTCGGTGGTGGCCGGCGTGTCCGCCATCGGCCAGCCTGTCGACATCCTCGTCAACAACGCCGGCAACGGTGGCGCGCTCGGCATGCGGCCGGCCCCGTTCCGGGAGCTCGAGCCGGCCGAGTGGGAGGGGCCGCTCAAGGTCAACCTCTACGGCGTCATGAACTGCTGCAAGGCGGTCATCGACGGCATGTGCGACCGGCAGTGGGGCCGCATCGTCACGATCTCCTCCGGCGCCGGCACCGGCGGCGTGGCCATCGGCGTGTCGCCCTACAGCGCCGGCAAGGGGGGCGGCATCGCCTTCACCCGCACACTCGCCCTCGAGGTCGCCCGCTCCGGGGTCACCTGCAACACCATCGCCCTCGGGCTCATGACGAACCCCGACCAGTCGGTCACCGCCCACCTGGCTCGAGCCATCCCGGTCGGCCGCACGGGAACGCCCGAGGACATCGCCGCCGCGTGCGTGTGGCTCGCCTCCGACGAGGCGTCCTGGGTCACCGCCCAGACCATCGAGATCAACGGCGGGTCGATCACCACGTGATGCAGCCGTTCCGGCGATGGATTCGACACGTCGATGTGTCGAATCCGTCGCCAGAACGGGGGGTCGGTAGCCTCGCGGCGTGACCGCCCGTCCCGTTCGGGTGCGCATGGCCCCCTCGCCGACGGGCTACTTCCACGTCGGCAGCGTGCGCACCAGCCTCTACAACTGGCTCTACGCCCGCCAGCAGGGTGGCACCTTCGTGCTGCGCATCGAGGACACCGACGCCGAGCGCAACCGCGAGGAGTGGGTCGAGATGATCTACGACGCGCTCCGGTGGCTGGGGCTCGAGTGGGACGAGCTGTACCGGCAGTCCGAGCGGGCCGAGCTGTACTCGGCGGCCGCGGCCAAGCTCGAGGCCGGCGGCATGGCCTACTGGTGCGACTGCACGCGCGACGACGTCGACGCCCGCGCCAAGGAGCGCGGCGGCCCGCCCGGCTACGACGGCTTCTGCCGAGACCGCGGGCTGGCCCCCGGCGACGGGCGGGCGCTCCGGTTCCTCACGCCCGACATCGGCGCCACCGTCGTCCACGACGTGGTGCGCGGCGACCCGGTCTTCGAGAACGCCACCGTCGAGGACTTCGTGGTCCAGCGCTCGAACGGCAGCGCCGTGTTCCTGCTGGCCAACGTCGTCGACGACGGCGACATGCGCATCTCCCACGTCATCCGCGGCGAGGACCACCTCCCCAACACGCCCAAGTACCTGTTGCTCTGGGAGGCGCTCGGCTACGGCGAGCCGCCCGTGTTCGCCCACCTGCCGATGATCGTCAACGAGAAGCGCCAGAAGCTGTCGAAGCGGCGCGACCCGGTGGCGCTGGAGCAGTACCGCGACGAGGGCTACCTCGCCGAGGTGATCCTGAACTACCTCGCGCTGGTCGGTTGGTCGGCACCGGACGGCCGCGAGCGCATGACGGTCGCCGAGATGACCGAGCTGTTTCGGCTGGAGGACATCGGCAAGTCGGCGGGGTTCTTCGACGTGGCCAAGCTGCGAGCGTTCAACGGCGACTCCATCCGGGCGTTGGCGCTCGAGGAGTTCGTGGCGCGGGCGCTGCCGTTCCTGCCGATCCCCGTCGACGAGGCCGTGTTCCGGCGCCTCGCGCCGCTCGTGCAGGAGCGCGTCGCGGTGCTGTCCGAGGTGTGGCCGATGGTCGACTTCGTGTTCCTCGACGAGCCGCCGGCCGACGAGGTGTCGTGGGACAAGACCATGAAGGATGCGGCGGCTGACGTCCTCGACGGCGCGCTCGAGGCCTTTGCGGCCTGCGAGTGGTCGGGTCCCGTGCTGAAGGACACGTTGCAAGCGGTCGGTGAAGGTCTCGGCCTCAACCTGAAGAAGACGCAGGCGCCGGTGCGCGTGGCGGTCACCGGCCGCACCGTCGGGCCTCCCCTCTTCGAGTCGCTGGAGGTGCTCGGGCGGGAGCGCACGATGACGCGACTGGTGGCCGCCCGCGCTCGTCTGTGACCCGCCGCCTCGTCAAGGTCGGCATCCTGGTCGTCCTCCTGCTCGTCGGGTACGTGGCGGTGACCTTCGTGCAGGTGTGGCAGGCATCGCGGCGCGACTCGGCGCGGCCGGCGCAGGCGATCATCGTGCTCGGTGCCGCCCAGTACAACGGTCGGCCGTCCGCGGTGTTGAAGGCGCGGCTCGATCACGCGGCGGCGCTCTACGAGCGGAAGATCGCGCCTGTGCTCGTGCTCACCGGCGGGCGCCAGCCGGGTGATGCGTTCACCGAGGCGTCCGCCGGCGCCGCGTACCTCGAACGCGCGGGCATCCCGGAGTCGGCGCTGCAGCTCGAGACGCAAGGTCGCAACTCCTGGCAGAGCCTGGCGGCGGCGGCCCGCTTCCTCCGCAAGGAGGGCATCACCAAGGTGGTGCTGGTCTCCAGCCCCTACCACTGCCTGCGGGTCGAGCGGATCGCCCACGAGGTCGGTCTCGACGGCCACGCGTCGCCGGCGAAGGACGCGCCCGACAAGGCCACGTTCGGCCACCTCAGCCACGAGACGGTGGCGGTCGCGGTCGGGCGCGTCATCGGCTTCCGCCGCCTGGTGGACCTCGATGCCCGGGTTCGCCAGGCCGCTGGCAGCCGCTAACGTGTTCGCTCGCCCATTCGGGGGTGGTGTAATCGGCAACACAACTGGTTCTGGTCCAGTTATTCGGGGTTCGAGTCCTCGCCCCCGAGCTCGAGGAACCGACGAAGCCCCAGGCCCGCGCTTGGGGCTTCTTCGCGCGCGGGCCGTAACGCGCCCGCGCGCGTGGTGGCAAACCCCTCGGGGTACGAACGGTCCATGGTGGGCCTGCACACGCGGCCTCGAATCACCCAGCCGGCCCACCTGCCTGCCCTCGATGCAGACCTCCCTCCGCCACCTCGCCGGCGCTCGTGGTTCCGCGCCCGGCCGCGGCAGTGGGTCAACCGCATCGCGTACGTCCTGACCGTGCTCATCCTGGCTGGCGTCGGGTTCCTGGTGCACGTCTACATGACGGTGTCCCTGCCGCCGGCCTCGGCGTCCGCCGCGATGGCGCCGACGTCGATCCGTGATGCCCAGGGCGGCACGCTCGCCGATCTCGTGGGCGACCACGAGCGCGTCGACGTACCGCTCTCAGCCGTGTCGATCTCGATGCAGCGGGCGGTCATCGCCGCCGAGGACCGGCACTTCTACCGCCACTCCGGCGTCGACCCCACGGGCCTGACCCGTGCCTTCATCAACGACCTCCGCGGCCGGTCGCTGCAGGGCGGTTCGACGATCACCCAGCAGCTCGTGAAGAACGCGTACCTGAGCTCGAACCGCTCGATGATGCGCAAGCTCAAGGAAGCGGTCCTGGCCATCAAGCTCGAGCAGCGAATGAGCAAGCACGCCATCCTCGAGCGCTACCTCAACACGGTGTACTTCGGCCGCGGGGCCTACGGCGTCGAGAGCGCGGCCGAGCGCTACTTCGGGATCCACGCGTCGCAGCTCGACGTGCCCCAGTCCGCTCTGCTCGCCGGACTCATCCGCGCGCCCGAGCTGGCCGATCCGGCCGTCGAGCCCCTCGGCGCGTTCGAACGCCGCGCCAAGGTGCTGGAGTCCATGCGCCAGGCGAAGATGATCACCCCGGCCGAGGAGATCACGGCCAACACCACGCCGATCGGCGCCCGGGCCCGCCAGGACCCGCTGCTGTCGCTCAGTGGGGATGCCGCCTACTTCACGGCCATGGTCGAGCGTTGGGCGGTGCAGCGCTTCGGCGAGCAACGCGCCCTCTCCGGGCTCCGCATCGACACCACGCTCGACCCCGAGCTCGAGACGGCCGCCGCCGACGCCATCGCCTGGGTGCTCAACCGACCCGACGACCCCGACGCGGCGCTCGTCTCGATGACCGACGATGGCGCGGTCGTCGCCCTCGTCGGCGGCAAGGACTTCCGGCGCTCGGCGGTCAACCTGGCCATCAACGCCACGCGCCCGCAGGCCGGGTCGACGTTCAAGCCGTTCGTGCTCACCACCGCGCTCGCCGAGGGAACGCTCGTCAGCAAGACCTACTCGGGACCCGAGAAGCTCACGGTGACCTTCCCTCGGTTCCCGCCCTACGAGGTCGAGAACTTCGGTCGCGAGTCGTTCGGGGAGCTGAACCTCGCCGACGCCACCGCGCACTCGGTCAACACGATCTACGCCCAACTGGCGCGCGACACCGGCTTGGCGAACATCGGGTTCACGGCCCACGCTCTCGGCATCGACACGCCCGTCCCGGTGGTGCCCTCCATGCCGCTCGGCACCGCGAACGTCTCACCCATGGAGATGTTGCGGGCCTACATGACCTTCGCCACCCGGGGGGTCCGGGTGGAGCCGTACTTCGTGCGGGAGGTCAGGGATCACAACGGCACCGTGTTGTTCCGCGCCCATCCGGTGCGGGAGCAGGTGCTCCAGCAGAAGTACGCGGACACCGTCAACGCCATCCTCACCGGCGTGATCGACCACGGCACGGGCCGCAACGCCAACATCGGGCGCCCGGCGGCGGGCAAGACCGGGACCACCTCCAACAACACGGACGCCTGGTTCATCGGGTACACCCCGCGGCTCGGCACCGCGGTGTGGATGGGCTACCAGAGCGACTACCACCGGTCGATGAACAACGTGCACGGCATCGAGGCCGTCGGTGGTTCGTTCCCGGCGCTCATGTGGCGAGCATTCATGACCTTCGCGGTCGACGGGAAGGACACCGGCGCGTTCGTCGCGCCCCCGCCGGACGTGTTCGGTCCGCCGCCGCCGCCACCGCCCATCGCGGCGCCGACCTCGAGTCCGAGCCCGACGACCACGGCGCCGGCGACCACCGTGCCGCCGACGTCGAGCACGACCGTGCCACCGCCGACCACAACGTCAACGTCAACGTCGACGTCATCGACGGTGACGACGACGACCGTCAAACCCCACGGCTAGGAAGCGCGCGCGCCGCCGGTGCGGCGCGGCGAGCGCCGCCGTCGAGCAGCCACTGCTGCAGGTCCGCCGGCGGCAGGGGCCGGGCGAACAGGTACCCCTGGGCGACGTCGGCGCCGGCCTGCCGAAGGCCCTCGAGCACCTCCGCCGTCTCGACGCCTTCGCCCACGACCCGCAATCCGAGGTTGTGGCCGAGGTCGGCGATCGACCGCACGATGGCGGCGTGCCCGGCGTTGGTGAGCAGGTCGCACACGAAGCTCTTGTCGATCTTGAGCTCGTGGATCGGCAGCGCCGAGAGGTAGCCGAGCGACGTCTGCCCTTGGCCGAAGTCGTCGAGGCTGACGCGGACGCCGGCCGCACTGAGCTCGCCGAGGATGTGGGCGGCGCCCGCCGGGTCGGTGAGCAGCGCGGTCTCGGTGATCTCGACGATGAGGCGAGCGGGCGGCACACCGAGGCGGTCGAGCGTGGCCACCACGCGGGCGGCGAAGTCTCGACGCACGAGGTTGCGGGCCGAGACGTTGACGGCGACGGCCAGCGCCGGGTCGATGCGGTTGACCTCCTGCACCGCGTGGGCGAGCACCCAGTCGGTGAGGCGGTCGATCAGGTCGGTCGGTTCGACGAGCGGTAGGAACGCGTCCGGCGGGAGGAGCCCGTGCGTCGGGTGCTGCCAGCGCACCAGGGCCTCGACGGCGTCGACGTGGCCGTCGTGCATCGAGACCTTCGGCTGGTAGTGCAGCACGAGCTGGTCGTCGTCGATGGCATGACGGAGCTGGGCGATGAGCTCGAGGTTGACCGCGTCGTAGTGATCGTCGCGGGGGTCGTAGCGCAGCACACCGACGTGCTGGCTCTTCGCCACGTACATGGCGACGTCGGCGCGCTGCAGGAGCTCGTCGACGTCCTCGCCGTCGTCGGGCGCGACCACGAAGCCGATGCTGGCCTCGACCGAGATCGGCAGGCCGTCGATGTCGACCTCGCAGTCGATGAGGTCGCGCAGGCGGTGCAGCGCCGACTCGGTGTCGTCGACGTCGCACAGGATCACGCCGAACTCGTCACCTCCGAGGCGGGCGACGGTGTCCTGCGGACGGACGCCGTCCGCCAGCCGGCCGGCGAGGGCGGTGAGCACCCGGTCACCGTTGTGGTGCCCGAGGGTGTCGTTGACCTCCTTGAACCGGTCGAGGTCGACGATCCCGATGGCCGTGCGCGCGCCCGTGACCCGAGCGACGGCGACGGCCTTCGCCGCGCGCGCGTGGAACAGGGCGCGGTTGGGCAGCTCGGTCAGCGGGTCGTGCTTGGCCAGGAACTCGTTGACGGCGAGCTGGCGCCGCAGGCCCCGACTCACCAGGAAGGAGATCGCGGCGGCCGCGAGGTAGAGCAACGTGAGGCCGAGGGCGAGGTCGCGGTACAGGCCCCGCAGGCCCGACGTGACGTCGTGGCGGATCGGCGTGTACGGCAGGTACAGCTCGAGCACGCCGACCGGGCGAGCGGGTAGGCCCGCCGTCAGCAGCCGGTAGGCCTCGACGGCCGACACGCCGCGCGGTCCCGTGTCGTTGGCGTCGTTGTTGAGCCGCGTGAGCTTGGTGACGATCTCGCCGTGCGCGGCGTCGACCGCTTCGTCATCCAGCTCACCGGTGAGGCCCGACCCGTCGTCGGCGAACACCACGCGGCCCGAGAGGTCGCGCAGGCGCAGGCGGAGGATGCTGTGGTCCGAGCGGTCGTCCCGCACGATCGAGTGGAGCGCGGCGAGCTCGGTGTCGGAGAGACCTGCCCCGAGCGGACGGCCGTCGAGCGCCGGCTCGACCGCGACGTGCGCCACGAGCGCTGCTTCCGACCGACCTTCGGCCAGACCGCGCCGCTGCGCCTCCGACCGGTAGGTCATGGCCAGGACGGCGCCGAGGGCGAGCACCGGCACCAAGCTGATGGCGGCGTAGGTCACGAACACGCGCCGGGTCGTCCGAAACCGCCGCGCCGAGTCCACGATGGACCATCGGCGCCGCAGTGGTCGGCATGGACACAAAGTTCGCGAATGCCCATGGCCTCTCGTGGCCTCTCGTGTGCTGCCATCGATGCCACGGCGGGTCACCCGGCGCACTAGAGTTGTCATCCGCCTGTAGCACGGCCCCATCGTCTAGAGGCCTAGGACACCACCCTCTCAAGGTGGCGACACGGGTTCGAATCCCGTTGGGGCTGCCAGGAAGGCCGCAACCGAAGCCGCCGCGGTCGGACCAGGCGCCCCTACGGGCGGGCCGCATCTCCATCGAGTCCGGTCGCGGCGAGGGTGCCGCCGATGACGGCGTCGGCGACGTCGGCGAGGCGCAGGTTGTGGTTGCGGGCGTGGGCGCGCAGCACCTGGAACGACGCTTCCATGTCGAGGTTCAGTCGTTCCGCGACCATGCCCTTGGCTTGTTCGATCACCACCCGACTGTTCAGCGCGTGGGTGAGCTGTTCGTTGATGACCTGCGCCTCTTGGGCGGCGCGATGTTGGAGGATGGCGATCGTGGCCACGTCGGCGAACGCCTGCGCCACCTCGATGTCCGTAGGGCTCATCTGGCCGGGGCCGACGCGGAAGAGGTTGAGCGCCCCGATGACCGACCCGCGCAGCCGCATGGGGAGGGCGTGGACGGACTGGAACCCGGCCGCCATGGCCTCGGCTGCGAAGCGGGGCCAGCGGCCATCGACGACCGCGAGGTCCTGGTTCACGACGGGCCGGCCGGTGCGGTGGCTGTCGAGACACGGGCCTTCCTGAGCCTGGATCTCGAACAGCTCCAGCACCCGCATCGTCTCGCTCGAGGAGGCCATCACTCGGAGCTGGCCGTCTGGCGCGGCGAGCATGATCCCCGCTGCTTGGACGTCGAGCACCTCGACGCAGCGGTCGGCGAGACGGGTGAGGAGCTCGACGACGTCGAAGTCGTCCACGAGGGTGTCGGCCAGCTCGACAAGGGTCTTGGCGAGCACTGCTTCTCTGGTCATCGAATCTCCTGTGTCCGTCGGCCACAGCCAACGTGGTTGCTCCGTGCGAGACCCCGACCCCGTCCCGATCGTAGGACCGGCGTGACGACTTCGTTCACGGCGTCGGGTCCTTCTCGCCGCTCTGCGCGTCGAAGCGCAGGCGTCTGTCCACGACATCTCGAGCGACGTCTGTGAGGGGCCGATCGTTGCCGAACGCGTGGGCCCGCAGCCGGATCAGGGCCTGACCGATCGTCACCTCCAGCTGGGCGGCCACCATGCCGGAGGCCTGGTGCACGACGTACTGGAAGTCGGCGTTTGCTTCGAGCTCGGTTGCCACGGCCCCCGGCGGCGCGCCGGCCTGGAGGAGCATGAGCGCTTGGGCGACGATGCCGGCCAGGAGCATCGCGTCGGCGTGCTGCTCGTCGGTCAGCGAACCGGGCGTGTCGAAGTACAGGTTGAGAGCACCGAGGCGCACGGCACCGACCTGGAGGGGGAAGCCGAACACGGCACGGGCGCCGGCGTCGACCACCGGTCCGGTGAATGCCGGCCAACGGGATGTGGCGGCATCGGCGAGGTCGGGTTCCGACACCGGCCGGTCCAGGTGGTAGGCATCCACGCAGGGGCCTTCACCGAGCTCGTACTGCAGCTGCTCGATCAGCGTGCTCACCGCGTCGCTCGTGCACACCGAGCCGCGAGGGATGTCACCCGACATCAGCATGATCCCTGCGCCGGTCGCGCCGGTGACCTCCACGCAGACGTCGCACAGCCGCTGCGTCTCGACCACACCGCCGGGATCGACCATGCGCGCGAGAAGCTCGAGACGCCGCTCGCGCCCTCCGGTCACGGTCCGGCGCGATTCGCATCAACGGTCGTGGCCGCTTCCTCGACCTCGACAGGGGCGGCGGACATCAATCCGACCGGCTGGATCGGAAGCACGTCGACCCACGTGCCCAGCGCGTCCGCGACGCCCGCAGAGCGGGTGGGGTCGCCATGGACGAGGTGGCCGAGCCCGCACAGCTCGAGGACGCGGCGTGCGAGCGCGGACGGTGCGCGCACCTCGAGCGACTGTCCACGCGCTCGCAATCGATTGCGGCTCGCGACGAGGAGGCCGACGGTCGACGCGTCCATGAACGTCACCGCGCTGAGGTCGACGAGGAGAGGCACGTCGTCGAGCTGGGCGGCCCGAGCAACCGCGGCGGCGAGGACCGCCTTCGTCGCGATGTCGTGGTCGCCTCGAACCCACACGACCGTGCAGTCGGCGTCGCCGCGGGCGGACCCGCGGCGAGACACCCTGATGGATGGCGACTCGGAGCGAGTCATGGGGCCTCCTGGTGTCGACGCATTGCGTTCGTGACGCGCTACCAGGGTCCGGAGCACCGCTCCCGGGTCAGCCCGTGCGCTGACCCGACACGTCGGGGATGTGGTCGTGTCGCCTCACACGATACACCCGCTGTCGTTTCAGTACACCCCGATGTAGCACATCGCATGACCAGAGGCCGCCCAGAGGGTATGATCTGGGCACCGGGCGCTGCGTTCGCAGTCAGACCCGACGAAGCGCGTTGCTCCGGACCGCGGTGGCGCTCTCAGCCCGAGCCTGAGGAGCAACCCACATGGGGACCACCGTCGCCCGGACGACCACCGATCAGAGGTTCCTCCGTCTCGCGGTCGAGGGCGGCTCCGATCTGCAAACCGTCGTCTCCGCGGCGGGCGAGTACATCTTCGTGTCCGCAACCGGGGTCGCGGCGTTCGGCTGGGTGCCGGCCGAGCTCCTCGGCCAGCCACAAGCGTCGTTCACCCATCCCGACGACGTGGCGCTCGTGGTCGACGCACATCGCGGTCTGCTCGCCGACGGCACCGGCTCGGTCACCACCGTCCGCCGGTTCCGGTGCAAGGGCGGCACGTACCGCTGGACCGAGACTCGGTCACGCGTGGACGACAGCGGCAGCGAGCGGGTGGTGGTGTCGTCCGTGCGCGACATCGCCGAGCGCCGTGAGTCCGAGCTCGACCTGCAACGACAAGCCGCGACGGACGCCCTGACGGGCGTTGCCAATCGCACGGTGTTCATGGACCGTCTGCGCCACGCGTTGCAACGTCTCGAGCGACATGACGGGTTGGTGGCCGTGCTCTTCCTCGACCTCGATCGGTTCAAGAACATCAACGACTCGATGGGTCACCTCCTCGGCGACACCGTGCTCCGGCAGATGGCCGAACGGCTGCTCCACGTCTTGCGTCCGGAGGACACGCTGGCGCGGCTCGGAGGCGATGAGTTCGCCATCGTCGCCGAGGACCTCCCCACTGCGGAGGACGCCGTCGCGCTGGGCGAGCGGATCATCGAGGCGGGGCGCGTCCCGTTCGTCGTCGGGGACGAGCAGTTCGTGTGCACGACGAGCGCCGGCATCGCCGTCACCACCGATGCCGGCCACAGCGCCGAGGGCCTCTTGCAGGAAGCCGATCTCGCCCTGTATCGAGCCAAGGACCGCGGCCGTGACCGCGCCGACGTCTTCGACGAGGACCTTCGCACCCGCGCCGTCAGCCGCCTGGGGACCGAGCGCATGCTGCGCCGCGCCATCGACGAGAACCGGCTGCGCGTCAACTACCAGCCGATCATCGACCTCCGCAGTGGCGACATGGTCGCCGCCGAGGCCCTCGTGCGCGTCTGGGATCCCGACCAAGCGGAGCTCATCACGGCCCAGGCGTTCATCGACGTCGCGGAGGAGACCGGGCTGCTGGCCGTCATCGACGACTGGGTCCTTCATCAGGTCCTCGACCAAGCTGCCGACTGGCGCGACCAGTTCCCGGGCTCGTCGTTCGGCCACATCGCCATCAACGTGTCCGCCCGCCACCTCGCCGACGCCGGGTTCGCGCAATCGGTGATCGATGACCTCGCCGCCCGCCACCTGTCCACCGAGGCCTTGCAGATCGAGGTCACCGAGCGGGTCCTGATGGAGGCGTCCAACTCGGCGATGAGCGGGCTGAAGATCTTGCGGACCGCCGGTGTCAGCGTTGGGCTCGACGACTTCGGCACCGGCTTCTCCTCCCTCTCCTACCTGCGGATGTTCCCGCTCGACTTCCTCAAGATCGACCGGTCGTTCATCGCCGAGCTCGCGCGCAGCGGCACCGAAGCCGCGATCGTCGCCTCCGTCATCGACCTAAGCCACGCCCTTGGAATGGCCGTCGTCGCCGAAGGCGTGGAGACCGCATCGCAAGCCGAGCAGCTCCTGGCATTGAGCTGTGACCGCGCGCAAGGCTTCTACTTCGCGGCGGCCGGCGCACCCGCGTCGATCGAAGAGGGCATTCGAGACTCCGGCACGGCGGCCACGCGGTAGCGCGCCATCAGCCGTAGCTTCGACGGGTCACCGGACCCGAGTGGCTCAGCCTCGCTGATCTCGGTCAGGGCGGGCACTCGGTGGCGGAGTAGGCAGGCTCGGTCGTGGCCCAGGCGCCCCGCGGCCACCCCGGCACCGTCGGCACGGCCATCGCGTCGAGGAGCGCGGCGGCGACGCGAGCAGCACCGGCCGGGCAGAGGTGCAAGCCGTCGACGCGGCGCAGGCGATCGCCGCTCGCCGTGCGCTCGAGGTAGCCCGTCGCCCCGAGGGCGATGGCGGAGTCGACGATCGTGATCGCCGGACGGCGTGACGCAAGGGCGCGGAACGCGGAGGTGACCACGTCGAGGCGGGCATCGATCGTCGGGTTCCGGGCGGGGGCCGGCGTGAGCCAGTAGAGCCGCGCGCCGTCGCGCCGCAGCAGGTCGGCCCAGCGGTCGAGCCGGGCGCCGTACCAGGCGGACCAGGCGGGCGTGCCGAGGTCCGGCCGGTTGATCTCCCACGGGCCGACGAGCACGGCGATGGCGTCGGGATGGTCCCGGTCGAGCACGCGGGGCCAGACGTCCCACCAGTCGTCGTTGACGTTGGCGGTGCCGATCGTGAGGACGTACTCGACCTGGGCGTGGCCGGCGGTGGCCGCGGTCGCCGCCGCCGCGACCTCCCCGCTCACCGAGTCGCCGATGAGCACGATGCGCGGAAGGCGCGCCGGCCGCGACGGCGCGGCGCGCGCCGGCCGGGGTGGCGACCACAACATCGCCACGCCGGCGACGAGCGCCAATGCCAACGTCAGCCCCAGGGCCCGCCGCACGCCATCCAGGATGACGGGTCGACGCTACGCCGGGTAGACGTCGATCTCGGTGGCCTTCAGCGCCACCCAGACGGGGGCGCCGACCGCGAGGCGCAGGTCGTCGTAGGCGGCGAGCGTGATCTCGGCCACGATGCGCTGGTCGTGCACGAGCACGCGGAGGCGCGTGATGCCCCCACGGAGATCGACGTCCTCGACCGTGCCGTGCCAGACGTTGCGGGCACTGCCCTCGGGGCGGGCGACGTGCACGGACACGGCGCGCGGGTGGAACGCGGCGAAGACGTCGCCGTCGTGCGGCGAGCTCACCACGAAGTCGAGGTCGAGGCCGACGTGCACGCCGGTGTCGCCGGCGTGGCCGCGGAAGAGGTTGAGCCCGGCGACGTCGGCGGCGAAGGACGACCGCGGTCGGGACGTGACGTCGAGCGCGCTCCCCTCCTGCACGACGTGTCCGTCCTCGACGATCACCACCCGGTCAGCGAGCGCCATGGCGTCGACCGGGTCGTGGGTGACGACGACGACCATGCCGGCGAACGCGTCGAGGTGGGCGCGCAGGTCGCGCCGGACCTCGCCGCGCGTGGTGACGTCCAGGGCGGCCAGCGGCTCGTCGAGCAGCAACACACGGGGCTCGACGGCGAGGGCGCGCGCCAGCGCGACGCGCTGCTGCTGTCCGCCGGACAGCTCGGTCGGGCGCCGCGGGCCGAGGCCGGCGAGCCCGACGCGCGCGAGCCACTCGGCGGCCCGCCCTCTCGCTTCGGCCCGGGACGATCCGCGGCGGCGCAGGCCGTAGGCCACGTTGTCGAGGGCCGAGAGGTGCGGGAACAGCAGGTAGTCCTGGAAGACGACACCGACCGACCGCTGCTCGGGCGCCAGCTCGTCCCACCGCACACCGTCGACCACCACGGAACCCCGGTCGAGCGGCACGAGACCGGCGATGGCGCGCAGCAACGTCGTCTTGCCCGCGCCGTTGGGGCCGAGGACCGCCACCCGCTGCCCTTCGCCGACCGTGAGCGCGACGTCGACATCGATGGCGCCGATGCGCAGCGCGATGGTGGCCACGAGGTCGCGGCTCACGTGCGCCCGCCCAGCCACCGGTCGTGGAACAGCGCGAGCACGCCGATCGACACGAGGAGGAGCAGCACGCTCAGCATCACGGCGCCGTCGGGGTTCGTCTCCAACGCGAGGTACACCTTCAGCGGGATCGTCTGGGTGACGCCTTCGACGTTGGCCGCGAACGTCACCGTCGCCCCGAACTCCCCCAGGGCGCGCGCCCAGCTGAGCGCGGCGCCCGCGAGCACGCTGGGCCGCACGAGCGGCAACGTCACCGTCCGGAACACCGTGAACGGCGACGCGCCCAGCGACGATGCCGCGTCCTCCAGGCGGCGATCGACGGCGGCGAGCGCGGCCTCGACGGTGACGACGTAGAAGGGCATCGCCACGAACGTCTCGGCGAGCACGACACCCGTGGTCGTGAACGCCAGGCGGAGGTGGAACCAGTCGAACAGAAGGCGCCCCACGAGCCCGTTGCGGCCGAACGCGAGCAGCAGCGCCACACCACCCACGACCGGCGGCAAGACCATCGGCAGCGTGAGCAACGACCGCACGAACCGCTTGCCGGGGAACGACCCACGGGCGAGGACGAGGGCGATCGGGGTGCCGAACACGAGCGTCAGGGCGAGCGCGCTCAGGGAGCACTCGAGCGAGAGCCGCAGCGCGGTTCGCACCGACGAGTCGCGCAGCTCGTGGCCGGCCTGCGACCAGGGCGCCCGCCACAGCAGACCGACCAGCGGGAGCACGAAGAGCAGCGACCCGACCGCCGCCAGGCTCACCACCGCGACCTGCGCCCGCCGCGGTCGTGCGATCACGCGTGCAGGAAGCCGTACTTGGCGAGGATCGCTTGGCCGGCGCCGGACCCGACGAACGCCACGAACGCGTCGGCCATCTTCCGATGCGCCGTGCTCTTCAGCACCGCCATCGGGTACCGGGCGATCACGTTGTCGGCCTCGGGGATCGCGACGCCGTCGACCTTCGGCGCGGCGAGCACGTCGGTCACGTACACGATGCCGGCGTCGGCCTCCCCGGTGGCGATCCGCCCGATGACCCCGGCGACGCTCGACTCGGTGGTCTTGGGCGTCACCGCCACGCCCGCCTTGGCGAGCGCCTGCGTCCCGTACGTGCCACAGGGCACGCCAGCCGCGCACAGCGAGACGATCGTGCCCGGCCGAGCGAGATCCGCCAACCCCGTGATGCGCTTCGGGTTGCCTTTGGCGACCACGATCTCGAGCCGGTTCGCGGCGAACACGGTGGATGCGCCATCGGTGAGCCGGGCCGTCGTGAGGCGGTCCATGTTCGCCTGGTCGGCCGACGCGAACACGTCGGCCGGCGCGCCCTGCGTGATCTGGGCCACCAGCGTGGACGACCCTCCGAACGCGAACTTCACGGTCGTGCCCGCATGGCGCGCCTCGAACGCCTTGCCGAGATCGGTGAACGCCTTCGTGAGCGACTGCGCGGCGTAGACCTGGACGGTGCCCGACAGCTTCGAGCCGCTGTCGCTGCCGCACGAGGACAGCACCGCGAGCATGACGAAGATCGCGGCGAGCACACGGATGCGTGGGCGGCGCATCGGCGCACAGTAGTCAAAAGTTGTCTACCAAGGCGTCGAGGAAGCGGAGCGCCGCCGCGCTCGACTCGACGCGCCACCGCAGCAAGACGGCCTCGAACCCGTCGGCGGACGCCAGTTGCCCTTCGAGCTCGCGGGCGATGACCGCGAACTCCGCCCGCTGACGGGCCACCAGCGCCGACCGGTCGCGGGCACGGCGGTCGAGCAGCAGCAGCTTCAGGAGGAACTCGGTGCGCATGTCGCGGACGTGCCGCACCGGCGCGTCGAGCCACGTGTCGGTGGCGCGTCTGCCGCGCGGCGTCACGCGCACGAGCGTGCGCCGCGGCCCGCGGACGCTGGGGGCCTCGCCGGCCTCGAGCAGCATTCCCTGGTCCAGCAGCTGGGCGATGGCCCGGTAGACGAGCGGCCGTCGCACCGTCCACACGGCACCGACCGCGCCCTCGGGCCCGAGCAGCTGCGCCACCGCCCACCCGTGGGTCGTCCCCTCGGCGACGAGCGCCAGCACGACCCGCTCGGTCAGGGGGAGCTCGACCAGCTCGGTCCGGGCCACGGACCCGCAGTCTTCCCGATCGGCGCGTCAGTGGCGGAGACGCTCGACCTCGGCCCAGGCCGCCTTGGCCGCCGCTTCCAGCTCGGCGAGGGCATGGCGCGCGGCGAGGACGGCGCGGTCGGCCTCCTCGGCGCGGTCGCGAGCGGTGCGGACGGCTTCGTCGTCGCGCTTGGGCTTCGGGGCCTTCGTGGGGGCCGGCGCGTCGCCGAACGGCGCGAACACCGCGGTCGGCGTCAGGCCCTTGGTGAGCCGGCCGGCCGTGACCAGGGCGGCAGACTCGTCGTCCGTGGCGGCGGCCTCGAACGTGTCGGCGATCTCGTCTCGGTGCTGCTCGCCGGCGACCGCGACCGCGGCGCGGGTGGCCGCGCTGACCGACTCGCGGCGGCGGGCGGTGGCCGTCCGCAGTCCCTCCCGGTCGCCGGACGCCAGGGCGTCGGCCACGGCGCGGCCGGCATCGACGACGGCGACGACGAGGTCGGGCTCCCCTCGAGCCACCTGGTTCACGGCCCACGCCGCCGCCGACGGGCGCCGCAGGGCCTTCACCTCGGCCGCCGCGGCGGCGTCGCCTTCCGCCTTCAGGCGCTTGGCGAGGGCGTCGCGGGCGGCGGTGAACTCGGCCGGCGGGAGCGCGAAGAGATCGTCCACGTTCGATGCCTATCTCATCAGGACGCTCGTAACCTGAACCGGTGCATCCCGGTGGTCCGCCCATGGTCGTGTTCCGTCGCGCTGGTCGCGAGGACCTCCAGGCGGCCAAGAACGTCAATCGCCAGCTGGTGAAGCGGGTGTGGCGCTTCACGCGGAACTACCGCGGCAAGGTCCTGATGTTCGTCCTGGTGATCACCCTGAGCGCGGTGCTCGGGATCCTGCCGCCGCTGCTGTTCAAGCGGATCATCGACCACGCCGTGCCGCACCACGACCGCGGCGAGGTCACGGTCCTGGCGCTCATCACCGTCGGCGTCGCAGTCGGGAGCGTGGGGCTCGACATCGTGCAGCGCTGGTACTCGGCGATCATCGGCGAGGGCGTCATCTTCGATCTGCGCACCGCGCTGTACGACCACGTGCACCGCATGCCGATCGCGTTCTTCACGCGGACGCAGACCGGCGCCCTCGTGTCCCGCATGAACAACGACGTGATCGGCGCGCAGCGGGCGTTGACTGGCACCCTGGGCCAGGTCGTCGACAACACGTTGACCCTGACCATGACGCTCGCCGCCATGCTCATCTTCGACTGGCGTCTCACGCTGCTGTCCATGGCGCTGCTGCCGGTCTTCGTCATCCCCGCCAACAAGGTGGGGGCGCGGCTGCAGGACGTCACCCGCGAGGGCATGGAGGTCAACGCCGCCATGAACGCGGTGATGACCGAGCGGTTCAACGTGTCGGGCGCGCTCCTGGTCAAGCTGTTCGGCCGGCACGACGCCGAGGTCGACTCGTTCTCCCGCAAGGCCGGTCGGGTGCGCGACATCGGCATCAGGAGCGCCATGCTCGGGCGCGTCTTCTTCGCCGCGCTGGCGCTCGTCGCCGCCATCGGCACGGCGGTCGTGTACTGGGTGGGCGCCAACCAGGTCATCAGCGGCTCCATGACGGTCGGCACGATGGTCGCCATGGCCGCGTACGTGACGCGGATCTACACGCCGCTCACGTCGCTGACGAACGCCCGGCTCGACATCCTGCTCACGCTCGTGTCGTTCGAGCGGGTGTTCGAGCTGCTCGACACGCCGGCGCTGATCGAGGACGCCCCCGACGCCGTCGAGCTCCCGGCGACGGCCGTCGGTCGCATCGAGATCGACGACGTGTGGTTCCAGTACCCGGCGGCGTCCGAGGTGTCGATCGCGTCACTCGAAGGTGAGGGCGCGAGCGACGTGCCCCTCGACGCCCGGCCCGGCGACTTCGTCCTGCGGGGCGTCAGCGCGGTGATCGAGCCCGGGCAGCTGGTGGCGCTCGTCGGTCCGTCGGGAGCGGGGAAGACGACGCTGTCGCAGCTCGTGCCCCGGTTGTACGACGTGACCAACGGCGCCATCCGGGTCGACGGGCACGACGTGCGGACGCTGCAACAGGAGTCGCTGCGCCGGGCGATCGGCGTGGTGAGCCAGGACCCGCACCTGTTCCACGACTCGATCGCCACGAACCTGCGGTACGCCAAGCCCGACGCCACCGACGCCGAGCTGGTGGCCGCGTGCGAGGCGGCGCAGATCCACCACCTGGTGGCGTCGCTGCCGGACGGGTACGACACGGTGGTCGGCGAGCGCGGGTACCGGCTGTCGGGTGGCGAGAAGCAGCGCATGGCGATCGCCCGCATGCTGCTGAAGGACCCGGCCATCGTGATCCTCGACGAGGCGACGTCGCACCTCGACGCCGAGAACGAGGTGCTGATCCAGCAGGCGCT
>Ga0070671_100000586_pt1 | contig 25968 bp, 22 predicted proteins | sample KBSS73metaG_FD_65341 | JGI IMG/M metagenome (GOLD analysis project Ga0070671, IMG submission 65341) | Switchgrass rhizosphere microbial communities from Kellogg Biological Station, Michigan, USA - KBS S7-3 metaG | ecosystem: Host-associated > Plants > Roots > Rhizosphere > Soil ...
AAATCCGCACGCAAGACGTCTTCGAGAACTTCACGATCTTCTTCGGGTTCGAGCGACAGCACCGTCGACAAACTCTCCAAGGGTGCAATGAGCAAGGAAATGCTCGCCGCCGGGCTCGCCGCCGCGGCTGCCGCGATCAGCGCCAGCCCGAAAGCGCGACGCGCAATTCGTGACGCCGGCCTCGACGCCGCAGATACCGCTTCGCAGGCGGCAACCAACATGATGGCCAGCGCGACCAAGCTCGGCTCGCTGATCGCTGAAGCGGTTGCCGATGCAGCGCAGCGCGTGATGACTGGCAAATGGACGATGGAAGGCAGCGCGACCACGAGTAGCGGCTCCGCTTCCGCTTCGTCGTCGGCGCGCAGCAGCGGAGCGCGTAAGCCCGCTGCCAAGCGGTCGACGGCCAAACGCAGCACGGCGAAGAACTCGGCCGCCTCGCGCGCTAAGACATCGACAGCCACCAAAACTCGCTCGTCGACTGCCCGCAAGCCGGCCGCCAAGAAAACGGCCGCTCGCAAGTCGCCGGCACGGAGGCGCAGCACGACGGCGCGCCGTCCGCGGGGCGGCACGACGGGCGGTGGCTCAACGCCGCCAGCGGGTGGCGGCTCGGGCGGAAACGCCTAGGCCGCGCGATCTTCGAACTGCAACCGCGCTAGTCGAGCGTAAAGGCCGCCGCGGCCGCTGAGCGTTGCGTGCGTGCCTTCCTCGACGATCTTCCCTCCGTCCATCACAACGATGCGATCGGCAGCGCGGACAGTTGCCAGCCGATGCGCAATGACGATTGTTGTCCGATGCTCCATCAATCGATCGAGTGCGTCCTGGACCAGCCGCTCGCTTTCAGCGTCGAGCGCGGACGTCGCTTCGTCAAGGAGCAGTAGGGGCGCGTCGCGAAGCAGCGCGCGGGCGATCGCGATGCGCTGTCGCTGGCCGCCTGACAGGCGTGCACCGCCTTCGCCCATGTAGGTGTCGAGGCCTTCGGGCAGGGCGCGCAGGAATTCCTCGGCATTCGCGTCGCGGGCGGCTTGCCACAGCGCGTCTTCGCTCGCGTCCCAATTGCCGTAGCGGAGGTTGTCCCGCGCGCTCGCCGCGAAAATGATCGTTTCCTGCGGGACCATCGCGATGCGCTGGCGAACGTCGGCGGGGTCGGCATCCTTAAGGTCGACGCCGTCGAGCAGGATGCGGCCCGCGTCGGGATCGTAGAAGCGCTCGGCGAGCTGGAAGATCGTCGTCTTGCCCGCGCCTGACGGGCCGACGAGCGCTAGCCGTTCGCGTGACCTCACCCTCAAGCTGAAATCCTCTAGTGCCGATGTTTCGCGCCTCGTCGGATAGTGAAAGGTAACATGCTCGAACTCGAGCTCGCCAAGAGCCGGCTCAGGCAATGACTTGGGGCTCACCGGTGCGCGAATGTCCGGCTCCGCGCTCAATAGTTCGGCAAGCCGCTCGGACGCGCCAGCCGCACGCAACAGGTCGCCAGGGACTTCCGATAGTGCGCCGAAGGCTCCGGCGAGGAGGCCGCCGCACAGGATGAATGCCGCGATCGTGCCGCCGCTCATCCGGCCCGCGGCGACGTCGACCGCGCCCTGCCAGATGACCATGACGATCGCGCCGATCATCAGCGAGATAATCATGGCGGTCATGACCGCGCGGATGGCGATCCGGCGCTTCGCGGTTGCAAAGACCCGTTCGACCGTGTCGCTGAAGCGGCTGGCTTCGCGCCCCTGCTGGTTGAAAGCCTGCACGATCTTCATCGCGCCGAGGACTTCGGTGGTGACCGTCCCCACTTCGGCGATCCGGCTCTGGTTTTGCGTTGAGATGGTGCGGACGCGGCGGCCGAGCAGGATGATCGGCCCGAGCACGAGAGGAATTCCAAGAAGCATCAAGCCCGCAAGCTTGGGCGCCAAGTAGAACATGGTAGCAATACAGCCGATGCCCATCACCGAGTTGCGCAGGGCGACCGAGACCGTCGTGCCGACAACCTGCTCGATGATCGTCGTGTCGACTGTGATCCGCGAGGTGATCTCGGCTGGGCGATTCTCTTCGAAGAACCTCGGCGATTGTCGCAGTAGGTTGCGGTGCACGGCGAGGCGGATATCGGCGACCGTGCGCTCGCCCAGCCACGACACGAAATAATAGCGAACCGCCGTGAAGACGGCGAGCACGCCGACGATTCCCAGCAGAAGTTCAAACCACGGTGCGATCGACTGCGCATTGCCCGCGCCAGAGCCAAAGCCCTTGTCGATCACGAACTTGAAACCGAGCGGAATCGAGGTCGTTGCCGCTGCCGCTAAGCCGAGCGCGGTCGCCGCGATCACAATATGCCGAGGATAGCGGGTCGCGAAGCCCCAAACCATGCGAAGGCTTTTGACGGAGCGTCCCTTGGGACGATTGACGGGACCGATGGCCATATTCGCCCACTAACAGCCGCTTGGCCTCTCCTCAAATGGCCTATGGGTAATCTCGCAGAGCTTGGAAATTGTTGCTTCGAGACATTGGCCCGCTAGTAAATGCAGAGTTAACGAATCGAGGCGAGTTTCCAATGGCTTCGCGAGCGACTGAACATCGGCCCGGATTCGGCGATCTCCCCGCCGAGCTGACCGACGGCGACCTGGTCATCGAAGTTGCCGCGAGCGACGGTGCGCGGCCGGCACCTGAAATTGTGCAAGCCCAGCGGCTTCAGGATGCCATTCAGGCGTCCTATCGCGCACTGGCCGGCCCGGCGGCGATTGAGATCGACCGCGTCGCAGTCCTGGAGGAGGTGACGCGGCGCAGCCTGTCCACCTGGCTGAAGGTACGCACGACCTCGACCGGGGGCGACGAAGAGGCCTCGCTGCTCAAGTTCCTGGCCCGCGGGACACTGGCGATCATTGCCTGGATGGACGGCTCCTCGACGCACAAGCTTGCGGATCTCCAGCAAGCCCTTCGAGTCCTCGCCTGGGGCACGTCGGTTACGACGTCAGCCCACCCCGTCCTGCCGACGTCGGCGGACCTCGTCGGCGCGATTGGCGCCTGGCAGGCGGCCAAGGCGGGTCTCGGGGCGGGCTATTCGGTCACGATCAGCACGAACAACGGGTCAGCGCAGCTCGACCTTCGCAAGACAATAAGCGAGCCTAGCTCGCTCCTGCAGGCGCGTAAGCTGGTCAATCATTCGGCCGACATGATATTCGTGGTCGAAATGCCGGACTATCAGGCGACCGGTCAGTGGCAGGTGAAGCATGGTGAGGTCCGGACGCTTGCCTACAGCGAGCCCGGCACCGTGCTGGACAAGTTCTACCGCCGCGAGCTCGACATTCGGCCGGGTGATGCGCTGCGCTGCCGGGTCGATTTCGAGACCTCTTATGGTCCCGACCATGAGGTCCTGGCTGAGCGATACCGAATCGTCGAAGTCATCGAGGTCTTGGCAGCGACCCGCGGCAGGGTTGAGGGACAGTCAGCGCAACCTGCCGCCGCGCCGCAGCCCCAGGAAGCGGCGCCGGAGCTAGAACCGACGTCATAATCGGATCGTTTTTTGACGCTCCATTCCGTGAGGCGCGTTGCAGTGCAACATTTCGCCTTGCAACCGGTTACATAGCGGCCCACATCTCCCAGCGGGGAAGGATCACCGCCATCGATGCTCTATGATGCCTATGAAGTGCAGCGCTCGTTCCTTGCAGGTGCGAGCAAACTCGCAGGCCTGGGAGCCGGCTGGCTAAGCAATCCCGCCAATCCCTGGGGATACAGCTCGATGGGCCCGCTTGTCGCGGCCAGCCTGGAGGTCTTTGCCCACGCTTCCGCGCCGCGGGGCAAGCCCGAATTCGGGATCACCGAGGTGAAAGTGGGCCGCAAGACCGTCGCGGTCGACGAGGACATCGTCCTTCGCAAGCCGTTCGGGCAGCTCAAATATTTCCGCAAGGTCGGTGCCGAAAGCGGACGACCGCTGCTGATCGTCGCGCCCATGTCGGGACACTATGCGACCCTGTTGCGCGGGACGGTCGATCGGCTGCTGCCCAACAATGACGTCTACATCACCGACTGGCGCGACGCGAAGCTGGTGCCGCTGTCGGAAGGCAGCTTCGATCTCGACGATTATATCGACTATCTCATCGAATTCCTGACGGTAATCGGTGAGCGGACGGGCGAGCGGCCGCACATGCTGGCGGTCTGCCAGCCCTCGGTCCCGGCCTTCGCGGCGACCGCGATCATGAACCGCGAGAGGAATCAGTGGCGGCCGAAGAGCCTGACAATGATGGGCGGGCCGATCGACACGCGCCAGGCGCCCACCGCGGTAAACACGCTGGCGACGCAGCGACCGTTCGCCTGGTTTGAGCAGAACGTTATCGCGACGGTGCCGATGATCTACCCGGGCTCAGGCCGAAAAGTGTATCCGGGCTTCCTCCAGCTCGCCGGCTTCATGACCATGAACCTTGGCTCCCACCTCGTCAGCCATTGGGAGATGTTCAAGCATCTCGTCGTAGGGGACGAGGAGGGTGCCGACACCACACAGAAGTTCTACGAGGAATATCGGTCGGTCTGCGACATGACTGCCGAATTCTACCTGCAGACGGTGGACGTCGTCTTCCAGCAGCACCAGCTGCCGAAGGGCGAAATGAAGCATCGCGGCCGGCTGGTCGACCCGGCGGCGATCCGCGACACTGCGCTGCTCGCGATCGAAGGCGAGCGCGATGATATTTCCGGCATCGGCCAAACCATGGCGGCGCTCGACATCGCGACCAGGCTGCCGAAGGCGAAGAAGCAATACCTCCTCGCCACCGACGTCGGCCACTACGGCATCTTTAATGGCCGCAAGTGGCGCGAGAAGATTGCGCCGGTCGTCGAGAAGTTCATCGCCGCCAACGACTAAGGTCAGGCGGCTTTTTTCATCCTCACGCCGCCAAGCATCGTCAGCGCCACCACGCCGGCCAGTGTCGCGATACCCGCGGACACGAACATCGCCATGTGGAAGCCGGCGAACAGGGCCGCCCCAGCGCTGGCGAGGACTGAACCGAGCAGTGCGGTCGCGATCAGCCCGCCGGTGCGCGCGACAGCGCTGTTGAAGCCCGACGCCATCGCAACATGCTGCTCCTCGACCGAGCCGAGCACCGAGGCGGTCAGCGGCGCGACGGCGATGGTCATTCCGAGCGCCATCACGAGGATCGTCGGGAAGGGGCCGGTCCAGTAATTCGCGTCTTGGGTCATCAGCGCCGAAAGCGCCATGCCGACGGCGACGATCAGAGGTCCGATGGTCAGCGGCAAGCGGGGTCCGGTCTTCGCCGACAGCGCGCCCATCGTCGGGGAAACTGAGGTCATCAGGACCGGCAACGGCAGCATTGCGAGGCCGGCCTTGACCGGGGAGTAACCGCCGCTGGTGATTAGCACGTAAGGGATCAGCAGCATCGCGGCGGCGAACGCGCCGTAAAGCAGGAAGGTGAGCAGGTTCAGCCCACTAAAGCAGCGGCCTTCGAACAAGGCGAGCGGCATCATCGCGCGCGATCCCCGGCGATGTTCGACCCACAGGAAACCGCCGAGCATGAGCACACCGACGATGAGAGCGATTATCGCTGCCGTGTCGAACTGGCGCGTCGCCGACCACAGCGTCAGCGCGTACGTCACGCCACCGAGTCCAAATGTCACCAGAGCCGCGCCCGCATAGTCGGTCCGGCCCGCGCCGGGCTCGCGGCTCTCGGCAGCGAAGCGCAGCGCGAGCAGGATCGCCCCGACGGCCAGCGGCAAGTTGATGAAGAAGATCGCCGGCCAGCCGACCGTTCCGACCAACCAGCCGCCGATCAGCGGCGCGACCGCCGCCATCGCTGCGCCAGAGGCAGCCCAGATCCCGACTGCGCGTCCGCGCTTCTCGCCCTGGAAGGCGGCGTTGAGCAAGGCCAAGCTGTTAGGCAACAGCAGCGCCGCTCCGATCCCCTGTGCTGCCCTGGCGGTGAGCAGGACGGTCAGGTTCGGCGCAAGCGCGCAGATGAGCGACGTTGCGGCGAAGATGCTAGTGCCAACGACCAGCAGGCGCCGTCGTCCGAAATGGTCGCCTAGCGCGCCGCCGAGCAGAAGTAATGCCGACAATGGCAGCAGATAGGCGTTGACCACCCACTGCACCTGCTGGGCCTCGGCGCCATAGCTCTGGCGGATGGCAGGCAACGCGACGCTGAGGACCGATCCCTCGACGAAGGACAGGCTGGAAGCGAGGATGCAAGCGACCAGCGTCCAGCGCTGGCTGGCCATGCGCGACGTCGAGCCGCCGTTAGCGTCGCGCGGGCTCAATCGACGCGTTCGGCAATCGCGGCTTCGATCATCTTACGCCACACGTCGGTATCGCCGGCCGCCGCCATGTCCTGGTCGGGCTCGCGCAAGGTGTGCAGGACGGCAAGCGCCTGGTTCACATGCTCCCGCCACGCGAGGTCGATCTTTTCTCCGGCCGAGGGATCGCTGCCCTCCGCATTGCTGCTGAGCGCTGCGCCCGCGAGCACCCGCGCGATGCGTTCGACGATCGGCTTTTCAGAAACGGGCATGTTGGGTTCCTTCCTGTTGCCGTTTCAACCCGTTTGGCGCGATTTGGGTTCAAGTATCCGCTTCAGCAAACGCCGCGCGGACAGAACCAGCCACAACGACAGGATCACCAGGATCAACGCGATGAGCGCCGCGGCGATCGGATTGGCGATGGCGAGGCCGAGCAAGCCGGCGGTGGTGATGTCCTCGCCCGTTGAGACGATCACGTTGGAAAAGGGCTCCGGGCTTGCATTGACCAAGGCGCGGGCGCCCGCCTTGCCGGCATGTGCGAGGAACGCCGCGCCGCCACCGAGAAGGAAGCTCCCGACCTGCCAAGTGGGGTCGCCGCCATCAATGATCGCCATCGACAGTAACGCGCCACCGAGCGGGCGCACGACTGAGTGAACTGCGTCCCACAGGCTGTCGACCCACGCGATCTTGTCCGCGAAGAACTCCGCGAGCGCGCCAATGCCCGCAATGCCGATGATCCAGCTGTTGGCGAGTACGTCGAGACCGTGAAGCTGTTGCGGCAGCGCGATCCAGCCGAATTTCATGCCCAAGCCGACAACAAAGGTGACCAGATAAAGTCGCCACCCAGCGAGTAAGCTTACCGTGGACGCCAGCGCGATCAGCTGGACGGCTGGCATGACCGCTTAGGCGCCGACCGCTTGGCGGAAAAGGTGCGTGTCGGCGAACTGGACGAAATGGGTGATGCGGCCATCGCGCACTGTCCACAGATGGGCGAACGGAGCTTCAAGCGGACCTGCCGAGCCCGTCCCGCGATAGGTGCCGACCGACAAGACGCGATCTTCGCCCGCGGGCATGATTTCCTCGGGGATCGCGGTGAACCCGCTGACGTCCCGGCCGATCGGCCCGAATACATTTTCGGCCACTTCGCCGAAGCCACGATAGACGCCGCCATAGGGCATTCCGGCCGCTTCAACCCAGTGGGTGTCGGACAGCAACTGGCTCAGCCGTTCCCCGTTACCGTCGGCGAATGCAGCATAGAGCCCTTTCACAACTTCAACTCGGTCGTTCACTTCCCTCTCCGCTTGGGTAGCAATGGCTGTTCTTCGCCGACGGGCATGTCCGCGATTTTCCGTGCCGCCTGGAGCAGCTCGACGGGAAGCATGGCGATGATCGTGCTGTTATGCTCGACTCCGATCTCCGCCATCGTCTGGAGGCGCCGGAGCTCGAGCGCACCCGAAACACCGCCTATCACCTTTGCCGCTTGCGTAAGCTTCGCCGCGGCTTCCTGTTCGCCCTCGGCACGGACGATGCGGGCACGCTTTTCGCGGATCGCTTCAGCTTCCTTGGCGATCGCGCGCTGCATCTGCTCGGGAATGTCGACATCCTTGATCTCGACCGCGTCGATCTCGACGCCCCATTTGAGCGATGCCTCGCGCAGCAGCTGCTGCAGCCGGCCGTTTATCGCTGCCCTGTCCTTGAGGACATGGTCGAGGTCGCTCTGGCCGATCGCGTCGCGAAGCGCCGTCTCGGCCGCCTGGACGGTCGCGCCCCGCCAATCCTCGACCGCCGTCACGACCTGAATCGGAGAGTCCGCCCGGAACCAGAGCACCGCGTTGACCCGCACCGCGACGCCGTCGCGCGTGATCGTCTCCTGCGTCTCGAGCTGATAGGTGATGATCCGCTGGTCGACCCTGACGACCCGGTCGACATAAGGGATCAGCCAATACCAGCCCGGGCCCTTTGTCTGCCCCAACCGCCCTAGGCGGAAGAGCACGCCGCGCTGATATTCCTGGTTGATGCCGAAGGTCTTGAGCACGCTGACGAGCAGGAAGACCATCAGGACGACAGCCAGGCCAATCATGATCGGCATTGAACATTCCCCCCGCCGTCGAGTCGGCGAAAGCCGCCTATAGCACCTCGAACAGCCCAGCCGCGCCCATTCCGCCGCCGACGCACATAGTGACCACGACATATTTGGCCCCGCGGCGCTTGCCCTCGATCAGCGCGTGACCGGTCATACGAGCCCCGCTCATGCCATAGGGGTGGCCGATCGAGATCGAGCCGCCGTCCACGTTCATCCGGTCTTCGGGAATGCCGAGCTGATCGGCGCTGTAGAGAACCTGCACCGCGAATGCCTCGTTCAGCTCCCACAGCCCGATGTCGTCGACCTTGAGGTCGAACCGCTTCAGCAGCTTGTTGACCGCGTCGATCGGGCCAATCCCCATTTCGTCGGGCTCGGTGCCCGCGACCGCCATGCCGACATAGCGGCCCATGGGCTTGATCCCGCGCCGTTCGGCTTCGCCGGCTTCCATCAGAACCGACGCCGAGCTTCCGTCGGAGAGCTGGCTGGCATTACCGGCGGTAATCGAGGTGTCGGGGCCGAGCACCGGATTGAGGCCGGAAAGGCCCTCCAGGGTCGTGTCGGCGCGATTGCCCTCGTCCTTGGAGAGCGTGATCTCTTTCTGGGAAACCTCGCCAGTATCCCTGTCCTTCACCGCCATGGTGGTGGTGACGGGGATGATCTCGTCGTCGAAGCGGCCGGCAGCCTGGGCCGCAGCGGTCCGCTGCTGGCTTTTCAGCGCATATTCGTCTTGCCTCTCGCGGCTGATGCCGTACCGCCGAGCCACCGTCTCGGCGGTCTGGAGCATCGGCATGTAGACATGCTTGTGCATCGCGATCAGCGACGGGTCGGGCGCTATGCGCATCTCTGGCGTCTGCACCATGGAGATCGAATCCTGACCGCCGGCCGCGACCACATCCATCCGGTCAATGACGATCTGCTTTGCGGCGGTAGCAATCGCCATCAGACCCGAGGAGCACTGGCGGTCGATCGTCATACCCGATACGCCGACCGGGCAGCCGGCGCGAAGCGCGACCTGGCGACCGATATTGCCGAACTGGGTGCCTTGGGTGAGCACCGCGCCCCACACGACGTCGTCGATATCGCCAGCGTCGATCCCAGAGCGTTCGATCGCCGCCTTCAGCGAGAACGAGCCGAGCGTCGGCCCGGGCGTGATATTGAACGCGCCCTTGTACGCACGGCCGATCGGCGTGCGGGCGGTCGAAACGATCACGGCGTCGCGGGACATTCTTATCTCCTCAAGTGAACATAAGGCCGAGCCACTGCGCGGTCAGCGCGGGTTTGCCCTCGTCTTCGATCTCGACCGTCACAGTGTGACGCAACAGCCATTGCCCCGGCGCTTTCTCCTCGATCGAGTCAAGCGTGAAGCGCCCACGAACCCGTTTGCCCGACTTCACCGGCGCCAGGAAACGCACGCGGTCGAAACCGTAATTGACGGCCAATTTGACACCTTCCGGGACCAGCATGGCGTCTGCAGCCATCCGCGACAGCAGCGACAAGGTCAGGAAGCCATGGGCGATGGTGCCGCCGAACTGCGTCTTCGTCGCTGCTTCGGGATCGACGTGGATGAACTGATGGTCGTCGGTCGCGTCGGCAAACTCGTCGATCCGTGCCTGATCGATGCTGAGCCAGGAGGACACACCCACCTCGGTCCCGGTCCGGGTGCGGATTTCGTCGATGGCTGCAATCGGCATCGGCGCTTATTTGCATCCGTGTGAATAAGACGCAATGCCAGTCAGAAAGGCAGCGGAGCGGTCGGTTGGTCTGACGCTCGCATCAGCGGCAGCTTGGCGGTGGCCAATTGCTCGATCAGCGAGCGCAAAATCTGCGAGCGGTCTTCGGTGATCTTCTCGGCATTATTGGTCGCATCGTCATAGACCAGCTCGAACGCCAGAGCTCCGCCGCCTGCGCCTGACAGGACGCAGCGAACCAGCTTGCAGCCCTTCTGATCCGAAACTGCTTTGGCGGCTGCCGCGCTCACGGCGTCGATCGATGCGCCTGACGCCTCGCCGCCGACAGCGAGATGCAAAGTGATCCGACGCATTTTCGCCGCTGCCATGTTGTGGATCTCGCGTTCGAGCAGCTTGGTGTTCGACATCACCAGCTGCTCGCCGGTGACCGAGCGCAGCCGCGTGGTCTTAAGGCCAATCCGCTCCACAGTCCCGGTGCTGTTGTCGTAGCGGATCGTGTCGCCCTTCTTGAACGGCTTGTCGAAGAGGATTGAAAGCGCGGCGAAAAGGTCCGAAAAGATGCCCTGCGCTGCGAGGCCGATGGCAATGCCACCGATGCCGAGGCCGGCGACCAGCGCGGTGACATTCACGCCGAGATTGTCGAGGATCAGAATTCCGGCGATCGCGAACAAAGCGACGCTGACCAGCACGCGGATGATCGCCATCGCGCTTTCGAGCGGGCCCGCGCCATTCTCCTCAGCGACCCTGCGGCCAATGACTCCGAGCACCAGCTCACGCCCCCAGACCGCGCCCTGGATCGCAAAGGCGATGACGAAGAGGATGTCGATCAGCCGCGCCGCCTTGTGCGGCAGGTCGGCATAGGTCGCGACCACGTCGGCCGCCGCGAGGATCATGAAAGCGATGCTGGTCTTCGCAAGGACTCGGCCGAACACCGACCGCCAGCCGATCCCGAGCGGGTCGCGGCGGATGCTGCGCTCGCCGTAGACCCTCAGTAACAGCATGGCGAAGACAAGGATTCCACCGACTGCAGCGCCGGTCAGTAGCCCGTCACGGTTTGCTTCGAACCAGTTGGTCAGGCGCTCCACCCCCATGAGCGCCGTCTTGGCGGTCGCAGCGAGCTCAATCAAGCGGCGGCTTTGCGGCTCTTTCTCGCGACCTTTTTGAGGAAGGGGATCAACGCGACCTCGCACGACGACAGCCATTTGCGGGCGCGCGGTCGCTCGAGACCCTTGAGCGGATCGCGCGGATTGTCCTTCACCGCCTCGATCAGCGCTGGATGGACATACGCCTTCCGACTCATCGCGACCGTGTTGCCCAAGGCCTCGGCAACGGGCTCGATCATCGTCTTGACGCTGATCCGCGCGTCGTCTGCCTTCTCGAGCATTTGCTCGAACGCGAGGACGGTCGCGCCCCAGGTGCGGAAATGCTTGGCCGTGAAGTCGCCGCCGCTCACCTCGCGGATATACTCGTTGACCTCGGTCGAGGTGATCGGGTGCGGGTTGCCGTCCCCGTTAACGTACTGGAACAGCGCCTGGCCAGGCAGCTCCTGAAGTTGGCGGACGATCCGCCGAAGCGTGCGGTCGGTGATCGTCACCTCGTGCTGGACGCCACTCTTTCCCTTGAACCGCATCCTGACCTTGCGCCCATCGTCCTTCACCTGGCGACTCAGCAGCGTGGTCGCGCCATAACTCTTGTTCTGCTTGGCATATTCCTCGTTGCCGACTCGGAGATAATCGTCGTCGAGCAGCCGGATGACGGCGGCGACTACCTTGTCCCGGCTAAGCGATCGCTTTCGCAGGTCCTGGTCGACCTTGCGACGGATCTTGGGGAGTGCCTTGCCGAACTCGGCCAGGCCGGCGAACTTTGAATGTTCGCGTTTCGCGCGGAATAGCGGATGATAGCGATATTGCTTGCGTCCGCGATCATCGATCCCGGTCGCCTGAAGATGACCGTTGGGATCCTTGCAGAACCAGGCGTCCTTGTATGCCGGAGGAAGGGCGATCGAGTTCAGCCGCTCGATGGTGTCGCGGTCGGTGACGCGCTTGTCGCCGTCGTAATAGGCCCAGTAACGGCCTTGCCGCTTGCGCGTGTAGCCCGGCTCGGCGTCGCTGCTATGCCTCAGCACGACCCATTGCGCTTTCCTCGACTCATCGTCGCGCATAAGCGAGCGGGAAGGGGGCCGGTTCCTGCTACGGGAGAAGTTCTAATGCAGTCGCTGTCCAAAGCCCGGATCCTGATCGTCGCCACCGACGGCTTCGAGGAGTGGGAGCTGTTCGGTCCGCGGCAGATCCTCCAGCAGCGCGGAGCGGAGGTCGTGCTCGCCTCACTAAAGCTCGATCCGATCCAGGCGACCGTTCACGATGACCCCGGCAAGACGATCCGACCGGACCTTACGGTTGATGATGCCAAGGCCGACGATTTCGATGCGCTGATTCTCCCGGGCGGCGTGCGCAACCCCGACCATCTCCGCTCACACGGCAATGTGATCGAGTTGATCCGGGAGTTCGACCGGCAGGGGAAACCCATCGCCGCGATCTGCCACGGTCCGTGGCTGCTCGTCGAAGCCGATCTTCTGAGGGGCCGGACCGCAACCAGCTGGCCCTCGATCCGCACCGACCTCAAGAATGCTGGCGCGACGGTGATCGATGAGGCGGCAGTGACCGACGCCAATATCGTCACCAGCCGTAACCCCGACGACGTCGAAGCGTTCACCAATTCTATTATCGACCTGGTCGAAAATCGGGCCGAAGCGGCCGCGCCCAGTGCCTCTCGGGAGACCGTTGCCTAACGGACTGGCAACCTATTGCAGCTAAATGGACCTCATGAACGGGGGTTTGATAGATCGCATTGAAGCCGGTGCGGGACGCAGTGCGTCCGCGCTGTTCGCCGGGGCCGTCGGCTACGCCGCCTTCGGAATTGGTTCGACGGTTGGGCTCGATCATCAGTTTGCGCTCGGCGCAGCTGGGGCAGGGACTCTTGCATATGTGCCCTGCAGCCGCCTCCTGGGGGTCGGCTCAAAGCGCGGTACTCGCTTCAATCTTCCCGAATTTTCCCTCTCAGAGCTCGAGTTCGTGGATGCTCCCGAGGAGCTGCTGCTGACCGAGCAGTTGGTGCCAGAAGAGCTGTTGTTGACCGATCGCGTTAGCTCAACAGGCGAGCTGGTATTGACTGAGGCCGACCGTCTCGATTCCGACGCACCGCTGGTGCTCGATGATATCCTTGATGCGATCGGCCCGGACTCCCGGGTGGTGCGGCTTTTCGACCGCAAAGCGATGCCGGCGGCAGCGACGCCCGACGAGCTTCAGTCCCGCATCGCCAATCATGTTGCGGACGGAACGCCGCGCGCCCCGCCCGCTGAATTCCATCCCTCCGACGCTTCGCAAGCCCTCTCCGCTGCGCTCGCTGAACTGCGCCGTTCGCTTCGCTAGTCCGAGGCCACCGTCAAAGCCTCGATTGTGATAGTCGTCGACCCATCAGGCGAAGGCGCAGGACAGTCTGCCGGCCCGATGTCGGCGACAATCACTCCCGGTATGCTGAACTCTGCATCTTCGAGGCCGTGGCACATTCTTTCGACGACCGCGCTTGAGTGCGGCCCGGCTACGCGAAGCTCGATCTGGTGTCTTTCCCCGGTGAATGTGAGAGACCGCCAGTCGACTGACGACACGTCGCTAAGCAAAATCCTATCACGAGGCACGCCGGCGCGACCAATGAGGCATCGTAGCAGCGCAGAGGCGGCCGGCGACATGGCAATCCGGTTCATCGCGCACCTGCTTCCAGATAGGCCTGGACCCGCTTGACGGTTGTTGGTCGGGGATCCCGCCCGTTTCGCAAATCGAACACAAATCGCGGATCTCCAACGACATCTCGACCAAAACGGGTCGGTGCCGTGTCATTACGGCGCAGGAATTTTTCTATTTCACGAAGCAAATTTACCGGTTGTTTTCCTTATGTGTCTCATCGACTCGGCCGGCCACTACCTTCCAACGCAATTCCTACTTGTCTAGGCAGTTACCTATCACTACTAAAGGCGTGTTAATGATAAATAACCCTAGGCTGGTTCTGGAGCGACTGTGCGCGGAGCGCGGCGAGGATTTCGCCGGCCTGTCGCGCATGCTCGGGCGCAATGCGGCCTACATCCAGCAGTTCGTCCGCCGCGGTGTGCCGAGGCGGCTCGGCGAGGAGGAGCGCGGCAAGCTCGCGCGCTACTTCGGGATCGCGGAATCATTACTGGGCGGCCCAGCTGGCGATGCGCCGGTCGACGGGCTGGTTAGCGTCAAGCGTCATCCGGTTATGGTCTCGGCCGGACCGGGCGCAATTGTCACCGAGGAGCTGGGGAAGCCCTATTTCGCGTTCGACGAACGCTGGCTGAAGGCGCTGACGCCGACCGCTCCGTCAAATCTCTCGATTGTCAGGGTGGAGGGCGATTCCATGGCGCCCACGCTCAATGCCGGCGACGACATCCTTGTCGATCTCGGTGATTGCGCGGAACGGCTGCGCGACGGCATTTACGTGCTTCGCATCGACGATGCTCTGGTGGTCAAGCGCATCGCGCTCAACCCGATCGGGCGCCGAGTCACCGTCCAGTCGGATAATCCGGCCTATCCCGACTGGCCCGATTGCACGCTCGGCGAGATCAACTGCGTTGGCCGGGTGATCTGGTCGGGGAGGCGGATTCTCTAGCGCCGCCGCGCGCGGTCGATCAGCCAGGTCGTCACGGCTAGCACAATGCCGCAGCCAGTGCCGATCAATATGCCCTTCATCGGATTGGCGAGCGCGAGACCCAGCGGGAATCCGGCAAGGATGCAGATTGTGAGGAAGCATCCTCCGGCGCGGGTCGAATTCGGCATCGGCGGCCCATGCCAAGCGCAAGCGCAATCGCCAAGCCCCGTCCGCAATCTATGGCTAACATGTCGTTGACGACATTTGTCGGCAGTCGTGAAACGGCCGCTGGCGTAAGTCCAGTTGCATGGATAGCCCCTTCATCCATGGACGCGTCGCGCTGACCGACGCCGCCGACCTGATCGAACGCTATGGCGACGATGCCGGGTTCGAGGCGGCGGTGCGCGCGGAGCGCAGCCGCGACGACGGCAACGTGGCGCGTTTTTGCCACTGGCGGCAGATTGAACGGGTGATCGCCACGCTCAGCAGCGAGGACGTCCTCGGGACAATCCACTAGGGCGCTCAGTCCCTGCCTGATCATACTGGCGCGGTTCAGGAGCGCTGAGTAAGGCTTTTCACCTGATGGTAGGGCGGGGATTCAGGCTAACGGCCGCGCGGCTGCTTTGCGCGGCCGCCGCCGCTGCGCTCATTGTTGAACCTGCGCACGCCCAGGCATCGCCGCAACCAGCGTCACAACCGCCTCCTGTCTCTCCGCCGCCCGACGCCGCCGAGCTCGATCCCAACGCGCCACTCGCTCCGCTTCCGGACCTCGGTGTCGCCTGGCCCGAGCTCAATGCGAAGGACACTGCGCCACCCCCGGCCGCACCCGTAACCGCGCAGCGCAAGGACCGGACCCCGGCCGCTGAAACGGGCGATCTTCGCTATTCGGTGCAGGTCGAAGGTGTGGCATCGGTCAGCGGTTCGGAAGAGTTGCTTAAGTCGTTCCGGCAGCAATCCGCGCTCGAGGCGGAGCGAAAAGACCCCGCCAACGCTGCCCAGATCGGCCGGCGTGCGGGCGCCGACGCGGATCTGCTCACGCAGTTGCTGCGGGCACAGGGTTATTATGACGCCGCCGTCGAGGCGCGGACGGAGAAGAACGGGTCGGCACTGAGCGTCGTCCTCGCTGCCGATCCGGGACAGCAATATACTTTTGCTTCGGTCGAGTTGCCTGGGCTCGATGCGGCTGGTCCTGCTGCGGCTGCCGGATTGCGCAACACGTTCGCGATCAAGGCGGGCGATCCGGTCGTCGCTGCCGACGTCATCGCCGCTGGCGTTTCCTTGACGACCGCGCTTGGCGAGCAGGGCTATGCCGGTGCGAAGCTCGGCGAGCAGGACATCGAGGTCAACCACCAGACCCATCTCGCAACGCTGTCGCAGCCCGTCACTCCCGGGCCCGTCGCCCGCTTCGGATCTATCCGGGTCAGCGGCCGCCCGCCGTTCAGCTCGAGCCATGTGGCACTAATCGCCCGGTTCAAGCGCGGTGACGCCTTCCAGCGCTCGAAGGTCGACGACCTCCGGCGCGCGCTCATCGCGACCACGCTGGTCGCCAATGCCGACATCCGGGTTGTTCCCGTCGCCGGTGGCCGGATGGTCGACCTCGTCGTCCGCCTCGAGCCCGCGCCGCAGCACACGATTGCCGGCGAGCTCGGCTACGGCACCGCGCAGGGAGCGCGGCTCGAAGCTAGCTGGACCGACCGCAATTTCCTCAATCCCGAGGGCGCGCTGACTCTGCGCGGCATTGCCGGCACCAATGAGCAACTGCTCGGCGTCCAGCTGCGCCGCTCCAACTTCAGAATGCGCGACCAGACTCTGAACCTGCAGTTCTCGGCTTCGCACCAGAAATTCGCGGCCTACACCGCCAAGACTATCGACCTAGCCGCCAACATCGAGCGGCTGAGTAACTTCATCTGGCAGAAGCCCTGGACCTGGTCGTACGGCGGCGAGTGGCTGGCGACGAGCGAGCGCGGCGTGTTCAGCAACTCTGGCGTCAAGGACACGCGCAAGTTCGCGATCGCGGCCTTGCCCCTTAGCCTTACCTATGACGGTAGCGACAGCCTGCTCGACCCGATTAGAGGCTTCCGCCTCGGGGCGCGCCTGAGCCCGGAAATCTCTTTTCATGGCGGTCATTTCACCTATGCCCGCGCCCAATTCGACGCCAGCACATACCACCCCGTTGGCGACCGAGTGGTCGTGGCCGGTCGGGTCCGGGTCGGGACCATCGTCGGGGCCGGTGTCTTCGACCTTGCTCCGTCGCGGCGCTTCTATTCTGGCGGTGGCGGGTCGGTTCGCGGCTACGGCTATCAGCAACTCGGCCCCAAGGACCTGGAGGGTGACCCGATCGGCGGTCGCGGCCTTGCCGAGTTCGCGCTCGAGGCGAGAATTCGGCTGAAGCAGTTCGGCGGCAATTTCGGGATTGTCCCCTTCTTAGACGGTGGCACGCTGACCTCGTCCGCGGCGCCGGACTTGAGCCACTTCCGCTACGCGGCAGGCCTTGGCGTTCGCTATTATTCGACCTTTGGCCCGATCCGCGTCGACGTCGGCGTGCCCCTGAATCGCCAACAGGGAGACGGTCCGCTCGCGGTCACCGTCTCGCTTGGGCAGGCCTTCTGATGACCGAGGCCGTCGTCGAGACTGGCCGGCAAGAGCCACCCCGCCGCCGCCTGCGCAAGGATTGGGCGCGTCGCCTTCTCAACGAGCTGCTGGCGCTCTTCATCGCCCTCCTGCTGTTGCTGGCCGGCCTGTTGGTCCTGCTCGACAGCGCGCCCGGCCACCGTTTCATCATCGACCAGCTGAGCCGGATGGAGACGCAATCGGGCCTCAGGATCCGGATCGGGCGGATAGACGGGTCGATCTTCGGCAAGTCACAGCTGCGGAACGTCACCGTCGCCGACGGCCGCGGCGTGTTCCTGACATCGCCGAACATCAAGCTCGACTGGACCCCCGGCGCCTGGCTCGACAACAAGCTCCACGTCGACAGCCTGACGGCCGAGCGGGTCAACCTTATCCGCCTGCCGAAGCTCAAGCCGACGACCAAGAAGGGACCCATCCTTCCGGGCTTCGACATCCATATCGGCGAGCTTAGGATCGACCGGCTCGACATCGGTCCACAGATCGGCGGCAAGGCACGTAGCGGCAGCGTTCGTGGTAAGGCCGACGTTCGCCATGGCCGCGCCCTGGTCGAGCTACAGGCGCTGATCAATGACGGCGGCGACCGCATCGCCTTCCACCTCGACGCCGAGCCCGACCGCAACAAGTTCGACGTGTTTACGCGGGTCATCGCGCCCGCCGACGGCCTGTTCCCGGCGCTGATCGGCAGTCATCGCGCGGTCAATCTCGTGATCGGCGGCAAGGGAAGCTGGACGCGCTGGCGGGGCGCGCTCGCGCTCGACATGTCGGGCCGGCCGACGGCGCGGCTTGCACTCGGCGTCGACAGCGGCCGCTATCGGCTTCAGGGCAAGTGGGCGCCCGCGCAGTTTATGAGCGGCAAGCTGCAGCGGCTGACGGTCCCGATGGTCACGATCCGGGGGGATGCCACGCTCGAGGACCGCCTGCTCGATGGCGAACTCGCCGCCTCGTCGCCGGAGCTACGCGCGGTCGCCAGGGGCACGCTCGATCTCGGCGCGAACCGCTATCGCGGGATGCGGCTCGGTATCGACCTCCTGAAGCCGCCGGCGCTGTTCCCGAATATGACCGGCAAGTCGGTGCGAATGGTGTGGACGCTCGACGGGGCGTTCGCGACGGCGGACTATTCCTACCGCCTGACGTCCGACTTCGTGAAGTTCGACGACACGGGCTTCACCGGACTCCATGCGGAGGGGAGGGGACGGCTCAGCCCATGGCCGATGCGCGTTCCGATCCGTCTCGGAGCGAAGGCCATCACCGGCCTCGGCGACGTCGCCGGGACGATGCTCGCCAGCCCGGTGATCGAAGGCTGGCTGTCGATCACGCCAAAGCTCGTCCAGGGCCAGGGCCTCAGGCTGACCAGCGCCAAGTGGAACGGCAAGCTGTCGCTGCTGATCGACCTAGTGACCGGCCGCTTCGACGTCCTCCTGTCCGGCTCGATGAAGCGCTACCTGATTCCCGGCCTCGGACTCGTCGACGTCCTCACCGACCTTCATGTCGTGCCCGGCCCGAACAATCAGGGCAGCCATGTCGTCGGCACTGCCAAGGCCTGGGTCCGCCGGCTCGACAACAGCTTCTTCCAGTCGCTGACCGGCGGCCTGCCGTCGCTGACCACCAACCTGGAGCGCGGCAATGACGGCATCGTCCATTTCACCAACCTGCAGATCCTCTCGCCCAAGCTGCGCCTGTCGGGCTCCGGTGTGCGCTTCAAGAACGGCACGTTCCACATCGACGCCACCGGCCGGCAGGCAAAATACGGGCCGGTGCGGCTGACGCTCGACGGTCAGATCGACCGGCCGAAGCTCAACATCTTCCTGCCGCGGCCCAACGACGCGCTCGGACTCTCGAACGTGCATCTCGCGCTCGATCCGACGCCGGTGGGATATAGTTACCGCGCGAACGGCGGCTCGCGGCTGGGGCCGTTCACGAGCGCCGGCCAGATCCTGCTGCCGCACAATGCGCCGACGGTCATCGCGGTCGCCAGCCTCGACGCCGGCGGCGCGCATGCCAGCGGCACCCTCAGGTCCTTGCCGGGCGGGTTCAGCGGGCGCCTCACGCTCGCCAACGGCACGCTCGGCGGGACCCTGGACTTCGCGCCGGCGGGCCAGGCGCAGCGGATCGACGCCCACGTCACTGCGACCAACGCCAACTTTCCCGACGCCTTCTCGGTCCGCTCCGGCCGTGCCGACGGCGTCATCATCCTTGCGGATGACAAGACCACGCTCGAGGGCAGCGTCGACGCTCGTGGAGTATCGGCCGGCGCCGTCGCGCTGGCGCGACTCACCGCCAATGCCAGGCTCGTGAACGGCGAGGGTCAGGTCCGCGCCGCCTTCGCCGGACGCCGAGGCGCCGATTTCGCATTCTCGACCCTCGCCGACGTCTCGGCCAATACCATCCGCCTTACGGGCAGCGGTCGGATTGAGCGCCAGCCACTGGTGCTTAAGCAAGCTGCCGTCCTGACCCGCGCCGGCGACGGCTGGGCGCTCAGCCCGACCAGCATCAGCTTTGCCGGCGGCAGCGCGACCGTTTCCGGCCGGAGCGGCTCCGCGCCGGAGATGCACGCCCAGCTCGGCGCGATGCCGCTAGATGTGCTCGATCTCTTCTGGCCCAACCTCAACCTGTCGGGATCGGCGACCGGGCGCCTCGACTATTCGTGGAAGAGCAACCGCAGCGGCCGGCTCGACCTGAAGATTCACGGCCTCAGCCGCGCCGGCCTGGTGCTGGCATCGAAGCCGATCGACGTCGCCGTCGCAGCGCTGGTCAGCGGCAACCAGGCGGGCTTGCGCGCGGTTGCCGCCAGCGACGGCGCGATCGTCGGGCGCGCCCAGGCCAGGTTCGCGCCGCTCGGAAACGGCTCGCTGATGACCGAGCTGATGAACGCGCCTTTGTTTGCCCAGCTTCGCTATTCCGGCCCCGCCGACACCCTGTGGCGCCTGACCGGCAGCGAGGTGCTCGATATGTCCGGGCCTCTTGCCGTTGGCGCCGACATCACCGGCCGGTTCGCCGACCCGCAGATCCGCGGCTCGCTCCGCACCCAGAACGGCCGGCTTGAAAGCCAGGTCACTGGCATGGTCATCGACCATGTCTCGAGCCAAGCACGCTTCTCCGGTCCGCAGCTCATTTTCAGCCAGATCAGCGGGAATACGGCCAACGGCGGCAGCGTTACTGGTAACGGCAGCGTGACCTTCTCGGGCGGCAAGACCCTGCTCAACCTCGCGTTCAACGCCAACCAAGCGCTGCTGCTCAATCGGGATGATGTGGCCGCTCGCGTCACAGGACCACTTCAGCTCAAGTCCGACGCCAACGGGGGCACGATCTCGGGCGATCTCAGGCTGAACAAGGGCCGCTTCCAGCTTGGCCACGCGAGCGCCGCATCCTCGGTGCCGCGGCTCAACGTCCGCGAAAGCGGTCTCGACCAGGAGGACGTGATAGAACCTGCCGCCCTCCACCCGTGGAGGCTCAACCTCAAGCTTGTCGGCGGCGACCTCCAGGTGACTGGCCTTGGCATCAACAGCCGTTGGACGACCAGCCTCCAGATCGGCGGTCTTGCCGACGATCCGCGCTTCACCGGCCGCGCCGACCTCGTCCAGGGCAATTACGACTTCGCCGGGCGCATTTTCCGCCTCGACCGGGGCGTGATCCGCTTCCGGGGCGAGAGCCCGCCCGACCCGTTGCTCGACATCCACGCCGTCGCAGACGTGCAGAGCCTCAACGCATCAGTAACGGTCGCGGGAACCGGCCTCAGGCCCGAGATTACCTTCGCGAGCAACCCGCCGATGCCGCAAGACGAGCTTTTGTCGCGCATCCTGTTCGGCACTTCGATCACTAACCTGTCGGCTCCCGAGGCCCTGCAATTGGCGTCCGCGGTTGCCGCTTTTCAGTCGGGCAAGGGCACGCTCGATCCGATCAACGCCCTTCGCCGCGCGATCGGTCTGGACCGCTTGCGGATCGTCCCCGCAGATGTCGCGACGGGGCAGAAGACTGCGATCGGTGCGGGCAAGTACATTACGCGCAAACTGTTCGTCGAAGTGGTGACCGACGGTCAGGGCTATTCCGCAACCCAGGTCGAGTATCAGTTGACGCGCTGGATCTCGATACTGTCGACCGTCTCAACCATCGGCCGCTCAAGCGCGAGCGTGCGCATTAGCAAGGATTATTGAGTAGGCACCGAGGGTTTCACCCGATGCCTAAAACGTAGTGAAAGCGGACATCGGCGACGAGGAGAATGCGGTCCGTTCGACCGTTGAAGCCCGAGGAGTCTTGCGATGATGAAAGCCCTGATCATTGCCAGTTCGGCCCTGATCGCCACGCCTTTGATTGCCAAAGCACCCGTGAAACATCTCGAGGGAGTCTCCGACAAGGAGACCACGATTGCCTATCGCGACGTCAAGCAATCGGTCAAAGGCCACGGCGACGTGTTCTATGTCCGCGATAGGTCCAATCAATGGTATCGCATGCAGCTCAATGCAGGTTGCGCGCGTGGTACCTCGGACACGAACGGCCTGGTTTTTCGGCACCACGGATCGAGCCAGCAAATCGACCGCTTCACCACTGTTTACATCAGTGGCGAGGGGCGCAGTTGCGCTATCACGTCTATCCGGGCGTCGAAGGCACCCAAGTCGGTGGATTCCAAGAGCCCGGTGACGATGGAATAGGCTCTTCGCGAGTTGCGCGGGCGGATTGCCGCGCTACGGTTGGGGCGAGGGGACAGGGGGATCCGATCGTCCATGAAGAACTGGAATGTCCGTAAGGCAGTAAAGTCCCGCGATGAGCTGCCCGAGGAGCATCGCCTCAAACGCTCCTTGTCTTGGCCCCATCTCGTCGCGCTTGGCGTCGGCGCGATCGTCGGCACTGGCATCCTGACCCTGATCGGCGTTGGCGCCGGCAAAGCCGGTCCGGCCGTCATTCTCTCCTTTGCCATCGCCGGCGCAATCTGCGCCTGCGCTGCGCTCGCTTATGCCGAAGTGGCGACCATGATCCCGGCATCGGGATCGGCTTACACTTACAGCTATGTCGTGTTCGGCGAGCTCATCGCCTGGATGATCGGCGTCGCGCTGATCCTCGAATATACATTGGTGGTGAGCGCCGTGGCCGTCGGCTGGTCCGGCTATGCCGCGGGCTTCCTCAACTCGATCGGCCTCGGCCTGCCCAATGCGCTGGTCCAGGGGCCTGAACTCGGTGGCATCCTCAACCTGCCGGCAATCTTCATCATCTGGGTCGTCGCCGGCCTGCTGATGGCCGGCACCCGCGAAAGCGCGACGCTCAATGCAATCCTGGTTGGCATCAAGATGCTGGCGCTCGGCTTGTTCATCGCCGTCGCGCTGCCGGTGTTCAACGCCGACCATTTCCACCCGTTCATGCCCTACGGCTTCCCGCGCTCGGGCCCTCCCGGACACGAAGTCGGCGTGATGGCTGCCGCGGCGATCATTTTCTTCGCGTTCTACGGCTTCGACGCCATCGCTACCGCTGCCGAGGAAGCCAAGAACCCGAGCAGGGACCTCGCGATCGGCATTGTCGGGTCGATGGCCGTCTGTGTCCTCATCTACATGATCGTCGCCGCGGCCGCGATCGGAGCCGTCGCCACGACCGGCTTCGCGGGCAGCGCGGAGCCACTTGCACTGATCCTGCGCGACATCGGGGCGCCATGGGCGGCGCGCGTGCTCGGCGCTTCCGCCGTGATCGCGCTGCCGACGGTGATCCTTGCCTTCTTTTACGGACAGAGCCGGATCTTCTTTACCGTCGCACGCGACGGCCTTCTGCCGCCGAGTCTCGCGCGCGTTTCGCGACGAGGAACACCGGTGCGAATTACGATCTTTACCGCCATCGTCACTTCGGTCTTCGCCGGCTTGATTCCACTAACCAGCATTGCAGCCCTGGCGAATGCCGGTACGCTGGCCGCATTCGTCGCGGTCTGCGCGGCGATGCTCGTGCTTCGCCGCCGCGAGCCCGACGCTGAGCGCAAGTTCCGCGCGCCGCTGCCCTGGGTCATTGGGATCGGCGGCATCCTGGGGTGCCTTTACCTCTTCATCAGCCTGCCGAGCCGCACGCAACTGTTCTTCCTCAGCGCCCAGGTGATCGGCCTCGTCCTCTACGCGATCTATGGCAGCCGGGCGGCGGAGCGGGCACGCGCCGGATGATCGATTGATGGCGAGCACCGCTGCGGCCGATCAAAAGGCACGCATCAATCTCCCCCTGCTCGTTGCCGTTCTGCTGATCCCGACTGTGCTCGGCAGCTCGCAGACTATTTTCAACGATGGCGACACCAGCTGGCACATCGCCACCGGGCAGTGGATCATCGACCATCGCACGATCCCCGGTACCGACCCATTTTCCTTTACCTGGTTCGGCAAGCCCTGGGTGCCGATCGAGTGGCTGTCGGAGGTGATCTACGCCTTCGCCTATCGATTGGCGGGCTATGCCGGGATCGCGGCTGTGATCACCGCTGTGCTGATGGCGCTGCACGCGATTGTTTTTCTCAACGCCAGCCGCTGGATCCGCTCGTCGCTGCTGCCGATCGTTGCGATGGACTTCGCGCTGATCCCGATGCTGTCGGCGCGGCCGCATGTGCTGACCTGGCCGCTGCTTGCTTTCTGGACCTGGCTAATGATCCGCGCCCGCGATCAGGACCGTGCACCGCCGCTGCTGGCAGCCGCGCTGATGACTCTCTGGGCGAACCTCCACGGCGGCTTCGTGTTCGGACTCGCGATCGCCGCCGCGTTCGGGCTCGAAGCGCTGGTGGATTCGAAGGACAAGCAGCGCGCTTTCCGCCAATGGTTCGTCTTCGGACTAGCCTGCGGCCTTGCCTGCCTGGTCAACGGCAACGGACTGGAAGGCGCTCTGCACCCGCTGCGCTTCACTCAATTGCAGATGCTCCCCCTGATCGACGAGTGGAAACCATCGAGCCCGTCGCGTACCCCATTCTTCTTCGGCGTCCTTGCCCTCACGCTGTCATTGATCGTCTGGAAACGGCCGCGCCTGCCCGGGATGCGGTGGTTGCTCCTCACGGCGATGCTCGGGCTCGCGTTGCTCCAGGTTCGTCACCAGGCGATGTTGGCGATCGTTGCCGCGTTGATCCTGCCGCAGGGATTTGCGCGGGGTGCAGAGCCTGCGCCCGCCATCGACTTCATGTCGCAGCGGATCGCCTTTGCCGGCGCCGCCTTGTTAGTCGCCGTGCGCTTTATCCTTCCGCTCCAACCGCCCGACAACGAGGCCAATCCGTGGAAGTTGATCGCCATGGTGCCGCCCAATCTTCGCTCACAGCCGGTCCTCAACGGCTACACGATGGGCGGCCCGCTGATCTTGTCGGGCATCCGGCCCTACATCGACGGCCGCGGCGACATGTATGGCGATGAGCATGTAGTCGGCTATTCGCGAATTGCTCATGGCGACGCCGCGCTGTTCAGAGAGGCGGTCCGGCGATGGAATATCCGCTGGGCGATCCTGCCCAACGACAGCAAATTGATCGGACTCCTTCAGCATTCGCCGGACTGGCGGCTGGTCACACGGGACAAGGTCGGGGTGATTTACGCGCGCATCAGTCGTTGACGTATCCCTTAAACTCGGCGCGGAGCTGGGCCGGGCTCAGCCGCCGCATGCGGCGTTCCCAGGCGGCTTGGATGGCGCTGTCGAGATACGCCGGCGGCGACCAGTTCGGCTGCGCCGCGACGGGCTTCGACTGGCCGAGCTGCGCGAGATCGAACGGAGTATGGAAGCTCAGGCCCGCCTGATCGCCGACCGCCCATTGCACCGTAGCCGGGATCGAAACGCCGTCGCTCAGCTCGAGCAGTGACTCGCTACCGGCTGCAATCTTCGTCGGCGACTGGATCATCGCGCCTGTCGTCGAGACATTGCGGACCTTGACGGCGGTGCTTTGATTATCGTGGCGAAGGATGCCCTTCCAGATGAGCGCTTGGCGCCGAGCTCCGCGAGCCTCCCCGATTTTCGGTATCCATTGCGACCAAATGTTCATCGTCTCTCCGAGTCTGAGCGGCAGGTTTGCGCCGCAAAGACTTACGGATGTGTAGAGCGAAGGTCCGGAATGGATCAGGTGATGCCGATGGGAGGAAAGGGAAGGTGGGAGGGTTCCCCCCATCGGCGTCCCGAAAGGCGTAGTTTAGCGCCTTTTTACGAAGAATAATACATGTCGAATTCAACAGGGCTAGGCGTCGTTTCCCAACGCATAACCTCTTCCCATTTCAGTTCTGTGTATGCGTCGATCTGGTCGTCGCTGAACACATCGCCCTTGGTGAGGAAAGCCCGGTCATTTTGCAGGCTGACAAGCGCTTCGCGGAGCGATCCGCAGACCGTGGGAACGTTGACCAGCTCTTGCGGCGGCAGGTCGTAAAGGTTCTTGTCCATCGGGTCGCCAGGATGGATGCGGTTCTGGATCCCATCCAGGCCCGCCATCAGCAGCGCCGAATAAGCGAGATACGGATTGGCGAGCGCGTCGGGGAAGCGGAACTCGACTCGCTTGGCCTTCTCGCCCGCGCCGTAGGGGATTCGGCACGAGGCCGAGCGGTTGCGGCTCGAGTAAGCGAGCAACACCGGCGCCTCGAAGCCCGGCACGAGTCGCTTGTAGCTGTTGGTCGTCGGATTGGTGAAAGCGTTCAGTGCCCGAGCGTGTTTGATCACGCCCCCAATGAAGTAGAGAGCCGTCTCGCTGAGCCCGGCATAGCCGTTGCCCGCGAACAAAGGCTT
>Ga0070671_100000587_pt1 | contig 25952 bp, 20 predicted proteins | sample KBSS73metaG_FD_65341 | JGI IMG/M metagenome (GOLD analysis project Ga0070671, IMG submission 65341) | Switchgrass rhizosphere microbial communities from Kellogg Biological Station, Michigan, USA - KBS S7-3 metaG | ecosystem: Host-associated > Plants > Roots > Rhizosphere > Soil ...
TCGTTCGCGTCGAACAGTCGTCCGGCGGGATTGTGCGGATTGTTGAAAATGATCGCCCGGGTTCTGCTGGTGATCGCGGCTTCGATCGCATGCCTGTCGAGCCGCCATTCCGGAGGCTGAAGCGCGACCTCTACCGGCGTGCTGCCGGCGCGGCGGATCATCGGCGCATAGCTGTCATAGGCGGGCGTGAAGATGATGACCTCGTCACCTTGCTCGACGGTCGCAAGGATCGCGGCCCCCAACGCTTCCGTCGCGCCGCTCGTCACGCAGACTTGATCCGCGCTCATCTCCTGCCCGAAGTGCCGCCCGTAGTGGGCGGCGACCGCCTCGCGGAGCGCGGGCAGCCCGCGCGACGGCGCATATTGGTTCGAGTCCTCCTTCAGGGCGCGAGCGGCGGCCTCCAGGATTTCATCGGGCCAGCCAAAATCGGGAAAGCCCTGGCCGAGGTTCACCGCACCATGGCTGGCGGCCGCCAGTGACATGCGCTCGAACACGCTGGTCTTCATCTGCTCGTAAATGGGATTCATGGGCGTTCGCATAGCGTGGTGCACGGCCGACTGCGAGCGAGGCGCCCTTTTCGCAGTCCTACGCCATCCGTTACAGCATTGACCTGCGCCTATGATGTTGGGATGGGCATGGTTTCCCCTTGCACCGCAGACGCTTTACCCAGTGTTGGACGACGCGCCAATTCTCCTTGATGTCACTCGATTGATCTGGCGCCGCTGGCGGGGCCGGCTGCCGACCGGCGTCGACCGCGTTTGTCTGGCTTATCTTCGCCACTTCGGACCGTCCGCACAGGCCGTCATCCAGCATGAAAGATTCCGAGGCATCCTGGATCGCAAGGCGTCCGAGGAGCTGTTCGCACTGCTGGACAGCTCTGGGTGGAAATTCAAGGCGGGGATGATCTCAGGCGGGCTGCGCAACTATGGCCGGGTGACCAACCAAGGAGGTGGGCGCGCCTATCTCAACATCGGTCACACCGGGCTGGACGCGCCCGGGTTTGCTGAATGGCTTCATTGTGCGAACGTAAGACCGGTCTACCTCGTTCACGACCTGATCCCGATTACCCATCCTCAATTCTGCCGTCAGGGAGAAGACGAAAAGCACCGCAAGCGAATGCGAACGGTGCTGAAGACAGCTTCGGGTGTGATCGGCAACAGCCAGGCAACGCTGGACGAGCTTGCTGGATTTGCCCGTTCTGAAGGCTTGCCAGTTCCGGCGGGAATTGCGGCGTGGCTCGGGATGGATCCATTTCCTGAGCCATCGCCCTCGCTCACGACGAGACCAACCTTCGTCACCGTCGGGACGATCGAGGCGCGCAAGAACCACCTCTTCCTACTCGAGATTTGGTCGCGACTGATCGAACGATTGGGAGACAATGCGCCGCGGCTCTTGATCATAGGCCAACGCGGCTGGGAGGCTGAGCAAGTGTTCGCCCGGCTGGATCGAGATGAATCCTTGCGGGGGCACGTCGTCGAACTGAACGATTGTTCCGACAAGGAGCTCGCAGCGCACATTGCCGGCGCCGGGGCGCTCCTGTTCCCAAGTTTTGCGGAAGGCTATGGGCTGCCGCTGACCGAAGCCCTGGCGGCCGGCGTCCCTGTGATTGCCAGCGACCTGCCCGTCTTCCGTGAAATCGGTGCGGGAATTCCGGAGTTCATCGACCAACTCGACAGTGCCGCCTGGGAAGCGGCGATCCTGGACTATGCCAAAGGTGGAAGCGACTCCCGCGAAGCGCAGCTCCAGCGCATTAAATCATTCCGCGTCCCGACCTGGCATGACCACTTCGAGGCGGTCGAACGTTGGCTCGGCAAGCTTGGGCTCGCAACCTAGCCGGACCAGCATCGACTCGATCAGCGTCTTCACCGCAGACTCGCTCGCCAATCCGCCACGGACCAAACAGCGATCAACAAGTACTCGACGAAACGCGCCGTAGAGGCCTGGTTCCGGCTCACCCGGGTTCGACCAGAATTCGTCCAGATGCCGCGCGAAGGTCAAGCCAGGGACATTGTAGATCGCATCACCGAGCGTGCAGACCGGGCGACCCGCGGCAAGCGCAAGCGTGGCCGAGGTGCTGTTGACGCACACCATTCCGTCAGTCGCCGCAGCGAGCTGCTGAAGATCGCCGCCGTCAATGAAGTGAACCCGCTGCTGAATCCCGAGACGCTTGGACTTCCGCTGGATGAAGCCACGCCAGTTGAAGATCGTCGTATCGAACGGATGCTTCTTGATGAGGAGATGGGCTTCCTCGGGCGCGTGTCTGCTGAAGCTTTCCATGACGTAGGCGACCGCCGCGCGCATGTCGGGAAACGGCGAATGGCTCCGGATCTGATAGTCGCCCGAGAGCTGGAGCGGAAACAGGAAGAATGGCTTGCCGGCGATGGCCTCGAGAGCCGCATTGGCCTGTCGCTCACGCAAATTCCGGGCGAAATACTTCCACACCCAGCCCACACCTTCCATGAGCGCCGAGCCGGGCCGATGTGTGCGATAGAACGGATATGCCAACCCGGCGGCATACACTGCGATATAATGGCGTGCGCTGTCGCGGACTCGGCGCCGGAAGTCGGCGGTCACGGGCGGCAGAAACGGCTCCGGCGGTAGCGCCCTCGCTTGATCAATCAGCCATTCCTTGTTCCGTGCCAGCCTGGAGTGGCCGTTCACTCCGTCCAGTTCCAGCGTCATCCAATGAGGACGAAGATAGCCTTCCTCGAGGACGTAGGTGCGAACCCCGCGAAGGGCGGCGATCCGCCGCGCCGATACGTGGTAGGGGCGGCAATCGCCAAACAGCAGGATGTCGGTAATTTCATGCTCGCGCAGGAAATTGTCGAAAAACACGGGCCAGTCCCGGAAACGGCCACGAAAGTCGGTGGCAGCCTCGGGCCAGTCGACCCGGTCGCCCGCGCAGATATTAATGCGCTCGACCTTCACGCCGCGTTCGCGCATCGAACCGGCAAGTTGATGCAGCAGCGGCCCCGGTGGCCCCTGGAGAAACAGGAACGCCCGTCGTTCCGGCATCGGCCGCGGCGGACTTGGACGACGAACGTCCTTCGCCCTGATCGGAATAGTCGGAATGAAAATATTGAGGTTGCCGACAGGGCGGTTCACTGGAGGAAACTCCTCAAACGACGCATGACCTTGCCCTGCAACCGTCGCATGGTGACGATCGCCCCCGGATCATTCTCTTCGAGATTGCTCAGGCGCGACACGACGACTTCCGCGGGGCAAGGGAGACCCGTGACGGGGTCAAGATACCGCGGATATTGAAGCAAGACGGCGGCAACGAGTTCATCGATCTCGCGCGACCGGGTTCGCCGCCCGGGCACCGGCCCAATGTCTCGAGTTAACCCCCATCCGGCGTAAAATGGAACGCCGAAGGTGGTTACTGGCTTGCCCCTCAAAAGGGCCTCGAAGCCGGCCAAGGACGTATTCGTGTGAACTTCGTCCACCATGTCGATCAGGGACGAGATCGGCACGTCGCCGACGATATCATCGGCAAATTCGAGGCACGAACTACGCGGAATTGAGCCTCGCCGATGGCCGGAGGTCACGTCCGGATGTGGTTTGTACAGGATGTAGGAGTCGGGCGCCTCCGCGCGAACCCTCTTCAGCAACTCGAGATTGGATGCGAGGCCACAGCCTCCCTCAATCACTGCGCGGTCATCTTCGACTTGCCCGGGAACCAGAATATGGCGCCGTGCTCCGGCTGGCCGGTCTAGATGCGAATGGCCTTGGCCATATTTGCCCAGTCCAGCTTCGACGATCAGCCGGCGAAGCTTTGCAGCGCGTGCCAGTAATTCCTCATCGAAATCAGCTTCCTGCAACAGAAGCTCGAGTTCGCTGGGTTGGGCCGGATCGAAATAGGCACCAAGCCGGTCGACCGTGATCGACAGGGGTGGAACGCAATCCGCGCCCAGGCCACGAGATCGAAGGAAACCGTCCTCGACTTCCACACAATGCGCTGAAGCGCGCTCCAGCTCGACAGCGGCTTCCTTCGCCATCTTTGACCGCCATATGGCGATCGCCCCACCTCGGCCGACCCCGGAGCAGCTTCTAACGAAGTTGAAGTCATTCGAGCCGTTCCACAGCAGCGGCGCGACATGGCCCTGCTTCCAGAACGCGAACCCAATGCCCCCGGCAATGTCGCGGTTGGAATCGATGAGGTCGCGCCAGAAGGCGCACAGTGTGACTGCTTCGAGCGGCTCCATCGGCTCGCCCGTGAAAGGATTTTCAAGCGCGGTCTTTGCGAATTGCTCAGCTAGAAGCTGGCGGGGATCGGCGTCGGCCGGCACCAGCCTGCCCGCTTCGTCTGTATCGAAGCACGGAATTTCGAGCAGCCCGGCAATTATGCGGAGCTGGTCGCCAGCCTCACCTACGAGCGATGAAGCATTCTGCAGCATGTGCCATGGATCACATTCGCCGCGAACGGCGATGGCCGACTGCGGGCTACACTGGTGGGAGGAACGATCCCAAAATACGATCGGATTCTGATCCGCTATGTCGTTGGCAAGCCGGACGGCAGCGGCCGACGTGACCAGGATGTAGTTTGGGGGAAGCGCCGGCTGCGCCGCCCAATAGGTGCCTCCAACCCGTGCCCGACGCACTGCTGCAGCTATACTGTCGCCGCTTGCAGCGGCAGAGGTCGTTTTCGTGAAATACTTCGACTTAGCTCTGGGGAACGGTGGGATCCGAAGAAAATCCTCGTTCAGCGCATTCTTAACCGGGGTTAGAAACGATGCGGGCGCGAACGGGCGGCTACCGACGTAACCGATCTTTCCACTATCAAATTTTCTGTTGTTTAACAGGATGATAGACACAGCGCCCGAAACCACACATTACCCCCGCCGAGCAACCGACTTCACTATCGTTCGTTATGATACAGTCAAGCGTTGATCGCTCCATCGCGACCCATATATTCGCGGCGAGGGCAATTAATTCTTAGTAAATGAGAATTGTGGCTCGAATATCACATGATGATTGCAGCCCAGGTTGGCTACAATGTTAATGTTCAGCGGTTTACTGATTGACGGCTGCCGAGAGTGTCCCGACACGATGAGCGCTGTCCGCCTTTGTAATCAGTACATCTCCCCCATCGACGATGATGATGAGGTCTTGAACGCCAATGGCCGAAACCCGGGGGCCATCGCTTTCGACCAAGACATTGCGGCACTCGATCAGTTCAGCCGACCCGCGAACCGTGTTGCCATGGCTGTCGCGTTGCCTCGCTGCGTGCAGCGCTTGCCAGTTGCCAATATCCGACCATGCCATGTCGGCCGGCACCATGGCCGCCCGAAGCGTATTTTCCATGATCGCGTAATCGACCGATTCAGATTGAATCTCGGCGAACGAAGCAGCCTCTGGATGAAAGCAACGACCGTTGGAGTCCCCGTTTTCGACAGATCCGCGCACGGCGGCCATCAGACGCGGCCGAAAACGGTTGAGCTCTTCCAGGAAGGTGCTCACGCGAAACGCAAAAATTCCCCCGTTCCACGCGTAATCACCTGACGCGATGTAAGTTCGCGCCCGAGACAGGTCCGGCTTCTCGACGAATTGGGCGACCTGGAACCCGTTGGATCCGATCGGGTCTCCCCGCCGAAGATATCCAAACCCCGTGTCCGGCGACCTTGCCTGGATTCCAAAGGAGACCAGCCATCCGTCGCGAGCGAGATCCGCTGCCGCGCGAGCAGCGCTCGTGAAGGCCTCCGGATCTCCGATGTGGTGATCACTCGGACAGACAAGCATTACGGTATCTTCCGGAAGGCGGAGGGCGGCCAGAGCGATGGCAGCGGCCGTATTCTTCGGCTGCGGCTCCACGACTATTTCGGCTTCCGCGACGATACGGAGCTGTGATTGCACGTGGTCGACGTGAGCCGCGCCGGTGACGACAACGGGAGGAGCAAAATGCGCTGCATCGGCGCAGCGCAATAGCGCCTGCTCAAACAGCGTCTGCTCTCCGACCAGCGCGAGAAATGGCTTGGGTTTGGATACCCGGCTGCGAGGCCAAAGCCTCGTACCGCTACCACCGCACAATATCACAGGAGCGATTTTCTCTGAACGCATTACATTTTTCCAACAAGCTGAATTAGTGAATAACGGACCTGGCTGTCAGCACCGAATAGTAAAGCGGACTTACTATCGCCACAAATTTCGCCAAGTCAGCAAGCGGCGCATTGGCGACGTAAAGGACGTCCTTATTCTTGATCGGAAAAGTTTGAGCCACGAGAAACGTCGCAGGATCCTTCAAATCTACGCGATATATTACGGGGATCTTTCCATCACTGGTCGTCCGTGCGCCGGCACGTAGCGCCGAATCGATCGCACTAGGATCCTCGAAGCGAAAAATGAAAACCCCTCGGATGTTCGCCCGATTATCCTGCAGGCCGCCGACACGCCCGAGCGCTTGCGATAGGCTGACCGGAGTGCCTTCAAGGGGCACTTCAGCATTCGTCCCGGTCGCCCCCAGAACGGTGAAGGAGTAAGGCTGATAATAAACCGTCACGACGTCATTCGGCCGCAGAACGATGTTCTGCCGACCGTCAGAGACGACCTCCGACAAAGGCAGAGTCAGGCTTCGACCGCCGCGAGTGATCTGCACGACGCTCTTTGCGATTGCCTGCTTGGAGCCGCCGGCGGTTGCGAGGACGTCGAGCACTCGTTCGCCCTTCGCCGACAAGGGGATACGGCCACTCTGACCGACGTCGCCAAGCACCGTGACGGTCGATGTGGCATTGTTGACCCGCCTCACAACGACCTGGGGGTCATGCGCCTTTCCGCGGAGGCGATTGACAATGTCGCGTCCAACCTCCTGCGGCGTACGGCCAGCAGCTTGGATAGAACCCGCGAACGGAACGCTAATACGCCCATTGAGATCAACCATTTGCTGGGGCAGCTCAAGTCCGCTTGAAACAGTATTCGGACGGACCGCACCAGCAGAAGTCAGTGCTGAGTTTGCAAGCGCGCCCGAAAAGAGAACGGCCGGCGGAGCTTCGACGATCGTGATGTCCACGACATCCCCGGGGCCGATCGTCGTCGGCTCGGCGAATCCTTGACCGAGCTCCTGCGAGAAGAGCGCCGGCTTAGCGGCGTCCGAAACCTGCCTGGCCACCGTGTCGGTGACCTTGATGACCTTGATGCCGGATGCCTCGATGTATTGCTGGCTCGCCTCTGCCACATGCCCGGCCGTTGGCCCCGACGCACCTGCGGAAGCGCAGCTGGCAAGCATCGGGCTGGTCGCCGCGACAGGCAGTAACAGGGCGACCCGACCTAATTTGCAAACCCACGTGCTCAACGATTGTCCCGCTCGATTAATTTAAGCTAACGCGTTGATATATAGCTACAGTTTGATCAACACATTTGTCCCACGTGTAGCCTCTCGCGACCTGAATGCCAGCTGAAATCGCGTCAGTGCGCCAGTGATTATCTTCCAATGAGCGCAGAAGATTTTCTGCAAAGCCAGCAACGTCATCCGGCTCGGCGACCATTGCCGCCCCTTTCGTGACTTCGACCAGGCAGGAACCCGCGGCCACGACCACTGGCACTCCGCAGGCCATCGCTTCGAGCGGCGGCAAGCCGAATCCCTCGTAAATCGACGGATAAGCGAATAAAGTCGCGCCCGCATAGATTGCCGGCAGATCGCTTTCCGAGACGAATCCCAAAGGCAGAACCCACCCTTCCGCAGCGGCTCGCTCAATCTCCTCGTGAAGCGCGCTATTGTTCCAGCCGGACGCTCCAGCGATGACGAGCGGAAATCGATCTCGGGTTCGCCGGGGCAAGATGCGCCACGCCTTCAGCAGCCGGTCGATGCGTTTACGCGGCTCTAGGCTCGAAATTGTCAGGCCGTAGCCCGTTTCAGGCAAGCCCAGCCGGCTGAGCACCCCAGCGCGAGCCTCCTTGTCGATTGGGCTGAAGTTCGAAGACACTCCCAACGGGACGGACGTAACGCGGTCGAATTTGCACCCCGTGAATTCGATGACTTCTGATCGAATTGTTTCGCAGTCGGTGATTAGCTGGTCGGCGCGGTCTATCGACGTGCGCAAGCGCTTTTCGAACTCAGCAACACGACTGGCCGGATGGTAGTCCGGATAATGTAAGACCGACAGGTCGTGAATCGTAACCACTCCAGCCGCCGTATGGGCCGGTAAGAAATAATTTGGTCCGTGAACGACGGAGGATCGAAGGGTCGCCCGCTCGCGCAAGCCGCGAAAACGTCCGGTAATGCTGCGCCGTCTTGCCGGATGTTCGCCGCGTACCAGGGAACTGGGGTCTTTGATCACTTGGTTTCGGCCAAAGAACTGGACAGCCAACTCGGAGCGGCCAGGAAGCCGTGAACATAACTCCCAGGTATAGCGTCCAATGCCGCTTAACTGGGGCTCAAGAGCATCTACGCACAACGTCACCCGCATGGAGTTAGTCTTCAAGCATCCAGCGAAGCGTTTCCTCGATCGGAATCTGCTTCAGTGGGCCGATGATCTCGCGTAACTTATCGGAACACCCGCAAAGGCTCCGGACGTCGTTTTTCCGGACAAGATTGGAATTGACCGCCACGGCAGGATGATGGCCGCTGAGGCGGCCAACCAGGCTAAGCAACTCCTTAAGCGAAATGGCGGACCCAGACGAAACATTGAAGGTTTCGCCAATGGCTTCCGGAGCCTCGAGCAGACGAGCATATGCGTCAACAACCGTCCGAACGTCCGAAAAATCACGCGCGACATCGATATTCCCAAGCTCCAGCTCCGGATTGCGCTCGCGAGCATTCCTGACGATTTTAGGTACGACGAAATCAAAGCTTTGGCCGCGGCCGGTGTAATTAAAAGGCCTCACAATGATCAGCGGCAAGCGCGCCGAATAGATCGATGCGACAAATTCGGTTGCCACCTTCGTAACCGCATAGTCGTTGGCCGGCGCAAACGGGTCGTCCTCACGAAGAATCCCCCGCTTGCTGTTCCCGTACACATTCGCGCTGCTGGCGATGATGACCGACCGAGGAGTCTGAACCAGGCCGGCGAGAGCGTCGAGCAGGTTCCTAGTGCCAACCACGTTGGCAAGGTACATCTGCTCCACGTCCTGGTGCTCGACATAAGCGATCGCGGCGAGATGGACGACGTGCTGAGGCTGGATCTCGTCTACCACGGACTGGACAGCGCCCCTGTCCGTGATGTCGCAGGCGTAGAGTCGGTCGAGGCCCGAAATATCCTTCGGCTCGTCACCGTGAAACAGTCCATGCACTTCATGGCCCCGGCTCGCGAGCAACGGAGCCAAATAGGCCCCAGTAAAACCTGCGGCGCCTGTGATGAGGGTCCGGATCATCGTTTCGTGAGCCTAGTAACTAGAAAGACGGGCCAGATTCATTTCGGCGCACGTCCGCCTCGACCATCATCCGGCAAAGCTCCTCGAGCGACGTCTGGGGTTTCCAGCCGAGCTTTTCGAACGCCTTGGCAGGATCGCCAATCAACAGGTCGACCTCGGCTGGTCGATAGTAGCGCGGATCGATGCGCAGGACCGTCTTGCCGGTATCGACGTCGATTGCCGTTTCGTCACCGCCGGTACCGCGAAACTCGAGCTGCATGCCGCCAGCCTTGAACGCCATCTCGACGAAATCGCGCACGGTCTCAGTACGATTTGTGGCAAGCACGAACGTGTCGGGCTCGTCGACCTGGAGCATGCGCCACATGCCGTCGACATATTCCTTGGCGAAACCCCAGTCGCGCCTCGCGTCGAGGTTGCCAAGCTCGAGGCAATCCATCTTGCCAAGCTTGATCTTCGCGACCGCGTCGGTGATCTTCCGCGTGACGAACTCGCGGCCCCGCAGCGGGCTCTCATGATTGAAAAGGATGCCGCTGCTGCCGAAAATCCCGTAACTCTCACGGTAGTTCACGGTCATCCAGTGCGCGAACAGCTTTGCGACGCCATAGGGACTGCGCGGATAGAATGGAGTGTCCTCTGTTTGCGGCACGGCCTGGACCTTGCCGAACATCTCCGAGGTACTCGCCTGGTAAAAGCGGATCGTCGGATCGACGATGCGGATCGCCTCCAGGAGGTTGAGCGCGCCCACGCCAGTGACTTGCGAGGTGGTCAGTGGCTGCTCGAACGAAACACCGACAAAGCTCTGAGCCGCGAGATTATAGACCTCCTTCACGCCCGTTTTTTCGAGCAGGCGAATTGACGAGGACAAATCGGTCAGGTCGGATTCGACGAGGTGGAGGTCGGGATGGTCGGCCACTCCCAGCTCTTCCACGCGCCAGAAGTTCACCGAGCTTGATCGGCGATAAGTTCCATAGACCCGGTAGCCCTTGGAAAGGAGCAGTTCGACCAGATAGGCGCCGTCTTGCCCGGTAATGCCTGTGATGATTGCAGATTTCATGGAGGGGCTAATACCGGGGCACGGAGAGATTTAAAGGGATTTCCGCCTCATTTTCGAACCGCGATAATCCGCAGGCCGAAGTGTTGGGGTTGAATGGACGCGGGCCATCATAAGTGTCGTTTGACGGACAAAGATGGTCTGACTTTCCACTTTTCCAAAGTGATTGCTGGTCCAATGGCTCTATTCTAGTTCGCGGCTTCCCTTGATTCCGGACGAACGCGTCTTGAATTTACTCGCTTGTTTTGAGTTCGGCGGGACCCAGGAAGATTTGCCAAAGCGGTAAATAGGTTCGCGAGACGTGACGCAACAGCGCCATATTCGTGTTGATTCCGCCAATCATCTGCCGCTTCGAGTGTAGCGGTCGTCGCCGGCGATTTGCGTCTCAGCTCGTCGAGCACTTGTTCGATGCCGTCGGCCAGACACTGTGCATCGGTTCCGGCAAAGCGGAATGCCGCGTTCCCGAGATCGTCGAAGATCGGAATCGGCGTGACCATGACTGGAACTCGTGCAGCCATCCCGTAGCGGACTGCGCCGCTCGCGGATTCACCTGTCTCTTGATATGGGAAAACCGCCAAATCGCTGTCTTGAAGGAGGCGCAAGCTTTCGTGGTCGGGCAGAAACTCATGGTGATGCTCGACGAAGTCTGCGATGCCTAGTCCTTCCGCACGATTTCGCAAATCTGCGATGATTTCCCGCGAGACATCAACTGGATATTCGGCGTTAACTAAGCGCAGTCGAATCCTCCTTCCGCGCTCGTGCAACAGGCCTACTGCTTCGACCAGTTGCTCCAGTCCCTTATGCGGCAGCGCGAATCCATAGCTAGCCAACGTTTCAGTTCGAATTGAGGAGCGGGTGCCGCCGGGTTTGATGTCAAGGACGCCGTGCGGAAACAACGTCACGTTGTCGATCAGACCCAAAGACTTCAGCCGGTTCATGTCGGCGATGGAGTGGACCAAAATGCGGTCGCAACGAGCCAATGCGCGCAGGTGCCTAAGGTGGTAAAGTTCTGCCCGTGGCTCCGGCGGGTCAACGGTTGAGTGCAGGAACACCACAACCCGGATGCCCTCGGCTCGGCACCCATCAATCAATCGCTCAAGCGCGTCATGATCGTAGAAATTGTAGTTAAACTGGATAACTAGAACGCCGATTTCAGCACTGATGCAGTGGCTAAGGATAGCATCGTAGGTCCGACCCTCCTTTCCAAGCACCCAATTTCTCAGAACGTTGCCATTATCTTCCTCATGATCCTCAATCTCCGGCGCGAAGATCGTGGTATCCAGCGACAGTTTTTTCGCTAGATGTGCCGAGTAGGTCGCAACGCCGCATCGACTGCCCCATGTCGACATCCACCCGATCTTCGGTTGCTGTAGCCGGCGTCTCGGCAATGTCTTCGCCGCAGACGAGAGCCGTAAGGCCACATCCGACCATTTGTGGCTAGCGAGTATCTGTTGGCGACCGAGATGAGCCATTGCTCGCCGCTCGCTGACTGATGCAGCCCGCGCTGAGATCATCGCCTCCGTGAGGGCACCGACATTCGCGCGAGCCCAAGCAGAAGCCCACAATCCAAAATGCGTCCGGGCGCGCTCAAATTCGAAATCGACAAGCCAGCTGTTGCTTTCATTGCAGAAATCGAGCTGCCCACCCCAATTCGTAGTGATCACCGGAATTCCGCTGAGCATAGCTTCCGCAAAAGGCAGTCCATATCCTTCAGCACAGCTGGGGCCGACCATGACGTCGCACTTCTGATAGAGCGCCTTGAGTTCGCCGTCCGACAAGTCGGCGAAGATGAGTTCGACGTGCGGGAAATTCGGATTGTGGCGCCTCAGCAATTCCAGCTGAGACCTGATGTCATTGTGGGGATTCTCGAATGTCTTGATGACCAAGGACACGTCATCATCGGCCGTAAACGCCGCCCCAAAGGCAGCCAGCAGGGTGTCCGCTCCCTTGCGTGGAAAACATGACGAAACGTGGAGGAATTTGAATGACTTGCCGATGACGCGCACGTCGGGATCTGCCTCGATCCGGTCCCAATGATCCGCTCCACATCCGCTCGTCAGCATTGGAACGGTGACCCCGTTGTCGATCATTATCTTTTCAACGTGCCGCGAAAGACACGTCATCATGTCGAGGCTCGAGTTGAATTCCTTCACCCAACCCTGCGGAAACCCGCTTTCCTCCCAGGCATAATGATGGAGAGCTCGAACGGTACTGTTCAGGTCGGCGACACGAGGCGGATAGAGGAGCCGGCTTGCTGTTCTCGGACGTCTTTTCTTGTTCGAAGACTTCGCATGGAGCGCGCCAATGTCAGGATTTGCTCTTAGAAAAGCGGGGTTCGGGTCGAAGTCTCCTGGGCCCTCGGTTGAGTGAAGAGAAACGTCATATCCGAGATTGCTGAGCGCTCTTGCAGTCTCGCGATTTAGCAGGGCTAGACTGTAAGTGCTGTCGAAGGGCCCTTCGACCCGCCATGTATCACCCGAGGAGGCCGCAATCCGGCCCACCTGGGTGAAACTCTGCTTTTCATTACTAACAAGCGCCGCTGCAAGTTGCCGCTGATCCGCCGGGTCAAGCGAATAGCCCACGGTGGCCAGCGCGATCTCTTTCACTGTTTGTTCGAGAGACTGACGCGGAATCCGATCAATCGCTTTGGCTGCCGTAATTGCAGCAACAGCCTTCGAACCGACAGCTTCCCAACTGAACCGATTGGCCTGACAAAGCGCATGCCGCCGCGCGTCAGCGTGCAGTCGTCGGTCCGATAACAACTGACCCATCAACGCGGCCATTTCATCCACGTCGGCTGGATCGAATAGCAAGTCCGGCCGCCCGACAACTTCAGGAATGCTCGAGCGATTTGATCCGATGGTGGCGCAACCGCACGACATCGCCTCGAGAGCTGGCAAACCAAAACCCTCATGGAAGGACGGAAATACGAACAAGCTGCATTGGCGGAAAAGCTGCGCCAGCGCTGCATCGTCGACGTATCCGGTGAAGACGAGATCCTCCGACTTAAGGCCGGAATCACGCGCCAGGGTCTCCAGTCTGGCTCGAGCCTCGTCAGATGCGTTGCCGGCAAGAACTAATTGATGCTTGGCGCGAATAGCGCAAGGTAAAGTGGCGAAAGCTCGGACCAGACCTTCGAAATTCTTCCGCTCTTCAAATGCACTTGTGTGCATGACGAATGGGCGGTCTATCCCGAGAAGCTTCAAGACAGCAGTTTCGGCCTGAATTCCATCGTGAAATATTTGGGGATCGGTAGCCGTGCCAATCGCAAAGACTTGATTGGGATCACGGCCGAGGTGCTCTATCGCTTCCTGTCGGGCTGACTCGCTGATCGCCAGCAGCGCATCCGCTTGGGATAGGTGAGACAGTCTTGAATGATACCAGCGGTGTATCTTGTCCCACCCTAAGAATTGGTCCGGATTGAGCAGCGGAATAAGGTCATAGAGTACAACCAGCTTGCGATATCCGGCACCCTTGAGCGACACTATGGTGTTGTCTTGAAAGCCTTCGAACAACGAACCGACCAGGAGCGCGTCAAAATCGATGGACGCGAGAAATTGCTCGTACGCAGCTTCACTGAACATCCGCCGGCCATAATTATCTTCATCTATCTCCTGCGTTGGAGATAAGCATTGGAAGACCAGTAACCGGTCTTCGCCGACTGTATCTCTGACAATTGATCGAGCTGCCTCAAAGCCGTCAGACAACGAAGCATTCAGCAACGCATAGACGTCCAGGTCGGACTCGCGTGCCAGCGCCTGGAAGAGATGCAGCACATAGCGACCGATGCCGCGATTTCGGCTTCCGTTCTGAAGCGCTTGGAGGTCGAAAATCAAGCGCTTCACTGTTGCCCGAACTCCAGTTGCAGAAGGTTAAGAGCGTATCTTGTTCGACTATCGAGCTCGGCACCGGTTTCCGTCGAAGACTGATCGGACTCGGCCGGCATCTCAATCGCGACCTCTTGAAGGACCACCGGAGGATTCGTCGACGGAGCCTGAGATAACCTGGACGTAACGCCATGGAGCACGCTTGATTGGCGCATCTGTTCCAAAGCGATCAGGGCGAGCCTGTTCAGAGTTTCGCGGTGCCGTCTCGACGAGCGTCCGTCGCCTTCGCCGCTGGTGAATAATCTCACGGCCCACCCAAATGCCCTGTTTCGTTCCCAAGCCGCTTTCTTCAGCGCGCGATCAAATCCGGCAATTCCCGGATCGTGGTTCGGCCCCTCCTCTGATCGGCGGAGTTGCCATAGAACTTCCATCTTCGAGTGTCCGCGGCGGATGCGGTCCGTATAATAGGCCTCGCCCTGCGGGTCCGGCTGGCGTCCGAGCACCGTCACATACGCGCAGCGTACAAAATCGACGTCATCCCAATTCAGCAGCTCGTGTAATGAACTTGCACGCAAATAGGGGTTCTTAGAGCTCATGCGAGCCGGCCCAGGCGAGCCAATATCATCAGCATAGTTCCCAAGTTTAGATGTGTTCTCTTCGGACAAGCCGACGTTCGTCGCGGGCCATTCCGAGAGTGTCTCGATTATTCGCGGCGTCCCTGAGAGACCCAGAAATGCACCGATGCGGTCCCAGGCTCGCGTAGGATTCTGACAAGCGTTCCTGATGAGGGAGTCAGCGCGAGCGACAGCCGAGCGTCGCTCTTGCAGTTCAGCTTCCAGCTTGTCTGACACTCTCGCCAGCTCGGCGCGCGCATTTGTCTCTGCCGCTTGCGCCGCGTCGAGCAGTTGTCGCTGCCGTTCCCGTTCCTCATCTGTAAAACGAAGCGTCCGCTCATGCTCGGTTGTCTGACGCTGCAGATCGCGCCGGAGACCCTCTGCCCGTTCTTCAATTCTCGCGAGCTCGATGCATACGTTTGCCTCAGCCGCCCGCGCTGTCTCAAATCGCTGCCGCTCCTCATCCGAAACGCGAAGGACGCGGTCGTACTCTGCCGTACGATGGCGCAGTTCGCGCTGGAGGCCCTCTGCGCGCTCTTCAGATTTAGCGAGCTCGATGCGTAGGGCTTTCTCGCTTTCACGAGCTACCTGCACGGCCTCTCGCAGCTCGGCTTCAGCGGCCTGACGCTCTCGCCACGACATCTCCACCGACGCTAGGTGGTCACGCTGTGTTTCCGTCAATTGTGCGAGAAGCGCCGCTTTTTTCGCCGCTTCAGCCGTGAGCTCCTCGCGAACTCGATTTGCGTTTTCTATGGCCGCCGCCGCCGATGCTTCCGAAGCGTGTCTCAGCGCGGCTTGCTGATCCAGTTTGTCGCGATAACGGCTTTCAGCCTCTTCAAGCCTGCCGCGAATGCCCTTTGCGGAGAAATGCTGGTCGGCGACAACAAAGCCATCGAAAACGTTTGGCGAGGCTTTGAAGGCCTCCTCTCTCACTTGCTGTGCCCCGTGCACGAAATAACAATTCAGGCCGTCAAAGAAGACCTCTCGATAATCACGCCGAAGGACTTCCTCGACCCACTGATCACGGGTCGACAATTGGGAGTTGGGAAACGTCGACTCGATCACCAGTATCCAGGGTCGGGCGGCGCAATCGCCCCAACTGCGCAGGACGTCCGCCTCCATCCCTTCAACATCGACCTTTAACCAGTGCACATCGCCGTCGATTAGTTTCAGCAACTCATCGAGGCGGACGGTCGGGGTGAGAATCCTGCGCGGACTGAACCCAGATTTGAGATGATGATCGGCAATATCAGACCGTCCGGTCGAAATTCCGGTGCTTTCAATCTCGAAGAATTCAATGGGCCCTGCGGTGTCGGTCACCGCCGCTTCAATGACGGTCTCATCAGGCCGCGCTTTGCGCAATTCTGAGGCGTAGTTGGGGCTGGGTTCTATGTGGATGCCCCGCCAGCCGGCTTCATAGAACGCTAGGCTTACCGAATCGACGACGGGATCTTGGGCGCCGATATCGATATATCGGCCGTTCTTAACGTCGCGGAGCGCGCGCCACAGCAGCACGTCCTCAAAATTCTGCGCGTGGGACACGAAGGTCATGAAGCCCGCCCTAAAGCCTGTTCATGACCGCATTCGTCGCGACGAAGTCCCATTTCCACCAACAAGCGATCCACGCAATCGCTCCAGCTCGGCAAGTCCGCCGCAGGCGCAGGCCCGCCATGGGCAATATCCACGAGATGCATTAGCCTGTCGCCAAGGGCGGCTGGGCGGTCATCCTCGAAGTAGAGCACGTTGGGAAGTCGCTGCTCACGGAACACCGCAAGATCGCGTGCAAGGATAAAGCGTTTGTGCGCTGCGGCTTCGATGAGTGGAAGGCCGAAACCTTCTCCACGGGATGCCATAAGAACTCCGCGGCATCCGTCATAAAACGCACACAGCGCCTCGTCGCTGACATTGTCGAGCCAGTGGAGCCGCTTGCCGAACTGGGAATGCGACCTCAGCCTTTCCTGGAGGCGCTGCGTCTTCCAGCCGGGCCTGCCCACGATGATGAGGTCTGGCGCATCCTTCGGCCTGGTTTCCCAAAGATGCTCGAAAGCACCGAGCCCGATGTCATATCCCTTACGCGGCTCGATCGTGCCTACCATCAGGATGGCGGGCCTGAACGGCAGCCGGTTAAGCAGTTGCCGCGTCGCGTCCGACAACCCAGAAGAGGGCAACGAAGCGCTGATGTCACCACCCATTTGAAGACGGCCGATTGAGGGGCGGTCGATGGCTCCGGCAATCGCCAGCTGTTCACAAAGCTCTCGAGCGACCTGGTCAGAAATGCAAACAGCCTGGTCGGCTTCGGTCCTCAATAAATCGAACCACTCACGAAAGTGGCTGACGGACTGTCGACTGAACCACTCGGGCCGGACCAGCGGCAGCACGTCATAAGCAACCAGGTTGACCGTTGCGCCGGCTTGCCGCCACCCCCGCAACTGGGCGCGATATTTGGGAAGCAGATGGGCGGAGAGGTCGAGCCCAAGAAAAACGTCACCCTTGCCGGCCGCGACGACCTCGCGCGGAAATGAAAGCGTCCGCTGGAGGAAATCAGGCGGCGCATAACAATAGCCATGTGCCTTCGTTGCGTAGACCGGAACTACGTCAAGAGCTCTGTCACGACGCCTGCTGAGTTCGGACCAGACAGCCCGCACAACACGCTGGATTCCGGTCTGCGCATCATGCTGCATGATCGCAGAGACATCGACGAGCAGCCGCTGTCGCAAAGGGCCGCCGCTCCTCGCGAACGCAGAACGGTGACGCAAAAGCCAACGATGACGGGCCAACGCCGCCGTGCTCCAAACGAGACGCCTCATGCCGCCAGCGCGGTTTCTCGTTGATAGAAATCGAAGGCTTCGTCGAGTGTCGGACTCACATGCAAGCGTCCGCCGGAAATCACAGCACTCCGGCTGCAATGTTCGCGGATGTAACCAGGGTCATGTGACACGATAATCATCGCGCGGTCACCGCGTTTTTCGAATAGTTCGTAGTTGCACTTGTTATGAAACCGGGCGTCGCCGACCGCGATGATCTCGTCGATCAGGAAGCAATCGAACTCGATGACCATCGAGATCGCGAAGGCAAGCCTTGCGCGCATGCCTGAAGAATAGCTTCGCACAGGCTCGCGCAGGTAAATTCCCAACTCCGAAAATTCTTCGAGAAATGCGATTTTGTCTTCCGGTTCGACACCGTAGATTCGGCAAATGAAGCGCAGATTGTCCAGCCCGGTCAGCGTACCCTGAAAGGCGCCGCCGAACGCCAGTGGCCACGACACGCTCATTTCGCGCTCGATCCGACCGGAGGTCGGCCGTTCGGCGCCACTGACTAGTCTAATCATCGTTGACTTACCGGCGCCGTTGCGGCCGAGGATGCCGATCCGCTCTCCCGGCGCGATCGTCAGGTTGACGCCCTCGAATACCTTCGTCGACCCAAGCCGGGTCCGATAATATTTGGAAACATCTACCAGCCTGATCATTCCGGGATGACCTCCCGGCTGATCTTACGCAGCTTCGCCAAGGCAGCGAACAGCAGCAACGCATTGAAAAAGGCGATGTAGCCGAGATCGTAATGGGCGCGGATTCGTGATCCGAAATAGCCCTCACGAATATATTCCGTGCCATGGACCATCGGCAGATAGAGCAAATAATGCTGGGCGACGGGTGGAAGCGTATCGACCAGGAAGGCCGCTCCGGACAAGGGAAACAACAAATAGGCGGCGGGGTGCCATAGCTTTTCAACAAGCTCGGATTCCTGGGAAAGCGAACCCAGAAATAGGGCGAGGGAAAACCCAAACCACGCGGTCATCAGCCACCCGCCGATCACCTGCAACACGTCTTCCGGCGGGTCGACCAATCCCGTCGCGATGAAGATCACAGACAGAACTGCAAATGATATCGTTGCGCCCCCCGCCTCAAGGATGAGGCGGGCGAGGAATATGTCGATGACCTTCACATTGCGATGATACATCAGCGAGAGGTTCGGCTCGATCGCGCCAATGCAGCGAGCAGGCATGTTGCGCCAAAGGAGGACTGTTGAATAACCTGTCAGGGCGAATGCCGCGATCGGGAGGCTGGAGCCATGAATTGACTTCGTTATGGTCCATAATGTTGTGACGCCGAGCGTGAACATCATCGGCTCGACGAACAGCCACAGGAAACCAATGTTGTGCCGCCCGAACCGGGTTAGGATCTCTCGCATCAGGAGCGCGTAGACCACCCGCCACTCGATCGCCGAGGATCGGAATAACTGTCTGACGCCTGCGCTCGTCACCGATTATTCCTGGTGTTCTCTAATCCCGGCGAGCAGCATCGACAGGATGCCCCATGCGACCAGGCCAAGTACCAGGGTCGCGAAGATGCCGCGCAGTCGACGGGGCTCGAGCGCTTCGTCGGGCATATTCGGACGAGAGATGCGCTCGACATAGGCCTGCTTGCGCCGCGCTTCGTTTTGCGCGTCCGTGAGCGAGCTCATCGCCGCAGCCAGCTGCTTGTCGGCGAATTGGCTTTCCAGCGAGAGGCGCTGATATCGAGCCGCCGTACCGGCAAGCGACTTCTGGCCACCTGCGACCTTGTTGGTCTCGCCATTAATTTGTTGCTGGAGGCTGGCGATCCTCGTCTGCAGCGATTCCACTTGAGGATTCTCCGGAGCGTACCGGCGGATTTCCGCAAGCTGCGTCCGTGTCGCGATCAGCTCGTCCTGCAGTTTCGAAACCATCTGCAGTTGCACCGCAGCCTGCTTTTCAGGATCGACAACACCCGCCTGGTTTCGGAAAGCCGCCAGCGTGCTTGCGGCCGTTTGCGACTGGAGTTTGGCCCGATCCACCTCGGCCTGAGCGAAACCGATCAGGTCCTGCCGACCGCGCTCGTTGAGGCGATTGACGGTCTGCTCGGCGAGTTCGAGCAATTCTTCATTGTATTTGTATGCGTCACGAGGCCTGAAGGCCCGCACGCTCAGCTTGGTGATCGAGCTTGAGCTATCGTAATTAACATCGACCTTCCTACCGAAGTAGCGATAAAGGTCTTCGAAAGTTCCTGTTAATCCAATCGGATTAAACCGATCGAAAATCGAGATATCCGGGGTACTGTAAGCCCTCTCGAACTCGCGGTTCCGGTTTATCGCTCGAAGTGCATCCCGCGATCTGATGAAATCTTGGGCTGCAAAAACCTCATCGTTTGAATTGCTAAAGCCCGCGCTCTTTAAGAGAACTCCAAATCCCCCGGCCGAAGGCTTGTCCGGGCTCCGAACGACGAAACTGGATTCCGAAATATAGAGGTCGGAGGCGAAGAAGCCGTAATACAGGATCGCCGAGACTGTCGGGATCACGACAGTCAGCAAAAATAACGGCGAGACTCGCCGCCTCGCCTTCAGCAATGATCGTTTTGTCAGCTTTTCGCTGAGCCTAAACCCTTCGTACAAGCTCGATCTCTCTGCCTCGACAAGCGCGAAGCCCCTCGCACGCTGTGCGCAAATTGCAACGACTAACGCCCGCCGAAACGACGGGGTCCAATTGCCAGTTTCGATAGCTATGCAATGACCAAGAGTCTATTCCCTTCGTAGCGGCAATGTATTGCTGTTTCAGGTTTATCCGGCACGGCGGTGATCGAGTTCGGGGCAGAGCCGCGGCCATGATGTTGCGTCGCCGCAACAGCAGATCAAAAATATCGGCACGGGCTGGAACCGATATCGATCATCGTCTTTCTTCCCCCGCGTGCCCTTTCGTTGGCTAAACATTTGATCTGAGGAGAATAACAGACGAACTAGGTCGAACAGCTCCACGATCGAGCAGTTTCTCTTTTGAAATTCCCGGTTGGCTGGTATTGGAACTCGCAAGCTTGATCGGAATTCAAGACAACTGACTTTAAACATCCGTTTACTTCATCATCTCAGTAGTAAAAGCCAATTTAATGGAAAGGGGTTTTAGTATGAGTCGAGTATACACCGGCGTAGTTTCCGCTCTCGCCTTGGCGCTTGGCGTCACGGCGAGCCAGGCAGACGCCCAGGGCCTTCGTGGTTTCAGGGCTGAGGCCCAGACGGGCATCAGCAGCTTCAGTTCGGAAGGCAGGAGCAAGTCGCATTGGGGCTGGGGCGGAGCGGCCGGCGTCGATTTCGACCTCGGAGGCTTCGTGCTCGGCGGCGAAGGCACCTTCTGGTGGGCGCCTGCTGAGAATCGCGGCATCGACGGTCCTGGCGAAGCTCGCCACAAGACCTTCCAGGAGTGGGGCATCGCAGCCCGCGCCGGCGTCGACCTGGCTCCGGGCACCCTTGTTTACGTCAAGGGCGGCTACGTGAATAACGAGCAGCGCAAGGAATTCGTGCCCTTCCTGCCTGGCACGACGATTGTCGGCGGTTCGGTCACCCCGGGCTATTATTACGATCACCGCAATCACGGTGGCTACGTCCTGGGCGGCGGCATCAATCAGAACCTTTCCGACATGTTCTATGTGTCGGCAGAGGGCCGCTACTCGCGCTACAACAACCACACGCACACCCTGACCGGCCTGATCGGTCTCGGCGTCATGTTTGGCGGCGCGCATGCTGAAGAGGTTCTACCTCCGCCGCCGCCGCCTCCCCCGCCGCCGCCACCGGCGACGCAAACTTGCCCGGACGGCAGTGTCATCGATGCGACGGCGACTTGCCCGCCGCCGCCTCCCCCGCCTCCCCCTCCGCCGCCGGCGCAGAGTGGTGAGCGCGGCTAAGGTCGGGATCGCCGAACAACTGAGGGCGGGCCTTCGGGCCCGCCCTTTTCATTTTCACATCAACGGATCGGCCCCCGGCCGTGGTTTCCCAGAATGAAACCTGTCCGGCCTAACGGCATACGACCGGCTTGGATTCCACCCTGCACTACAGCAATAGTCCACGTCGACCGTGCAGCCTGCACGCGGAGCAATGGATCAGGATGGAAGTCAGGACCTTCGATCTCAGTGGCCCTGTTGAGGTTCGGCCCCGCATAATCGCGGACGACCGCGGCTACTTTACCGAGATCTTTCGTGAGAATGTTTTCGCGCAACATGTCCCTGACACGCATTTCGTTCAGGAAAATCAATCGCTCAGCGTGCGGCCGGGAACAATTCGGGGAATTCACTTTCAGTCACTACCCGCCGGCCAGGGAAAGCTCGTGCGGTGCCTCGCCGGGAAGCTGTTCGACGCAATTGTCGATCTGCGTCGCGATTCGGCTTCCTACGGGCGGTGGCTTTCGGTGATCCTTTCCCCCGAAACGAACAATCAGCTGTGGGTCCCGGTAGGTTTCGGCCACGCCTTTTGCACCCTCGAGCCAAATTCGATCGTGAGCTACCGGGTGACCAGCTATTACAGCCCGGAGCATGACAAAGGGGTCGCCTGGAACGACCCGGACATCGGCATCGAGTGGCCCGAGATCGCAGACGCTGAAACCCTGTCTGCCAAGGACTGTCAGCAGCCCGCGCTTGCCGATTTGCCCGCTTATTTCTCGATGGAAGACCGCTGATGCGAGTCATGGTTACAGGCGGTGCCGGGTTCATTGGCTCGGCCCTGGTCAGGCACCTCGTGCTCGATCAGGGCCATGAAGTCCTCAACGTCGATGCGCTGACCTACGCCGGCTACCTTCCGTCTCTTAGATCAGTCGAGGACAAGCCCAATTATCGATTCCTGAAAGCCAACATCTGCGATAGGCCTGCCATTGAGCAGGCAATCGATGGGTTCCGCCCTGACCGCATCATGCACCTCGCGGCAGAAAGCCATGTCGATCGTTCGATTACCGGCGCTGCCGACTTCATCGAGACCAATGTCATCGGGACATTTACATTGCTGGAAGCCGCCCGTGGTTATTGGGCCGCACTGGACCAGCAGGAAAAAGACAACTTCCGTTTCCTCCATGTCTCGACCGACGAAGTCTACGGCTCATTGGGCGAGGAGGGACTGTTCACCGAAGACACGCCCTATGACCCGAGCTCGCCTTATTCGGCGTCCAAGGCGGCCTCGGATCATCTCGCTACCGCTTGGTATCGTACCTACGGCTTCCCGGTCGTCGTCTCCAATTGCTCGAATAATTATGGGCCTTACCACTTCCCCGAGAAGCTCATTCCGCTGACAATCCTGAATGCCGTCGCGGGCGAGCGGCTCCCTGTCTATGGCAAGGGCGAAAACGTGCGCGACTGGCTCTACGTCGAGGACCATGCACGTGCGTTGGACCTCATCGCCGAGCGCGGGCGGACCGGTGAGACTTACAATGTCGGCGGCCGCAATGAGCGCCGCAACATCGACGTCGTACGGCGGATATGCGCGGTGCTAGATGAATTAGCGCCGGCCAATCGACCGCGCGAAGAGCTGATCGAGTTCGTGACCGACCGGCCTGGCCATGATGCGCGCTACGCGATCGACGCAACCAAGCTGGAGGCCGAGCTCGGCTGGCGGGCTCGCGAAAATTTCGACACCGGGATCGAGAAAACCGTGCGCTGGTATCTCGAAAACGAATGGTGGTGGCAGCCGTTGCGCGATCGGTATGCGGGCGAGCGCCTTGGCCTCCTCAAACCCGTGAAAGGCTGAGCGGCGATGAAGGGTATCATTCTCGCGGGAGGAAGCGGTACGCGGCTCTTTCCGATGACGCTCTCGGTGTCGAAGCAACTCCTGCCAGTCTATGACAAGCCGTTGATTTATTACCCTCTCTCGACGCTGATGCTAGCCGGCATCCGCGAAGTGCTGGTAATCACGACGCCGCACGATTCCGCCCTGTTCAGCCAACTGCTGGGCGACGGATCGCAATGGGGCATGTCAATTTCCTATGCAGTGCAGCCCGAGCCGAAGGGCCTGGCCCAAGCCTTTACCATCGGCGCGGATTTCGTTTCTGGGGGCCCCTCGTGCCTGGTGCTGGGGGACAATATCTTCTTCGGTCATGGCCTGCCGGAGGTCCTTGCTCGGGCACGTAGCCGTGCGTCCGGTGCAACGGTTTTCGCCTATCATGTGGCCGATCCGGAAAGGTACGGCGTCGTCGACTTTGACGACCAGATGCGCGCGCTCAGCATCGAGGAAAAGCCCGCTGCACCGAAGTCAAACTGGGCAGTCACCGGACTGTATTTCTACGACGAGCAGGTCGTCGATATTGCGGCCAACATCAAACCGTCGGCACGCGGCGAGCTGGAGATTACCGACGTCAATCGAGCCTATCTTGATAAGGGAGAGCTTCGGGTCGAGGTGATGGGTCGCGGCTATGCATGGCTCGACACCGGGACCCCCGATAGTCTTCTCGAGGCCGCCTCGTTCGTTGGCACACTTCAACGGCGGCAGGGCACGAAGATCGCTTGTCCGGAGGAAATTGCATTCGCTTTGAACTTCATTGACGAAGGTCAGCTCGGTTCCGCAATCGACAAGCTCGGTAAGTCAGATTACGGCGCTTACCTGCGCCGAGTGGCAGCAGAAACCACTTAGGCTCCCAGCGCAGAAATCGATGAAACTTACCCCACACCAGGTCGAGAAACCTTGGGGCCGAACCCACCTCCCGCACGGTTTCGGCGACACCGGAGGCAGGCGCATAGGCGAGATCTGGTTTGAAGCACCGGTTGCCGAAGCCGCGCTGCCGTTGCTGGTGAAATATATCTTCACCAGCGAGAAGCTCTCCATTCAGGTTCACCCGAACGATGAGCAGGCGAACAAGCGCGGCCTCGCTCAAGGGAAGAACGAATGCTGGTACATTCTCGATGCGGACCCGACAGCTACCCTTGGCCTGGGGCTAAAACATGCCGTCGACCCGTCGGATCTTCGGAATGCAGCCCTTGATGGCTCGATCGAAGAGTTGATCGACTGGCGGCCGGTGAAAGCAGGCGAATTCTACTTTGTCCCCGCGGGCACCATTCATGCGATCGGATCCGGCATCTCATTGCTGGAATTTCAACAGAACGCCGACGTCACATATCGCCTGCATGATTATGGTCGACCGCGCGAGCTTCATCTTGACGATGGCCTCGCCGTATCGCGAACGTCCGAGCCCTATCCTGATGACTGCTGGCGGCAGGCTGACGGCAGCTCGGACGCAGTCCTTCTCAACGGGCCCCATTTCAGCCTCCTGCGGACCCATTCGCCAGACAGTCTTCCGGCGACTGTTAGCGACCGTCGCCGATGGGTGATGCCGATCGAAGGTGCCCTTGAGAGCAACGGCGTCACCGCTTCAACCGGCGAATGTCTCTTGCTCGATGCAGGTGATGCTCTCGAATTCGGCGCCGATACCATCGCATTGGTCGGAATCGAGGGTGCGATCTAAGCCTGGTATCGCCCCTCGGGGCTGGCACCTTGCGGCGGCGCCAGTTAGAGCCATAGCGAGGGTCGGGTTGCACCTTCGGAGCGCCGAGGGTCATGCGAAGAGGGTCGGAAGTGCAAGCAGTCATTCTCGCTGGCGGACTGGGCACGCGCCTGGGCGAGGAAACATCGCTTAGGCCGAAGCCCATGGTCGAGATCGGCGGCATGCCGATCCTGTGGCATATCATGAAAATCTATTCCGCCCACGGTGTGAACGACTTCATCATTTGCCTTGGATACAAAGGCTATGTGATCAAGGAGTTCTTCGCGAACTACTTCCTGCACACCGCCGACGTCACCTTCGACATCGCCAACAACTCTATGCAGGTCCACCGCGACCGCAGCGAACCGTGGAACGTGACACTGGTTGATACCGGCGCGGACAGCCAGACGGGCGGGCGTTTGAAAGCCGTCGCGGAATTCATCCGCCCAAGCGAACCCTTCTGCTTCACCTACGGTGACGGCGTCGCCGATGTTGATGTCACTGCCGAAATCGCCTTCCACCGCCAGCATGGGAAGAAAGCGACGATCATGGCGGTCGCACCGCCCGGCCGCTTCGGCGCGTTGGAGTTCGAGGGCGATGCCGTGCGCGCCTTCAAGGAGAAACCTGCGGGCGACGGCGGGTTGATCAACGGCGGCTTCTTCGTGCTCGACCGCTCGGTCCTTGAATATATTCCGAGCCTGGCTAGCCATTGGGAAGAAGAGCCGCTCCAGAATTTGGCCAGCGACGGGCAGCTCGTTGCATACCGCCATGAGGGCTTCTGGCAGCCGATGGACACGCTCCGCGACAGACGACTCCTGGAGGATCTGTGGAGCCAGGGAGCGCCGTGGAAGTGCTGGTGAGCCCCGACAACTGGTCGGGCAAGCGCGTTCTCGTTACCGGTCACACCGGCTTCAAGGGCG
>Ga0070671_100000592_pt1 | contig 25883 bp, 34 predicted proteins | sample KBSS73metaG_FD_65341 | JGI IMG/M metagenome (GOLD analysis project Ga0070671, IMG submission 65341) | Switchgrass rhizosphere microbial communities from Kellogg Biological Station, Michigan, USA - KBS S7-3 metaG | ecosystem: Host-associated > Plants > Roots > Rhizosphere > Soil ...
TACCGCTACCAACGGTCTTGGTCGGCTCCACGATGCGCCAGTCAAACGTCTGGATAGACTGGAACATGCTACGGAAGCCCGTGATGTTGTTCTGTTGGGCGTCGTTGGTCATGCCCACTGTGAACTGGACGTCGCCGTTGTCGAAGAACTTGGCGACCTTGCGCTTTGCCAGGCCGTTGGCGTCCAGGTTCATGTAGGTTTCAATGTCCCGTGCGCCGCCTGGCCACGGCATGACTTCCACGCCCTTTACCGTGGCGTAGGTTTCCTGTGTTACGCCAGGCACCGTAATGAGTGGCGTAATGGTAACGGCGCTGGTATTCGCGCCCACCACAAAGGATGGCAACGGCATCTTGGCGAATGGGCCACTGGCGCTGGCCGTGATGGTAAACACGTTACCCACGGGCGCGGCCACCGTGAACGGGTTGAGATAGGCCGACCCAAACACCGCGTTGATGGCATTCTGGAGCGCCGTGTTGGTGGGTAGGCCAGCCGCCGTGTTGATGTTGGCGGTTTCCAGTCCCCAGAACTTCAGCGTAAAGCCGCCCACGGCTGGCGCGCCGCTGAACGTAAGGGTGCTTACCTGGTCTGTCCCAGCGGCAAAGACGCCGCCGCCCAACTGGAGCAGGTCTCCAATCAGGATGGCGCTACTGTTGGTCTGTGTGAACGTCATGCGTTCGGCTCCTTCCACATGCCCGTACCACACGGGCGTTTGGGAAAGAGCGGGCGCACAATGCGGCTGCCCTCTTAGCACGGCGCGGACACGGTTGCCCGTGCGTGGCGCTGTGCCGTGTGGCTATGGCTGGCATCTGAGCGACGCTGAGATCGCCAAGAGCAAGCGTTTACCCTAGTGGCGGCGGTATATTGCCTGTGCGTGGTAAATCGGCGCTGTGGCCAGGGATCACCAACGCCGTGTTGTCGTCGTCGGCTTCCTCTGCCAGTAGTATCTTTTCTATCTCTTTGGCCTCTTGCAGGAGCGCGCGACGACGTTGCACCAGCGCCTCCCGCATCCGCTTGCGGAACCGCTCGTTGCGGTCAGGCTTTAGGTGGACGCCTTCGCTTGCTCCGTTACTGGCTGGCACGCGGGTCGGCGACGCCCATCGTGGGGAGTTGCATGTGGTGCTGGTTCAGTTCGAACTCAGCCGCTTCCCCAAAGAAGGTATCGCCCGTGATAATGGACTGGATACCGCGCTGGCCGTGCCATTCGATCTCGCGGTAGCCGCGCAACTGGGTTTCCGCCGCGTGGTGCGCCTGGAGCGCGGCGGCCTCCGTGTGGTTGAGGCCTTTGCCTTCCGCCAGTTTCTTGTTCGCCTTCTCCAGCGCGTCCGCGTTGACTTCCGGCGCTGGCGGAGCGGGCGGCAACGGCGGCACGGGCGGTGTCGTGCTGACGGTGGTGTCCTTTTCCTTCTCGTCGGCCATGACAGACTCCTTTACCTACCTGGCTTGACAGTCACGTTGAAACTGCCAATGCTACGGTTCCGCTGGTCTTTGGGATACTGGTAAAATGGCTGGCTACTGGCCTTGAGGCGCATATACGCGGGCGCATACGCAACCCAGCCTACCAGCGCCGCATACATGGCTTCCATACGGGCTTGCAAGTTAGCCTGGGAAGCGTCCCGAAAGCGCAACTGCACTTCTGTGTCCTGTTGCACGGGCTGGTTATCCAGGCTCAGCGTAGCCATCGGGCCGCCCGTGTTGTACAGGGTAATACAGTTGTTCGGGTTTGGCTCCTCAAAGTTGCTGTCAAATACCTCCGTTTCCGCTGGCACCGCTACCATGATCGCCGCCCGCACATCGCCTAGCAACGTCATGGCTATTGCTGCCTTACGAACAACCCAACGCTACTGAGCAACGCGGCCTGGTACTGTTGGGTAAGCATGGTGGCGGCTGGCATTTCCAGCCCATTGGCCACCAGTGCGTTATAGTACGCAGACACAGGCTCCGCAAAGTGTAGCGTGTTGGCCGTCATGCCATTGACGCGGGCGGCTTCCATCTGGTCTGCGATCTGTTGCTGCTTCAGTTGGCGCGCCACTTCCTGGGCCATGGCCTGGTTGTCTGGCTCCAAAGGTTCTTGCGTGCCGTTTGCCGTGTTCATGTTACCCTCCCGTTATTCTGGCCGCCACGCGGGCAGCGAAACCTGGCTGTGCTTTGTCGGCAGCCGTCTTTAGGAACTTAGCCTGGCCGCCGCGTGGATGGTTGAGCGCCATGTCCTCGTGCTGGCGCATGACGTACTGGTTACTGGGCGCGCCGTTTTCAAAGCCCACATCACCGTCGTCGTCCTTGCCAAAGGTGACATTGACCACGGCGCTGTTGCCGCTATCATGCACCACAATACGCCCGCTTTGGCGCATACGCCCAGTGTCCACGGGCGCTAACTCTTGTGCGGGCTTGAGTATGGACTTATCGGCTTCCGCAGCCACCATGGCGATAATGGACGCACGTATGCGCTGGATGTGGGTTGGGTCTAGTTGGCCAGCCATGTGCGCCGCCTAACTGAAGTCGCCATCCGCCTGGCGCTGGGCTTGCTCTATTAGGGCTTCAACAGCCTGTTGCGTGTGGCGTAGGGCGCTGGCAAAGTCCTCCAACGCCGCCGCGTTTGGGCCGGACATCTTTTCCCTGGCGTCCTTGAGTTTATCCTTGCCAGCCTCCAGGGATTTGAGCGCTTCCTCTATCATGTGTAGATCTCCCAGTAACACAGCCCGATCTCGTCGTACACGGGCGCGATGCTTAGGATGCGCGGCGTGGTGCCGTCCGCAAGCGTTAGCCTGGCGTTGGCTGGCTCCGCGCCCAGCGTGGTTAGCACGGTGGTATCCGTGGCCTTTGGGTGCATTTGCGTCACGGCGCTACTGTATATCACCTCACCAGCGCCACTGTAGAAGGCTTTGTTGCTGGCCGTGCTGTGGCACCAGTAGGTACGGGTAGTGCCGTAACTAGGGTCGCCCTGTGTGGTGCGGCCACTGAACGGCGCTAACTGCACTTGCTGGGTCATCAGGTCTAGCAGTTCGTCAACGAACGGGCTGTACGACATACGCGCCTACCACCGTCTGCGGTATACGTCACCGCGATAGGCTGGGCTGTTGGCGTCTATCATGCCCGCATACGGATCCGGCGGCTGGAAGGCGGGCGGCGGCGTGATTTGCGTGTTGGCCGTGTCTACAACCGTGCTGGCCTTGCTTTGCTGCCACTGCTTGGCCAGGTCACGGATTTGGTCGCATACTTCCTTGAGCATGCCTTCCGCGCTGGTAAGTTGCCCGTCCTTGTCTATTTGCAAATCCCGCACGCGCTTGTTGATGCCACTGGAACGCAACGCCATGATAACCGTGCCAAGGGCTTCCTTCTTGGCTTGCAAGAACTGCATGCCAGGTATGGCGCGGTAGCGCGACGCCTGTTCCCAGATGGTATCTATGTTGGCGGCCACCACGCCATTGACGTCGTTGACCTCCGTGACAATGAGCGCCTTTAGGGCGGCTTGCGTTACTACCACCAGGCTTACCTCCCTAACGCGGCGCTCAATAGACCTCAGGGTCGTTCACGGAGACGCTACTTGGGCTTGCGCGTGGTGCTGGGCAACACGGCGGGCGGCGATTGCTGGCTGTGCGGCGGATCCCCGCCTGTGGACTTCTCGCCCTCGTCCGTATCGTCACCGACCACGGGCGGCTCCTGGTTGTGCTCTGTCGGCATAATGGGATTGCCGTCCTCGTCCACTTTGACGCCGCCCTTGGGTGCCTTCTTTCCATCCACGACTTCCGGCGTTGGGCCATTGTCCTCGCCCAGGTTCTCGCTGGCTGGCTCGTCGGTGTAGGCGACCGCGCCCAAGTCCAGGAGGCGCTGCAAGTCCCACTCGTAGAACACCAGTTGGCCGTGATCCATGATGTGGTGGCCAAACTTGTCCGCTGGCACAACCTGGCCCTTGGTGAACAGGTTGTGCGATGGGCCGACCATGTCGTGCAGGATGGTAATGTTCTTGGGCTTGTCGTCTGCCATTGCCTTGCTCCCTTATTGGCGCGGCTGTGCGGCTGGGAAGGCCAGTGCGAGCCAGCATGCTCCCAGCCGCACGCCACGCTACGGACTATGCATAGGTTGTGCCATGGGTGTAACTGGTTGGAGCGGTGCGCGGTGATTGCTGTGGTAAGCGCCTAGGGTACCCTGGCTTCGCCGATATCGGGGACTACCACAGCGACGCACCGACCAACCTGGCACCACTATACCACAGGGCGCAACGCCTAGACGTTCATCAGGATAACGGCGCTGGGGAAGTAGATCCGTGGGCCACCGTTGAAACCACAGTGGACACTGACGGAGCGCGGTGGGCCTTTGCTGGCGAAGTCGTCAATGACGTCGAAGTACATGCCAGGTGCCGCGCCAGGGTTGCTGGCGTTGCGCGTCATGGCAAAGTCCGCCACGGGCTGACCAGCGGGGCGATTGCCCACGACCACGACCTTGTTGTCGGGGATGAACAGGTGGAACACGCCGTTGTCGTCGTAGTAGCCGTCGTCGAACTCCACGATGTTGGGCAAGCCATCGTTCATGTACAGGGAGTTGACGCCCGTAAGGTTGTTCGCCGTGGCCAGGCCAGTGACGCGCCGCCCATACAGGTCGGCGCTGTTGGTGTTGCTGAGCATCTTGTTCACGGTGGTGCTGTTGGCGTAGGCGGGCGCGCGGCTGAAGTCCACGCTATAGCCACGCCGCAGCAACTTGACAGCACGCAAGTCCGCCAGTGGCGTCGCCGTGGCGGGCGTTCCCCAGCCCACAGCCGCCGTGTACTGGCGGATTGGGTAACTGTCCGTGTGCGCCACCGCGCCCGTGGTGTCCAGCACGCTGAAACTGCCGCCCGTTAGCAACGTCCAGCCAATCCACTCCATGCGGTCTAGCGCCCGCTGGGTCAACTTGTTGGTTTCAATCGCGGTGAGGTCGCTGATGTCAATCGGCTGGTCGAACGTGCCGATCTTGCGGCGCTCCGTGATTTGCTTTTCGTCAATGTACGACTGTTCGCCGTAGACGCCAGGCGCAACCAGGTACCGCACCTGGCCAGTGGGCGCGACCGTGGCGGGCTGGCCGTTGTAGCCACGGAACTGCATCAAGCCCTTGAAGTTGTCCAGTTGCTCCCAGGCAAGGTACGCCTGGTCAACTTCTACCATGGGCATGATCTTGAAGATCTCGCGGTCGCGCGCCAGGCGCGGGAGGAACTGCTGTGCGATCTCCTTGAGTTCAATGCTTGTCGGGTAAACGAGGTCGGCCATGTGCCCATTCCTTTCGTGCAAGCGGAAAGGCGGCACACAGCCGCCACGTTACTGTTGGAGTCCTTTATAAAGTTGGAGATCGCGTGCTCGGTTTAGAGCGGGAGTACCAGGATGCCGTTGGAGCCAATCGCGCCTTCCAGCAAGCGCCAGCCGCCGTTGGTCAGTGCCGTGGCGTCAATGCCGCCAGGGTTGCCAGGCTGGGCCAGGTCTTGCAAGCGGAAGTGGGCGCACACGCACAACGGCGCGGTGAGGTAGGTGATGCCGTAGTCGCCGCCCATGGTGATGTTGCCAGCCGCGTCCGTGGAGCAACCGTAGCGGAGGATGCCCTTGGGATTCTGGGTGCCGTCGCTGTTGCCGCTGGCGTATAGGCCGTACGTACCGTTGCTGCCCGCTGTGCCTGTGGCTGGGTGCGTGACGCTCAGCGTGCCGCCCGTGGTGGTGTTGTTGGTAATGGTCATCAGCGCCTGGACGCCCCAACTCTGGCGCGTCAGCACGAAGTCGGCCGGAGCGCCGCCATTCAGTGGGCCACCAGCCACGTTGTACACGATCGGGCCAGGCAACGCCGCGTTGAATGCCGCCTGTACGTCCGCGTACGTGGCGTTCCACTGGATAAGGCCGCTCACGTTGACGCCGTCGCTTACCTGGTAGGAGCCGCCTGTCAGCGCGGCGGACACGTGGAGCTGCTGCTTGTCAATCGTGCCCAGCACTTCGCCCACGGCGCAACCCGCCGGATAGACCGTGCTGGCCTTGAGCGCCACGGGGAACTCAATCACGTCCTCCGTGTTCCACAAGGGCTGGACAATCTTGTTGCCCCACGTTGTCGTGGGCGCTGTGGGCATCAGCCGCTTGAGGAGGCTGAGAAGGGCCAGGAACACCGAAAGCAATACAACCTGCATAGGTATACCCCTTTGCTACTAAGACGTACGAGCGTAGACCTCAGGGTCGTTCATGGGCACGTTGCGCTAGTTCTTGTGGCCGTTGCGCTCCGCGATGATCTCCTGGCCAGTGGCCGTGAAGGACATCAGTTGTTCAATGCGCGCCTGGTCGGGCTTCTTCTTTTGCCCAGCGCGCTCCGTTTCCATCTGGTTTGCCAGCGCCACCAGTTCCGCATCGCCCACCAGTTCCGTGGTGAGGACATGGGCCGGACGGTTGTCGAACATGGCCTCCAGGGCGGCAACCCGCGTGCTGGTGCGGTCGTCGGTATCGAAGTTGGCGACGCCGTGCTGGTGGTCGTCCTTGGCGGCCTGGACGTAGAGGTCAATGATGGCCTGGCGCTCAGCGGGATACGCCTTCTTGGCCGCCACTTGCGCGTTGGCGAACACCACGGCGTCCTTACCGCGCTGTGTCTGCAAGTCGGATTCGCGCGCCTTGCGCAAGCGCTCGTTCTCCTGTTCGGCCGCCTCCAACCTGGCCGTGATGGCCGCCATTTCTGCGGTTGTGCCTGTCGTGCTCATGGGCTGTTCCTCCTTTGGCACGACCGCTGGCGCGGCTGCCATACCTGTTTCACCGTCGCCGTCCGCGCCTGGTACGCATGTCGCGCCGTGGGCTTTGGCCACATCGTGGAACCGTTGGATAACCGTCGCGTGGGTATCGGCCATGCCTGCGGTAGCGCCGCCCTTGCAACTGGCACCATGGGCCACGGCCATATCGTGCGTGGCCTGGACGCCCTTGTGCGTGGCCATGTTGGCGGCGGCAAAGGCTTCTAGCATGGCGCTATCGGCAATGCGCGGGTTGGGCACCAGCGTATTCCCGACCACGCGCTTTGTCTGGCGGTCAAACTCCAGGCTCACGGACAAGGGCTTGTCGGGGTGGAACTCGCGCATGAAGTTGTCAAACCAGCGCGGGATTGCCAGTTCGCCAACAAGTGTTTCCCCATCCTCCTGGAACTCCAACTTGGTCAGTTTGCCCAGGTGCCCATCGAAGTACGTGGGCGTGGTGGCTGGGTCAATGTGCTGAACCTTGTTGGGTACTGGGTCAAAGTCGTACTGGGCGACGACCAGGTCTTCCGGACTGGCGCTGAACGCCTTGTCTGGGTAGTCGCCAGCGGCAAAGACCTTACCACGGCGCACGACATGCTCGCCGCCCGTGCTGAACGTGACCACGCCCAAGTCCTGCCAATCGCCCATGGCAAAAGTTGCGGGCAACACGTTGTCGCCGCTGGGCTTTACGGGCGTCCAACTGTGATGGGATACTTGCCAGGTTAGCGGCAGCGCCCAGCCGTTGGCCTTTGCCTTTTCCGTCATACAGGCTTTGATAGCGCCCGTGTCGTGTTTGGTGCTACCCAAACGGTGAACGGCGTTATCAAAGTCCTCTTTGTCCGCGACGGGGAAACTACGCCCTGGCCCACAGAAAACGCCGTCGGGCGCGGACTGGCGTTCCTTGGCGCTGGCCGCGCCCCACTTGCTCATAGCGCCCTCCTACGTTTGGCTATGTATTGCGCGCCACGGCGGCGTTGAACCACATGACCGCTTCCTCAAGTTTGGTGATGGCCAGGCTGAGTTCGCGGCTTTCCGGTGCCTGGATGGCCATGATGCTGGCAAGGGTCATGGCTTGCGCCCGCACTTGCTCGTACTTAGGTACCTGGTTGGGCTTTGGCGGATGGTAGGTGAAATCGCGCTCTATGCGCTCCGCCAGCGTTTGGCGCGGTGCGCCAGCCATTAGGTGCGCTTGACCAGGTAGACAATGATGATCACCAGGATGACCAACGTGTCACCGTACAGGAGAATGTGATCCAGGGTTGTCATTGGATATCCTTTCGTTGTCACGCTCGCACCATTGCTGGCACACGGGCGCGATGCCCATAATGCCAGGCTGTGCCACGCCGTTACGACGCACCAGGTACAAGCCGCCCATAAACGGCATGACCACATAGTCGGCATGCTGTGTGGCGCGGTACTGGCCTGGCACGGGCTGTATCCATACCATGGCGCTATCCGTTCTTGTCGGCCAGGGATTGCCGATGGGCGTCGCACCACGCCTGTACTTCCGGTAGCGTGGCGACAATGCGCTGGCGTCGGCCGGATACCTCCACAACATAGCAATCGCCGCCCGTGGGATACAGGCTATAGCGCCCGCCGTCGCTTTGGCTCTGGTAGACACCACTTGGGCCACGCGTCCAGGTCATTGGGAGCAAACGGGTTGATTGCATGGTAGCATCTCCTAGGATAACGGTTTACGAGGCCAGGCCAGTGAACTGGGCGTAGATAACGGCAATACTGAGCGCGCCCGCGCCAGGGTTGCTGGTGCCAAGGGTGACGCGCACTTTGGCGGCAGCGGCCTGGCTAGGGCCATTATTCAGCGTGGTGACGGCACCAGACCACTGGTTGATGCCAATGACGCTTTCTCCAGCCGTCAGCGTGGTATCGGCGGCGGAAAACCGCGTGGCGGTGTTGGCGTCGCCCAGCGCCCAGTTGGCGCTTGTGGTGATGGTGGTGGTCACGCGACCCATGACAGCCAGGATAAGGCTATTGGCAGGGAGCAAGTTGCCCACGGTGTCGGTGAAGAGCGCGCCCGTGCCAAGGGTCAGTTGCTCCTCGTTGACATCAATGCGCACGCCTTCGCCCTTGCTACCCAGGACACTGGCACCCAGCATGCTGAGTACCTTGAGGGAGTTATCCCACAGGAGGCCAGGGTCGCTGGCGGGGACGCCGTTGGCATCGGCAAAGCCAATGGATCCGGCGGCAAACGATGGGTAATGGCCCACGGCGGCCATGGACTGGTAAATGGCATCAATGGTGCCCTGATTTGGGGCGACAGGCGTTTGACCTGGCCCACGCCCATAGGTGATGCCCGCAAGGGCAAACTGGCCTCCGCCATCAATGATGGCTTGCAAGGCGGCTGTCGTTGGGTTTGCCACTTGCTACTCCTTCTCTTGCCATACGTACATGGCGTCGGGGTCAAAGCATGCGACACCGTTGAGCATGCCCACGAACTTGAGCGTACAGGCCATTTCCAGTGCTACATGCTGGCCGCCCACGCTGGCGGCGTACAGTTGCCACGCGCCGTTAGGACTGAGCGGCTGGAGTATTCCCGCGTTGCGTTCTTGCTCCATTGCCTGGCCGCGTGCCCGCTGTTCCGGCGGGAGTTGTTCCGCTGGCACCATTCCCTCGCGGCGGCGTTGCATTTGGCCCTCCTGGTTGCATGCCGCGCGCCTGTGCGACAGCCAGCGCATTCTCGTGTTCTTGCTGGGCTTGCTCCACAGGCGACAGGGCTTCCATAAAGTTGGTGGTGAGTTTTTCCAGTTCCGCCGCGTCGGCTTCCGGCAAGCCCACTTCCGCGTACAGTTGCTTCCACTGGCTGGGCAACACGGCATCGGCCGTCTTTAGGCTGGCAATGGCCGCCCACAGCGCCGCCTTGTCAGGCTCGCTGACATCTCCAAGACTGGCCTCTGGTATGTAGTCCAGGGCATCCTCGCCATAGTTGTATTTGACAATCGGAGTGAAGATGTCACGCCGCAACATGGCGCACACGGATTGCTTTGCCTGTTTGATAAGCAACAGCAACACGTCCATATGCACCTGAGCGGCGGCACGGCTGTCGTGCTTGCCTTCGCCCGTGGCGAGGGTCTGGCCCAGAATGGCACGGGCAATGCAATCGTTGAGGAAGCCAAAGGCATTATCAAACGCCGCGTTGGCACTGGCGGCGGCCTGGACAACCTGTACGCTGGCGCTGAACGGAAAGGCCGCGCTGCCCGCGTTACGCAACTGGGACAACTTGGAGGCCATGTCGTACGTAGGGTCTATGGGGATAGGGTCGCCGTTGACATCTAGTTTTAGGTTGCCCTCGCTATCGCTGGCATACAGGTCTTGCGCATTTTCGGGTAGGAAGCCAATAAAACTGGGTACGACAAAGTTGGCAAGGAACTTCATGTACTCGCCCCAAAGTTGCATCTTGAAGTTCCAGGCGGTATAGGCAGCACGGAGGATGCTGGTGCCACGAGGGTCGCCGTCCTTTGGCCGCCAGGTGAGTACGGCAAACTTCTCCCGTGGGAGCAAGTTGGGGATATTATCGGGTTCGCTAATAATGATGCCTATTTGCACAGGCCAGAACTGGCCAGGGATAAGCGCCAGGAAGCCCACGGTATTGAGGTAGACATCCACGACAAACGATATCACACGGCGGCGCTTTGGCTTGATGGCCGTGACGACTAGTTTACCCTTATCTTGCCCACGGCCTTCCGCAAAGATTAGTTCGGCAACCTTATTGCCAGCCGTGAGGGCATCCTGGGCCATGTCCCAAAGGACGTCCTCCAGGTTATCCATGTTGCCCAGGGCACGCCTACACACGGCGGCAATGTCGGCCGCCTTCTTAGCGCCCTGTTCGTCGGCCTCGTCCACGGCTGGCGGGATAACGTCCACGCGCTCGCTAAGGATAGCGCTCAGCATGGTGGTAACAGCGGCGCGCACGGCATCGTCGTAGAGCATGCGCTGGTACAAGTCGTCGCCAAAGTCCGTGCTGATGTCGTCAATGGCCCACGGCAACGACCGTAGCCAGTTGTACATGTATACGGTCTGCTGGCCAGCCACGTATTCACGGGAGCCAACGGCCTGGATGCGGTAGGGCACGCCAGGCAATGGCGGCTTGCCCGTCGTGGCGCTCCCAGGCGCGCCGCCTACCACCACATCCGTAGTGAGGAGCTCGCCCTTTACCGTAGGGTCGCCAGGCGGCGCGACTACGCTGCCCGCTCCTGTGGCGGGCGCGGTGCGCGTGGGCTGTGTGCGGCGCGGCGGACGGCTGGCCATGCAAAACTCCCATAATGTACAATGGCTTTACACGCGGTTGGTAAAAGCCCGCGTTTTGCCATACCTGGTGTAAAGCAACGTTACAAGGAGGTACGTATGACAGGCCCAGAACTGCACGCCGCACGCAAGGAACTACGGCTTATCCAGGAAGACCTTGGCAAACTGTGCGGCAAGAGTAGGCAAGCCGTGGCCTATTGGGAAACGGGTCGCTTGCCCGTGCCAGGGTGGATGCCTACGTTCCTGGATGGCTTGCGCGCCCAGCGTGGCCAGTTCCGGCCAGCCACCATTGCTATCAACGGCGTGGTGTATGTGCGCCAGCCAGCCGCCACGCTAGGCACCTATAACGGCGACTACTAGCCTACATGCCCAGGAGCGACACTGAGGTCTCCTCCAAGGCGCGTTACCCGCCAAACGACAACACTTGGTCGCCGCCACGCTAAACGCCCCGTCCTGGCGATCTCAGCGCTCCGGCTTTTAGGCCGCCAGCGCCTAGCGCGGTACGAACGTGGCGCGTTGCGGCATAACGGCGGCCTTGCCTTGCGCCACGGGCTTGATGTCCAGGCTGGCAATGGCATACCGTACCATGTCCATACCATGGTCGTCGCCCTCTTGTGGCTTTTCCTTTACGGGCTTGCCCGCCACGTTCTTTGGCCACACGTAGGCTGGGAACTCCTGGATGGTGCTAAACGGCTTGTGCTCCGCCACCAGCGCCTCGTCCCGTTGCCGCAACGCGCCCGACCAGAACAACACCCTGTCCCGCGCCAGCCGCTCTTGTACCGCGCCCACGCCAGGCGGTATGGCGTTGTTCGCCTTTACGGCTGGCAACCCAGCATTGATGTATTGCTGGATAAAGTCGGGTTCGCTAGGGTCGCACTGGATAGACCGCAACCTGTAGTGCTTATGCAATGGCCGCACGGCTGGTACCCAGTAGCCATCCACCGTTTTGCCCGTTTGGTAGATCTCGTGGATGAGCACGGCCACGCCGTCGCCCGTGACGCCCCATATGCCAAAGACGCCAGGGTTGGTAAATCCCCAGTCCTGGCTGGCAAAGTGCCACTGGAACCGTGGCAAGGCCGTCTCCACGCCGTCAATAACGTGGCGCTTGCGGCTGAACTCCTCGTAGACCACGCCTTCCGCCGCCGCCCATATGCCCAGGTATAGGCGCTCGCGCCGCACGCCCGTCAGGCGGCTCAGCGCGGCCAGGTATTCCGGCGTGACCGTAGGGTTGTCCTTGTGTAGGCTTACCAGTAGGCGGCAGTCGCCACGGTTGCACCGCGCCAGTAGCCAGTGATCCGGCCCTTGCGGGTTGCAGTCCATGAGGAGTTGCTGGTACGGCATAGCGTTATTACGTAGGCGCGTTTGGAGGTTTTCAATGTCCTCCTCCTCCACATCGCTGGCCTCTTGCACGTACGCCGTGTCGTACTGGGTGGACATAATCTTGCGGCTGTCGTCCAGGCCGCCTACCACGATCTCGCTACCGTTTGGGTACACGTAGGCCGCTGGCTTTTCTTTGTTGCCGCCAAAGAACACCACGCCGTCGTTGGGCAACAGTACCCATTTTCGGAAATCCACCAAGGCCGCCGCGCTGAGCTCTGTCAGCGTTTTGCGCGTAAAGAGGTGCCTGGTGCCAGGGTACTTCCAGCACAGCGCGTTGATCTTCTCCATGCAGCCACGGCTCTTGCCCGTGCCCGCTGGGCCAGCGATCAGGAGCTCGCGACTCCTCAGCCAGAACAACTGGCTAACCGCGCCGTAGTGGCGGTATACGTGCGTTTGGGTACCTGGCGCTGAGATCGCCGGAGAGGTCGCCACCATGCCAGGCTCCATTGCTACGACGATGTGGGGAGTAGGACGCCTTCTGGGAGACCTCAGGGTCGCTCACGTGCGCCTACGTACCAGGCCGCCTGTGCGTGCCCAGCCTATAGGCCGCCGCCGTCGGGGTCGTCCTTGAGCGGCTCCGTGGCCTGGCCGTCGCCTTCCCTGTATTCCCGAACCGTGGTGACATTGGCGTTCACGTTGACATTGTCGGTGAACAACTGGCGGTTCCGCCCCAACAGTTCCAGGGCTTTCATTTTAGCGTTCATATCCAGTTTGACGTCAACAATCTCGCCGTTGCGGTTGTATACGAACCGAAGGAAGTCGCGCCAGTCGGCAAAGCCCACGTCCGCCAGTTCCGCAATAATGGCGTCGGCTGGCGGCAACCTGGCGTCCAACACGGCCTGGATGGCCGCCTTTATGAGCGGGTCGCGCATGAGCAAGGGCACTATGGCATGTAGGTTGGTGTAGCCAGCCAGCGTGGCCGCCTTTTCGGCGTTGAACCTGGCTTCGCCACAGTAATAGTTGACAAACGCCGTGCGGCGGTCGTTTAGGCGGCGCTGGTGCAACCTGGTGTATGGCGGCTGGGCAACAGCGCCTTCCTCCACATCGGGCAATACCAGCGCCAGCCCATTGTCGTTGTCCATGGTGGCGGCCTTTACTTGGTGGCCTTGGCACGTAGCCAGGCCAGGATTAGGCGCGTGCGCGTTGCGCCGTGCTTTGCCAGCAAATGTTCTTGCATGCTGGCCTGGCATCTGGCGCTGGGCACGTCTCCCTGAAGGGCACTGAGCGCCGTGGGATCGCGCCTTGGTGGCGGCATCGGCACGGGCATCAGGGTCGTGGCCATTTGCGGCCTCCTAGCGAGCTCAGGGTCGGGAAAAGCCACGATAAGCACATTACCATATGCAGAACTCATTTGCAATCATGGCCGCCGCGCATATGCAGAGCCAGATTACAATCGCGCTTTCCACAACCCTTTGCAGCCTTACTCCCAGGTAAAGCCTGGGCTGGTGCAATCCGGCCGGATTAGGCAAAGGGAAAGGCCGCCTGGTGGTGGCGGCCTGTGTATGCGGGTTGCGGGTTGTGTGGCTGTGTTAGCGTGCGCCAGCCCAGTAGCGCGCCTGACCAGGCATAGGCTTTATGCTGGTGCCATTACCGCAACTATACTTGCCACGGATGGGGAGATAGAAACTGGCGGTATACTTGCCCTTATTCCAGCAATCGCGGCGGATGGAGACGTCGGTGTCGCAATCGCGACCGCCTTTGTAGTGGCTGGCGGTAACGCTGGTGGTGTAGTTATGGCGTGGGCGCTGGGCACCAATGCGCGTGCGGCTGGTGGCTGTGGACGGTGTGAACGGGCTGGTGGTGCGTGCCATGGTGTTTACTCCCTTGCGGTGGTGTTACGGCGGCTGGCCAGGTACCAGGCCGCGTGGTGCCTGTGTGGGCGTTTACCAGGTTGCGGCCATGTAGGCGTCGCGGGCTTTGGTGTAGGCGCTGGTGGCTGTGGCGTAGTCGTCCTGGCACATGGCGATGAGTTCGGCGTCGCCACTTGTCACGGCTTCGTTCAGGTCACGCATGGCCTGGCGCTTTGCCTGTGCGGCCTTATGCATGGCTGTGGCCAGCGGCTTTGCGGCGTCGTTCTGGGCTTGCATGGCGCGTAGCGTGGCGTCCAGCATGTGCCCTGTGCGCTGTGGGTAGGCCAGGCTGGCACCCAGCACGTTGAGCGCGTTTGCCATTGTTGGGCCGATTGCCTTTGCCAGTTGTGCGTTGCTGGTGCCTGTGCGTGCCATGCTGTTGCTCCCTTGCCTGGTACTTGTCCTGGCCAGCCCAACTGCTGGCCTACGGCCATCTTACCACCAGGCCATGAAAATGCAATACCCTGGCCAGCCCAGTTTTCCGGACAAAATAATGCCGCCTGGCATGGCCACCAGGCGGCTGGGCTGGGCAATGTGCCCTGGTGTCCTACCGTGCGCTTTCCAGGTCAATGGTGTCGCGGTCAATCGTGCCAGCGATGATCGCCTTTGCCAGCGTCACGTTTACGTAGGCATGCCGCTGTGCCTGTATTCGCTCCACTGCGCCGCCTGTGGCGTAGTCGGCCCAGTCCTTGTTCCCACGGGCGCTGTTGCAACTGCGGCATGCTGTTACCAGGTTGTCACTGTTGTTGTTGCCGCCATGGCTTCGGGCTTGCAAGTGGTCAAGGCTGACTTCTACCGGATCCGCGTTGCGCATGTCCCTACCACAGTATTGGCAAATAAAGCCGTCGCGGATGTAAATCGCCAGGCGGCGCTCCCGTGTTATCCATTTGCCGCCGTTCATTGGCTTGTACCCTTGCGCCGTTGCTCGCGTGCCCATCGTGCCCTCCCTGGTAACTGTTGTGCCCGCCAGCCCAACTGCTGGCCTACGGCCAGTATACCAGCCCTTTTCAGGAATGCAAGCCCTTTCAGGTAGCAAAATGCCGCCAGTTTTCAGCCTGGCGGCATGCGCTATGCTAATCCGGCCGGATGGCTACTGTACGGTCAGGCGCTGGTGGCCGCCGTGCATTCCGCTGGGCTGGGCGCTGCCACGACGTCCGTGCGCCCGTGCATGCGTGGCCGTTGGCGCATGTAGTCCGCTCCAATCCGCGCTGGTATGCGCATGTTCAGCGCCCGTGCCACGGCCATCACATCGTGGCCGTTCAGTTCGTAGTCGCTGGCCTGGGCGTAGTGCATTACCTTTGCGCCAGCCGCTTGCTCGTAGCGTAGTTCGCTAACGAAATTCCATACCTTGTCGCCGCCGTGCGGGTTCGCCGCCACGATAACGCCGAAAACTTCCAGGGCGATTGGTGAGAGTTGCATGGCCTTGCTCCTTGCTGTGTAAGTGCCTGTAGAACGCTGTGAGATCGTTGCTCCGTGCCCGCGCCTAGCAAAACGTATTGCGCGCCAGGTATGCCGCGTGTACCGCCATTTCCTCCGCCGTTAGCACGACTTTGACATCCGCCGTGGGCATTCCGTACCGCACGCCGTTGTCCCAGCACAACACCGTAACGCGCCAGGCGTTCGGTGCGTGCAAGGGCATATGGCACTCCTCCACCACGCCCAGCAACGGAAAGCCCGTGTCCGGTATGCCGTAGCGATGGCTGTGCCGGAACGACACCAGCGTGCCCACATCTGGCCGCCTGTACACGCCGTCCGCCTGGCGCATAAGGCCAGCCCGTACGGCGTCGTCGAACTCGTGGAACTCCACTTCCTGGCGGCGGAACTGCGCCAAGGCCGCGCTGGCTATTGCCCTGGCCATGTATGGCCTGGTGTAGCGCCCGCTTGCCAGCAAGCGCCGTGCCATTTCCGCCACGATGTCGTCGTCCGTGGCGCTGGCGTAGTCAAACGTGTGGCTGTCCTGGAGCTGCTCAATGATGTCGGCCGTGCGGTAGTCGTTTTCCGCCTGGGACATGCCTTCGGGCAATGCGGGCTGGGTTGGGTTGCTGTTGTCGCTGGCCATTTGTCGTGCTCCTTGCCTGGTATTTGCTGGGCGGCCAGCCCATGTGCCAGCCGCCTGGTGCCATCATAGCGCCTTTGCCGGAAACTGCAACAGGCCGCCTATGCCTGGCTAAACCAATCCACGTCGGCAAAGCCCACGGTGTCGTCCAGCCAGTGCAAAATGCCCATGGCGCTGGCGTAGGCCGTGCTGTGCAGCGTGTAGTTCGCGGGCAGCCAATGCACCATGGCCGTGTACAGGCTGGCCAGGCCGTTTGTGCGCCGCTCCACCGTGATGTGGAACACGCCGCGCTGGTGCCCCACCATGGCCGTGATGGGCAACCCTTCCTGGCTGGCCGTGAGCGCGGCGTCCAAGTTTTGCGCGTACAGGTCGCGCATGGCCGCCTGGATGGGCGCTGGGCTGGTGGTGGTGGTGCCTTGCGTGCGTGCCATTTGTGCGCTCCTTGCCTGGTACGTATGTGCGTGGCGGCTGGCACCGTTACCAGCCGCCTGGTGCCCTGGTGTTAGGCGTCGCGGTATGTCCAGCGCGCCACGATCATGTTGCCCTGTGCCACGTTGTAGGCTTCCAAGCCCGCGATCCCCACCGTGTAGCCAATGGCCTGGCTTTGCGTGTAGAAGTGGAGCGGCGCGCTCCATGTGCCCTTGGCGCGGTAGTAAAGCGTGAACGCTGGCGTTGCCATGGTGTTGCTCCTTGCCCTGGTAACTGGCGGCCAGCCATCCTGGCCTACGGCCATCATACCACCAGGACGGATAAAAGCAACACGTATGAGCGCCAATCTAAGGCGATGGAAGTGGCCTGGCGACCAAATGCTGTCGCTGGCATGGTAACGCGCCTTCCAGGAGACTTCAGCGCGGCTCATGGAGATGCTAGGCTGGTGGCGCTATGTGCCAGTAGCGCTCCCTTTGCACCGTGTCCGCGAGGAGGAGTTCGGTATCCGGCTGTCCGGCCAGGTTGCGTGCGCCCGTAAAGTTGCCCAGTTGCGCCCGCAAGCCCTTTATCTGGCTGGCGTAGCATTGGATAGCAAGCAACTTGGCGATATAGGGCTGGCCAGTGCCCGCGCTGGTGCCCATAATGGCCGCCTGGTGCCCGCCATTGCCCAACTGGCGCAACCTGGCCGCCAGGCTGTTGCGCATTGCTCTGTACGGGCTTTCCTCGTACCACAGCATTTGTTCCGGCCGGATGGCCGTGCCCAGCAACAGCAAGCAAGCGTTATGAACGCGCTTGTGGTCGCTGTGAACAAGACCAAGTGGCGCAACGACCTGGCTATGTGGCTCCGCGCCCAACAGCGGCTCTAGCACGACTGAGATCGTTTCAGCGATCTCCTTGGCCTGGTATGGGTGCGTGCGCTGGCGCGTGCCCTTTGCGCCGTTTAGGTAGGAGCCTTGTAGCCAGTCCATATGCACGGCCTGTGCGCCCAGTTGGGCCAGCGCCTTGCGGTCTTCCTTGCGCCGCCAGGCCATGACATTTTCCCCTGGCGCAAAGCCACAGGCGGTATCCCAGGCGTTCAGTTTGGCATAGCCTTGCGGCGGCGTGCCCGCGAACACGGTAACGCACACAGCGCCCGCATTTGCCGCCATGTACTCGCCGCAACCAAATACGGCGTCATCTAGGTGAGGACTAATCACTATAACCGTCATGCCAGCCTCCACTTACGAAAATGGCCACGCCCAGCGCAAGCGGCGCGCTGGGCGTGGCTGGCATACACCAGGGTAGTGCAGCCTATTTCTTGCCCGCTCCTGGCTTCTTTGCCACGGCGGCTGTCTTGGCTGGCGCGGCGTTGGCGGGCGGCTCCACGTAGCCATAGTCAATGGTGTTGCCTTCGCTGTCCACCAAGTCCCAGTAGCGCAAGTTGCGCTGGCCGTCCTTGCCCAGTTCCGCGTACGGCGTGCCGCCCAGCCAGGCCGCATACCGCGCCTTTTCCGCTGGGTTGAAAAACTGTGCGCGGTTCATAGGAGAGACCTTGTTCTTGCGGCTGGTGGCGTCGCACACGATAATAGCGTGGTGTTGCGTGGCGCGGCGCTCGCCCTTGGCAACCTGGATGGCCGCCTGGAGCAAGGCGTTGTAGCCTTCCTCGCCAAGGCTATACTGGCGGCAGTAGGCGCGGATAACGCGCTCCGCATCCTGTGTGGGCTGTGCGGTGCCCGTGAACGGCTCCGGCGCGGCCTTTGGCGCGGCGGCTGGCTTTGCGGCCTTTGGCGCGGTGTTGACAGGCTTTGGCGCGGGCTTGCCATTGGCGGCGTTCTTGCCCGTGGGCTTGAGCGTGGTAATGGCGGCGGCCTTTGGCTGGCGCGGCGTGCGCGGCAGCGGCGCTTGCTTGCCTGTCTTGCTGTCGTTGATGTCCTCCACGGTCAGCAAGCCCGTGAACTGGAACCGCACGGCGTTCTCGCCTTCCTGGCCAGGCGCGGCGCGCATGACTTCCGCCCGCACGTAGCGCCGTTCCGCCGCGCTAAGTGCCACGATTTCCTTTGCCATCCACTCCGGCACATCGGCTTCCGCCGTGTCCAGGCTGGCAATGGCCGCCGCCAGGTTCTGGTACCCTTCCGCCTGTTCGGCCGTGAGAACGAGATCGGTGTCCGGTGTTGCTGTTGCGGTCTGTGAATTCGCCATTTCCTGGCCCTCCTGCAGTTGTGTGGGCTGGGCACTGTTGCCCGCCACCAGTGTATAGCCATCGGCCACTTGCCGAATATGGCCGTCCTTTACCAGGCGCTTGATAGCGCCTTGCCAGCGATAGGCGCTGGCGTTCTGTGGGATTTGCGCTTGCAAGCCCGCCAGCCGCCACGGCTCGTGGATGTCCAGGGTTGCCATGGTGTCCCAAATGGCCTGTTCCAGCCACATCCCACGGCTGGCGTACGTATGCGGGTCGGCCACGGGCGCGCTGGGCGCTGGTGCCTGTTCCGGCCGGATCTCGCCACTTTGCAAGGCCGCCTGTGTGGCCACGGGCAACGTGGCGGCCTTGGCGGCGTCGTCCGCCGCAAAGCGCCGCGCCAGCACGATTTCCGCCGCCTTGTCGTAGAGCGCCGCGCCGTCCATGCCCGCCACCAGTACGCCGCTTTCCCGCAACGCCTTTATGCTGGCACCGTAGGTGTCCGGATGGCCGCTGGCGCTTACCTGTTCCACGACATGCACGGCGGCATTCAGCCGCGTTTGCTCGTCGTCGGCGGCCTGTTCCGCCGTGGCGGGCAATGCGTACGCTGGCGCGGTGCCCGTGCCAAACGCTGGCGCAATCTCCTGGAGCAAGCCTTGCGCCACCAGGCTGGTAAGGGCACGGTTGAGAAGTTGCGCATTCATCTTCGTGAGCCGAAGGATGTCCTCGCGGGTAAAGGTTGCGCCAGGCGAAAAGAACTCCAGAACGTGCGCCTGGCGCGCCGCCGCGCCTTTGGGCAACGTGGCGGCTGGCGCGTTTGCAGCCCGTTCCGCCAGTTCCACCGCGTTCGCCGCCGCGACCGTGGCTTGCATAATGGGATCCGCCTTTGCCTGTTGCTGGGCTTCCGCTTGCTCCTGTACGGGCACGGGTTGCGCGCCAGGCGCAACGTACGTGCCATTGCACACGGCATCCAGCAAGGCGGCGCGGGCATCCACACCAACAGCGCCCATGTACGGCGTGCGGTCGGTGCAATCGTACATGGCCGCCACCAGGTATGTCCGCCCGCGCCCGCCAGGGTGAACGCGCAGCACGCCAGTCGCCACCAGGCCGTCCAGGAGCGCCTGAATGCGCTGGGTGTTTACCTTGGCACCGTTCCAGCCAAAGTGCTTTTGCATGCGCTCCAGCACTTCCCCACGGTACAACTGGCCGCCACGGATAACCTGCACGATGCCTTGCTCGTTGGGCGTGAGCGGCTTGCTGGCGGGCGCTGGCGTGGCGGGCGCTGTGGGCTGGGCGATCACCTGGTACTCGTCGGCAGCCACAACTGGCACGGCTGGCGCTGGGCTGGTGGCGGCGCGCATAATGGCCTCGCACGCGGCCACACAGCGCTGGATGACGGCCATGGTGCCACTGCGCCCACGGGTTTCGCGGTAGGTAAGCATGGTGCCAGCGGCGTCGTAAACTCCCCAGCGGAAGCCAGCGCCGTTGTCAATCTGCCGTATGGTGTATGCGCCGTAGGTGTAAACGCCGCCAGCGCCTTTGGTAAGTTGCGGGCGCTGTGTGGTGGCGGGCGCTGGCACGGGCGCGGCCTGTGCGGGTTGCACGGTGCCAGCGCCAATGGGATCCAGGGTTGCCAGCAAGTTGTCAATCTCGTCGTCCGTGGCGGGCGCTGGCTGTGCGGCGGCGGCCTTGCTGGCCTGGTACTCCCGCTCCTGCTCCTCCATCATGCCGTCCGTGATGTCTTGCACCGTAACGGACTTGCGGTGCATGCCCTTGGCAAAGCGATGCGCGTTGTCAATGGCCATGGCCGCGAAGCCGCCCGTGGGCGAGATACCGCGCCGCTCGCACTCAGCGAAGAAAAACTTCTTGGCGGCTGGGGAAAGTTGGAGGCCGTTGCTGGTGGACATTGTGGTAACTCCTTGCCTGGTACCTTGCTGTGGCGGCCAGCCCGTGTGCTGGCCGCAACCCAATCATACCACGACCGGAACAGATTGCAAGCCCTTTACGACGCCAGTTTTGCGGCATTCTTGCAGTCGGCTGGCAACGACCACGCATAGTTGTAAACACGCCCACGGCTGGCGGTAGGCGCTCCCAGGTCGTACGTGGCCGTGGCACCGCAATAGTGGCAATGCTGGGTAACGCGGTAGTGGCCGCCAGCCGCCGTGCGGTCGTGTTGCCAGCGCGCCTTGCGCTGGTATTCGTTTGCGCCGCTGTCCAGGCTGTGGCCACAGCCCGCGCATTCCGTAGGTTCGTCGTGCTGTTCGGGCATTTGCACCAGGCCAGGTTGCGCCTGTGCGGGCGCTGGCGCAGCCTGTGCGGCGGCTGGCGTGGGCACGGGCACGGATCCGGCCGGAGCGGGCGTGGCCTGGCACCGCGTTAGCACGGTTTGATTGCGGCCTTTGTAGGTATCGTGCGCCTTTACGGTGCCACGCACATTGTAGGCGCTGCCCACGGCATAGGCGTCGTCCCCAACCCAGCCTGTCCACCAGGTAAAGGCGCGGCCATCGGCGTCCGTAAAGGAAAGCAACGTGCGTTCCCCAAACTGGCCGTCAAACACACGGATGCCCGTGCAGGTAAGCGTGAAATCGGCGCGCTTGCCAATGGTGCCAGCCCATTCGTTGCACGGCTGGGCGGCGTTGCGGCGCTCCTCCGCAGCCTTTTCCCGCAACTTATGCACGTAGCCATACGTGTACGCCACGGTGCCCATGTTGCGCGTGGTCACGGTGTCCATGCGCACCAGGGTAAGCAAGTTGTGCTCAAAGTCGCTGAAATCGTGCTCTCCGCTGCGGGCTTGCAAGGCGACAATGGCCTCCTGGCGCAACGCCTTGGCTTCCTCTTGCTCTTCTGAGGTCGGCTCGTAGGGAATGTCGTCGTAGCGCTTGTCGTAGCGCGCCAGGCCGTGGTGGATGTGCAAGTAGTGCAAGGCGTAGTCCCGTGTGGAGCCGCCACGCACCATATCGCGCTGGGCTTGCGCGCCACTAATGAACGGGCGCTGGCGGGCACGTAGGCTGCCCACCACGTAGGCCAGGAACTCGTCGGTGTCGTACACTTGCTCGCCACGGCCAAAGCCCACAGCCACGCCCGCCAACTTGAAAAGGCGTTCCGCAAGCAAGGCAATGGTTTCGGGGTCGTTGCCGCCCAGGAAATCCTTTAGGCACTGGCGGCCTACTTGCACCGTGCGCCCGTCCTCATGCACCAGCACAAAGGTTTCCTTGCGGGCACGGATTTTGTTGCAATGCTCGCAGTGGCCAGGGTCGGCCGTGCGGTACTTGGCTGGGATCTCCTGGCCAGGCACGTTGCGGATAACGGTGCCATCGCCAGCCCGTTCCAGCACGGCGGCCAGTGTCCAGCCGTTTAGGCGCGGCTCCTGGCCGTACACGGTAACAGCAGTGTACAGGAACTTGCCCGTTGTCTTCTTCTCAAAGGGATGGCCGTCCACGTCGTAGGCCGTGTACCAGTAGGTAACGTCCCGCACGACTTCCTCGCCTTGCACCACGCGCACGGGCGGACAGCCCAGTTTGGCGGCGTGGCGGTTGAGCGCCGCAATGGCCTTGGCGAATTCTGGCAAGTTGCGGCTGGGGATGTCGTACTCGCCCACCAGCATTTCCACGGGCTGGCTGGGCTGGGCTGGCGCGCTGGGCGCTGGCACGGCCACGGGCGCTGGTGCCTGGCTGGTGGCGGGCGCTGGGCTGGCCGGAATGGGCACTTGCGCCGCCGCGCCACCAGCCATAATGCTGTCCACGGCGGTGGAAACCACGATCTTGGCGTCGCGGAGCAAGGAATAGTCGTTCCACCATTCGCCGTTCACGATAAGCCGCCAAACCCAGCCGCCAGGCTTGCGCTCGTCAACTTTGTTGGGGCAAAACACACGCACGCGGCCATCCAGCGCCGTGTACTCGCCGTCCCCAACCTTTTCCCACTTTACGCTTGCGGCCATTTTGCTGAGCTCTGTCACTGTGTGGCTCCCTTACCTGGTAACTGTGCCGCCAGCCCGTTTGCTGGTGGCCTACGGCCATCGTACCACGCTTTCACGGAAAAGCAATAGGCCGCCTGGGATTGCCCAGCCGCCAGGTCAGCCACCAGGCGGCGGCGCGTGATAGTGAAAATGGTTGCGCCAGCCATCATGGACGGGCGCTATTGTTTGCGTGATTGCACTAATCGCCGTGGGCGCGCATACTTTGCGGGCTGGCCTGGCGGCTGGCTTTTACTCCCACCAGCCAGGGTTGCGCGCCAGGCCAGCCCTTACCAGCCCAGTAGGCCAGCCAGCCCGCGCTCCTCATGTGAGCGGGCGCGTCCTTTAGGCCAGGCCGTCCGGCCGGATGGCACCAGCCGCCAGGCCAGGCGGCCAGCCCAGCCCGCCACGGCACGAAGCATAGCCAGCCCGAAAGTTCGCTGGGGCTTCATATCTCCTTCTCCCAGGGATCCCGCAAAACCGCACAGCCCGCGCCCGCCTGGCCGCCCGCGTACGCATGAACTATCGCGGTTTTGCGATTGTTTCAAAAATTCTGTAGACCACTTTTGCCTGGAGCCAGTCAACTTTTCGGCTCCAACTTTTCGTACGGCGGATAGAATTCGGCCACGACCACCGCGACAAACATGGCATGCGCGCCCAGGCTGGCGGCGTTGCGAAGTACCTGTTCCCTATCCATGCTGGCATCCACCACGGCATGCAACAGCGCCGCACGGCGGTACATGGAAAGGATGAGGTCGTTGGGCGTCTCTTGCTTGTAGGAGTCGCCCAGTTCCGCGTCGTGTTCCGCGAGTAGGCGCTCCATCTCTTCCGCGAATGCCTGTACTTCTGGCCGTAGCGTGATACCCGTGCCCATTACCTTACTCCTTGACGTGGCGGTATACGCCGTCGTCGCCCTTTACGTACCGACGCGCTTCCACCTTCTTCCACTTTATCCAGGTGGCGCTATCTAGGTCAATGCCGTACTTGTTTGCCAGTTGGGCCAGCAGAATAATCTGGTCAGCCATTTCTTCGGCTACCGCCGCCATGCGCTTCTGCGTGAGCATGCGCAAGGCGTTGGGGTCTGTCTTGAGTTGATCCTCAAGAAGCGTGATGGCTGGCTGGAGCTCGTCTAGGAACTCTTCTCTCAAGTGCTTCCAGGTTGTACGAGATGTGCTATCCGGCGCGTTGCTTGCGCCCCATACCTTGCTGCGCTTTTGCAGTGTATATATATCCTTTGGCACGGGTAACTCCTCTACTTTGGTGCCAGGGCGCGCCAGTCAATCTTGACATCCACGCGCCCATCCTTCTTCACGATGCGCTTGACAAAGCCTGGCCACAGCGCGATAAGGCGGCTGACCATCTCATCCTCAATGCCTGGCACGGCGTAGGCGTGTTCCTGGCCGCCTTTGGATTCCCCGTACTTGCCCGTGCCAAAGGCGTAGCGGGTAATGCGCGCCGTGTGCCAGCCAGCCGCCAACACTTGCATGCTGAAGTCGGTGTCTTGCTTGAGCACCATTTCCTCGCGGTAGCGGATGCGCCGTAGGCGCTGGGCGTGGAAGCACATTGCCACGCGGCATGCGGTGTTGAGGACAAAGGCTTCCGTTGCGCTCCAGGCGTATTGCTGGAACTCCAGCCCAACTTGCGCCAGGCTGGAGTGTCCCAGGAAGTAGCCTTCCGCGCCACGCACGGCCTGTACGGCGGCGCACTTAGCGGTCTTGCCGTTGGCTGCTATGTAGAAGGAGTCTATGTCGTCGTCCATTACCCAGTACCATGGCTGGGCAAAACCGCTGTATTGCGCCGTGCTGGTGGCCGTGTCGCGTATCCAGTTACGGGCGTACACGCTCCCACGGTTGTCCTCTGGGAGCACCATGTAGTCGTACTCCGGCCTGGCCGCCTCGTAGGCGTCGTAGTCCTGCGGCTCCACCACCACCGTAAAGGGCACGCCACTTTCAGCCAGGAGATCCGCTGTCTTGGGCTTTTCCGCCCGCGCCTTGCTGGGTATGTACACGGGCACCGACGGTAACTGCGATTCCATTGATGTGCTCCCTTATGGCCTGTTCTGCGTCTTGCGCCGTGGCGTATGGCCCATACCAGCGCCACGGCATCCAGTACCCTTGCTTACTTGGCTCCTGGTACTTACGATCCTCCCGTATCTGGTACGTGCCGCGCTTGTTGTAGTTTTCATGCACACTGAAGCGTACCTCGTATGCCGTGGCTGGCGCGCCCATTATTGCGCCTCGCCGCCGCCGCCCAGCGCGCCCATATTTGCGAGCGCCAGTTGGTCGTCGTAGAGGGCATCGGTGTTTTCCTCCGTGCCGTCGGTGGTAACGAGTTGAGGGCGGCTGTCACGATCGTAGAGCGGGTCGCCTAGTTTGCGGTGCTTTGCGCGGAATTCCTCTTCATCCGCCGTGCCGCACTTGTGCATCTTGGCGCGGTAGTACAACACGACGCTGATGCGCTCGTAGTGTCCCTTCTTGCCAATGAGCGGCGTATTGCCGTGCCACTCATGCACGTTGCACAGCAACACGTCGCTGGTGCGCATGTCCACGGCCACGCGGTACTTGGGGAACACCAGGTAACAGCCCGCGTACGTGTCGCCCGCTTCCAATACGCTTAGGACGCCAAAGCCTTCCTTGAGGTCGCCCGCGTCTTTGTGTACCGCCGTGCGGAAGTTCTTGTTGACCGTGCAAGTGGTGAAAGCCGTGCCTGGTATGATCCAGTCCGACTTGGTTTGCTCCACCATGGCCATCTGTGCCTGGTAGCGGTCGGGTAGTTCCGCACAGAAGACCTTGTCAATGGCACGGATGTAGTCCGCCACCTTCAGCATATCGCCAGGGTTGTCCTTGGTGAACGCGGTAAGGCGGCAAAACGGGAACCGTGCGTAGCGGTCAAAGGAGCCAATGATGCCACTACTGCTGTCCGCCAGGCCGTCGGAGATGTGGCGGCGCGTGGTGTTGCTGACCGTGCCGTCCTTGAGTATGGGCTTGCCATTGTAGTAGCCACGGTTCTGTGCTGAGTTCAGGCGGCCAGCCGTGTAGTCGGTGTTGGAGCGCGTGCCATCCAGTTTTATAGGGTTGATAAACGCC
>Ga0070671_100000597_pt1 | contig 25830 bp, 30 predicted proteins | sample KBSS73metaG_FD_65341 | JGI IMG/M metagenome (GOLD analysis project Ga0070671, IMG submission 65341) | Switchgrass rhizosphere microbial communities from Kellogg Biological Station, Michigan, USA - KBS S7-3 metaG | ecosystem: Host-associated > Plants > Roots > Rhizosphere > Soil ...
CGATGCCTGCGCGTGGGTCCGGTCGGTCCACAGGCCGGCGGAGGCGATGCCCGAGAGGGCCAGCGCGGATTCGAATTGTCCGACGCGGCGGCCTCCCGTCCAGAGCTCGAGCGGCTGATCACCGAGATGATGGTCGATCAGCGCGATCGCGTCGTCATCGTCGGCCGCTTCAAACTGGTCGAAATGCTGGATGCTGCCGGTCGCGGCGCTGAGGAAATAGAGACGATATTGCGGCATTTCAGGTCTCCGGCGCCCACCGACTCACCGGCCGACCGATGCGTTAACCATTGCCGCGAGTCCATGAAGCATTAGCCGGAACAACGTTCAAATCGGACGAACCGAAATGGCTGGAGGCGCGCCTCTCCGGTGAGCGGCGGCAAACGAGAGGACGGCCTGTCCGCCTCGGGGGGCGAGAAGGATGTGAAGGTGCTGGCGACCTCCGACATCTACCTCGACTTCATCCGACCCACGGCGTTGCACGTCAGCCGCGCGGGCGAGATGCGATTCGCTTCGGAGGAAAAGGATAGACCGGCCGGCAAGACGCGGGGCCGAGGGCGTTGCAAATGAATGAGGGCGGCGCGAGGGGCCGCCCTCAATGATATCTTCGCAACCGGAAAATTACATTCCGTTGGTGGCTGCGTCCTCACGCACCGCGTCGGCCGTGTTGTCGGCAGAGTCGCGCACCGCATCCGCGGAATTTTCCATCGCGTCGGCGGCAGCGTCGTTCGACATGTTGTCGGCCGTTTCTTCCATCGCGTCGGCGGTGTTTTCCGCAGTCGCTTCGATATTGTCGGCTGTCTGTTCGGCCGGGGTCTTGTTGCAAGCTCCGAGGGCAATCAAGCCACCCGCTGCCAACACAGTGACAATGCGTCTCATACTCGTCTCCTTCCCAAAAAATCGGGACGCCTTACCTCTCGGGCAGAGCGTCCCAGCTGATGCGTGCTTCAGCCGGCCGGTAGTGGCGCAGTTGCAGCACCATGGCAAGCCTGAAGGCACATGCGAGGAATTGGGTCAACGCAGCATCACCGCGTTCGGGGCCATCTCGCGAGGAATCGACATGGCGAAGACCGGCTCATCCATCGTCCCGGCGCAAGCCCTGCACGGCGTTCGCCCCGGCGCACCGCAGCCAAGAGCCGCAGGCCGGGACCGGACAGCCGCCTCTCTCAAGGAGCTGTCGTGTCAGAGTCGAGTGTTGGCGGTTCGGGCTCGCGCGGTGGAGGTTGGCTCGAGCCAATCGAAGCGGGCCCTAAGCCTCGTTTATGAACGAGGGCCTGGATCTTGGGTTTGGTAGGTCCCTTCTACTCGCGCCAAGTCGCGCAGTTCGCAATGGACATGACCATCCGGAGTGTAGGCCATAAACACAATCAAGCTGCGTTTCATTTCGGGCAGAAATATCACGTGGAACTCTAGCAGCCGCATTATCTGTCGATACCAACTCTGAGCTTCGCCAAGATCGTAACGACGGCCGAGCTGAACAAGGCGCTTGAGGGACCGTGTGTGAAGTCTGTCGCCACAATCGTGATAGATTTTGGCCAAACCGACGCTGGTTAAATGACCTTTGGTTGATACAACCGCGTCCATAAGACCTTCGGTATTCACAGCGCCTGGCGTGAAGGGTTGCGGGAACCCATCCTTATTCAATTGCGTCAGGCGTCCGAAAATGGCGTCTGCCTTGTACTCGCCTATGAACCGATTGGTGCGAAAATCATCGATGTTATTATGTGCTACTAGTACGGCTAGCGCGATAAGTTCGGTCACGAATCTGATCTGTAGATAGCAAAACTCGACATGCAGATAGGCGGCAGGATTGGTTTCCATTTGGTCCGCGGCGTTCTGTAAAGCCAGCTTTGCAGCTTCAATGCGAACTTTTATCTCCTCCATAAATCCGGAGTAAATGGAGGGAATTGCTTCTTGTGATATTTTGACCATGGTTGAGACCGATCCAAAAGGGGATAACGTTCTTCGGCGGATGTTGAACACGCTGACCCGCAATCTCAAGTCGCTCATACGGGCCCTTTATCTTTTGGCAGATATCCGTTGGTAGAATATTGATAAACATCGCATTCAATGTGATGTACCCCATAGCAGACTGGGTTTGACTCTACACTTTGCGCCCGATAGCGATGTGCACCGGAAGGTGGTGCGCCGTGACTGAGGATGACCCTGCTCAAAAAGTTGCCTATGAGGAGGCGTTTCGAGAGTTCGCGCTTCTGGGAACCAAGAAATACTTCTCCGGTAATTATGCTACTCATTATTATATTCAGCCGTTAAGCAACGGGAATGTTGCGCTAATATTGGGTGCGGCTGGTACGGTTAGAGATGAAGAAGGAAAATTCGCTCCCATCGCAGACGTAAACGGCACTTTCGTCTGCCCGCCCGATATGATGAGAAGTCTCGCGGTGACATTGAAGAATATGTTCCTCGATGCGGATGAGGGGCGCACGAATGGCTAGATCACCCGCAAGCGCTACTATTGGGGCAGGCGGCGGCGGCGGCGGGCCGCAGCCCTCCAACGTGGGACCGGGAAGCGGCATGGTCCCCTTGGATCAGGCGTATGCCTATATCGATTTGAAGGTCGATAAGATGAAGGCTGAACTAAAAACTGAGCTTCATTCAGAGGTGTCACGCCTGCCCAAGCGGTGGGAGTTCTTTGGCGCCATTGTAACCGGCTTAATAGCTGCTTTTGGTATCTTTTCGGTAATGGGCGACAGGATTGAAACCGCCGTTGATCGTTCGTCCAGCCTCACATCGGCCATCGAAAAAATTGCAGTTCAGGGTGAACAAAACTCAAAGGCGTTGAAGGATTTGCAGTACGAGCGAGAAGCGGCCGAACGTATAGGTCATAGAACCGGGTCAAATTCTCAAGTACGTCCCACGGTGGATGTCAGAAACTAAGTTCGCATCGCACGTAGGTGCTGACGTGTTCGCCTTAATACTTGCTGCTGCGATGCGGCTACTGGCGCTTCGTGCAGCTCGACAAATTTCACCAACGCCGCCAGCCGGTTCCTAGCATTCCATCATAAGTTATGCTTGGGAGCCTCAGGGCCCATGAGCCACGCGGTTTTGTAGGTGACGCCGAGACGTTCTACGTCTGCAACCGCGATACAAGCCAATTCAAAGATGGGAGGAGTATAACATGCCTTCAGGTCATGGCGCGGGCAGCCGCGCCACCCAATTCAAGAAACAGGGTGGATGGAAGCCAGGCCAGAGCGGCAATCCGCAGGGGCGGCCGCCTGGATCGCGCACGGCGCTTGCCGAAGCCTTCCTTAAGGACGTGCTGTCCGACTGGCAGACACATGGTGCTGCCGCAATCGTGACGTTCCGTGACGAGCGACCGCATGATTACGTGCGGATGGTGGCGCGCCTCCTTCCAAAGGAACTGAATGTGAAGGTCAGCGAATTTGAAAACCTTACCGACGAGCAACTCTCAACACAGCTCGCGAGTGTCCTCAAGCGACTTGAGAGAAGCGCTAAGCCTCGCGGCCGAGGCGGAAAAAAGACAACGGCGCAACCGCCTTCCGACGTACCGACCGTACAGTAAGCAAAAGGAATTTCATGATGCGGGGAGCGCGCATCGCGAGAGGCTGTTCATGGCAGGCAACCAGCTCGGCAAGACACTCGCGGGATCGTTCGAATGGGCGATGCACCTGACCGGGCTCTATCCCGACTGGTGGGAGGGCCGGCGGTTCGACCAGGCGGTGCGGTTATGGGCAGCCGGGGAAACACGAGTTTCGACACGCGATACGGTACAACGGCTGTTAGTCGGGGAACCGGAAAAGGAAGAAGAATGGGGTATGGGGGCGATCCCGGGCGCCGCGTTGAGGAAGATCCGGCGGGCGAACGGAATCCCGAACGTCATCGACAGCATCACCGTCAAGCATATCAGCGGGATGAATTCGACATTGCTGTTCAAGACTTACGAGCAGGGCCGCACTGCCTGGCAGGGCGAGACTCTGCACGGCGTGTGGTTCGACGAGGAGCCGCCGCTCGACATCTATTCGGAAGGGCTGACCCGTACCAACGCAACGGATGGGATCGTCATGCTGACGTTCACGCCGCTGAAGGGGCTTTCCGAGGTGGTGCGGATGTATCTGGCGGATGGCGGCCGGATCGATCGAAACTAGACGAAAGAAATGGCAGGGGTGAAAGCGTGACCGCTATCAGCAGTGAAAGGCGAATTGGCGGTGGCGAAGTAAACCCATCGAGGGGGATGACGCGCTTGACCGAATCGTCAAGGAAGGGGCAGCTTCCCCCAATGGGAAACTATCAACGGACGCCCGAAGACCTTGAGCGCGAATTAGGCGAGCAAATAGAAGAACTGGTCGCTCGATGTCAGGCCTTTGATCAAGGCACTCTTTGGGAGGCAAAGAGTATCGCCACCTCTATCTATAAACTTGTTCAAGATGGGCGTCCGCCGATCCGTTCTCTTCTGGGTGCGCTCGGACACAAGGGCAGTATGCAATTTCTTAGCACGAGTATCGGTATGCCAGCCGATCATAGTCCCCACGCGCCGCTAACACGGCAAATAGCAGACAACCGCGGGACTCCATCATTTCAGCCGTTGCTGGATCGTGGGTGGGTGCGACAAATGATGGACTTTGATTCCTGGTGGGATGAACCCGTTTTTCAAAGCGAAAGCGGGGAGATTCTAACTCGGCACGACTTGGTTTTCTCGATGAGAAGCCAAGACGGAGGGGCCCACGTCGATGGATCTTTCAAACACGATGCATATTTTCAACTGTCGCGGGGCAATAATACCACCAACACTTTTGCGGGTTCCGATGGCGTCATTCTTCCTTGGCCGAATGCGCACGGCGCTACCATGCGCCAGATGGGTGAGGAGATTATAGAATCGTTGAAGGTCGTCGACTTACTTCGATAACGATCCGGGCCCATAGGCCTAGGCCGCCATGCGACCCACAGAATGTCTGCGGCATCGGCCCCGTCGAAAAGAAGAGGGCGCCCGTCGGGGCGCCCTCAGATGCTTCGTAAGCGTGCCGCTCGGCAGGCGGCGCGAAACTCAATAGCCGTCGTAGTAATAATCGTCGCGGCGATCGTTGGCGATGGCGGTGCCGACCACTACGCCGAGCAACCCCGCGCCGATCGCCAGAGCGGCATCGTCGTCACGATCATAGTAACGATAGCCGTAACCGCGCGGATAGCCATAATAGCCGCCGTAGTAGGCGTAGCGCGGATAACCATAATAGCCGCGACCACCATAATAGCGGCCGGCATAGTGGCTGCGGCCATAATAGCCGTGACCGCCGTAAGAGCCGCGGTAACGGCCCCCGTGACTGTTCCAGCCGCCATGATGTCCGCCATGATTTCCGCTGTAGCCGCCACCGCCGTGCCAGTTGCCCGGCCGTGCTTGCGCGGGGACGGCTGCTACCATCGCCCCGCTGACGGCGATCATGCTCGCCGCTTTCATCCAATGTTTCATCGCAAGTCCTCCTAAAGCCGGAGCGATCATCGTTCACCCGTAATAAACGAGCACAGGCTCCGGAACATCACTTCATGCCTAAATATGGATGAACGGTGGCCGAACAAGGTTCCTGCAGGGTGTGCCGATATTCGGGTGATGCCGGCCTGCAAGTGGCAGTTTTCTGCGCTTCCGGTGCTCACGTACCAAAATGTACGCTGCGCTCCGGTTCTCGAAAACCACCACTTTCGACTCGGCCTGACCCGAATCCCGACACACCCTGACGGAAGCGATCGGTCAGCGGCAGCGGATATCCTGGTCGCGCTCGATCGACCGGCCGGCGATGGCGCCAAGCGCGCCGCCCACCAGCGTGCCGGCAACGCGGTTGCTGCCGCCGTCGATCAGGTTGCCGAGAATGCCGCCTGCGGCGGCGCCGACGATCAGGCCGGTCGTTCCGTCGCTGCGCTTGCAATAGTAACGGCCATCGGACCCGCGATAGACCTCGTCGGTGTCGCGCAGCCGGCGCTCCTGATAGCTGGCGCTGTCGCGATAGTAACGCGAGGCGTCATAATCGGTCGCCCAGCGATTGCGGCCGGGACCGCCCCCATATCCGGGGCCACCCGAATACCAGGAGTCGTTGCGGCGCGCCCAGCGAATCTCGCGGCTGAGATTATCGAGTCTTACCTGGAGGTTCGCGTTCTCGCGGGCCGAGAGGTGACCGGCCGACCGGCGCATACGCCAGGCATCGTTCCTGATGTTGCGCAGCTCGAACTGGACGCGACGTCCTTCACGCCGACTGAGCGAACCATCGCTGATGCCGCGATTGATGCGGGTCTGGAGAAACTGAATTCGCTCCCAGGGATCCCGCGGGGCGCCGCGCCAGAAGGCGTCGCTGTTCCAACCGCGGTTCCAGTCGCGTGCAACGGGGGCCGAACCATAGGGTTGGGCGACAAGCGGCGTGGTAACGAACATGGATGCCATTATGGCAGCACTCACCATCACTCTTTTCATCCCGTGTTCCTCTCTCTCTCTCATCTTGTTTAATGACCGTGGCGGGTAACGCACAACGTTGCCATTAGGTGCCAATCAAGGCATCCGTGACGGCAACGAAACGTCATCCGCTCGAATCGGTTCCGAGCGCTGCCGGCGCGGTTCGATGAGAAATCAGTCGGGAATGAGCGCGAAATTAGCTTTGCCGCGTATCGCTCAGTGGATCGGGAGTCGCTCCATCCAGCCGCGCGCGACGGCGCAGAGCCGCGTGGTCGCGGCGATGCGCTGCGCCGGCTCGCGAGTCGAGACGCTCAGTGCCTGCAGGGCAAGCGAGGCCTTGCCGAGCTGGTCGATCGCCCAATGATCGCCCGATTCGCGCTGGAGAACCGCCTGCGCGCGGCGAACGGTGGCCTCGCTCGACGGAAGGCAGGTCAGCGCAGCCACGGAGGCGTCGAGCGCCTCATACACTTCGCGGTACATTTGCGGGAGCCGAGTCACGTTTTTGGCCTTGATCAGTTGCGTACGAACGAATGCCTAAGGGAAGATGGTTAACCAAAAGCGAACACCTCGTTCCGGCCGATCGTGTCGGCCCACACACCTTCACATTTTTTAAAGGCCGGCCTGCTAGCAACACGGGGTGCAGGAGACTGGTATGAAGCGCGAAACGAAGGCCGGTAGCGCGCCGCGCATGTTGTCGATCGCCGAGCTACGGTCCGGCCATGTGCTGGCGACGATTTCGACGCTGGCGGCCACGATCCTGTTCGTGGCAATCGGCAATACAGTGCTGCCGCTTCTGCTCGAGCCGACCGGGTTGGGCAGCCATCAGTGGCTGACGACCGTGCTGCTCCTCAATATCGCGCTGATCCTGTTCGGCTGGCGCCGTTCCAGGGACCTCAGCTCGGCGATGAACGCACGCCTAGAGGCCGAGCAACGTGCCTTCGAAAGCGCCTATACCGATCATGTCACCGGACTTTCGAATCGCCGCGACCTGACGCGGGTGATCGACGAAATCGCGGCCCGGCCGAAGCCGGCCGCGTCGCTGCTCATCCTCGACCTCGACTATTTCAAGAAGGTCAACGACCAATATGGCCATGCCGCCGGCGACCGGCTGCTGCGCTTTGTCGGCGATACGCTGAAGGCGATCGTGAAGGATGGCTGCTGCGCCCGACTGGGGGGCGACGAATTCGCGATACTGCTGCCTGGTGCCCGGCAAGCGACTGAAGTCGATCAGATAGCAAGGGACATATTGCTGGCGTTGAACAAGCCCGTGGCGCTCGAGGAAACGACCGTCAACATATCGGCATCGATCGGCATCTCGAGCTCAGACGGCGGCCCTCCGGACGCCGACGTCATGCTGGGGCACAGCGACATTGCGATGTACGAAGCAAAACGGCTGGGCAGGAACTGCTTCATCCGCTTCGAAAGCGAGATGGAGCAAAGGCTTCATCAACGGATCCAGCTCGAGGCCGAGATCAGGACCGGAATCGCGCGCGGCGAGTTCGTGCCCTTCTACCAACCGCTGATAAATCTGAACACCAACGAGCTGAAGGGCTTCGAAGTCCTGGCGCGCTGGAAGCATCCGGACCGCGGCATCGTCGCGCCGGCGGAGTTCATCGCTGCGTCCGAAGTCAGTCACATGATCTCAGACCTTTCGTTCAGCGTGATGCGCCAGGCGCTGCGCGACGCGAAGGACTGGCCCGCGAACCTCACGATCGCGGTCAACATCTCGCCGGTGCAGTTCAAGGACCCGCTGCTCGCGCAAAGGATCATCCAGCTGCTCGCGGAAAGCGGATTCCCGCCGCAACGCCTCGAGATCGAGGTGACCGAAAGCGCGCTGCTCGACGACCAGAAGCTGGCGCTGACGACGGTCGAAAGCCTCAAGAACAGCGGGATCCGGATTTCGCTGGACGATTTCGGCACCGGCTACGCATCGTTGACCCAATTGAAGTCGCTTCCGTTCGATAGGATCAAGATCGATCGCAGCTTCGTGACCGGCGTGCTCGACGACGCGCAGAGCAATGCGATCGTCGATGCCATCACCACACTTGGCCAGTCGTTGCAGCTGCCGATCACGGCCGAAGGGGTCGAATCGGAAGAGGTACATAAGCAATTGCAGGCTATCGGCTGTTCCGACGCGCAAGGATGGCTGTTCGGCGAAGCGGTGTCGGGCGCGCGGATCGGCGAGATGCTGTCGAGCGGGCAGGTGTTCAAGAACGGGCTGGCGGACGGTGACGCTCCGATCGAGAAGGCAGCGGATATTGAAGCGCGGGAAGCGGCGAAGTCGAAGAGCAGGCGCCGCCCGGCGGCTTGAACGCTCCCGGCCATGCCGGCGCGAGCGTTATCACGATTAATGCTGGGGTCATGACGGATCGATAGCTTCGATCCGGTCGTTGCCTCGTGCCCTATATGGTACAGGACCGCGAAGCCCCTAAGGCAGTCCGCCGACGGAGTTCATGGAGGATGTGTATGAAGAGTATCGCCCGGATCGCCCTGCTTGCGATCGTATCGACAACGTCGTTGGCAGGCCCAGCTTTCGCGCAATCGCGCGACGCCGAAGCGCGCTTCGATGCCGCCCAGGCGCGTTTCGACCGCGAGCTGCAAATCTACCGGCAAGAGGTGGACCGCTATCGTTCGTCGCGCCAGTGGCGTGGAAGCTATGACGACCGGCGCGGTTATCCAGACGACCGGTTCGAGAATGGCTATGACCCGGCACGCGATTATCGCGATGGGCCGCAATATCGCGAGCGCGCGCTTGCGGCCGACGACCGCGTCTATCGCGGCAACGACGGACGCTATTATTGCAAGCGCAGCGACGGCACGACCGGATTGATCGTTGGTGCCGCCGCGGGCGGCGTCCTTGGCAATGTCATCGACGGCGGCCATTCGCGCACCGCCGGAACCTTGATCGGTGCGGCGCTGGGTGCGCTTGCCGGCAAAGCGGTCGAGCAGAACCAGAACGAGATACGCTGCCGCTGATTCGATCGGCGGGCCGGGGTCCGGGCGGCGTTGCCGTTCCCGCCCCGGCACGCTGTTAGTGCGGCTCGATCGATGATATCGGCGAAGCTCAATCAGCCGAGCGGTGTCGTGCCGGGTCCGATCTATTATTTCTGTACCAACCGCCACACCTACACGCTCGGGATCTTCAAGATCCTGTGGGCGCGGGACATTGCGCCTCATCTCAAGATCATCCCCTATTCGGAAGCGGCCCGAATCCGCTCGTTCGGGCCGGGTACGTTCATCTTCACGGACTTCGATCGCGTTCCGGAGCCGGCGCGCGGGCGTATCGGCAAGCTGGCCAATCACCTTGAGGCACATGGCTGCCGTGTGCTCAACGATCCGAACAGTGCGCTAGGCCGCTACGACCTGTTGAAGGCGCTACACCGCGAGGGAATCAACGATTTCGATGTCCACCGATTGTCGCAGTGGAAGGAGGTAAGCCGTTTTCCCGTCTTTATCCGCCATGAGGACGATCACAAGGTTCCGGTCCCCGACCTCATCGCGGACAAGGCTAAGCTCGCCGAAGCCGCCAGCCGACTGGCAGCGGGGGACAACGACCTGGAGCATCAGATCATCGTCGGCATGGGCAATGTCCCCGGGGCCGACGGCCGGTACCGAAAATATTCGGCGTTCCGGGTCGGGGATGAAATCTACCCCGCCGACATCTCGATCAGCGACCAGTGGTGGATAAAATATTCCAACAGCGACGATAGCGTTCGCGACCAGGAAGAAGGCTCGCGATTCATCAGCGAGAATCCGCATCACGGGCAACTCGAGCGAATCTTCGCGATCGCGAACGTGGAATATGGACGTGCCGATTATTGCGTGATCGACGACCGGGTGCAGTTGTTCGAGATTAACACCAACCCGACCATATCGCACATGGTGGTCGACGAGGCGCGCGAGCAGGAGAGCTATGCCCGGCGGCATGAAGAGGCGCTGCTGCGGCTTCTTCCGGGCGGGATGGGGCCGGTTGCGACGCCAAATCCCTTCTTCTCTCCGAGCCGGCCGGAGTCGGATCCCGACACGATCAGCACGGCAGTGATGGAGTCACGGCAGTCGGACTGGCTGCGGTGGTGGAAAGCGCCGGAGGCCGGCCCGCAGGCTTAGTATCCGCCGGAAGGCCACGTTCAGGCCAGCCAATCTCCGAGAGGAGCAACGATGAGCCGTCACGTAACCCGCATGACGATCGAGGACGCCGGCCATTACACGGCGGAACAGCGCGCCGCGATCATCGCCAGCTATCCACCGCACGAGCGCAAGGCGCGGGCCGACGGCATCCCGGCGCTGGGCTCGGGGCGGGTGTTTCCGGTCGACGAAGATGCGCTGAAGGTCGCCGCGTTCGACATTCCCGAAAGCTGGCCGCAGATCGGCGGGATCGATTTCGGCTGGGACCATCCGACCGCGGCGTGCCGGCTGGCATGGGATCGCGACACGGATGTCCTCTACGTCACCGCGAGCTATGCGATGCGCGAGGCGACGCCGGTGATCCACGCGGCGGCGCTAAAGGCGTGGGGGAGTTGGCTGCCCTGGGCGTGGCCGCACGACGGCCTGCAGCACGACAAGGGATCGGGCGAGGCGCTGGCCGAGCAATATCGGCGGCAGGGGCTCGCGATGCTGCCCGACCGCGCGACCTTCGAGAACGGGTCAAGCGGCCTGGAGGCTGGCATCAGCGAAATGCTCGAGCGGATGCAGACCGGGCGCTGGAAGATTTTCGCGCATCTGGAGGACTGGCTGGGCGAATTCCGACTTTACCACCGCAAGGACGGGCTGATCGTCAAGGCGAACGACGACCGGATTTCGGCCGCGCGCTACGCGATGATGATGAAGCGGTTCGCGACGCGAAAGGTGGTGAAGCGTGGGTCAAGGTTAGGGGTTGCAATCGGTGCGGCAAGTTGGATGGGATAGGGTATTACGGCCATGTTGAGCTTAAGTCCATCATAGGATTAGATATGAAGAAACAGGAATCGTCAACGCGATGGTCGGGTCAAATCGATAATATTCTCGGCAGATTAACGGGTCCAAGGCTGAGTGATTATTTACGGTCCTCTCAACAGAATCCAACACTAAGAAAGAATGATCGTCCTCAATTGGAAACGCCGCGAGTTCAAAGAACTCTTCGTCGACTAATTGGCCCCAGCATTGCCGAATCACTACCGGTGCCGAGAGGACTCATACACAACGGGCGATATTATTATGGCCCGCCCGCAGCGTCCGGAACGGGTATGAATACTGCCGCTCTCCTAAATTTGTTGCATGAGAATCGGAAGAACGCGAATCGTTGGGCAGGCTATCGGCTGGGGCAGGCAATCCCGTTTTATCTCGCTGAACGGACCGGGGGACCTTGGGACTATAAGCAAAGGGATTCCAACTTTGAGAATTTTGGAAATTACCATTATGGTTATATCGGCACTTCGTTGGGTTTCCCGGAGGGGATTCTTTTAAGACAAGCCGGGAAAAACCAGGATAAAAGAGCGAGGAAGGCGAGCTTCGGAAATCCAGGTAACGGGCTGTGGGGAGGGGTTCCTCCATATGGTGACGACCCCAAGGATCAGGAAATGATCAAGCGGGGGATATATGATAGATTGCTCGGACTGTAGTTTATGCTGAGTGGTATGCGCGCCGAGTTTATTAGAAAAGCACTTCTAGGCCTGTGCGTGTTAGGTCTTAGCGGATGCTCCCCTTTCCTATGTCAAAAAGAGATATTCGCCAGACTTCTCAGTCCGGATGGCATAAACGAGGCAGTCGTCTTCACGGTCGACTGCGGTGGTGCCTCCCGGTTTAACGTACAAATATCCGTGGTAAAAAAAGGGGAGGATCCGGGCGACGGTGGCAACGCCTTCGTGGTCCACGGACGATATCGTTCGCCGAAAGTACTGGACGGAGAGATAAGCGCCCTTTGGATGGGCAGGGCGCTCCGGGTTGAGTTTCCGCCGGAAACAGAGATTTTCGTGAAGGAACCGGAAGTGAACGGCACGAAGATCGAATACGTTACGGTCACTGGCGATGAACAGCGTCTGATGTCTCTACCCTGATGTGCCTTAACCCCCGATATTCCAAAGTACCCATCGTATATTCCGTGATCGGAACGCTTATATGCTCGAGGTGCTCACCTTTGATGTAGTCAGGCGAATGTCTAACTTGAAGAATGGATGGGCTTGTGAGGTGGAATAGATTCGATGAACTCGATCACACAATTAAGTCGCTAAGCGAATTTCTTGATGGCTCCGGTGGGGATTGGGACTGGGACGATTATACGAGCCTGTCCCTGAGAGATCCAAAGCTGAACGCCATTCGTAAGAAGGCCGGGATAGTGGATCTTCCCCTTGATGATGACGGACGAAGAACGCTGGAGGACCTTTTGGCAGAAGCTCGACAGGAAGGCTCTACGGCGAGTTCCTGAGGATTGAGTGATCTCTAGGCTCGCGTTTTGGGCAGCCCTGCTCCGCCGGGTCAAGCTCTTCGCCGACATCGGCCGTGGGAGTAACCGAAAATGAGACCGCCCATTATCGTAAACGAGAGCCCAACGCCGCTTGAGCCGGGATGCATCGATGTCTTTGCTTCAGCACCTTCAGCAGAGCGTCACCTCGAGGCATGGTACGCCGATGAGAGCTATTTTGCGTGCGATGTGGATGGCCTGGTGCTAAAAATATTGCCTAATTTTGAGGCAGATAGCGTATGGATTGTGGAATGTGCTGAGCAGCCTGCCAGACCGGATTTGGCAGCAACTTTTCTTCGATCCTATCTAGATTCGCTACGACACAGAAAAGGGCGAGAAAAGGCTGAGTTGTCGGAAGCCTAGCTTCGTTCGGCTTCGGTAGAGGAAATGGCCGAAGTCAGCTTGCGATACGCCATTGAATAATGCGCCGGGTGGATACTGCTTCTGAACTCCAACAATATGTTGCGGTATGGTCTAAGTTGGAGAGGTTGCGCAACTAGGCGCAACGGCGCGACGTAAACTGCTCGAAGATCGAATATCATTCGATCACTGACGATCAAAAACGTCAAATGTATCTACCGTAACGAACCTGGCGGCGTCGCCGCGTTCAGCAATCGCATTTCACATTTGCCCGTGCGCAACAAAGCGCGCGGGCTTTTTGCATGAGGAGATCGCAATGAAGTCAGTCTCGTCGAAGGACGCCGACGCAATCTTGACGCAGGCGCGCGAGGCCTATGAGCGGGCGCGGGATCATTGGAATGAGAACCACACGGAGGCCAAGGAGGATCTGGCGTTCGCGCGGCTTGGCCGCCAGTGGGACGAGGCTATCCGCAAGCAGCGTGAGAAGGAGCAGCGCCCTTGCCTGACCTTCAACAAGATGCCCGCCTTCATTCGACAGGTCGTGAACGACGCAAGGCAGAACAAGCCGGCGATCAAGGTCCACCCGCAGGACAGCGCAGCCGACGTGCGGACGGCGGAGATCATCAATGGACTGATCCGCAACATCGAGACCAGTTCCGATGCCGACGTCGCCTATGACACCGCAATCGAGCATGCGGTCGGCCAAGGCTTCGGCTACTGGCGGATCAACACCCGCTACACCTGCGACGACGCGTTCGACCAGGACATCGTGATCGAGCGGATCAGCAACCCGTTCACGGTGCTCGGCGACCCGCGTTCGACGGCCGCGGACAGCAGCGACTGGAACGAGGCGTTCGTGGTCACGACGATGACCAAGGCCGAGTTCGAGGCGGAATATCCGGACGCTGAAAAGACCGATTGGGAATCGGATTTCAGGGGCGCCGACGGGTGGATCGACGGCGATCTCGTCATGGTCGCCGAATATTGGACGCGCGAGAAGGTCAAGGGATCGATAGTCGCGCTGTCCGACGGCTCGATCAGGAGTCTGGCCGATTACGAGAAGCGCAAGGAGGAATATGCGGCACAGGGCCTGACGCCGGTCGGTTCGCCGCGCGAAACCGAAAGCCACGAGGTCACGCAGCGCATCCTCTCAGGTGCCGAGGTGCTCAAGGAAGTGGAATGGGCGGGGAAATATATCCCGATCATCCCCGTCTATGGCGACGAAGTCGTCGACGACCAGGGCAAGCGGCACTTCCGGTCGCTGATCCGCGACGCCAAGTCGGCGCAACAGATGTTCAACTATTGGCGGACGACGACGACCGAACTGGTCGCGCTGGCGCCCAAGGCGCCATTCATCGGCGAGGAAAGGTCGTTCGAGCTCGACCCCAATTGGAATAGCGCGAATTCCCAGTCGCACCCCTATCTGATGGTGCCGACCGGCGCTTCGATCCCGCAGCGGCAGCCGTTCAGCGGCGTGCCGGCCGGAGCGATGCAGGAAGCGCTCAACGCCAACGACGACATGAAGGCGATCATCGGCATCTATGATGCCTCGCTGGGCGCGCGCAGCAACGAGACGAGCGGCCGTGCGATCATGGCCAGGCAGCGCGAAGGCGACGTTTCGACCTTCCACTTCCTCGACAATCTCAGCCGGGCGATCCGGCATGGCGGACGCGTGCTGCTCGACCTGATCCCCAAGGTCTACACGACCGAGCGAATCATCCGAGTGCTAGGCGAGCCATCCGGCGGACCGGCGCAGGCCCGGCCGCAGACGGTGAGGATTGGACGGACAGGGATGCCGGTCGTCCAGCTCGCGGGCGGGGAGGCGATCTATGACCTGACAATCGGCAAATATGACCTCACGGTTGCGAGCGGGCCGAGCTACACGACGCGGCGCGAGGAAGTGACGGCGGTGCTCACCGAGGTGATGCGCTCGGTGCCCGACAGCGCGGTGTTCCTGGCGGGAAGACTGGCGCGTCTGCTAGACCTGCCGGATGCCGACGAGCTTGGCCGGGAGATGGACATGCTCAATCCGGCAAGAAAGGCGGCACAGGCTTCCGTGCCGCCGCAGGTTCAGCAGCAGATCGGACAGATGCAGCAGACCATTCAGCAGGGTGGGCAGATGATCCAGCGGCTTCAGCAGAAACTGGTTGAAGCCGAGCGGGCGCTGCAACAGTCGAAGGGTCAGCTGATGGACAAGTCCGCCGATCGCCAACTGGAGGCGCAGAAGCTCGAAATCGAGCAATTTCGCGCCGAGACGGAACGGATGAAGACTGCGGTCCACCTGGCGCAGTAGCGACTGCACGGAGTCCCCGGCAGGGTCAGCTGATCGAGACCCGATCGTTGGTGACGACCACCGGGGTTCCCGGGCGAGTCATTCCGAAAAGCTTCTTGGCGAAGCTCCAGGGAAGGCGGATGCAGCCGTGAGAGGCGCGATATCCCGGCACGTGACCGGCATGGAGGGCGACTCCGCCGGAGGTCAGGCGCTGCATGTAGGGCATTGGCGCGTTGTCGTAGATGTTGCTGAAATGCCGGACCTTCTTCTGCATGATCGGAAAGGTCCCGACAGGCGTTTCGTGGCCGCGCCTGCCCGTCGAGACACGCGAGGAGGCGATCAGCTCCGAACCCTGAAAGACGAATGCCTTCTGCTGCGGGAGGCTGATCACGACGCGAATCGGGCCATCGTAGCTGGGGTCGGCATTCCATGCGGAACGCGTGCCGCGCAAGGGCTTGCTGAGCGGAGCGGTTTGCTCACGGCTGGTGCGTTTAGGGGCGCAATCGAGGCCTTGATCGATGCTGCAAGGCTGGGCCTGTCCAACATCGCCAAGCTGGCCCCATTGAATCTTTTCGTCGGCTGTCGGCGGGGCAATCACGACGTCGATATCGCCGATTGTAGAGAGATCGGCATAAGCAAGGCGAATCGCGGGTGCGCCGACCGCTCCCTCGGCGGCAGGTGGGGGAGGGGTAGCGCTGCCGAGAATCACTCCCGCCGCTGCAGAAAAGACGTAGGTCCACTTCATCGCCTGCTCCGCACGATCTCCATTGGACCAGCCTATGACGTCTTGACGTCAAAGGGCAAGCGGTCGAACCACCCGCTGTCCGCAAATGGAGCAGGTCGTATCGATCCGGTCAGTTATCCCTGACGGCGGCCTCGATGCGCCGGTCCGGGATGAGCCATATCAGGGCCGTACCCGCATAGATGGCCACTGATGCCAACGGCGATACAAAGGCGAGGGCAATGCCGACCAGGTACAGGAAAGGGGACAGCCGGCCCTTGCGATCGCGGCCAAGCGCACGCTTCAGCGGCGACGCTTCACCCTGAGCACGTTCGACAGTGGACTGCATCACGTACCATGCAATCGCACATGCCAGCAGGCTGAGACCGTAGAGCGCGACGGGAAGCGCGACCAGGCCATTTTCGCCCATCCAGGCAGTCGCAAAAGGAATCAACGACAACCAGAAAAGCAGGTGCAGGTTTGCCCACAGGATCGGCCCGTTCACATGCTGAACGAGGTGGAAGAAGTGGTGGTGATTGTTCCAGTAAATCGCGACGTAGATGAAGCTTAGGACATAGCTGAGAAACACCGGCGCCAACGCCAGAAGGGCCGCGGCGTCGGTTTCATGAGGTACCTCCATCTCGAGCACCATGATGGTGATGATGATGGCGACGACGCCATCGGTGAGTGCGGTCAGCCGATCCTAGTGCATCAGGACTTTTCCGCGCGCCCCGGATCGCGCATGAAGATTGCCGTCACGACCATAGAAGACACCTGATCGCCATCCTGGTTGGTGAGCGTGTTCCGAACTGTTCCGAGGCTTCGCTCCGGCTTCGACTGGGAGGGCCGAATGTTGAGAAACTCGACTTCGCCGGTCAGGACATCGTCAGGATAGACCGGGCGCAGCCAGCGAATGTGCTCAACCTCGACTCCCGCCAGTGTCTCGAGCGAATGCGCCTCGGCAAAGCGGAACCAAAGGAGATGCATGACCATCGTGGTGTGCCAGCCGCTCGCCGAAAGGCGATCGAAGAACGGATGGGCCGCGCCGGCTGCATCGTTGAGATGGAAGGGCTGGGGATCATAACGCGCCGCAAAATCAATGACCTCGTCGCGGCGCATCGTGTAGCTGCCCAGATCGAAGCGGTCGCCAGGCTTGATTGCGTCGATGTGCAATGGCGCAGGAACGGTCGTTGGCTGAGTCGACACGGTATAATCCCTTCTGCAACCGCGCGCCGAGCTTCGCGAGAAGCCAGTTCGCGTTCACGGCCATAGCAGCGGGGCGGAGGGCGTGCCATGACGGTTGCCGCCGTAGTCGATGAAAGCGGGGAATGATAAATCCAGCTGCAATCCAGAGTCGGTCGGCGTGGCGTAGTTTCGATGCCTCCGGCAGGATCGTTGCGGCAGTCCTCGCTTTGCTTGCGCTCGTGTCCGCAGTCCACGCCACCGGAAATGCGATGGCGCTCATGGGCAGCATGGACATTGGCGTCTCGATGCGATCAGCCCAGTTGCTGCAACGGGACAATCCGTATCCGCTATATTGGAACGGGCTCAGAGAAACCCGCGGCCCGCCGACCTACGGGCAAAATCCGTTCGCAATGGAGCCCGTCCAGATGCCGTCGGCACTCATGCTGCTTTGGCCGTATAGCATGCTCTCCTGGCCGACACTCAAGGTCAGCTGGCTGGTCTCGAATTTTGCGTTCACGGCAGGGTTGCTGATGCTGGCGTTCAGGCGTTTCCTGCCCGGTCAGCCGCTTTGGCTCTATATTTCAATTTCTGCCCTGTTCGTGATGAGTACGTCCTGGCGGAATGTCATCACGAACGGGCAGCATGGGCTGGCCAGCCTGTTCTTCCTGTTTGCGGCCGCCGAACTTGCAGACCGAAGGCGATCGGTTGCGGCAGGCCTGGCTCTGACCGCTGGCCTTCTCAAGTATAGCATGACGATGTTCCTGCTGCCCTGGTTCGTCCTGAAGCGGCAGTGGACAGCGTTGGCAATCGCGATCGGGCTTCATCTGATGATGACCGTCGGCGTAGCATTGTGGCTGCACACGAATCCGTTCACGCTCGTCACTGGGGCGCTTGAAACGGGACGCAAGGTCCTGCTCGTTTCAGGCTATCTTGACCTCTTCGCCGTGTTCAACGGAATGGGAGCTCCACCAGCGATACCCGGTGCGGTCTCCTTGGCCTGTCTGGCTGCGATCGTGTGGAAGGCCGTTACACGGCAGGTGCAGAACGAAGACTTCTTTCTCGCTGCGCTCTGCTTTCTGTCCGTGACGCTTATGTATCATCGGCAGTATGATTTCATCGTGCTGATCGTGCCGCTGATGATCGCAATACGCCATATCGCGACGCAAAGATTTGCCGCGTGCATGACCTTCGCCTCGGTACTGCTCGTCTGGTTCCTCGACCGACCCGTTGTATTCCTCACCGATTGGCTCGAGAGCAGAAACAGCGCCTATTATTATTTCATGGCGTTCATCTGGTACGCCACTCTCGTCGTCCTGCTGACCACAGCCTTTGCGAGCCGCAGGCCGGCGACGTCGCCAGCGCCGGTGCGCGTCTGACTCAACTGCCCCATTTGCGAAAGCGCATATGGCCGCTTCGATTGGTCCCGCGATAGGCGTCGCCGGATGAGCAAGTGATCTTATAGGCCTTCTCGGTGTCGCTGCCGCCGACCGGATCGATCGATGCGACGCTGCCGCAGCTATAGCCGATCCGCTGGATCGTACTTGCGATGCGGTCGTTGGATAGCGGCAGCTTCACTGCCGTCGGCTTGGGCGTGGCAGCCGGGGCCGCTTCCGGGTCGGGCGTTGCAGGCGGCGAAGGCTCGGATTTGGTCTCCTCCTTCGGCTTCGAAGGCTTTGGCTCCTCGCGTTTCGGCTTCGCAACCTCGATCTTCGGCTCCACCTCTGTCTTGGCGGCAGGTGCTTGCGGCCTCTCCGTCGACTGTTTTGGCAAGGTTTCTGTTACGACATTTTGCATCGGTTCAGTCATATTATCGGCAACTGTTGGAAGCGCCGGCGGTAGATCGACCGTCACCCCTTTCGGGGCCTGTTCTGACGACGGCTTGCAGCTTGCAAGCGCGACAGCGAATGGAAGGAGGATAAGAAGCCTTACCACATCAGTTCCTCTCAGGATTCGTCCAGATCCGGAGTGCGCATCATGGAGGAGCCCAGATTGAGCCGCAATCATCTTTCCGCGACATTCTCAGCGCCACGGAAGGGCGGTCAAGGCCGATGCGGCCCGTGTCGTTTCACTGGCGGATCAGAAAGGAGACAGGCATGTTCGTTGTGGCTTATTGGTGGCGAGTCCACCCGGGCCGGGAGGCGCAATTCCGCGCCGCCTGGCGACGTGGCACCGAACTCATCACCGCACGCTATGGGAGTCTGGGATCGCGGCTCCACTATGCTGCGGACGGCCGTTTCATCGGCATCGCCGAATGGCCGGACCGGGCAACATGGCAAACAGCCTTTGATGCCAAGATGGAATATGACGAGCCGGCAACGCGAACCGCATTTACCGAGGCGATCGCTGATACGGCCGCGGAGCCGTTGTTGCTGCTTGAAGTCACTGACGATCTATTGCTGCGCAACACATCCTGACGCTTCGCTCCAATGTGGCCGTATCATAGGCAGTCGGGGGTTTCTGGACGCACGGCGCGTCTGGGCGTAGGCTGGGAGCGATTCAGGGGGAGACGAGACGTGGCAGGATTTCGCGAATTCATAGCGCGGGGGAATGTGCTGGATCTGGCGGTGGCCGTGATCATCGGCGCGGCCTTCGGAAAGATCGTCTCATCTCTTACCGACGATCTTATCATGCCGGTGATCGGGGCGCTGACCGGCGGCCTGGATTTTTCCAATTACTTCGTCCGCCTCGGCGCGGTGCCGGCCGGGTTCACTGGCGACCCGAGCAATTATGCTGCGCTCAAGGCGGCCGGGGTGCCGATGTTCGGATATGGACAGTTCATAACTGCGGTCGTGCAGTTCGTTATCCTCGCCTTCATCATCTACCAACTCGTCAAGGCTGCTTCGCGGATGAACAAGAAGCAGGATGAAGCGGCATCGCCCGCCCCGAGTGACGAGTTGCTGGTGCTGCGCGAGATACGCGACGAGCTGAAGCAGCGCATTTGAGGTTGGCGCAAGTCATTCCAAGTTCGTGATCAGGCCCCGCATGGTTCGGCCGGCGTTGTGGATTCTCGATCCGGCGCGAGCGTGAATGACAGGCGGTACGCTGATTTAGCGATACGTGGGCTTCGGCGAATGGGGTAGGGGCATACGGCGCGGAGATGCAGCCACGTCGTACCCACGGCAATCGGCGCGGCCAGCCCGACGATAGGCGTGGTCGTGCTTCCATTGCCGGCGAGGGCAATCTTTGCGCGGACTGTTCCGGCCTGAATGCAGGCTACGCTCTGCGGGCAACGGCTGTCCTCCACGATCTCAAGCGGCGTGATTGTCAGGCTGCCGATCCGCTGATGGTCGCCCAGAGACAGGGTGAAGGATTGCGGTAGCATGGGAGTGGCTGCCTGCCCGCCCAACGCGGTTGCACAGCCGGCAGTGCCGACGGCGACGAGGCCGAAGACAATCAGGCGGCGGACGAGGTTCAATGGCCGACGGCTAGCGTGGATTGGATTTGAGCCATGCGAGTACCTTGTCCGGCGCGCTTTCCGCATATGGATCATCGTCCGTCCCCTCGTCATTGATGCCGGGTTCCTCGAACCAAGCGCTTACGACGCCGTCGTCGATGACGGCGGCGTAGCGCCATGAGCGCGCGCCGAAGCCGAGATGGTCCTTCTTTACAAGCATTCCCATCCGCCGCGTGAAATCGCCGGAGCCGTCGGGGAGATATTTTACGTTCTTGAGGCCGAGGTGCTTGGCCCATTGGTACATCACGAAAGCGTCGTTGACGGAGAGGCAATAGACTTCGTCGGCACCCGCTTCGCGCAAATCCGGATAAGCGGATTCATAGGCGGGGCATTGTTCGGTCGTACAGGTGGGCGTGAATGCGCCAGGAAGAGCGAACAGCACGATTCGTTTGCCGGCAAAGACGTCGCGACTGGGCACGTCCTGCCAGCGGAATGGATTGTCGCCGCCGATGCTTTCATCGCGGACGCGAGTCTTGAAGGTGATGTCGGGTATCGGGCGATCGAGCATGAGGTTTCTCCTGAAAGGCATTTCCTGAACGCACCTTTGCGCCTGATGATCCGTGCAGGAGCGGCATGCCGAATAAACGACGGACACATCCGACAAAGTGCTTGACAATCGTAACGACTTCGTTTAGGAAGACATCAATCTCGAGAGTTGCGTCAGTAGCCGAGAGGGGGGCAGACCAGCTGTAGCCGACCGGCGGAATACACGGCATAAGGCATCCACATTGGTTTGCCGGGAGACCGCATGACTGTCTGCATTGCCGTGATTGCGGGTAAAGCTGTGATTGGTGCATCGGACCGGCTGGTCACGGCAGGCGACGTCCAGTTCCAGCCGAAGACGCCCAAGATCAAGGCACTGACCAATTCGATCGTGGCGATGACGGCCGGTGACGCGTTCCTTCAGTCGGAGATACTCGACGGCGTGACGGCAGAAGTCCTGGCCGCGGTCAGCGCCGATCCGCACGAATGGCTATCGGTGCGGTCGATAGCCGATCTTTATTGCGACCGCTGGGCGGAGATAAAGCGCCACCGGGCCGAGCATGCGATCCTCAAGCCGCTCGGTCTGACCACGAAGGAGTTCCTCGAGGAGCAATCGTCGATGGATCACAAAGCGGTCGAGGATATATCGAATGGCCTGATCCAGTTCGCGCTGCCCGGAGTGGCGTGCCTGATCGCCGGGATCGACGGAACCGGGCCGCATATCTTCGCTATCTATGACGGCGTGCCGATGCAGGTCGATTCGGTCGGCTTCGCCGCGATCGGGATCGGCGGCCGGCACGCAGAATCGCAGCTGATGCTCGCGCAATATGCGCCCGACATGGCGGCGTCAGCTGCGATGATGCTCGTTCATCTCGCCAAGAGCCGGGCCGAGGTTGCCCCGGGCGTGGGTCCCGATACCGACATGTTCGTGATCGGTCCCGAAGTCGGAACCTATGGAGCGGTGCCCGAGAATGTGATGTGCTACCTGCGCGAGCAGGTGAAGAAGATGCAAGCCGAGGAAAAGAGGCTCCTCGGCGAGGCGCAGGCGGGAATGGAGCAATTCCTGACCAATCTGAACAAGCAGCCGGCAAGCAAACAAGAGGTCGACCCGGGGTGTAAGGAAAATGCCTTCGGATCGCCGTGACGAGGAGGGTGGAGGCGCGATGCGCATTGCCGCCGGCGGTCTCGACGACCAGCGCGTCATCGACCTGCTGAATGTCCATGTGACGCGGGCACAGGCGGAAACGGAGCGCGGGAGCTCCCACGCACTCGATGTGTCGGCCCTGCAGGCGCCGGAAATCAGGTTCTGGACGATCTGGGACGAGGATCGGCTGCTTGGCTGTGGGGCCCTGAAGGCGCTTTCCCCTGTGCACGGCGAGGTCAAATCGATGCACGTTGCCGAGGCTGCCCGGCGCAGGGGGGCAGGCGCTGCTTTGTTGAGGCATATCATCTTCGAGGCTCGGGTACGTGGCTTCGAAAGGCTCAGCCTCGAGACCGGATCGTGGCCCTATTTCGCGCCCGCACACGCACTCTATGCGCGACACGGGTTCGTCGAATGCGGGCCGTTCGGTGACTATCGACTTGATCCGAACAGCATCTTCATGACGTTGCAGCTGGCGATTTCCGAACCTGCGCAAGGCGACGGCTAGCTGCCGAGCCCGCAATCAGCCTCGCGAGCGAGGCGCCTGAAAGAGGAACATATGGAAGAAACTGAAACGACCAATCCGGTCGAGGGCGAAGCCTTGCCCGCGCTGGAAGTCGATCAAGAAGCGGACAGTTCGACCGAGCACGAAGGTCCAGCGTTCGAACCGCAACGAGACGAATTCGGCAACCCGATCGAAGAGGGACCGGACGACGAGCTCGAGGAAATCGAACGCGACGGCAAGCGAGCTAAGATACCATCCTGGCTGAAACCCGAGCTGATGATGCAAGCCGATTACACGCGCAAGACGCAGGAACTGGCATCCGCGCGCCGCGCCTTCGAGGCCGAGCGACAAAATGCCCAGCACGCCAGCGAAGCGGAGCGATCGGTCGAAGTCGGGCTTGCCCTGATCGACGAACAGATTGACCAATGCGCCGCGATCGACTGGCGCGCATGGCACGAAAATGATCCGGCCGAGGCGGAGCAGGCATTTGCCCAATTCCAGGCGCTGGATGAAGCCCGCGCAGAAACAATCGATTTCCTCGCGGCATTCCAGCGGGATCGCGCATTCAGGGAGCAGCAGGATTCTGCCATGCGCCTTGAGCAAGGCGCAGCGGTACTGGCCCGGGATATTGCCGACTGGTCTCCGCAAACGGCGGCCAAATTGGTCGAGTTCGGCCAGAACCACTACGGATTTTCCCTGGAGGACCTCAGCGGGATCGACGATCCGCGGCTGGTCAAGGTCCTCTACGCCGCGTGCAAGTGGGAAGACCATCAGAAGCAACAGCGCCGCGCGCAGAGCCATGCCGACGCCCAGACCACAAGGCCCGCCGCGCGAGTGACGGGTGCGACACCAAGGTCAGGCCTGGACGACCGGCTGAGTGCCGAGGAATGGATGCGCCGACGCAACGAGCAGGTCAGAAGGAAGCGTTAGGCTGCCTTCGGAACGGTCGTCGTTCACCACTGTATCCGACGTCCGACCCGCCTTCTCCAGTAAGCTGGAGGAGCCGGCGCTGCTCATTCACCAAACCCGAGTGAGAAAGATCACATATAATGGCAAATACACTTCTTACCCCGACGGCGGTGACGCGCGAAGCTTTGCGCATGCTGCACCAGAAGCTGAACTTCGTCGGATCGATCAACCGTCAATATGACGATCAGTTCGCCAAGTCCGGCGCAAAGATCGGAACCACGCTGAAGATCCGCGAGCCGAACCAGTATAGCGTCCGGACCGGCGCCGCGCTGGACGTCCAGGACACGACCGAAGACAGCCAGACGCTCACGGTTGCGACGCAAAAGGGCGTGGATATCAATTTCACGTCGGCCGAGCTGACCATGAGCCTCGACGACTTTTCCAAGCGCGTGCTGGATCCAGCTATGTCGGTACTTGCGGCCAATATCGAGGCCGATGCGATGACGATGTTCAAGGACGTCTGTTATGGCGTCTACGACAACGGCAATGCGATTACCTACACGGATGTTCTCGACGGGCGCGTGCTGATGCAGCGGGGCCTGGCACCGACCAACGAGCGCACCGCGAACATGAATTCGGTGGATATGGCCGATCTGGTCAAGGACACCAAGACATTGTTCAACCACGCTGGCGAGATCGGCAAGCAGTATCGCGAAGGCTTCATGGGCCGGGCCGCGGGATTTGACTTCGTCGAGAATACGCTGTGGCCGGCGTTCACGCGCGGTGCCGCCAATGGGTCTTACGTCTGCAACACATCGTCGGGCATCACGTCGGGTACGGCGACGATCGCCGTTACCGCCGGGACCGGCGCGTTCGTGGTCGGCGACGTCATCACCGTTGACGGCGTGTATACCGTGCACCCGGAATCGAAAGCTTCGACCGGTGTTCTTCAGCCATTTGTCGTTACGGCTGCCTCGAACGGCGGAAGCGTCAGCCTGGCGGTCAGCCCCACGCCGATCACTTCGGGCGCCAAGCAGAATGTGACGATCGTCGGTGCCGGGTCCGGTAAAGCCGTTACGGTGGCCGGTACGGCAAGCGCCGACTATTCGACCTCGCTGCTGTACCAGGAAGGCGCGTTCACCTTCGTGACGGCCGACCTGATCATGCCGAACGGAGTCGATTTCGCACGGCGTGAGGTCCTGGACGGCATCTCGATGCGCATCGTCCGGCAGTATGACATCAACAACGATCGCCTGCCGTGCCGAATCGACGTCCTGTACGGCTACAAGACGCTTCGCCCGCAACACGCGGCGCGTCTGCACTTCAACTAGAGTGTGTCGCTATTTAGGTGATGCCGGCCTGCAAATGCCGGCTTTCTGCGCTTCCGGTGCTCACGTAATTTAGCGTACGCTGCGCGCCGGTTCTCGACAGCCGACATTTTGCCCTGCGGTCATCTGCGATTCCGGCTCGGCCTCACCAAAATCCCAACACACTAAAATCTGGGGGGCGTTCGCGCGCCTCTTTGCACATGAAAGGAATTGCCAAATGGCAGAATATATTGGCGCGGGCGACGACGAAGGCCAGATCATCGGCCGGTCCTCCGGCAAGGTCGCCTTCTACGGAACGACACCGATCTCGAAGCGCAGCAGCGCGGCGATGGTAACCCTGGCAACGACGTTCATCACCGACGCGAGCGCGAACATCGCCTTCGCATCGATCACGGGAGCGAATGCGCTGCTCAGCCAGATCACCGAAATCCGCGATACGCTCGCGGCGCTTGGCCTGCACGCCGGGTCATAATGTTCCGGCTCAACGCGCATGGCGTCGGCAGCGTTGGTCCGGAGATCATCCTGGCCAACGCAGCCGGCGCCGAAGCCCGCGGTCTGCCGTTCATCGAACGGATGGCACCGCACGAGAGGCCGCTCGCCGTGGTCGGCGGCGGCCCCTCGGTCCTT
>Ga0070671_100000602_pt1 | contig 25682 bp, 24 predicted proteins | sample KBSS73metaG_FD_65341 | JGI IMG/M metagenome (GOLD analysis project Ga0070671, IMG submission 65341) | Switchgrass rhizosphere microbial communities from Kellogg Biological Station, Michigan, USA - KBS S7-3 metaG | ecosystem: Host-associated > Plants > Roots > Rhizosphere > Soil ...
CTCTGGCGACGAGCCACTTTCACGACGTCCTGATCAGCAAGGAGGGCGTCACCGAGGGGTGCGAGCCGCTACTGCACGTGGCGGTCGACGGGCGGACGGCGACGGTAGACACCAGCCAGATCTATCGGCTGTGCGCGATTCCGATGCCGACTGATCACACGCGCAACATGATGAACGCGAGCAGTAACTTCGAGATCGTGTCGAAGCTGCTGCGGGCGGCGCGCGAGAAGAGCAAGGTCGGATTTCACAGCCCTGGCGTGGCCGGGCTGCTGGGCGGCTACCCAGTCGCGGTCGACGGGTCCCGCCTGCGCATCAACGAGGACCACTTCGATGTGGCGGCCATGTCCCGGGTGAACCGCGCGTCCATCGCCCTGGACGGGATCGAGTCGGTCGAGGACGGCGTGCTCTCCTACACCGACGCGCTGCTCGACAAGACCAGCAAGGTCTTCGGCTGCGAGCTGCCCAAGCGAATTGCGTTGCACGACAGTGAGGTAGTGGCCGAGCTCCTGATCGACAAGGTCATCCAGGCCAAGATCGCCTAGATTCTATTCGCTCCAAGTCAAAGCCGCTCTGCCGCAACACAAATCATTCAGCGCCGGTCCATGAGGTATCGATCGCGGAACTCCGAGTGCTGCATCGAGTGCCAGTCAGTGAGCCGGCGGAATGCCCAATACCCCCCGCGGCCGAGCGAGAGCTTGAGCTGAGTTATGACGCGCTCCCTCATGTCGTTTCGCCGCCGCCAGCTACCCATGTAGCGATGCATCGAGTAGCCACCTGCGCCCCGCAACACCGGAAAATCGAAATACTCTTTCGGGTAAATCGTGACTTCGTCGAGTTGCTGCTGTCTGTTGTTCAGTTTGAAGTGCGGGAAGCGCTCGATGAAGAAGCGCGTGAATACATCGTTGTTGAGATGACGCTCCCCGACCCGATGATCGTAGGCCGCAAGGAGTTCACCGATCACGGGTTGCCCTGGCTCCGAACCGATCACCGCGGTGCTCAGGTTGCAGTCGAACATGAACCCGAGGAAGGTCTTGTTCGACAGGAGCGGCGTGAAGTCTTTGTACACTTCGACATCGGCGTCGAGATAGATACCGCCGTACTCGTGCAGGACGTCGAGCCTCGCAAAATCCGTCACGAAAGCCCACTCGCCGTTTGCGTGCGCCTCGCGCGCGAAGGCGCTCTTCTGCACGTCGTAGTTGGCTTCGGTCCACTCCCTTATTTCGTAGTCGGGCAACGTTTTACGCCAACTCGCGATGCAACGCTGCGCGAGTTCCGGCTTGTGCGCTGGGCCAAACCAGAAATGGTGGATAACCTTCGGGATCACCTCACCTCCCTTCGCGAACTCCTATGCCATTGCGGGTTTCAGCGCTTCGGTCATCGCGCCGGAGAGGTAATCCGCGTACTTCTTGGTGAAGTGATACGGGTTGTAGTAGACGACGATGTCGGCGATGACCGGCTCGCACTTCTCGGCGCAGACCCAGGGGATAGTTTCCACGAAGTGGGCACCTGCCGCGGACGCCGCGGCCCTCTCGGCGTCGAAGAACGGTGTCACGGCGTCTGCCGGCGGGGAGCTGCACGCCTGGACATCCTGGGCATGGGCGGCCAGACACTGCGCATCGTTGTTGTCCCAGCCAGGGATGGCTCCGAGTATCGCGACCCGCGTGTCGGGCCGAGCCAGCTTCTGGATTGTCGACACCAAGCCGTCCTGCCATTGACCGGTAGTCGGCTCCTCGCCGTTGGCGAGCGTGTGACCGGCGTGGCTCGCCATGACGACCAGCTGTGGATGAAGCTTGCCGATCTCATCGATGGCTGCCGAACGGAACGTGTTGCACTCCGGATCGGGTGCATGCGTCTCATTGTTCTGATATTCCAGATCGGCCACTGGGCAACCGCCCTTGGCGAATACCCGCACCTGCCAACCACTGATTGCGGCGACGCGCTCGAGTGTGGCCGCCCACATCGGCGCACGTGAATCCCCGAATAGGGCCATCAGCTTTTTGCCGTTCGGATCGCCGTATGCGCATTCGCCGAGCATCGTGTCGGAAGTCGTCACATGTGTCTGACGCTCGTCGAAGCAGATTTCGGGGCCGTCTTGATGGGGTTTACTGAGATCCACAAGGTGTTTCGCAGCGGCATCGGACAGTGCATGGGTTTGTTGGGCAGCTTCGACCGCTGCAAGCACTTGTTCGGTGGTGGCGTATTTCTGCTTGGTCAAGTAAGAAGAACTTGAACTCGCGGGTTGATTGGGATCGTATGTAGGCCTGTCGGTTCGATAGGTCGGCATATCGGTGCCCACAGACGTCGAACAGGCCACCAAGGCAACCATCAATGTCGCAAGCATTGTTGTCATGCGTCGGGCACCGCGCCCGTGCGCTTGTCTGAATAGATCGCTTATTGTTGAGTGCATCGTCCCCCCAAAGGACTAGGCGAATAGGTTCCAGGATCCGTAGTGAGATGCGATTTGCCATTGGGCGAGAAAAATTGTTATCGCTACGAATAACGCCCCCATAAGTAGGGTCAAACCGGTGCGAGACACCAATAGTCTGGCCCGCCTGACTGGATTCTCGACTAGTCGGTAGGTGACTGCTGACGCCACCACAGTGAGCAGCACCCAACCCGTAATCTGAAACGCGCTCAGTTCCTTGGTCGCGTACCGGGCCGGAATGATGAGAAGCGGCCAATGCCACAGGTACATGGAGTAGGACCGGGCGCCGGCCCACTGCATTGGCCGCGCCGACAATACGCGCGCAGCCATGGTTCGTTGGTTGGCGCAGCCAGCCGCGATCAATGCGGCACTGCCCACCACCGGCAACGCCACTGCAAATCCAGGGTAGCGGGTGTTTCCGGTGAAAAGCACTGCGGCAATGCCGATTCCGGCCAGTCCGGCGAAAGCCAGCGCCTGGGGCGTCCACCCCCATCTCAGCCGCGCGATGGTCGGCGCCAAGACCGCTACGAGCGCTCCCAGGGCCAGCTCCCAGGCCCGCGTCAGCGGCGAGAAGTAGGCCCAGGTCTGATTGACCGACGTCTGGATCACCGACCACATCAACGACGCGGCAATGATGAAAACCAGCGCTGCTGCGAGCGCTTTACGATGCTGCACTCCGCGTGCGAGGACAACCAGAAGCAAGAACAGGCCGGGCCAAACCAAATAAAACTGTTCCTCGACGCCAAGTGACCACATATGCTGCAACGGCGAAGGAGGTAATTGCGCCCCGAAGTAATCGGTGCCAACGATGCCGAAATGAATGTTGGCCGCAAATATCTCAGTCCACTTGGCGTCATTGGCTACGTTGTTGCCACTGATGAATCCGAGCCAACCATACGTGGCGAACAACGTGATCAGTACCACCAGCGTGGAAGCAGGGAGAATTCGCCGGACGCGTCTCGCGTAGAAACCGGATATCGAAATGCGATCCGTCCGGTCCTGCTCTTTGAGTAGCAGACTGGTGATCAAAAAGCCAGAGATGACGAAGAAAACGTCGACGCCGACAAAGCCGCCGGTGAATGGCTGGTGATAAGCGTGAAAAAGGATCACCAAGCCTACGGCGATCGCACGCATGCCCTCGATGTCGGGCCGAAACTGCTGGCGGGAGGTTCTGGCGGAAATTGGTTTGTCAGGGAAAGCCGCACCCTGCAGGACCGATGAAGACGGGCCTATGTCATAGGGTGCAGACTTTTGGATATCCGTCATCCTGTGTTGCCTCCCCCGACAGTCGTCCTCGGCGACTTGGTTGCGGACCAGAAATCTCCGTGTCCGCCCTTTACGTTTGTTTTTGGCGTCCGAATCTGCATCACCGTCGCCACCATTCCCGGATCACGCTTTCGGCGGCCTTACCCCGAGGCGAATAGTTGGTAGCGTGGTCGCTTCCGTCGTCCGGTAGGGCATTCCAGACCCACCAGTACACCCCCGCCCACCACCGTTCGCCGCCGAACGTGGCCAGCAGCGCCTGATAGGCCGCTGCCTGTTCGGCCTGGTCGGGCGGCGTGCCGAGCCGCCAGTCAGCGGGACGCGTGGTGGTGCCCTGCTGGCTCGTGTAGCCGGCCTCGGTGAACAGGATCTTGCGGTCGTATTTCGCCGAACCGGCAGCCATCTCGGCCCGAATCGGCTCCCAGGACCGCTGCAGAACGGAAACGTCGGTAGTGGCCGTCGTGGTCAGCGGAAAGTAGACGTCGATACCGATCATGTCGAGCGCATCCCAGAACGGGACGCGGGCTGCCTCGTCCGGGTCTGCCCCATACAACAAGGGGCCGCGATACTGAGCCCGCACCTCCCGGATCACCTGCAACCAGCCGGGCCGATCGTCGGAAATCGAGGACAACTCGCTGCCCACGGCGAACTGCTCGACCCCCAACCGCTGCGCCATCGCCGCGTAGTGGCTGATGAAGGCTGTGTAGGAGGCGAACCAGGCTCCGCGATCATCGGGGCGGATGGTGCTGCGACTCTCATTCGGCACGTAAACATGAGGCGTTAGAAACACCTTCAACGTGTATTTGTGGGCCAGCGCGATCGCCCGTTCCAGGTTTTCGTCGCTCACCGTCCGCGGATGGCGGGCGATCGCACTCGCGTTCCTCGTTTCCTGGAACCACGCGGGGGTGAATTGAACCCAAGTGGCGCCCGCGTCCACCATTTCGCCCAACGATCGGGCGATCTGTGGGCCGTCGTAGGGACCGTCCCATATCAGCGCGAATCCGCGTTGCGTCTGGGGGACGTCAGATCGTGAGTGACCCGAACCGAGCCACTGGCCGAACACGATGGCCGCCGCCACCACAACGGACACCACGACTGCCAGCCCGACTAGGACGAATCCCTTCCTCGGGCGACGACGCGGTGCCGTTTTCACAGGCGCTCGACTTCAGGAGCTCGTGCGTTGCCCCGGTGCCGTCGTACGGCGAGCCGGTTGCCGACCGTCAGCGCGGAACGAATTCGCTTGGCATCGAGCCGCCACGAACTGTCGTGTTCGAACACGGCGGTCCGCGGAATTGAATGGCGGCCGATGACGGACGACGGACCGACCGCGCAACCATAGTCGTAGCCCGCAGCTTGTACCGCGTTCACGGCTCGGGCGTCCAGGTGTCCCCATGGATAGGCGAACCCGCGAACCTCCTGCCCGGTCAGCTCCTGCAGGATCGCGCGACTACGTACGGTCTCTGCGCTCAGCCGCCTGTCGTCGGCTTCGGCCAGCGACGCGTGATCCAGCCCGTGCGACGCGATCTCCATCCCGCTCTCGGCCGCTAGACAAACTTGGTCCGCGGTGAGCAGGCCTTTGCGAGGGCCCGTCGAATCCCACGCGTTGTGCCCGCCCAGCCGGCCCGCAAGCACGAATACCGTTGCGCTGCAGCCGTATTGCTGCAGAAGGGGCATAGCGTATGCGACGAAGTCCTGATAGCCGTCGTCGAACGTCAGCCCCACCAGGCCACGACTGTGCCCCTGCGCCCTCGCGCTGAGCAGCTCCGCCATCGAGACGCCGCGCAGCCCTCGGCTGCCAAGCCAGAGCATGTGCTGCTCGAAGCGCTCCGGCGTGATGGTCACCTCGTGGGGATCCTCGTCGTACGGGGCCACGGAGTGGTACATCAAGACCAGGGGCATCGTCGCGAGTTCCACGCTCTTTTCGGAGTTCTCGGTGGTGGCACCCATCAGACCGTCTCCTGAGTGGCGGGCGCGGGTAGCTCGTGGCCGTGGCTACCAGGCCGCCCAGCCCCAGCGTCAGCTATAACGCGCAAATACACCTCGTCGAGCCGAGGGATCACCTCCGCCAGCGTGAAGCGCGCCGCCTTGGCAGGCCCGGCCGCGCCGAGTCGCGACCGCAGCCCCTCATCCTGAAGTAGGCGCCGGATCGCATCGGCCAGAGCCTCGGCGTCGCCGGGCGGCACGCGTAAACCCTCCACACCGTCGGCGACCACATCGAGGAGGCCGCCGAGTGCCGAGACCACACACGGCGTCCCCGCCGCCAGACATTCCACCGCGACGAGCCCGAATCCCTCGGGCACCAGGCTGGGCACGACGCCGACGACGGCGTGGCGCAACCCGGCGACCACCTCGGGGTGCGGCACGTTGGTGACGACGGTGACCCCGGCCCGGTCACCGGCACGAAAGTCGGGACGGGGGAAGCCAGCGAGGACCAGCGGTACCTTCAATCCGCCTGCCCAGAGCCGGGCGTGGGCGTCGAGTAGCACGTCGACGCCTTTGAAGGACCCCAGCACGCCGGCGTAGAACAGGTACGGGCCCGCGGCAGGGACGAAAACAGGGCGGGCGGCGGTCCGGTCGTCGGTGGCGAGGGCGAGGAGATCGTCATCGACAAACGACGGGATCACCTCCATTTGAGTACGATCCGCGGGCCGGGGAGCCGAACCTCGGGCGGCGAGCGCCGACGAGATCGCGATCCATTGGGCGACGTCGCGATGCCGCCGCGATCCGAGCTGGTGCAACCCGGCGGCCAGAGGAATCCCTTTCAGGCCGTAATGGGTGTAGGCGCAGGCAATGCACTTGGTCAAGCCGGGTCCTGAGCAGACGCGGCGTCGGTGATACAGCATGACCTTGGCCGCGCACACCTGTCCGTGGTCGTGCGAGGTGGCGACGACCGGTACGCCGGCCCGGCCAGCTGCGCCGAGCACGCTGTAGAGAATCCAGCCGTGGGCATGGATGACATCCGGGCGGAAGTCTCTGACGAGATCCGCGAATGCCCTCGCGAAACGCGGATCTGGAATCGGAGGAAAGAAGAGATGGGTCGGGTCGGCGTATGCCCCGGGTACGCGTGCCATGGCCATTGGCAGACGGTGAATCTGACCGCCGTCGATATCCTCGCGTCCCGGCGCGTCAGGGTGGGGCCCGGTCGCAACCGCCACCACCCGGCCTCGGCGCACTTGGCCGCGTAGCAGCGCCGCAATCGCGAGCTCCAAGCCACCGACGTTGGGCAGAAAACTGTCCGTTGCGTGCAGGATGCGCAGCCCGCGCAGCCTGTCCCGGGTATTACCCGGACGCGATGGCATGGGCGTGGCTCAAGGCGGGCGATGTCATGGGCGCCCGACCCGATCCGTGTTTTCTGGAGGCGGCTCGTCCGCCAGTGGGGCGAAAGCGACGACGGGCGAAAGAAGTAATTCGTCTGCGGGGCCGGCGACGGCGATCATGCTGGGAGGCTGGTCGGCGACCAGGGCCGGTGAATCGTCGGTAGTGCCCGCGGTGCGCGACCTGCCACGGCGCCGGTTGAACAACATGACGACCACCACGGAGGCCAGAATCAGCGACGAGGCAAGCGCCGCAACGCCTGCGCCGGTGATTCCCCATTGCGGCACCAGCAGCCACAGCAGGAATGACCCGCCGGTCGTCATGGCCGATCCCGTCACCGTGATGGCTGCTACCACGACCAGCCGGCGCTGCACCCGCAGGCTGGCCAGCGCCAGGTCGATCAGCGTGCTCGGAAGGGTAGACACCAGCAGCAGGACGAGCAACGTGCTGTAGTGGGCGTAGTCGGAGCCGAACACGCCAAGCACCTTCGGGGCCAGCAGACAGGTGATCACCACCGGGGCAACGAGGAGCGCACCGATCAGGCGCATCGCGCGGCCGGCCTCGGTTCGGAGGCGTTCTGGACGGTCAGCGCAATGTGCCAGCAGGGCGTTGGAGACCAACGCGGACACCGCGGAGAACGCCCCGCTGATCAACAAGGCAATGAACGCATAGCCGACTTGAGCGGGCGGGAACAACGCGGACGCGAGAACCGGCAGCACCAAGACGGGCAGCCGGCCAGCGACCATGGCGATGTGATCCCAGGCGATTCCGTGTCGCAGCCGCGAAAGCCACATCCAGCTGCACCGGAAACGAAAATCGGGGCTCGCGCGGACGAGCAGTCGTCCTGCCAGGCCAACCGAGACCATGAGCGAGGCCACATACACCGAAAGGATCATGTGAGCGGACCCGGCGTCGCTCCTCGCGGCCAACATTCCCAACCAGAGCAGCGCGGCGACAACGACCAGCCGCGACAGCGCGCCTAGGACGCCGGCCAACAAAGAGAAGTCGGCGCGGCGGACTCCCAGCAGTGCCGCGTTGATCACCAATAGGAAGGCCGAGGCCATCGCCCCGGTACCCAAAAGGCCTACGAGCCAACCGGTGCCGACGGCTGTCTGGACGCGTTCCGGAAGCAGCAGCGCCCCGACCACGCCGGCGGTGCCGGATACGACGACACTGACGACAAGCGCGGTACCGGACAGTCCACTGCGCTCCTCGGAGTTCGCGCCTGGCAGTACCCGCATGAGAAACGGCTCGAACCCGGTCGCAGTCAGCACTGCGACGAGGCTGATCGCCGAGATCACCGTGTTCGTCATGCCGATCGTGCTGGCGGAGACACCGCGCGCACACACCGTCCAGAACAGGTAGCCGAGCAGGGTGGTCATGTGATTGGTGGCGAGAAGGGCGATGCTGTTCGCCACCAGCCCACGGCCCCCACTGGGAGCGCGCAATACGCTCATGAGACGCACCATTCGGGCGGGATTACCGCCTGGACGACCAGGCCAGAGGTTTGGTCGCGCACCGTGAGCTTGATCGGCCAGTCCTGGCCCGTTGCCTCAGCGGAGCGCGCGCACAGCTGTGGTCGACTGTCTGGAGCCAGTGTCACCAGCAGCGTCGCCGGCTCAGCCTTACCGCCCGGCAGCAAGCGTGTGCTGATCGAGACGGGACGACCCATGTCGTCGGCGGCGGTGAAGTCCGCACGCTGAATCAGCGCAGGACCGTCCGGCCCGATACCGGTCAAGGCGATGGCCACGTCGGACCCTGCCGGCGGGGCGACCTGCTCAGCGCCGAACGCCGACGGCGTGCGCTGCGCAGGGGACCATATGCTGCCGACCGCGAAAAGCACGACTGCGGTGACCGTGACTACCGCCAGACTGATGAGGATCACCCGGATGTGCTTAGCGCGTCGGACCAAAGGCAGGTCAGGACGGCTATGTGCGCCGATTGCGGTGAGCAATCCGCAGCACAGCACGATGAGCCAGTCCAGGCGGCGGATCTGTCCATAGTTCACGCCGTCGGTCACCAAAAGCATCGCTAGCCAAATCACCGTCTGAGCACAAAATGCTCCGACCACGCCGGCGATGAGGAATCGCTGCCACGGATTGGCGGGCCTGCGCGCCAGCCCGAGCACAACTCCGAGGCACATCGCTGCTGTGGCCGCTACCGTCGCACCGAAAACGCCGCCACGAGTGACCAGGGCGCCATCTGCAACGAGGTGGATGACGGGACCGATCAGCGCATACCACGTGAGGGTCGCCCCGATCCTGGTCGCCAGCCGTGCGGACGGGGCCGCCCCCACCCGCATCATGACGGCGGACAACCACAACCCGGGCACCAGCCAGATGCCGACGATCCCGGCGATCAATGCGATCCATGCGGAGACAGTCGATGGCGCGGCGAACGGAGACGCTGCGCCGGGTTGTAGGACAAAGGCGAGGACAAGGCACCCTGCGCCGATCAGCGAGCCTGCGAGCAACCGGAGCCGGGCCCTGCGGTCTAGCGAGATTTCACGGTCATCAGTGGTTTCGCCGCCGCGGAGTTCATGACGACCATGGCCGTTATTGCTGTGGACCGCCGCGGCCCTGGCTAAGTGCGATTCTGCTGGTGCCGTGGCAGTGGGCAGCGCTTCGTTTGAAGGTGGCTCGGGCGCCGAGACCGTGCTCTCAGTGGCCAAGGTGTCTTCAGTCATGCGTCCCCCTTTCGCAGCTGCCGGCCATCGTCGCCTGCAAAACGCTGGCATCGACTTCGTAAACGGTCAGCGGACCGGCCGCATATACGGCGCGCAGCCAGGGCAGGCAGTTGAACCGGTCAATCGCTTCTTGCGGAAACAGGCGGCCATAGCCTCCGCCCGGCTCATCGTTGATGAACCAATAACCCATTCGCGGACGCGTCGTCGCCATCCGCGCATCGACAACGAAGTAGTGGACATCCGCGTCGAGAACCTGCTTCAGCACATATCGCGGCACTGGTTTCGCGTACATGTAGAGATCCCACAACGGGAACGCGGCGCTGGGCGCCAGCGGCGCCATCCGCCCTACCCACCCGCCGACCTGCTGTGACACGTACCGGTCTGCCACCACTGGAGTGTCGACCGGCGCGTGGGCCGCTAGCCAGGCGGCGACCGCGCCGCCCTCCCGGGATACCGACCGCGCGTCGTCGCCGACCTGCATGCGTCCAGGGAAACGGGCGGAGACGGTCGTCCCCAACGCCGCGCTCCCGACATACAAGACGGTGAGCACTACGCCGGTGACACCGATCCGGACACGGGGCTCCGCAAGCCGCGCCCCCCAGCGGCCGATGGCCCCGAAACGCGCGACGACCGCAGGAGACAAGCCGACGCTCCACGCCATGCCGCAAACGACGGCGATACCGATGAAGCTGAATGCCCAAGAGCGATGCGCTCCCTCGCCGCCGCCACTGGTGAGTGCCATTGGAATGCTCAGGAAAAACAGCGCACCGAGCGCGGCGAACCCCCAAGGCGCGGAGCCCAGCCCACGGCGGTGGACTACGAGGATCGCGACAGAAACCACGAACAGCAGCAGAACCAGGGGCGCGAACAACAGACCGGAGACCGTCTCGTAGATCGGGGTCTGGGCGCCGGCGAACGGAAGCCGTGTGCCAGACGCCTTCTGGAAGGCCTCGGTCACGTGGGTGAACCCTTTGACCTCCGCCCACCCGCGGGAAAGCGACGGACCGAGATACGAGACGAGTTCGTCGCGGATATTGCGCCACCAGAACGTGCTCGACATCAGCAGCGCCGAAGCGGCGAGCAGCAGCGGCCACAGGTGCTCTTGCGCCGACCCGCCGCGCTCCGGCCAGATCCGCCGGACACTGTGCACCACCACGGCGATGATGAGCAGCACGAGGATCAAGCCCAGCATGATCGTGGACAGCGGATGCATCATCGGCAGTGCCACGGCACACACCACAACGACGGCCATATAGCGCAGACTCGGCTCCGTCGGGGCGCGGCTGGCGGCGACCGCTGCCGCGAGGCACCACAGGAGCACCGGCAGCGCGATGCTCTCGTAGGAGATCGAGGTGTCGAAGTACAACCAAGAGGGATTGATCGTGTACACCACCGCGCCGACCGCCGCCCCGGTAGGAGCACCGCCGACCGCCCGCACCAGCTGGTAGACGGCGAGGACCGACAGGATATGTGACAGGGCGATGACGACAAGCGCAACTGTCCACAGCGGAGCACCCGTCAGCTGGGCGAATGCGCTGATCGTCTGGTGTAGGCCGGGGAAATGCGAAAAGATGCCCGAGCCGTGTCCGACTTCGCCGCTCAGGTAGGTCTCGATGGTCTGCCGCATGTGGATGAACTCGTCGTTCCCCAGCGGGCCGGCAGGGAGACGAAGCACTCGGCCCGTTCCCAGCAGGCCTATCCCCGCCAGCGCGCATGCCCGCACCACCCCGGTGATGCCGGGGCTGCATGCCAGCGCGACCAGCGGCAGCATCCCGCACAGAAAGCCCACCCACAACAGCGCGAACTGCCAGTCGTCTGGTTCGGCCTGCGTGGCGGCGCGATGTAAGGCGAGCAGAACGAGGGTGGCGCCTATGGGAGGCAGGACGACGGCCGCTGCGATCAGTCGCTCGCGTGGCGAGCCGGACGCGAGGTCGTGGAAGGGCTTCAGGATGGCGGCGCCCGGGACAGTCGACGTAGCGGAAGTCACGAGCTCCTCACGATCTCGCCGCGCTGAGCGTCTCGAAGAGCTGGTCAACTATCTCCGTCGCACTGGGCAGGGTGCACCGCAGCGCGCGCTCCTTGCAGGAGCCGGTCGAGGAGAGCAGCTCAGCCATTGCCTCGGCGTACTGGGAGGCTGCTTCGTCGTCGGCAACATCTGGCTGACAAAGCCGGACCAGGGCGCCGGGTCCCGCGCGGCCGGCCACCTCGCGGTGCGCGGGGATACCGCTGGCCACGACTGGCATCCCCGCGACGAGCGCTTCGCCAAGACAGATGCCGAACGCCTCATGAAGGCTTGCGGTCGCATAGATCGACGCTGACGCCCACCAGCGCCCAAGCGATTGATCGTCCAATGCGCCGGTGAATGTCACGACGTCGTTCGCCCGAAGCTTGGTGGCAAGCTCCTGGCACGCCGCCAGCCCGGAGCCGTTCCCGACCACGACAAGTCGAGCGGGCACCCCGCGGTCGCGCAACTCGGCAACCGCCCGAATGAGCAAATCGGTGCGTTTATAGGGTTCCTGGCGTGCGACGGTCAGCACGACGTTGGACTCGCCGGGGTATGGCTGCCGTCCCCGCGTCGGATCGGCCACCGCCAGCGGGAGCACAGTGATCTTCTCCCGCAGGATATTTCGAGGGAAGTCCCGCCGGAGCAGGTCGGCCTCGGCCTCGGAGTCGACGACGATGCGGCTGCTGGCCGAGATGAGTCGTCGGCCTGCCGGGCGGTACACCGGATGCAACGCGTTGCGAAACCGGGTGTGACCACCGCCGTGGTAGTGCGGGGTGAGCACGATCGGCGCCTTGCTCTGCTCGGCCGCCAGCCAGGCCAAGGGCGTGTGGTAGCTGTGCACCCACACCACGTCAAAGCGCCCGGATCGCGAAGCCGCGCGGGCCGCAGAAGGAGAAGGAACGTCGAAGCTTCCGCCCAGCGGCAGGTGGTGCCGCTCGATGGTGTATCCGTCGCGCCGATCCCGAAACGGCAGTCCTGCGCCGCGCGGTATCTGCGTCACGACGGTCACCTCGGCCCCCTTGGCGGCCAGAGCGGCCGCCGCGTCGGCGCTGCAGGTCTCCACACCGCCGTGGTACGGGGCGAAGCGGGGCACTATGAGGCCGACCCGCAGTGCGGAGCGCGTCATGCGACACCTCCCGCTAAGCTGTTGTCCCCCAAGCGATTTCGCGAATAGCCGGCGTCGTTACCCCAGCCCGCCTCGGCCTGGTCCAGCAGCGACGCATAACGCGCGGCGGACTCCGCCCAGGAGCAAGGATCTGCATGCGCCGTTCCGATCAGCGGTAGCGCCGAGCGGATCCCGTCGGCGAGAGCAGCGGGGTCGCATGGTGGAACCAGAACAGCACCCGTGTATCCGGCGGTCGCCTCGACGAGTCCGCCGACCGACGTCGTGACAACGGGGAGCCCGCAGCTCATCGCGATGTGCAGCGGGCCGGATGCCGAAGAGCGCCGGTACGGGAGGACGACGAGGTCCGCGGCGGCGAAGAAACTCGGAACCTCCTCATCGTCGACATACCGGTCGACGATGGTCAGTCGGTCGGGCGGCAGAACCGTCGCGAGGTCGTCGAGCGGCTGGCGGTAGCCCTGCCAAACCTCCCCGACCACACTGACGTGGACGTCCAAACCGGATTCGGTCAGCAGCCTGACCGCTGCGGCCAGCTCGGCGTGACCTTTGTACGGGCGCACGACCCCAAAGGTGAGCAAGCGGACCGGTTCGCCTGGTCGCGGTGGGCGAGGTCCGGCCGAAACCTCTTCCAGCGGCGCATGATTCGCGAACGGCCCGTGCGGGATCACCTCGACGGGGTGGTCGGCGATTTGAGGGTAGGTGTTTTGCAGTGCGCGCCGGTCGAACTCCGAGTGCACCACCACGGCGTCGACACGGCTCAGTAGCAACCGCATCCCGGCCCGGGTGTACCGACTCGTCAGCGGCAAGCTGGCCTCGCCCACGTCTTGCACCTCGTGGAACTCGATCACCAGTCGAGCGCCTGCCCGCTTGGCGAGCCAGGCGAGGATCACATAGCTGTGCAGAACCGTGCCGGTCCACCACTGCAGAATGACGACCTCGGGGCGGATACGACGCCAGAACCGCCATGCGCCCAGAGCGGAGAAGCCCCAAAACCAGTCCAGCCCATTGAAGATCGGGACGTTGGGGAGCGGCAACACGCCATCGGTGCTCCCGACCCGCGCCCAGCCGGGATAGAAGGCGCGTGGACAAAGTCGGCGCAACAGCAGCATCGCGACGGGGCCACGTTCGGCCAGCGCCGATGTCAGCAGCGCTGTGTAATAACTGACGCCGGAAAGAAACCGGTCACCGGGACCGACGATCAGGGCGACGCTCACGGGTGCTCATCTGGGTGAGCGTGCTTGCGAACCGACTGCACCAGGCGTCCGCTGAGTCCGGAGCGATGATCGCGCACTACCGTGCGCAACACTCTGGTGCCGTCACGAATCGAGCGGAGGTTCGACTTGCCTGCGCGACGAGGCAACTCCAGGCTCGGAACCTCGGCGATCCGCAGCCCGGCCTGCATCGCACGCACGACCATCTCGGCCTCGATCTCGAACCCGGTCGCGGAAAGCGCCATGGTTTCCAGGTAGCGGCGGTGGAATGCGACGAAGCCGTAGCACAGGTCGGTCAGATCGCCGTCATAGAGGTGGTTGAACACCTCCAGCAGAAACCGGTTGCCCATCCGCCGGAAGGTCGTGATGTCCAGGGACCCGCCGCCTGCGATGAACCGTGAGCCCTTGACGAAGTCGTATCCGTTGTTCAGGAAATGGACGAAATGCCGGATCTCTTGCGGCGCCATGCTGCCGTCCGCGTCCATCATCACGATGATGTCGCCCGTCGCGGCCAAGAAGCCGGCTCGAAGCGCGCATCCCTTCCCGAGGCCTTCTTGCGTCACGACCTTGATGTCCGGCAGATAACTGCGCGCGGTGATAAGGGTCGCATCGGTCGAGTTCCCGTCGACCAGGATCACCTCGTTGACCTCGTCTGCGACCTGCTGGAGCACCCAACCGATGTTTCGTGCCTCGTTCTTGACCGGGATGACCAAGCTGACGGTCAAGGGCTTCACTGAGTTAGCGCGAGACCGCTTGCGACGCACGGATGCGATGGGGGGTTCGGGTTCCCCGCTTTGCACGAGCGGACTCGGCAACTGGGCCGGTCGCGACCGGTCGTTGTAATCGCTTCTTGCTGATGGCTTGGCCATAGCCTGACCCCCGTCCAACGCTGCGCTTGCGCACGGCTGCGTTTGGGGCTCACTCGATTAGCTGTCAAGCTTTGCGGACAACCCCCCCAAGCGCCCCGCCTGCGACGTTAGCATATGCCGTAACTCCAGATATCGGAACGTAGGGAAAAATTGTTGCACGCGCTAGATCGGCACCCGAGCATCCTGCAGTGTGGCTCAGCAGATTGATGCAGCAAATTCCCAACCCGTCGTTTACACCTATTTTTCCTTATCTCAGCAATTGCGGTGCAAAAACGTCGATCCTCCCGCCTCCGCCGAGCTTGCCGACCACTCCCAGGCTCGACGAGCAATTATTTGCGTACGCATAGATTATTTGCTGCAACTGCGCCGACTGGTCGTGCCTTCGCATCACAGAGTTGTCGTACATACATAGCTGGCACGCTCTGACGCTGCCGGGATTCGCACCGCGCGCGGATGGCCTTTCACACAAGAACTCGAGGGCAACGAGCCGCAAGAAATCAACTAGGCCGAGCGAGGACGAACTGCCAGGACCACGGCATGTATCGCATCGGGCGTTCCAGTAAGCGGGCGACCCACCTGACGCCCTTCGGAATCACTTCGGGCGGATAGTTGAAGTTTCGTACGTGCACCACCTCGAAGCCTGCCCGCTGCGCGGACTGCTTGAGGTGCTTGATGGTGACGACATAAAAGTCGTGCCCCCAGCTGACCGGCGCCAGCTTCCAATACCGGCGCTGCCATTCGACCGGCAGCCATCCCATGAACGGCAGCCGACTGTGCGACTCGATCGGAAAGTACGGGTTCGGCAACTGTCCGACGACGACGCCCCCCGGCTTGAGCACTCGGTAGATCTCGCGAAGGCTCACTTCTCGCTCACCGGGCGGGATGTGCTCGAAGACGTTCGCGAACACCGCGACATCGAACGCCTCGTCGGGGAACCCGAGCTGGCTTGCGCGCCCGGGCCGCAGCCTGCAGCCAGCGTCGGTGACGGTCTCCTCAGTCAGCGTCGGGTCGATGCCTGCCCAATTCGGCACGTGTGTCAGCTGTTGCAGCTGCTCGGTCAGTGCGCCGTGCTGGCAGCCGATTTCGATACCGTCCGTGGCCCCCGGCGCGCAGTATTCATCGATCAGATCGGCCAGATGACGGCTGAGAACGGCGTTGCGGGTGGCCCACTCCTCCTCGGATTGCAGCAACTGTGCGCGAACTCCGCGGTTCGACATGAGTGCCTCCGACATGGCGCGAACCCTGTAGTGGACTGGGGGTTCTGACCAAATTACGCCCCGATGCACGCGGTTGCTGGCAAATTGCCGTGCTGTTCTCACTGCAGACGTACCCGAGCGGCCACCTCGACGTGATCCTTGTACGGTATTTTGCAGTCAAACCGGGCGACCGCCTCATGGTCGTCTCGCCGACTCTGCAGGAGAGTTCAGTGAACCGCTTCATACTGGCCGCGTGCGGGATCGCCGCCGGCATCGCCCTTTCCGGCTGCGGCGCCGGCCAGGTGTCCCAGACCGCGACGCAGGAGCCCGCCGTCAACGGCACGCTCGCCACGGTGGGACCGATCGCGCTGCGCAACGTTCACCTGCGGGCCGCGCAGACCACCGATTACGTGCAGCCGGGCAGCGACGCCGAGCTGTTGTTCGTCGCCGCCAACAACTCGCCGGACGTCAACGACAAATTGCTCTCGGTGACCACCGACATCGGCACGGTCAGCCTGTCCGGCGACACCTCGGTGCCCGCCAACGGCGTCCTGGTGGTCGGCGAGCCCGACGGCCAGATCGCGCCGCTGGAGTCCGCCGAGAAGGCCGAGGCCGTCAAGGCCAAGGTCGCCCTGTCGAAGCCGATCACCAACGGGCTGACCTACAAGCTCACGTTCACGTTCGAAAAGGCGGGCCAGACCTCGGTGCAGGTGCCGATCTCGGCCGGTGAGCAGCCGCGGCGTGAAGCCGCCGCAGAAGCCGGCGACACGGGCGGTCACCAGTAAGGATCTGTCGGTCCGACCGGTTACGGTCACGGCGTGGCTAAAGCGCGTTCGCAGTACCGCTGCTCGGAATGCCACCACGTCACGCCGAAATGGGTCGGCCGCTGTCCCGATTGCGGCACCTGGGGCACGGTCGATGAGGTCGCGGTGCTGACTGCAGTCAATGGTTCGGCCACGCGCCGCGCCGTGGCGCCCACTTCGCCCGCTGTGCCGATCAGCTCGATCGACCCTGGCAATACCCGCCACTTCCACACTGGCGTAAGCGAATTGGACCGCGTGCTCGGCGGAGGTCTGGTTCCCGGCTCGGTGACCCTGCTCGCGGGTGACCCGGGCGTCGGCAAGTCGACACTGCTGCTCGAGGTCGCCCACCGCTGGGCGCAGACAGGCAGGCGGGCGCTGTATCTGTCCGGTGAGGAGTCCGCGGGCCAGATCCGGCTGCGGGCCGAGCGCACCGGCTGCACCCACGATGAGGTCTACCTCGCCGCCGAATCGGATCTGCAGATGGCGCTTGGCCACATCGACGAGGTGAAGCCGAGCCTTGTCGTCGTCGACTCGGTGCAGACCATGTCGACCACCGAAGTCGACGGCGTCACCGGCGGCGTGACCCAGGTGCGGGCAGTGACGACCGCGTTGACCATGACCGCCAAGACGTCCGGCGTGGCAATGCTTCTGGTCGGCCACGTCACCAAGGACGGCGCGATCGCCGGGCCGCGTTCTCTCGAGCATCTCGTCGACGTGGTGCTGCACTTCGAGGGCGACCGGGCGTCGGCGCTCCGGATGGTGCGCGGCGTGAAGAACCGGTTCGGCGCGGCCGACGAGGTCGGCTGTTTCCTGTTGCACGACAACGGAATCGAATGTGTAGCCGACCCGTCGGGACTGTTCCTCGACCAGCGGCCGAAACCGGTGTCTGGTACCGCGGTGACCGTCACGCTCGACGGCAAGAGGCCGCTGATCGGTGAAGTGCAGGCGCTGATCGGATCACCTGCCAGCGGTTCGCCGCGCCGGGCGGTCAGCGGCATCGACTCGTCGCGCGCCGCGATGATCACCGCCGTGCTCGAGAAGCGCGCCAGGTTGCCCGTCGGCACCAACGACATCTACCTGTCGACGGTCGGCGGCATGCGGCTGACCGACCCGTCATCGGATCTCGCGGTGGCGCTTGCGATCGCCTCCGCCTACACCGACCTTCCGATGCCCGCCAACGCGGTGGCCATCGGCGAGGTAGGCCTGGCAGGCGATTTGCGCCGGGTCAGCGGCATGGACCGCAGGCTCTCGGAGGCGGCGCGGCTGGGCTTCGGCTGCGCCGTCGTGCCCGCGGGTGTCACCGCGGCGCCTGCAGGTTTGCGGGCTCTTCCGGCCGACAACATACAGACCGCGTTGCGGGTACTACGGGAAATCAGTCAGACTGACGCCGGCCGACCCTAGGAGGAGGCATGGCCGTCAAGGCGAGCGGCAGGTCGAGCCGCAACGTGGTGCAGTTGGCGCGCCCGACCCTGCGGGAAACGATCGCGCGGCTGGCGCCGGGGACCGCGCTGCGCGACGGGCTGGAGCGCATCCTGCGCGGCCGCACCGGCGCACTGATCGTGATCGGCTACGACGACAGTGTCGAGGGCATCTGCGACGGAGGGTTCGAGCTCGACGTCCGCTACGCACCGACCCGGCTTCGGGAGCTGTCGAAGATGGACGGCGCGGTCATTCTCTCCACCGACGGCGGCCGCATCGTGCGGGCTAATGTGCAGCTGGTGCCCGACCCGTCGATTCCCACCGAAGAATCCGGCACCAGGCACCGCTCTGCCGAGCGCACCGCGATCCAGACGGGCTATCCGGTCATCTCGGTGAGCCACTCGATGAGCATCGTCACGGTGTATGTCGCAGGCGAGCGCCACGTCATCCCGGATTCGGCCGCGATCCTGTCACGGGCCAACCAGACCATCGACACACTGGAGCGCTACAAGACCCGCCTCGACGAAGTCAGCCGTCAGCTCTCGACCGCCGAGATCGAGGACTTCGTGACGCTGCGGGACGTGATGACCGTCGTGCAGCGGTTGGAGATGGTGCGCCGGATCAGCCTCGAAATCGACTCCGACGTCGTCGAACTCGGCACTGACGGACGCCAGCTCAAGCTGCAGCTGGAGGAACTTGTCGGCGACAACGACACTGCCCGCGAGCTGATCGTGCGGGACTATCACGCCAACCCCGATCCGCCGACCGCCGCTCAAGTCAGTGCCACGCTCGAGGAGCTCGACTCACTTTCGGACAACGAACTTCTCGACTTCACCACTCTGGCAAGGGTTTTCGGCTATCCGTCGACGGCAGAGGCGCAGGACTCCGCGATGAGCTCGCGTGGCTACCGCGCGATGGCGGGCATCCCGCGGCTGCAGTTCGCTCACGTCGACTTGCTGGTGCGGTCATTCGGCTCACTGCAGGGACTGCTGGCCGCAACGTCCGACGACCTGCAGTCGGTCGAGGGCATCGGCTCGATGTGGGCCCGCCACATCCGGGAAGGCCTGTCTCAGTTGGCCGAGTCGACCATCGCCGACCGGTTGGCCTAGCTCTATTCCCTTGCGGCGCTTGAGTTGTCGAGCCCGTTGCGGAGCAATTCCCACGCCAGGCTGCGGGCTTCTGCGGCTCTGGTCTGCATGATTCGCTGCACGGTTCTGATCGAATCCGCCTTGGGCGTGCGGCCGTCGACGACCGCGTCGTGTACATCCTCCGCCACCCGGATCGCCATCACGGCAGCCTCGTTGACCTGGTTCAGCGACCGGTGCAGGCGATCGTCTTCGATCAGCACGTTGGCGTTGCTGATCTCGACGGAAAAGTCGTTCACCACCCGGCTGATCTGCTCGAAGATCGGATTCATCGCCTGCTCGCGCTCGTCGCGGTCTTCGATGCGCAGGATGCGGGCGCCCTCGTTCCACAGCGTGGCGAGCATCTGGGTGTGCCCGTTGACGGCGCGCGATACCTCGACCATCGCTTGCTTTTGCAGCTGGTTGAGCAGATGCATGCGCTCGATGCGAGCCAGCTCGCGTTGCGCCTCGACCTCCGCGCGGAACACCTTCTCGCGTGCTTCCATCTCGACTCTGTGCAACGCCTGTGTCATGGCGATCTCGCGCGCGGTGCGCTCCTCGGCGGCCACCAGTTCGATGCGCAGGCGTTCAGCGGCCGCCGCGGCGTGCCGGTTGGCCTGGCGCTGAACGGTCAGGGTCTGCCACGTGGTCACCAGCACGACGCAGAACACGACAGCACCGAAGAACCACTCGGCCTTCGACCCGAGCTCGCCGCGGCTGAAGAAGATGAACCACGCAATCGCGAGAAGGCCGGCGATCCCGCAAGCAAACCACCCGATCGGGTGCCAGCCGCCCCGACTGGGTTCAGGGCTAACTGGTGCCGCCGGGGCTGGGGGTGCGTGCACCTCTGAAAGCGCCGAATCCTCGGTGGCCCTAGTGGATTGCACCAATCCGGTCATCGTGGTCTCCCGTTCGCCCGAGCCTGCGGCCATGCTGGTTCAGACTAGGCGGCACCAGTCGAGCCGTCTGCCCGGGACCGCTAGGGTCGACCCGTAATCACCGCTATCGGATTGACCCGCTAGAGAATTGAGGGCCCATGGCATTATCCGCGTCACAGGAAGGTGATTCGGGGATCATCGTCGACCTCTCCGAGGCGGCGATGCACATGTACACGGCGGCGATCGACGCGTTGCCGTTCCAAGAGGACAGAAAGTTTCATGCTCGCGCGGACGTGGTCCTGTCAGGTCTGCGAAAGTTGCGCGCCGCGCTGACGGAGGCAGCAAGCACCAGCAGGCCGTCATCCGCGGTCATCGTCGCGCTGAGCAATGTTCGACGCCGCTACGAGTCGCTGGTAGAGCACGCCGCGGCGGCACCCGGGTCGAGCCTTGGCCTACAGATGTACGCCACCCGCATCCACGCCAAGCTCTCGGCGACGGAAGTAGAAAACGGCGCGGGGCTTCGCACCGGTCTGCTCGATGAGCTCGAGGCCGGCGCAACCCCCACCGCGGAGGAAGCGGAAAAGATCACCGAGGCGATCGCGGCTCTCGGCGGGGTGCCGGGTACCGAGCACCTCCGGCCCCACGTGCCCGACCCTGAGCCTCAGCCGGCTGCGGAAGTGGCCGAGGAGTCACACGTCAACGGCTGGGACGAGGAACTCGTCGAGAACGCCGGTTAGCCACCCTGCGGCGGCGCTGGCGCGGGCCCGGCCTGCGGCAGCTGCTCACCCGGTGGGGGCGCTGCCGCAGTAGGCGCGAGGATGAACGGGACCGTCGCCGACCTCAGATTGCCCAGCTGCACGACGAGGTTGTACGTGCCGGGCCCGATCGGTTGGCGCGGCAGCGGGCACTGGGGTGCTGAGCCCATCCCCGTCCAGGTCACCTCGGTCGTCACCTGCTCGCCGGGCTGGAAGGTCTTGACCAGCGTCTCGTTCGACGGCGCGCAGTCGAGGTTCGACCACAGCCGCTGGTTGTCCAGCGAGTACACGTATGCGGCCAACACCGCGGCGCCAACGTCTCGCTGGCACGCGACGAGGCCGATGTTGGTGACGACCATGGTGAACTTCGGCTGATCGCCGACGACGTACTGCGGCTGGTTGGTGATGCCCTTGACCGCGAGCGTGGAGTCCGGGCAGTCGTCACCTTCCTTGAGCACCGGCGGCGGCACGACGGCAGCGGTCGGTGTGGGGGTCGGCGCCGGGGCCTGCTGTGCAGGCGGCATCACCGGTGTCTTGACTTCAGGGTTCTCCCCGGGAAGCGGGGTCGGCGCGGCCGCCTGGGTGGGCGCCGGCTTCTCGGCGGGCTTGGCGGGGCTGCTCGTGCTGTTCATGACGACCATCACCACCACTGCGGCGATGACGCCGATGACGAGGACCGCTATCCCCAGCGCGAGTGCCCTGCGACGCCAGTAGATCTGCCTCGGTAGCGGGCCATGCGGTTCTAGATCCAGCACATCTTCACGGTAAGGGCAGGTCATGCCACCTCGTTCGAGGTGACTCGGCGTGTCGGCGGTTAGGCTTCGCCGATGTCGCCCAGATGATCCCGCAAAACCACCCGGCCGTCGGAGAGGTGGTACGTCAAGCCGACGATCGCCAGATCGCCGGAAGCGACCCGTTCGGCGATCGCCGTCGAGCGCGCAAGCAGCTGCGAACCCGTCTCCGTGACGTGCCGCGTCTCGAACTCGTCCACCCTGCTCAGCCCCTCACGGCGGCCGGCGAGGATCGATGGGGTCACCCGCTCGACGATGTCGCGGACATAGCCACCGGGCACCACGCCGTCGTCCAGCGCCGACAAGGTCGCCTTCACCGCACCGCAGCTGTCGTGCCCGAGCACCGCGATCAACGGCACGTTGAGCACTGTGACAGCGAACTCGATCGAGCCGAGGACCGCCGAGTCGATGACGTGGCCGGCGGTACGCACCACAAACATGTCGCCAAGGCCCTGGTCGAAGATGATCTCGGCAGCCACCCGGCTGTCCCCGCAGCCGAAGACCACCACGTTGGGCTTCTGGGACTCTGCCAGGCTGGCGCGATGCTCGATGCTCTGACTCGGGTGTAACGGCTTACCGGCGACGAATCGCTCGTTACCTTCTTTGAGTGCTTTCCAAGCGGTCAACGGGCTCGTGTTCGGCATGGCCGACATTCTGCCGGAGTATCCGGCAGTGATCGATTCACGTGAGTTATCACACTGGTTTCAGCACGCGCAGCGTGACCTGCCATGGCGGCGACCAGGCGTAACGCCGTGGCAGATCTTGGTCAGCGAGTTCATGCTGCAGCAGACGCCGGTCTCGCGGGTCGAGCCGATCTGGCTGGCCTGGGTGGATCGCTGGCCGACGCCATCGGCGACCGCGGCGGCCAGCGCCGCCGATGTGTTGCGGGCCTGGGGCAAACTCGGCTATCCGCGCCGGGCCAAGCGGCTCCATGAATGCGCGACGGTGATCGCAGAGCAGTTCGACGACCGGGTGCCCTCGGACGTCGAGACCCTGTTGACGCTGCCGGGCATCGGCGCCTACACCGCCAGGGCCGTCGCCTGCTTCGCTTACCAGCAGCGAGTGCCGGTCGTCGACACGAATGTGCGCCGGGTGGTCGCCAGAGCGCTGCATGGCAGAGCCGACGCGGCCTCTTCGTCACCGCGCGACCTCGACGACGTCGCCGCGTTGTTGCCCAATGATGTTGATGCGCCGAGGTTTTCGGTCGCGCTGATGGAACTGGGCGCGACGGTGTGCACGGCCCGCGCACCGAAGTGCGGTTTGTGCCCGTTGAGCGCGTGCGCTTGGCGGGCGCGTGGCTATCCGCCCGGCACCGAGGCCCGCCGCGTGCAGAAGTACGCGGGCACCGACCGTCAGGTCAGGGGCAAGCTGCTGGATGTGTTGCGCGGCAACGACTCTCCTGTTTCACGCGCCGAACTCGATGTGGCGTGGCTGACCGACACCGCACAGCGCGACCGGGCGCTGGATTCGCTGCTCGTCGACGGCCTGGTGGAGCAGACGGCCGATGGCCGTTTCGCGTTGGCGGGCGAAGGCGACTAGCTACGCCGTCGCGGCCTCCTCCTCGCACGGCCCGCCGCAGGCGAACCGGCGGCGGTAGTCCGACGGCGTGACGCCGATGACCCTGCGGAAGTGGTGGCGCAGCAGCGTGGCGGTGCCGAAGCCTGATCGGTCAGCGATCCTGTCGATGTCGAGATCGGTCTCCTCGAGCAGTCGACGCGCGTACAGCACCCGCTGGTCGGTCACCCATTGCATCGGGGTGCGCCCGGTCTCCTCGACGAACCGGCGGGCGAAGGTGCGCGCAGACATGTTCACCCGGCGCGCCAGCATCGCCACCGTCAGCGGCTTGTCGAGGTTGCTCAGAACCCAATCCAGGTGCGGCGCAAACCCTTCCGAGCACCGCACCGGGATGGGCTGGTCGATGTACTGACGCTGCCCGCCATCGCGCTGCGGGGGCACCACCATTCGGCGCGCGATCTTGTTGGTGACCTCACTGCCCAACTCGCGTCGCACCAGGTGCAGGCAGGCGTCGATACCCGCCGCAGTGCCCGCGCTGGTGATCAGATTGCCGTCGTCGACGAACAGCACGTTGCGGTCGACCTTGGCGGTCGGATACATCCGGGCCAGCTCATCGGCATGCATCCAGTGCGTGGTGCACGGCTTGCCGTCGAGCAGGCCGGCCGCCCCGGCGAGGAAGGCACCGGAGCACACCGTCAGGATGATCGAGCCCGAATCGGCGGCCTTTCGCACCGCCTCGAGAGCCTCCGGCAGGTAGCCGCCGAACTGGCTACTGATCGCAGGGATCGCAACCAGGTCCACGCCGAGGAGGTCGTCGAGACCGTGATCAGGAGTGATGGTGGCGCCGACGGATGTCCGGACCGCCTTGCCCGGCTCGGGCCCGCAGACCTTGAAATCGAAGTTGGGGACACCGTCAGCTGAGCGGTCGATACCGAAGACCTCGCAGATCACGCCGAACTCAAAAACCGCTAGACCGTCGAGCACCAGCGCAGATACGCTCTTTAATGCCATGGCAGCATTTTATCGCAAGGTGTCCTTCCTGCCACTGTTGGCGGGATCTTTATCAGCGGAGCATTACTGCCATGACCACTGCACTCTCACTCCTCATCCTGATCGCCCCCTTCGCGGTGGCAGCGGCGCTCAGCTGGGCCGCCCATCGCTCCGACTCGCTTCGTATTCGCTTCGATCAGTTCCGGTGGTCGGCCCCGATGGTGGGTCGGCTGTTCGAGGACGACCGGGACGGCTTCCGCATCGCACACGACATCGATGCGATCCGCTCACGGTTTGAAAAGCAACCGTTTTGGCCCGCCTCAGGCGCCACCGGCGAGCGTCGCTAGGAACTCTTCGACCGCCTGTCGGTAGACCGAGGGCGCGTCATCGTGGATCAGGTGACCGGCGCCGGGCACGTGCAAATACGTTGCCCGGTAGCCGGTTTCCTGCATTCTGCGCATCTGTCCCTCGGGGGTGACCGAGTTACCCGCCTCAAGCAGCAGTGCGGGTACGCGCACGGCATTCCACTGCGACCAGTAGTCGCGGGTGCCCCACTCGGCTGCGATTTCGATCCACGTGTGGGGGTGGCCGTGCAACCGCCAGCCCGTCGCAGTCCGGTCGAATGCTTCGAGGAAATACTGACCCGCGACGGACCCGAACTCGTCGTAAACCTGTTGGGCCGTGGCGAATTCGACCGGAAGCGCATGCACCCACGGTTCCCACGGCCCGGTGGTGCGCCCCCGAAAGTCCGGTGCCATGTCCTCGACCACCAATGCGCTGACAAGGTCGGGCCGTTGCGCGGCCAGACACCACGAGTGCAGTGCGCCCATTGAATGGCCGATCATCACAGCAGGCCGACCGAGTTCTCCGACCGCGTCGCCGAGATCGGAAACGAAGCGCTCAGTGCTGATCGGGTATGGGTCAACGACGTCGCGACCGCGGTGCCACGGTGCGTCGTAGGTATAGACCGCACCAAGGCGGCTCAGCCACGGCAGCTGACGTGACCACGTGCTGCCCCGCCCCATCAGCCCATGCACCAGTACCAGCGGATCACCCTCGCCTCCGCGCGGGGTGAGCAGGTCGGGGGCCATGGCAGCGCACGGTAACCTGGGCGGCATGCCCAGCCCAAACGTAGTGGTGAAGATCAACGCAATCGAGGTCCCGCCCGACGCAGGCCCGGAACTGGAGAAGCGGTTCGCACACCGCGCGCACGCGGTCGACAACCAGCCCGGTTTCCTGGGCTTCCAACTGCTGCGCCCGGTCAAGGGCGAAGACCGCTACTTCGTCGTCACACAGTGGGAATCCGAAGAGGCG
>Ga0070671_100000605_pt1 | contig 25624 bp, 29 predicted proteins | sample KBSS73metaG_FD_65341 | JGI IMG/M metagenome (GOLD analysis project Ga0070671, IMG submission 65341) | Switchgrass rhizosphere microbial communities from Kellogg Biological Station, Michigan, USA - KBS S7-3 metaG | ecosystem: Host-associated > Plants > Roots > Rhizosphere > Soil ...
TTCTGCATGCGTCTTTTCCTCTCCCATGTCTGTATTCGTCGTCGCGAACTCGAGGGCGGAGCGCTCTGTTCACGAAGCGGCAATCTTCTTAGCGACGCGGCGCCGGTATGGTATGCGACGTCAGCGGACCCATTATGCCTATGGCATCAAGGCGTTCCGTACGCGTACGTACAAACCACAACGGCGGACCATAACTACCTACCCACTAAGGGCGTCCGGGGCTGAAACGGTCGTATAACCCATGGGCCCCAGTCCGAACCGGGAACTCATTGGCCGGCGTCCTACATCGCTAAGCGGCATGTGCTGATAGTGGACGCCAGGGGCACTCTCTAGCATGTTGTCATCCGGTTGAGCGCGTACGCCCGCCAGAAAAAAGCGATAGTGGCCGTGTTACTTAATCTGTAAATCAGGGCACACGCGAGAGCCGATAACTTGACCAGAAATCTAACGTAGCGAACCACGAAACATCAATCACTATTAAATCGGAGGAGTCGCGAATGAAAACCTTAAGGCAGCCGCTAGTCAGTTTGTTATCGAGTGCGCTTGGAATGGCATTGAGCGTGTCAGTGATGGCCGCGGATACGTCATCAGGCGCCGCCGGCTCGACCTCGCCAAAATCGGCAAACGAGACACCCGGACCGCGCGCGGGAACGCCGCCGGATAATAAAGACGGATCCATGAAAGGCAGTAGCGGCAGCATGAGCGACCGCAGTTCGACTGATACTTCGACTACAAAGTCGACGTCTTCGACAAAGAAGAGCGGATCGACAACCGGTCAGATGAATTCGCCGGATCAACCGAAGCACTCGAACGAGACGGCAGGCCCGAGCGGTGGAACGCCGCCAAAAGGGAGTGCTACGACGCCGGAAAATCGCGGTATGAGTTCCTCAGGCGGCACGAGTTCAAGCAGCAGCTCAATGCAGGGCAATTCAGGGTCAACGGGTAAAGGTGCGCCCAAGAACGCGAATGAAAGCGCTGGCCAGAGCAGCACGACTCCCAAGTAATCAGGTCAACGCAAAACACGTTTTTCACTTCATTAAAAAAGGAGACACACCATGGAAACGCCCCGCACCAATTCAAATACAAACCCCGGCCTGTCGTCGACGACCGATAGCATGATGAACAAAGCGTCCAGCGGCGCACATGCAACCGTCGACAAAATGGCAGCAGCAGCGGATGAAGCCGCCCGCAAGGCGAAGCCCGCCATCGATCGCGCGACGGAATTCGCGCATCAAGCCGTTGACCGTGCGCAAAGCGCGGCAGCGCCGGCTGCTGCGTGGCTCGGCGACCAGACCGAGAACCTGAAAGCGACGCAACAGAAGCTGGTCGACGATACGTGTGAATACGTCTCGGCAAACCCGCTGAAATCCGTCGCGATCGCTTTGGTCGCCGGCATTCTGATCAGCCGCATCGTTCTCTAAGCAACCACGCACGAACTCTGTCGAAGGCGCACTGAATGATCTCAACCGAGACCGGCAGTGCGCCGGCGACGGACCAGCGTCCGCACGTTTCCGTACCGCCGCCGGCTCAGTCCGAAGGCGTCCTTAATGCATTGTCGACTGTCGCCGCCTCGGCCGGTCGATCGCTCAACGACTTCCTCACGCTCGCTACGCTGGAGGCAAAGCGTGCCGCTCTCAGCCTCATGTGGATGCTGGGATTGGGGGTTGCGGCCGCGCTGCTCGGCATCACCGCGTGGCTCGGATTAATGGGCGCGCTTGCGTGCGGTGTCGTCGCTCTCGGCGTACCGTGGGGACTCGCCCTTGTCATCGTAGCGGTGTTGAACCTCGTGGCCGCGTTCATTATCATTCGTAAGTGCACGAGCATGAGCACGGACCTTCTATTCCCGGCGACGCGTCGCCAGATTAAAGCCGTCACCACTCGCAGCGAGGCGACATGAAGCTGGAAATGCCGTCGCGTGATGAGATAAGCGCCGCCGAACAGCGGTTCGCGACTTCTAAATGGGACGTGCGCGACGACGCGTTGCAGCTTCGTCTTGCAGTCCGGTCGCGCATTGCAAAGCCGTCTTCACTGGCGATTGCCGCAGGCACCGCGGCGATACTTGGATTCCTTCTCGTCCGCAGACCTAAGCCCAAGCCCGCGCCGCCGCCCGAACGGAGAAAAAAACAGCAGCCCTCGCAACTCAAAGCGCTGTTGACTACGCTCTTGTTACGGTTCGGCCGCGAGCGGCTCATGAACCTCATGCACAATGTTGCGCATGCGCCGCCTCAGCGTCCGCGCCCGGCGCCACATCATGTATCTGCGACCGCACACAGGCCGGTGACTCCGTCCTATCATCGGCCGCCAGAGCAGTCGTTGCACTGAGCCGTCTGTCCCGCGCGGTGATGAGACAAATCACCCGCTTGGAATCCGTATATCCTCATTTATCGTTTGTACGGCGCTTTCACCTCTCAGGCGCCGCGATAGCGAAATCGCAAGCCGGTTGCGGTCGCGCAACGTGCGGCGCGAGCGGTAACGATCGTCGCGACTGTTGCTGCACGCGGCGCTGCGCGTGATATGAGCGCGCGCGCACCTAGAAGCACGGCCGCAGCGCCCGCGAAAATTTTAAAGAGTAAGAATCTTGCGGCGTCAGAACCGTCGTTCTGGCAGAAGCTCGGTCCGGGACTCGTTACCGGCGCCGCAGATGATGATCCGAGTGGAATCGCCACCTACTCGCAGACGGGCGCAGCTTTCGGGTATGGAATGTTGTGGACGACATTCCTTACTTTTCCGCTCATGGTGGGTATCCAGATGGCGAGCGCGCGTATCGGCCGCGTTACGGGCAAAGGCATCGCTGCAAATATACGCAGCCATTATCCGCCGTGGCTGCTCTACTGCTTCGTCGGACTGCTGCTGCTCGCAAACACAATTAACATTGCCGCAGATATCGGCGCGATGGGCGCAGCAGTCAAACTCCTCATCGGCGGATCGGCGCATTTCTACGCCGTAGCGTTCGGCGCAACGTCGGTTGTGCTGCAGATTTTCGTGCCGTTTTCTCGTTATGCGCCGCTATTGAAGGCGCTCACCTTTGCGCTGCTCGCTTATGTCGCGACGGCATTCGCGGTCAACGTACCGTGGGGGGAAGTGGTCTACGCCACCTTGATACCGGCGATTTCGTTGAAGACCGATTATATCGTCGCCATCGTGGCGGTTTTGGGAACGACTATCAGTCCCTATCTTTTCTTCTGGCAGGCGTCGCAGGAAGTCGAAGAGCAGCGTGCGACCACAGGCGAACGGCCGCTCAAGCGCGCGCCCAGCCAGGCGCCGCGCAATTTTTCGCGCATTCGCACCGATACCGTAATTGGCATGGCGTTTTCCAATCTGGTGGCATTTTTCATCATGCTTACCGCAGCTGTCACACTGAATGCTCACGGCGTCACTCAGATCGATACGTCGGCACAGGCAGCGGAAGCATTGCGTCCGGTGGCGGGCGACTTCGCGTTCGCACTGTTTTGTGCGGGCATAGTCGGCACCGGTCTGCTCGCTGTACCCGTGCTGGCGGGTTCGGCGGCCTATGCGGTAGCGGAAACGTTCAAATGGCCGACCGGGCTCGGTCGCGAGCTGTTCCAGGCAAAAGGCTTTTACCTGATCGTCGCGGTTGCGACCGGCCTTGGCGTTGTCCTTAACTTCACACCCATTGATCCGATCAAGGCACTGTACTGGAGTGCAGTCATCAATGGTGTCGTTGCAGCGCCCGTGATGGTCCTGATCATGCTGATGGCATGCCGGCCCGGCGTCATGGGACAGTTCGTGCTGTCGCCTGTATTGCGATTGCTCGGATGGCTCGCTACGGGCGCCATGGGGCTTGCAGTACTGGCGATGCTGGCGACTGCTACGATCCAACGCTAAACGACGAATGGTGCGTTCGAGCGTGGATGTCACCGGCGCTGCGCAGCCTCATATAACGGCGTTACAGTCGGCAGCAGCGATTGTATCTGCTGAATACGTGTGCTTTCCGCGGGGTGTGAGCTCAGGAACTCGGGCGGGCTGCCGCCCTGACTCGCGCTCATCATTTTCTGCCATACGGTGACGCCGGCGCGCGGATCATAACCGGCCCGGGCCGCGAGCTCGAGGCCGATGCGATCCGCCTCGCTTTCATCGGTGCGACTGAATCGGGTTGCAATCAGCTTTTCGTAGGCGATGTCAGCCACTTGGGCCGAGCCTCCACCAAGACCGAGCAATGCGGCACCAATCCCGATCGCCGATTGAGCTGCGATGGCCTGCGATACCTGTTCGCGTGAGTGTTCGCGCAGCGCATGCGCAATCTCGTGGCCAACGACGACCGCAATTTCATCATCGGTCAGCCGCAATTGGCTGATGAGTCCTGAGTAAACCATGATCTTGCCCCCCGGCATGCAGAAAGCATTCAGCTCCTTGCTCGCAACGACGTTCACTTCCCATTTCCACCCGGGGGCGTCCGGGCGAAACACCCGCGTCTGCGGCTCAAGACGGCTCGCCACGGCGCGCACCCGTTGCGTCATACCTGGATCGGTGTTGAGCGCGCCCTTTTGCGACGCTTCAGCGCGGAGCTTGGCGTAACTCTGCGCTGACATTTGCTCGAGTTCCTGTGATGAGACGATCATAAATTGCGAACGATTTGCGCCTACGGCGCCGCCCTGCGTTGTCGTCTCGCACCCGCCAAGCGTCATCAGGGACAGGCCGGCGAGCCATGCCCGCCATTTGAGCCGGTTGGACATTGATGGACCCCTCATTATTTTTTTATAGTGTACGGCCATACTCGTCGACGATTGTGTTCGAGCTGCACTGCATTCTCCGTGCGTTATCGTACATCTTCTGACACGCTGTCTTATGGATTTATTTGTCGCATCGCCGGTCGGATCAATTGCAGCGCCCACCCCCTGTTAGATCGCCGGCGCGATTCCCCGCACCAATGCACACCCGTCCATGGAGTATTGAATGACGAACACACTATCAACCGAGTTACTGGGCAAGATGGACGCGTATTGGCATGCCGCAAACTATCTGACTGTCGGCCAGATTTATCTGCACGGAAATCCGCTCCTCGAAGCGCCGCTCACGCTAGAGCACATCAAGCCGCGTTTGTTGGGTCACTGGGGGACAACCAGCGGTCTGAACTTCATCTACGTCCATCTCAATCGCCTTATCAAGGACAACGATCTCGACATGATCTATGTCATCGGTCCCGGACATGGCGGTCCGGGCATTGTTGCGCATACGTATCTCGAAGGCACCTACAGCGAACTCTATCCGCGCATTGAGCGCAGCCGCGCCGGACTGCAGCGCTTATTCCGTCAATTCTCGTGGCCGTATGGAATTCCAAGTCATGTCGCGCCCGAAGTCCCCGGCTCCATTAATGAAGGCGGCGAGCTCGGCTATTCATTGCTGCACGCGTATGGCGCCGCGTTCGACAACCCCGATCTCGTCGTCGCGTGCATCGTGGGCGATGGTGAAGCGGAAACCGGCGCCCTCGCAGGAAGCTGGCATTCCAACAAATTTCTGAATCCCGCACGCGATGGCGCGGTGTTGCCGATTCTCCACTTGAACGGCTACAAAATCGCCAATCCAACGATACTGGCGCGCATCAGCGAAGACGAGCTGGCAGAACTTTTCCGTGGCTACGGCTACCGGCCCCAGTTCGTAACCGGCGACGATCCTGCGTTAGTTCACCAAGCGCTTGCGGCAGCGCTTGATGCGGCGCTCGCGGAAATTCGCGGTATTCAGCGTGCGGCGCGTGCGCGCCCTGCGGCCCCCGAACACCCGGCGCGTCCGCGCTGGCCCGTGATCGTGCTGCGCACCCCGAAGGGCTGGACTGGGCCCAAGGTAGTCGATGGCAAACAAGTGGAGGGCACCTGGCGCGCGCACCAGGTTCCGCTCACTGATTTTAAAAATCCTGCGCATCTGCAAGAGCTCGAGCGCTGGATGAAGAGCTACAAGCCACTTGAATTGTTCGATGAGCAAGGGCGGCTGCATGCCGACATCGCGGCGCTTGCGCCGCACGGCAAGCGCCGAATGGGCGCAAACCCGCATGCCAATGGCGGACTCCTGCTCAAGCCATTACAGATGCCCGCACTGCGCGAGCACGCCGTCGATGTCGGTGCGCCCGGAAGCATCGAAGCCGAATCGACGCGCGTCCTCGGTAAATTCCTGCGTGATGTGATGAAGCTGAATCTCGCCAATGCCAACTTTCGGCTGTTCGGGCCGGACGAAACCGCATCGAACCGCCTGCAGGACGTCTACGAGGTATCCGGCAAGGAGTGGATGGCGGAAATCGAGCCCGTCGACGAAGATTTGAGCGCTGACGGGCGCGTCATGGAAGTGCTGAGCGAGCAGATGTGTCAGGGCTGGCTCGAAGGTTATCTCCTGACGGGTCGGCATGGATTTTTTTCATGCTATGAAGCGTTTGTTCATATCGTCGACTCGATGTTCAACCAGCATGCGAAATGGCTGAAGACGACGCGTGACATCCCGTGGCGCAAGCCAATTGCGTCGCTGAATTATCTGCTGAGCTCGCATGTATGGCGGCAGGATCATAACGGTTTCTCGCATCAGGATCCGGGATTCATTGACCATGTCGCCAACAAGAAATCGGCGATTGTGCGCATCTATCTGCCGCCGGACGCTAACTGTCTGCTCGCGGTGGCTGACCACTGCCTGCGCAGCTACAACCTCGTCAACGTAATCGTCGCCGGCAAGCAGCCTGAATGGCAATGGCTCGACATCGAGTCAGCCGTCGAGCATTGTCGTGTGGGCGCGAGCATCTGGCAGTGGGCAAGCAATGGCGCGGGCGAGCCGGATGTTGTGATGGCGTGTGCGGGTGACGTGCCGACGCTCGAGACGCTTGCCGCCGTTACGTTGCTGCGCGAGTATGTGGCGGACATTCGCATTCGTGTCGTCAATGTTGTCGATCTGATGGCGCTGCAGCCGAGCAGCGAGCATCCGCACGGTCTCGAGGACGACGCCTTCGATGCGCTCTTTACGCGCGACAAGCCGGTGATCTTTGCTTATCACGGTTATCCGGGGCTGATACACCGCCTGACCTATCGGCGCCATAATCATGACAATATTCATGTGCGCGGCTATAAGGAAGAAGGCACGACGACTACGCCTTTTGACATGGTCGTCCTCAACAATCTCGATCGCTACCAGCTGTCACTTGACGCGATCTCGCGTATCAAGCGCCTAGCGGATCGCTTACCGGAGGCGACCGCCCGTTACCGTCGCACTATCGAGCGGCATAAGGCTTACGTCACTGAACACGGCGAGGACATGCCGGAAGTACAGAATTGGAAATGGCACCCGGTCGTTTGACCGGCCGCAAGCAGCTTCAGTCCAAGGAGGCGAATTCAATGAGTGACACCGTATGGATGATACTCGGCGTGGCTGCGCTACTCGTCGTCGTCTACTTGCTCATCATGCGTATCTTTTTTCGCCAGAGCCGCGAGCTCGACAAAAAGATCGATCCCACCAAAATGAAACGGTGGAAGGACGACGATAACTGACGTTCGGGCGTAAAGGCTCGCGTCAGCGCTGTAGACGCCGCGGAAACTGAGCCCGCAGTTCGCGCAACTCCGCCTCGAGTTCGTCGATGCGGCTCATGAATTTCAGCGCGAGCGCGAGCGCGTGCGAATCCAGATCGAAGTCATCGCGCAGACGCGATGCGGTGCGCGCGATCGATAAGCATTGTCCATGAAATCTCCAAGGCGCCGCATTGACATCGACCGGCGTGATCGCGCCATACTCGACGAGCTCGCGCACCTCTATCGTCGATAGACCGGTCGTCTGTGTAAGCTCGCTGACGGTGATCTCGTGATGCGTATCGAGCCATAATGTATCTGATTCGAAGTCGTCCGCTGTCATGCGGCACCTCCGGACTTGAAATGAGCCCGCGGATTGAATGTGGAAATATCCGCAAGCTCTTTGAACAGCGCCCGCTCGCGCTCGTTCACTACCGTCGGAACAGCGATCTGCACGATCGCGAACAGATCGCCCTCGCCTCCATGTGGCTTGGGCAGCCCCCGCTTGGCAAGACGCAGTTTTTGTCCCGCAGCGGTGCCGGGCGGTATCTTCAGACGCACCTCGCCGGCAAGTGTTGGCACTTCGACGCTGGCGCCCAAGGCGGCTTCCCACGGAGTCACCGGCAGATCGAGATACAGGTCATGCTCGGTGACGCGATACAGGGAATGCGGATGCAGAACGATATTGAGGTACAGATCGCCGTCACGTCCACCATTGATGCCCTTGCCGCCTTTGCCGCGCAAACGCAGTCGCTGTCCGTTGGTGGCGCCTTTTGGTATGCGCGCCTTAAACGACTGCGGCACCCGATGGAGCCGCCCCTGCGCATCATATTCCGGAACACTTAAGTTAAGATCGACGAGCGTTCCCTGATACGCGTCCTCAAGAGAAATATGCGCTGTTACTTCGTAGTCCTGACCGGGTATGGGAATGTTGGCACGACTCTGCCCGGGACCCGGCCTGCGGCCCGACAAGCCCGCGAACAGATCCGATAGGTCCACATCCTCGAATGAAAACTGGGAATCGCCGAACTGCTGTCCCCAGTCCGGAGGAGGCTGAAAATCCTGGCCGGGCTGGTGCGTGCCGAGCTGGTCGTAAGCTGCGCGCTTCTCGGGATCTTTGAGCGTGTTATACGCTTCGCCGATTTCCTTGAATTTGTCCTCGCCGCCTTTGTCTTTGGTGACGTCCGGATGGTACTTGTGCGCGAGTTTTCGATACGCCTTCTTGATCTCGTCAGTGCTTGCGCCGCGCTCTACGCCCAGTATCGCGTAGTAATCCTTGTATTTCATAGCCGGGACGATTCAAGAATCGCGGAACGCTCGCGATTTGCAGGACAAGGAGTGCTGCGGCCGGTCAGCCGCCCAGGATCAGCGGCACAATTGAGTGGGCGGCACGCTCTTATCGCGCGTATGGTGCAGGTACACATACTCAGAAAATCGTTCTTCAGTGCCAATACCGGAATTCGATTCTAACTCACGCGTCGGGCGCAGCCAGTCGCCTATCGAGCGAGCAACTATGCCGTCGAGAAAAGTCATCGACTGGTCAGCGGTTTGTGGCCAAGCGTAGCGCGTGCCTTGCAAAACTGCGCCATGAAGCGCAATCAGTGCCAGACATATCGCGCCGCACCACCAGGACTTAAAGGCGCTCATGTTCATTACTCCGGGCATGCGTGTGCAGCCCGCCATCCTGCAGCGGGCGATCCTCGTTATGGCGTAGAGAAATGACTAGTATCGGCTGTGCCGCATCGCGTTCATTACAGGCACGTTGAGCCGTACATCAGGCTCAATCGCACGCTCCCCTTCAAGACTGAACGGCTTAAGTCTCTCCGCAATGACCGCAAGACTCTGTGCGATAGCGTACTCTGGCTGCGCCGCGATACACTCCCCGAGTGCATGCCACGCCTGATTTCGAGTCAAAGTTATGTGAGCCCGCCGGTCTGCCTGCGCGTCTTACAAAGCTGGCACGGCCGCTGGTCTTCACCAACGGCGTCTTTGATCTCCTGCATCGCGGACATGCAACTTACCTCGCACAAGCGCGCGCATTGGGTTCCAGTTTGCTCGTTGCGCTTAACAGCGACGAATCGGTGCGTCGCCTCGGCAAAGGTTCCGAGCGGCCCATTAATGCATTGGCTGACCGCATGGCACTGGTGGCAGCGCTCGAAGCGGTGACCTTGGTCACATGGTTCGATAGCGACACTCCGCTGTCGCTGATAGAGCTTGTCAAGCCGGAGGTACTCGTGAAAGGCGGCGACTGGACAGCGGACAAGATCATCGGAGCCTCTCACGTAAAAAACCGGGGCGGTGCGGTGGTGTCGATACCGTTTATGCATGAACGGTCGACCACAGCCACGCTACGCAAGATCCGCAGTAGCTAGATCAGCCGCAGAATCGCTTTTGATTTTTGCGAAAACTCGTTCTCAAAGTCCGGTGCACGATACAGCCGTGAGTCGGGCGGTTGGAAAGTCGCTCGTCAACTGGGTGATTCTCGAGGCGAGCGCGTCTCCCGGATCGTCGATGATGAACGTCGTGGTCTTCATCGCGCGCGGCGAGATGACCGCTGAACGCACGCCTTTTTGAGCGAGCTCGGCGAGATATGCGCTGGCACCTGCCTCGTTCTTGAACTCGCCGAGCGAGATTGCGAAGTTCGCCGGGTCGCGATCCTGCACAACGAACGAATTACCGACCCCGCGCGCCTTGAGTTGAGAAGCGGTGTTAAGCGCATCCGCCCGTGTGCGGAGCGACGGGATGTGGACCCAATAAGTGTCATCCGACTGCCGCTGCGACACTTTGAGCGGCGGCTGCAATGCAGTCAATGCGGCGGCGACGCGAGGACTGTCATCGGGCGAGAATGTCCCCCACTCCAGACATGCACGCTGAGCAGCAGCAAGTGAGCTGGATTTCTGCGTGTCGCCGGCTGGCGCCGTTGCCGGCTTCAAGAGCTTCACTTTGTCGGGATTGATTTGCAGCAATGCGGCTTGATCGTCCGCACCTGCGCGCCGCTCGGCAAAACGGATGTATCCGATCGCAGCGATGTTTATCAGCAACAGCATCAAAAACAGCAGTCTCATGAGCGCTTATCGCGTCCTGTCGCCCGTTGCAATTGTCAGCAGTCCTTCGAGCACAAGATTATCTACCACCTTCACCGGCAGGTTAAGGTGCTGCTCGATGAGCGCGGCACCGCCGCCTGACAGCACGCATAAAGGGGAAGACTGGCCCGTGTCCTCGAGAAACCGCGCGACGCGCTCGATTGCACCACACGTTGCATTGACTGCGCCGCTCATGATCGCGTCTCCGGTTGCATTCGGAAAAAACGTGAATCCGCCCGGCTGCAGCTTCAATCCATCGGTATGGTCCGCGAGTGCCTTACGCATGAGCTCAGCGCCCGGCACGATGAGACCGCCCACGAATACGCCGTCTTCCGTGAGCGCGTCGACGGTCAGCGCCGTTCCCGCATTCACCACGACCGATGACACGCCGAATAAGCGACGTGCGGCGATCAATGCAGCCCAGCGGTCGCTGCCAAGTTGCGCGGGATCTTCATAACTGCTGCGTACACCGCATTGTTCGCGGGCGCTTTTTATCCACGATACCTTCGCCATACCCGGCAACGCACTTTTTATGGCGCGGCGAAGCGTTGCTCCAGCAACATTTGATATGACGAATGCATCGCATGTCTTGCCGGCAGTGCCGATGCTTTTTTCCAACTTTGCGGCACGCGCGGTCTCAACCCAGCCCCGTTTGGACCATTGCTTTCCATTGTGTAGTCCCCACTTGATACGGGTGTTTCCTGCATCGATCGCAATGATTTGACGATGACCCGAGGTTTTTGTTTTCATGCACTGACCGGCGCCGGTGTAGTAGCGCGCAAACTGACATCGCCGCTGTGCAAACGCAGGGTCCCGGCCCCGGTTGTCAGCAATAAGGCGCCGTCGTCCGCGACACCCTGCACTGTGCCGTTCACGACGCCGCCGTCGGGCATGATAACTTCCACCACCTTGCCATGATAAAGGTGGCAGCGCTGCCATTCAGTGCGCAGCGGCGCGAAGCCTTCTTTTGCAAACGCCGTCAGCACCGGATGCAATTCCCGCAGTACCGATGCCAACACAGCGTTGCGGTCTACGTTGGCTTTAGCTGCGGTGGCGAGATCGACGACCGGTTGATCGATACGGCCGAGCAGGCTGCGCGGCATGCGGCAGTTGAGGCCGATGCCAATGACGGCGGCACTCGGACCGAGCATGTCGCCGTGCATCTCGATGAGCACGCCGCCGAGCTTGCGGCCTCGCCATATGACATCGTTCGGCCATTTGAGTCCGCCGTCCTGAACGCCGCAGCGCGCGATCGCGCGTGCGATCGCAAGTCCCACGGCAAGGCTCAATCCTGCGAGAAAACCAGCGCCCTGCGCGAACCGCCACAGCAGCGAGAACGTTAACGTTGCCCCGGGCAGCGCATGCCATTCGCGACCCCGCCTGCCTCTGCCTTGCGTCTGCCATTCAGCAGCGACCACCGTACCGCTGGCTGTGCCGGCGGCTGCGCGCTGCATGAGCAGTGTGTTCGTCGAATCGACGCGGTCCAGCACTTCGAGATTGAAATATGATGCAACGCAGCCGAGCGCAAGTTCGATAGCCTGCGGATCGAGCAGCGTGAGCGGTTCGGACAATCGATAGCCGCGACCGCGGACCCGGAACACTTCGATGCCGATTTCATCAAGCGCTTGCAGCGCGTTCCATATGCTCGCGCGCGACACGCCGAGCGCCCGCGCCATTGCCTCCCCGGAGCGGAAGTCGCCATGCGCAAGCATGCGCAAGGCACGAAACGTGAGTGCATTCATGCGCGCATAGCATAGACGACAAACAGGGCGGGTGTCCGCCGTGTGAATGCGGTTAAGGCCTGTCGACCGGTGCGCGGGGATGTATGCCGAGTCGAAGCTAACGCCCGCCGACGAGCCGTTAGCGGGAAACGCGCGTGAAGTTACGCTTCAACTGCTCATTTGTGATTGCAGATAATTCTGCAATCCGACCCGCTCAACCAGGCCGAGCTGCGTCTCGAGCCAGTCAATGTGTTCTTCCTCGGAGTCGAGTATCGACTCGAACAACTCGCGAGTCACATAGTCGGCGACACTTTCACAGTGGGCAATAGCTTCTTTGAGCATGGGGTGCGCAGCCTTTTCCAGGCGCAGGTCACACTGCAGCGCTTCGTGAGCATTCTCGCCAACGAGCAGCTTGTTGAGCTCCTGCAAGTTGGGCAACCCTTCGAGAAACAGGATACGCGTGATGAGCTTATCTGCGTGCTTCATCTCGTCAATCGACTCTTTGTACGTGTGCTCGCCCAGCCTCGAAAATCCCCAGTTGTCGAACATGCGGGCATGCAGGAAATACTGGTTGACTGCCGTCAGCTCGTTGGTAAGCACTTTGTTCAGGTACTGGATGACTTTCTGATCGCCCTTCATCGACTTTCTCCGCCTGCGTTATAACTCAGAATAACATCGCGCGAAGCAAATCACACGCGAATACAATCGCGCCAGCTCCGGCAGCGCGTTTGACCGGACAGTGTCCGAATTCAGGAAATTATTGGGAAAGCGAAGTAAAGCTGCTGCGAAGACGGCGACGCTGCCGCGATGACGACCCGTCGCGACCGGTCAGGCGTATTGCCGGCGGCCGGTATCCGCACCGATCGATGCTGCCTCGTGCATGATTTGAACCGCGCACGACTCACAGGACCCGCAGCAAGTTGCAACACCAAGACTGTCTTTCAAGTGCTCGATGCTCGTTGCACCGAGTTCGACGGCCTGGCGGATCTCACGATCCGTAATTGCATTGCACACGCAGACGTACATTTGTGACCCCGACTATTGCAATGCGAATCATTCTCATTTATATTCACATTGGTGTCAAGCGCAATTGTCGACGCTAGGCACCCCTCGCGGTCCCGCCGCCGATCGAAAGCTCGCTTAGCTGCATTCAAGTATGGATTCAATGGTGAATCATCCTCAATGGGAAACCCGCGGCGGGGCCAACCGCGCGGCGGGCGTCGGGGTAACCGTGCTACTGCACGGCCTCGTAATTGCCGGCCTCCTGTACTACCAACCCACCCGTTCGGCGCTTGAAGAAGCGATGCCGATCATGGTCAATCTCATCACGCCGACCCTGGAAAAAACGCAGCAATTACCGCAGCCGCTGCCGGTCAAGCCGCGCGTACAACGCCACGTCGCCCCGCCCGCACAGGTTGTCCCGCCACCCGCAACAACGCCCGCGCCTTCGCCGCCTGCGTTAGCACCTTCACCGCCTGCGGTGGCAGTCGCGCCCGCTGCGACGGCATCGGCTCCGGCAGCGCCCGCTTCCGTGCCGGCTGCTGAACTTGCGCCATCGCCACCGCCGGTGCCTGTCGCAGTCGTACCGCCTAATTTCAGCGCCGACTATCTCGACAACCCGCCGCCCGCATACCCGTCGATCTCGCGCCGTATGGGCGAACAAGGCAAGGTCGTCTTGCGCGTACTCGTCAGCGCCAAGGGCGCGCCCGATAAGGTTGAGTTGAAATCGAGCAGCGGTTCGAACCGGCTCGACGACACGGCTGTGGAGACCGTAAGGCATTGGCGTTTCGTGCCTGCGCGTCAAGGCGAGGAGCCGGTTGCCGCCTGGGTACTGGTCCCCATCACCTTTACTTTGAAAAGTTAGCGCACATGAACGGCAATCAAGCAGTAGGCATCGCATCGTTTCTATCGCAGACAGACAGCATCGGCAAGGCGATCGTCGTCGTGCTCGTTATCATGTCGCTTGCGACGTGGTACTTGATCATCACTAAAGCGGTGCAGATGCTGTTGATGCGGCGACGCACCGCCGCCTTTCTGCGCTCATTCTGGGATGCGCCATCACTGCACGCGGTCGGCGCGCGTCTGGAACAGCATCATCCGGACGAGCCTTTCTCGCATTTGACGTGGCATGGCATCGTCGCGGCGCGTCACCATCGACAACATGGCGCCGACAAGCTCGACGTCGCCGGTAATACGGCAGAGTTCCTGACGCGCGCGATGCGGCGGGTGATTGACGAAGAGACCGCACGCATTGAATCGGGCCTCACCACACTTGCCTCCATCGGCAGCACCGCACCGTTCGTGGGACTGTTTGGCACCGTATGGGGCGTCTACCACGCGCTAATCAACATCGGCATGAGCGGTCAGGGCACGCTGGACAAAGTCGCCGGACCTGTCGGCGAGGCGCTGATTATGACTGCTGCGGGGCTTGCAGTCGCCATCCCCGCCGTTCTCGCTTACAACGCCTTTGTGCGCAGTAACCGCGTCGTGCTCGCGCAGCTCGATTCGTTCGCGCACGATCTGTTTTCGTTCCTCGTTACCGGTTCGCATGTTGAGGCGGGCGTCGCGGCGCCAGCGCTCAAACCGGGCGCATTAGCGGCGAGCGGGACGGCCTGACATGGCATTCGGTGCATTCAGCAAAGGCGGCACCGCGGCGCCAATGGCGGAGATCAACATGATTCCGCTGATCGACGTGATGCTGGTATTGCTCGTCATCTTTATCATCACCGCGCCGCTGCTCACGCACGCGGTGAAAATCGATCTGCCCAAGGCCGCGAGCCACGCCAACCTGACCAGGCCCGAGCATATCGCGCTTTCGATCGACGGCGCGGGGCAACTATTCTGGAATGGCGAGCGGATCGATCACGCCCTGCTTGTCCAGCGCATGGCGGCGGCTGGAAAACTCGATTCGCCGCCCGAGCTGCATCTGCGCGCCGACAAGACTACGCAGTACCAAGTGATCGCTGAAGTAATGGCCGAAGCCGGAAAGTCGGGCGTGACCCGCATCGGGTTTGTGTCCGACCCGCGCGTCAATTAAGGAGAGCGCCATGCTGCAAATGTTCGTAATTACTCTGCGTGAAGGGATCGAAGCTTTTCTTATCGTGGCCATTGCGCTCGCCTATCTGCGCAAGACCGGCCGCAATTCACTGGTGCCGGCGGTACTCTGGGGAACCGCCGCAGGCGTGATGCTTTCAGTGCTTCTGGGCGTCAAGCTCGCCCAGTTTGCAGTTCAGCCGATCTGGGAAGGCATTCTCGCGCTGATCGCCGTTGTGCTTGTCACTTCGATGGTGATTTACATGCTGCGTACGGCCAAGCACATGCGGACGAACATAGGCGCCAGGCTCGAAGCCGCCGCGCAGAAGTCCGGCAGCGCCGCATGGCTCGGCGTGTTCGCGTTCACCATTCTGATGATCACGCGCGAGGGGATGGAAACGGCGTTCCTGATCGACGCGGTCGCACTGCGCACGGGGTCCGCCGACATCATTTCCGGCGCATTGATCGGTACTACACTCGCAGCGCTGCTGGCGTGGGCATGGTCGCGGTACGGTCACCGCGTGAACCTGGCGCTCTTTTTCCAGGTGACATCGATATTCCTGCTGCTGTTCGCAGTGCAACTTCTCGTGTACAGCTTCCACGAGTTGACGGAAGCGAAAGTATTGCCGCTTGACAACCAATACTGGCATGACGCGACAGAGGCGTATGCCGAAGGCGTTTATGCCCAGATTTACTCGCTGGCCCTCGTGCTCATTCCCGCAGCGTGGCTCGCGATTGTCGGCCTGCGGGGCCATGCCCAATCACGATCGGTCGGGCACAGCGCGTGATGGCGACGATCCGGTGCCACGCATCCTCGCGCACATGAGTTTACGTCCTTCGAGCTTCGACGCGAGCGCACGCGCTGCGGACGTCGAATCGCCGGCCGTCCCCAATCTGCCGCAGCGGCGGCGGATCCGCAGTGATGACTTGTTCAGCGGCGAGCGCGAAGTGATGATCGAACACGCGGGCGAACTCTACTCGCTGCGGCAGACCAGCAAGGGCAAATTAATTCTGACCAAGTAATAGCGCTTTCGCAGTTAGCCAGCCAACCATCGTTCGACGGATAGCCAGCCATGCATGCAGAAATAATCTGGAGATCCGAATGGCAGGGCTTTTCCGTTCCAAGTTTGATGCGTGCAGCATCGCGGTCTGTCTCGGGCTTGCAATATCGGGCGGCGCGACCGCTCAAAGCGAGGATCGAACGCTTTCCGAAGTAAAGGTGCAAGGCGAAACCGAGCGCGCTGATGGTCCCGTCGACGGTTACCGCGCGACGCGCTCGAGCACCGCGACTAAGACCGACACGCCCCTCAATGAAGTCCCTGCCTCGCTCACGGTCGTACCCGCGCAGTTGATGAAAGACCAGGCGATGCAAAGTATGGGCGACGTCTTTCGCTACGTGCCCGGCGTGCTCATGCATCAGGGCGAAGGCAATCGCGATCAGATCGTAATCCGCGGCAACAGCACGACCGCGGATTTTTATCTCAACGGTGTGCGGGACGATGCGCAGGTCTTTCGCGATCTCTATAACCTCGAGCGCGTCGAAGTATTGAAAGGCCCGGCCGGCATGATTTTCGGCCGTGGCGGCGCCGGCGGTGTGGTCAATCGGGTAACCAAGAAACCGGTGCTCGAGCGCTTCGGTGAAGCGAGCCTCACGCTCGGCAGCTACGATCAGCGCCGCGCTACGATCGACTATGGCAACAAGCTGGGCGACTCGGCGGCATTTCGCCTGAACGCGATGGTTGAAGGCGCCAACAACTTTGTCGATGGCGTCGATTTGCACCGATGGGCTGTGAACCCGGCTGTTACGTATATTTTTAGTGCGCAAACCTCGCTCACACTCGACTACGAACATCTGCACGACGGGCGGGTTCCGAACCGCGGGGTGCCCTCGCTTAATGGTGCGCCGCTCGACGCCAACACCAGCACGTTCTTCGGTAATGCGTCGCAAAGCACTGCGCACTCGTACGTAGATGGAATCTCGGCAGTGCTCGATCATGATTTCGGCGGCGGCATCCAGCTCAAGAACTCACTGCATACCACGCGCTACGACAAGTACTACCAGAACGTGTATCCCGGCGGCGCCGCCACCGGGGCAGGCACCTTGCCGCTCGCTGCCTACAACAACAACAACGAACGCACCAACACTTTCAATCAGACCGATGTGACCACGAAATTTTCGGCTGCGGGCTTCGAACATACGCTGCTGAGCGGCATGGAACTCGGCCATCAGAGCAGCGACAATTTGCGCAACACCGGATTCTTCGGTGGTTCCACTTCGATCAACGTGCCGATCTCGACTCCGTATGCCGTCGCAACGAGCTTTCGTCCGAACACCACGGACGCCAACAATCATGTGACGGCCGACATCTTCGCGCTCTATGCACAGGACCAGATCGCATTGTCCAAACAATGGAAGCTGATCGCGGGCCTGCGCTACGATTACTTTAAGTCGAGTCTCGAAGACCGCCGCACGCTCGTGCCCGCGACGGATATCGCGCACACCGACATCGGCTACAGTCCGCGCGCCGGCGTAATCTGGGAACCCAATGCGAGGTCGACGTATTACATCAGCTACAGCTATGCGTTCCTGCCGTCGGCCGAGCAACTGGGGCTGACCACCACCAACGCAAATCTGGAACCGGAAACCGCGAAGAATTACGAGATCGGCGCGCGTTGGGACCTGCTGCCGCAGTTCACCTTATCAACTGCCATCTTTCAGCTCGACCGCAACAACGTTAAAAGCGTCAATCCCTCAGTGCCCGGAACGTTTGTCCAGACGGGACAGCAACGCACCCAAGGCGCTGAGGTGACTTTGCAGGGCGACGTCACGCGCAACTGGCAGATATTCGGTGGATATTCATATTTGAACAGCCGCGTCATCCAGCCGTTCAACTCCAACACCACCGCAACGACGGCTTCTCTGGTGCCCGCGGGCAACAAGGTAGGTCTCGTGCCGGAGAACACGCTGTCGGTGTGGAACAAATACAACTTCGGTCATGGCTGGGCCGCGGCCGCCGGCGTGATTTACCAGGGAGCTTCGTACGCTTCGTTTACCAATACGGTAAAGCTGCCGGCGTTTACGCGCGCCGATGCAGCGGTTTACTACACGCTGCCGGGAGGCAAGACGCGGATTCAGCTCAATGTCGAAAACGTCTTCAACAAAAAATACTGGCCGACTGTCGATGGCGACAACAACATCAGCGTCGGTGCGCCGATCAATGCGCGACTTACGCTTTCCACATCGTTTTGAGAAATGCCAAGTCACAGCAGCGAAGAATAAGCACCCGAATCATCGTTCCAACCACCCACAGAAAGAGAGTTGTCATGAAGAGCATCATCTTAGCCGCAGTACTCGCCGCGACGTCCGGCGCCGCCTTCGCTAAAGCCGATTGTGCAAAGCACGCCAAGAGCGAATGGATGCCTGAAGCGGAAGCGCGTTCGAAGATCGAGGCGCAGGGATACAAAATTCAGAAATTTAAAGTCGACGGCAACTGTTACGAAATTTATGGCACGAACAAAGACGGTAAGCGTGCCGAAGTTTATTTCGACGCGAAAAACCTGGACGTGGTGAAAGCTGAAATCGGCAAATAAGCCAGGGCGGCGCCGCGCGCCCGCCCGTTCGATCCGAGTCTGGGACCCGGTCGTTCGTATCGTGCATTGGAGCGTGGCGCTGCTGGTCGCGTGCGATCTGCTTAATGAAGCCGGCGCCAACCCGTGGCATCGCTACATTGGCTACGCGGCCGGCGCGCTGGTTGTGTTGCGGCTCGTGTGGGGCCTGTTCGGACCGCGTCACGCGAGTCTGGCAGCGATGGCAGCCAGCGCGCGCGAATTGCCTGCCTATCTAAAGACGCAGTTCTCACGGCACGGCCGCTACTACGTCGGGCACAATCCGGCCGGTGCGTGGATGGCGCTCACACTCTGGCTCCTTGTACTGATCATCGTGATCACCGGCTGGATGTTGCAGCTTGACACGTTCTGGGGCGATGAAAGGCTTCAAACATTGCACACTGCCGTCGCCTACGTGCTCGCCGCTTGTGTCGTAGCCCATGTCGCGGGCGCGCTAGTGACGAGCGCCTTTCATCGCACGAATCTCATCAAAGCGATGATCATCGGCGATAAACCCGACCGCAGCTCCAGGCAGCAACATCACCGCTAACTCGTACGCGATCGCTCGCTCGTGTATAGTTGGCTCGCATCGTCCTCTCGACTAACGGCGTGGAGAGTTTGTGGTCGAATCGCAACCCGATTTAAAAATTACTGCCATTCAGGCATTCGCGACTTCATACCCAGTCAAGCCCGAAGATAGCATCAGCCTCGGTGTCGGCCGTGTCGTCAAGCGCGATGCTGTCATCGTCAAGGTTACGACCGCTGGCGGCCTCATCGGCTACGGGGAATCCCACCATGGACGGGCACCGGGTAGTGTCGCTCATCTGGTGAACACGACGCTCACCCAGCTCGTGCTGGGTATGAACGCAAGCGATGTCTGCGGCGTCTGGAAAAAGATTTACGACAAACAACTCGCGAGTCACGGGATGGGCGCCGGCACGTGCCTGGCCATGAGCGGCATTGACCAGGCGCTATGGGACATCCGCGCAAAAGCGGTTGGTTGGCCGCTGTACAGGCTGCTCGGCGGCAGCGCGAAGGCGGTGCCCGCCTATGCCGGCGGCGTATCGCTCGGCTATCAGGATCCGCAGGCCCTCATTGATGAAGCGCGCCCTCATCTCGATGCGGGCTACAAAGCGCTTAAGCTGCGGGTCGGCGACACGCCGAAGCGCGATATTGAGCGCATTGCGGCTGTGCGCAAAGCATTCGGCGACGACGTGGTTATTCTCACCGATGCCAACATCGGCTACAGCGTCGAGGACGCGCGTGCTGCCATGCCCGCGATGGAAGAACTCGACGTCGGCTGGCTGGAAGAGCCGTTTCCTCCAAACGATCATCGCAGTTACGAGCTCGCCGCAACCTTCAGCAGTGTGCCGCTCGCGGCTGGCGAAAACCATTACACGCGCTATGAATTCAATCGTGTGATCGAGGATGGATCAATCACGATTCTGCAGCCTGACCTTTCGAAAACCGGCGGCATCACGGAAGCCTTGCGCATCGCTGCCATGGCTTCTGCCTACAAGCTCACTATCAACCCGCATTCATCGATGACCGGCATCAACCTGGCAGCGTCGATACATTTCCTTGCCGCGATCGATAACGGCGGCTGGTTCGAAGGCGACGTGTCACGCAACAATCACTTCCGCGATACGCTGACTTCAACGCCATACACGGTTGGCGCTGATGGCTGTGTGCGACCGCTCGAGAAGCCCGGTATCGGCGTCGACGTCGACGAAGCATTCATCGCCGCGCATCCGGTGATCGACGGGCCTAGTTACGTTTGAGGAGTGTCGACCACCGGTGTACGCGCATGAACGCCGATCAGAAGCGGATGTACGAGCCGTTGGTGCGCGCTGTCGCTGTTACCTGCGCTCATCGGCGCCGTACCTGCGGCTGAACTTGCCTTCAGCACAATGAGCAAAAAGCAGATTATCGCTATCGGCGGCGCCGCTCTGCCGCTCGAGCTCGACAATCTTTTGCTCGTCGATTATTTTCTTAAACAGACGCACAAGCGGAATCCGCGCGTTTGCTTTATTGGCGCTGCGCATGGCGATGTCGATGCGGGACGCTTGCGCTTCTATGCCGGCTTCAGTCAGTTCACGTGCCGGCCCACGCATCTGCCGTTGTTCGCGCGCACGCCGCGCGACCTTGCTTCCTTCATTACGGACCAGGACGCGATATTTGTCGGCGGCGGGAACACGCGCAGCATGCTGGCCGTCTGGCGCGAGTGGGGACTCGATGGCTATCTGCGCAGCGCATGGGAAAGAGGCGTCGTCCTGGGCGGCGCAAGCGCAGGATCGATTTGCTGGTTCGAACACGGCGTGACCGACTCGGTTGCCGGCGCATTGACAGCGATGCCGTGTCTCGGTCTGCTTGCAGGCTCGAATTGTCCACACTACAACAGCGAGCCGCTGCGCCGGCCGGCGTTCCGCCGAATGGTCGCTCGCGGGATAGTTCCCGACGGCATTGCCGCTGACGATGGTGTCGCGCTACATTACGAAGGGACACACTTGAAACGCATCGTAAGCAGCTTGCCGCGCGCCAAGGCCTACGGTGTGCGAAAATTACGCAACCGCGCAGTCGAGACCCGGCTTCCGACAAAATATCTCGCTCGCATTTCACAGAAGTGAGGAGATGTCATGCGAAACGTAATGCGCTGGTTGGCTGCGTGTGCGGCGCTCGCCGGTTTGTGCACCGTGCAAGCTCAGGAATATCCGAGCCGGCCGGTACGCGTGCTCGTGCCGTACACGCCAGGCGGCATTACCGATCTCGTAACGCGAATCACCGCGGGTGAGCTGAGCAAAAGTCTTGGCCAGACCTTCGTGGTCGACAATCGGCCCGGCGCGAACAGTATTCTGGCAGTGGACATGGTGTCCAAAGCCACGCCCGATGGTTACACGCTCGGCACCGTCATCGCTGCCCATGCCGCAAATCAGACGCTTTACGCCAAGCTGCCGTACGATTCCATCAAAAGCTTCGAACACGTGTCGCTGCTCGTTACCTCGCCGTTGATCGTGTGCGCAACGAATTCGCTTCCCGCTACATCGATAAAGGAACTGATCGAAATCGCAAAAGCAAAGCCCGGCCAGCTTACGTTCGCATCTAGCGGCATCGGGGCGGCGGCCCACCTCACCACCGAGCTCTTCATGGCGACGACCGGCATCAAGATGACGCATGTGCCGTACAAGGGCACCGCACCAGCGCTGCAGGACCTGGTCGGCGGCCAGATCAATTTCATGATGGATACGCCGATGCCCGCGATGTTGCCGCAAGTGCGCGCCGGTAAGGTGAAGGCGCTCGGCATGGCGAGCGATAAGCGGATCGCCATCGCGCCTGAGGTTCCAACCCTGATTGAACAGGGTGTCCAGGTGGTCGGCGGCACATGGGTTGCACTGCTGGCCCCTGCCGGCACGCCGAAGGCCATCGTGGACAAGCTGTCGGGCGCAGCGGGCGCAGCGATGCGGCGGCCGGAAATCAAAGAGCGGCTCGCGCAGTTCGGCATCGAACCGGTCGGCAGCACCTCGGCCGAGTTCACTCAATTTCTGAAAAAGGAAGTCGCTAAATGGGCGAAGGTGATCAAAGACGCCAACGTCAGGATCGATTAAGGCATACCGGGATGCGTCGCCCATGCACGTCGCTGCTTGCCGTCTTTGCAGCACTCGTGTCGTTCACGGCAGTTGCCCAGAACTACCCGACCAAACCGATCCGCATTCTCGTCCCTTTCCCGCCCGGCGCCTTCAATGACACGCTCGGTCGCATCATCGCGCAGAAATTCAGCGACGGCGGCATCGGCCAGGCCTTCGTGGACAACCGGGCAGGCGCCGGTAGCACCCTGGGCAGCGATCTTGCCGCCAAGTCGCCGCCCGATGGCCATACGCTGCTGGAAGTCGCGGTGCCGTTTGCGGTTAACGCCACGCTGTATACGAAACTTCCGTACAACACCGAACGCGATTTCACAGCGGTGATCTTCGCGGGCTCGACGCCGAACATCCTTGTCGTGCATCCGTCGGTGCCGGTAACGACGGTCCAGCAACTGATCGCCCTCGCCAAAGCTAACCCGGCCCGATTAACTTACGCCTCGACCGGCAGCGGCACATCGAACCACATGTCGATGGAGCTCTTTAAGATGATGACCCATACCGACATCGTGCACGTGCCCTACAAGGGCAGCGCGCCCGCGGTCACCGATCTGATGGGCGGGCACGTGATGATGATTTTCGATAACACGCCGAACGTCCTACCCTACGTGAAAACGGGCCGCATGCGCGGCATCGCGGTCACGAGCCTGAAACGTTCAGCGCTCGCGCCGGAGCTCCCAACGGTCGACGAATCGGGCGTTAAAGGCTTTGAAGTACTCGTGTGGTTTGGTGTAGTTGCGCCGGCCGGCGTGCCGCGCGAAATCATTACGCGCCTCAACACGGAGATCAATCGCATCCTGCTCATGCCCGACGTGCGCGAGCGGTTTCAGGCGGGCGGCGTCGATCCGGTGGGCGGTCCGCCTGAAAAATTCGGTGAGCATCTCAAGGCGGAGATCGCCAAGTGGGGCAAAGTCGTCAAGGCGACTGGCGCGCGCGTCGATTAACGCGAACTGCGCCCGCTCAAGTCCAGCGCGGCCGCTTAAGCGGATGCGAACATTGCCGGTAGAAAATAAACAGCGGCACTGATCGCAAGCGTCCACAGCAAGAGATCACGCAACTGCCTGGCCGCAACCGCTGACAGCTTCCTGCGACGTTTCAATTTGTCCCTCGGGTCCGGTGCAGTCGCCATCCGGTAATCCGTCAGGATCATCACCATTCCCACCGAGAACGCGATTGCTGTCCAGAGCATGCTCGCCTCTTATTATGTATGCCGCAGACTCAATCTTAGCCGCTCGCGCACATCGGTCAACTACTGGAGTGATATTCGTCACGCGCGCTTGAAAGAACGTCAGCGGTCGTGAACCGCTGGGGGAGCGGGCGGCACTGGCGCCCGCGCACGCCGCTTCGATTAGAATACCGCTTCGAGAATCCGGACATTTCATGGCTCACAGCAGCAAGCCGGCCGCGCCGCACGTCACTAATTTCATCCGCAACATTGTCGAGCACGATCTTGCGCAAGGCACGTACGCAGCGCGCACATGGGCCGGCCGGCCGGGCGGCGCCAAGACCCAGGCCGCAGCGCCGGTCGATCCAGCGAAAATACGCACGCGTTTTCCCCCGGAACCCAACGGCTATCTGCACTTCGGTCATGCGAAGTCCATCGGCCTTAACTTCGGCCTCGCGCGCGATTATGACGGTGTGTGTCATATGCGTTTCGACGACACGAATCCGGAAAAAGAAGAGCAGGAGTACGTCGATTCGATTCTCGAAGCCGTGCATTGGCTGGGCTTTGATTGGCATGCGAATGGCGCCGATCATCTGTACTATGCGAGCGACTATTTCGACTTCATGTATGAGTGCGCCGAGTACCTGATTACCTCCGGCAACGCCTACGTGGACCGGCAGAGCGCCGAACAGATCCGCGCGAGCCGCGGCACTTTGACCGAGGCCGGCCAGCCAAGTCCCGATCGCGATCGCTCACCCCAGGAAAACCTGCAACTGTTCCGCGAGATGCGCGACCGCAAGCACGCGGAAGGCAGCATGGTACTGCGCGCGAAGATCGACATGAGCTCGCCGAATATCAACCTGCGTGATCCGGCGATCTATCGTATCCGCTTCGCTGCTCATCATCGCACGGGCGACAAGTGGTGCATCTATCCGATGTATGCGTATGCGCACCCGATCGAAGATGCGCTCGAGCGCATTACGCATTCGCTCTGCACACTCGAGTTCGAGGACCAGCGGCCGTTCTACGACTGGCTGCTCGCGCGGCTTGCGGAAGGTGGACTACTGGTGCGTCCGCTGCCTCATCAATACGAATTTGCACGTCTTAATCTCACGTACGTCGTGCTTTCCAAGCGCAAGCTCGTGCAACTGGTGACGGACAAGCACGTGGATGGCTGGGACGATCCCCGTATGCCCACGCTGGTCGGCGCACGCCGGCGCGGGTATACCCCCGAGGGCTTTCGCATCTTCGCAGACCGCATCGGCGTATCGAAGTCAGATTCATGGATCGATCTTTCGGTGCTCGAGGACAGCATGCGCGAGCATCTGAATGAAGTCGCGCCCCGGCGCGTCGCGGTGCTCGATCCGGTGAAGCTCGTGATCGACAATTACGGCGACGGCGAGGAAGAATCGCATCCGCCGAACCATCCGCAAAAGCCCGACTGGGGAAAACGTGCAGTGCCGTTTTCGCGCGAACTATGGATCGAACGCGAAGACTTCATGGCGATTCCGGACAAAGGATATTTTCGGCTGTACCCCGGCAACAAGGTTCGCCTGCGATATGGGTACGTCGTCGAGTGCACCGGGTTCGATCAGGACGCGGCGGGAAACGTGGTTGCTGTGCACTGCAACTATTTTGCGGATAGCAAGTCGGGAACACCCGGTTCCGAAAACTATAAAGTCAAAGGCAATATCCACTGGGTCTCCGCGCGCCATGCGTATGCGTGCGAAGTGCGCCTGTTCGACCGCCTTTTCAAAGCAGCGCACCCCGGAACTGCGACGGATGGAAGTGAGCACGACTACGTCCAGGATCTCAATCCGGCCTCGAAGCACGTGATCACCGCACAGCTCGAGCCGGCGCTCAAAGATGCGCGCGCCGGTGAGCGCTT
>Ga0070671_100000611_pt1 | contig 25513 bp, 13 predicted proteins | sample KBSS73metaG_FD_65341 | JGI IMG/M metagenome (GOLD analysis project Ga0070671, IMG submission 65341) | Switchgrass rhizosphere microbial communities from Kellogg Biological Station, Michigan, USA - KBS S7-3 metaG | ecosystem: Host-associated > Plants > Roots > Rhizosphere > Soil ...
CTGATCCGATTTACGCGGGAGATCAAGCTAGACGATACGCCGGTGAAGAACTGGAAGTTGCCGATCGCTTCGGCGCAGCGGCCGCTTGATGCGCTGGCGATGGAGATCGCGAAGGCTGGTTCGGGCGTACGATGAGTATCGCCCGGCACTTAAATTTCGCAATATTCAATGGATTGCGGTTAGCTTGGTATTTCTGTCGAGCAGGTTGATACAGGAAAGCCCGGAGGTGATCTTAGGGTTTTTCCTAGTTTCGTTAGTTGCAGCGAATGTGCGGTAATTGATCGGCGCTTTATATCTTGTTTGACGTGACAGATTTACGCGGTTCTGGGTTGACTCCGCGCTTCAACTGCTGGTGAAGTCGTTCCGCTTTTCGGACTCCTTTTCCAGTGTGTGTTTTCGGTGTTGGCAGGGCGGAGCGGAGAGGTAACCCCTACGCAATCGTATTGGTTTAGGATGTTTTGCTATTCCCCGCTCGATGGGCGTTTTTGTGTCGGGTGAGCCCCGGAGGCAACAACAATGGCACAGGCAGCAGAGCAACAGAGACTCAAGGAAGCCAGCGAAAAGAGTATTCTCTGGAAGAAGTGGGGACCCTACCTGAGTGAACGGCAGTGGGGGACGGTTCGCGAGGACTACAGCGCGGATGGGAACGCGTGGGATTACTTCACGCATGATCAGGCGCGGTCGCGTGCGTATCGCTGGGGTGAGGATGGGCTGGCGGGCATCAGCGACGACCACCAAATCCTGTGTTTTGCTGTGGCGATGTGGAACGGGAAGGATCCGATTCTGAAAGAGCGGCTGTTTGGATTGACGAACAGCGAGGGCAACCACGGTGAGGATGTGAAGGAGTATTACTTCTACCTCGATAGCACGCCCACGCACTCATACATGAAGTATCTGTACAAGTATCCGCAGGTTGCTTATCCCTATGACGACCTGGTGAAGACCAACCGTGAGCGAGGCCGAGGAAAGCCGGAATATGAGTTGTTGGATACGGGAGTGTTCAACGAAGACCGTTACTTCGATGTGTTCGTCGAGTACGCGAAGGCTGGCGCAGAAGATATCGAGATCAAGATCAGCGTGATCAACCGCGGACCGGAGGCGGCGACGCTGCACCTATTGCCGACACTGTGGTTCCGGAATACGTGGATGTGGTCGGATTCGGGCAATAAGCCGGTGCTGAAGGGAACTAAGAAGAAGGGATTCGGTGTGATCACGGCCCATCATACCGACCCTCTCTTTCAGGAGTCGCTGCCCGACTACGCCTTGTACTGCGAGGGAGATGCGTCGCTGCTCTTTACCGAGAACGAGAGCAACAACGAGAGATTGTTCGGGACGAACAACGCTACGCCCTACGTGAAGGATGCCTTCCATACGTTGCTGGTACAGGGCAATAAAGAGGCTGTAAATCCCTCGATGGAGGGCACGAAAGCGGCCGCCTACTACACGCTGAATGTTGCGGCGGGTAAGACCGAGGTTGTGCGTCTGCGTCTGGGTCGTGTCGAAGAAGTGCCGGCGAAACCGTTTGAGGATTTCGACAAGGTGTTTGCCGCGCGACTGAAGGAGGCGGATGAGTTTTACGACGGGATTACGCCCGCAAAGGTGAAGGCGGATCCGGACCGCGCGATGGTGCTGCGCCAGGCGATGGGCGGAATGCTATGGAGCAAACAATACTTCTACTATGACCTGAATGTCTGGCTGAGAGAGCACCAGGTAGGGCCGACTAGCAATCCCGAAGTAAGACAAAGGGTTCGGAACAGTGAGTGGTTCCACATGTACAACAACGACATTATCTCGATGCCGGATAAGTGGGAGTATCCGTGGTATGCGGCGTGGGATCTGGCGTTTCATATGCTGGCCTTCCAGGTGGTGGACTCGGATTTTGCGAAGGAGCAGCTGATGCTCATTCTGCGAAACGATTATCAGCACCCGAATGGACAAATGCCGGCCTATGAATGGAACTTCGGGGATACAAATCCGCCAGTGCATGCATATGCCACTATGCAGATTTACACAAGCGATAAACAAAGGAATGGCAAGGGGGACCTGGAGTTTTTAACCTATGCATTTTCGAAGCTGCTCGTGAACTTTACATGGTGGCTGAACCGAAAGGACCGGTCAGGTAACAATCTGTTTGAAGGCGGGTTTCTCGGCCTTGACAACATTGGGGTCTTCGACCGGAGCGCCCCGATACCGGGCGGCGGCCATCTGGAACAGGCCGACGGAACGGCATGGATGGTCTTCTACAGCCAGCAGATGCTGCGGATTGCTATCGAACTGGCGTTGCACTTACCGGTTTTCGAGGAGTTCGCCAGCAAATTCTTCGAGCACACGATGTGGATAGCCGGAGCGATGGATCGCATGGGCGAGGCGCAGGACACGATGTGGGACGACGAGGACGGCTTCTTCTACGACGTGCTGCGGATGCCGAATGGTGAGTCGTTTCGCATGAAGGTACGATCGATGGTCGGGTTGCTGCCCCTGACTGCAGTGTCGGTCTTCGAGGAAGATGTGCTGGTGAAGCTGCCGACATTCACCAAGCATGCGAGGGAATTCATGATGCGGCATCCGGAGCTGGCGGCGAACCTGCATATGCCAGCGACACCGGGCGTAGCCGGTAGACGGCTGCTGTCGACGGTGAATGAAGGCAAGCTGCGGAGGATTCTGACGAGGATGCTGGACGAGAACGAATTCTTTGGCCCGTATGGGATTCGCGCGCTGTCGCTCTACCACAAGGATCATCCGTTTGAGTTCGACATGGGCGGGCAGAAGTCTTCGGTCGGATATGTTCCGGGAGACTCCGACAGCGGGATGTTTGGCGGAAATTCGAACTGGAGGGGTCCGGTGTGGATGCCGGTAAACTTTCTGCTTTATACGTCGTTGATGCGTTTGGGTGCCTATTACGGAGACACCTTTACGATCGAGTGCCCAACTGGCTCGGGGAATCTGGTAACCCTGTTCCAAGTAGCAAAGCAGCTTGGAGAGCGGCTCATCGGAACGTTCGTCAACGACAGCTCAGGCAGGCGGGCAGTCTTTGGAGATGCAGAGAAGTTTCAAAAGGACCCGCACTGGCACGATAATGTGCTCTTCTACGAGTACTTCCATGGGGATACCGGGGCCGGCGTCGGGGCGAGCCATCAGACGGGATGGACGGGATGCATTGCGCGGGTGATCCAGGGGAACGGAGCGTTTGAAGAGAAGGATATCCTCTCGCGTGACATTGAGACACGAGGGATCAGACTTGGACAAGGCCAGGCGGTAGAGGAGATAAGCAGTATCGTGATTGCGAAATAGCAGGTAAGAGCAAAACTTCACCGAAGCGACATTCTTATTGAATGACAGGCGCCTCCTTCAAGACGAAGACTTGAGCTTCGGTTGAAGGAGGCGGTTTTGTTTCCGTTGGGGATTGATGAGCGCTTTACTTGGCGACGACGAGCTTCTGTTCGGTTTCGGCCTTTTTGTCTAGGAAATGCTGCTGCGCTTCGATGACCTTGTTGCGAGCGAAGGAGGCGTCGCGCCAGCCTTTGACTTCGACGCGCTTGCCTTCGAGGTCCTTGTAGATGGAGAAGAAGTGGGTGATCTCCTTGAGCATGTGAGGATAGATCTCGGAGAAGTTCCAGACGTCCTTGTAGCGGGGGTTTCCTTTGCCGACGGCAAGGATCTTTTCGTCGGCGATGCCCTGGTCGAGCATCTCGAGCATGCCAATGGGGCGAACCTCCATGACGCAGCCGGGGAAGCTGGGGGCATCGACGAGAACGAGGACATCGAGGGGATCGCCGTCGTCGGCGAGCGTAGAGGGGATGAAGCCGTAGTCGCCGGGGTAGTGGACCGGGGAGTAGAGGTTACGGTCGAGGCGAAAGACATGGAGGGTTTTGTCGTACTCGTACTTATTAATGCCTTCGAGGGGAATTTCGATGACGACGTTAACCACCTCGGGCGATTCGGCGCCCACGGGGAGCTCAAGATAGTTCGGCATAGGGTTGAATCTCTTTGATTGAAAGTGTCGCGTTAGCTTAGCCTGATTGGCCGATTAACGGTTTGGGTGACGGTTCTGGTCAGGGTTCGATTCTGAAAACCGCACCTTGTCTATAATCAAGCAAGATGAAGGCTCATGTCTATGTCACGTTGAAACGAACCGTTCTGGATGCCCAGGGGCAGACGGTGGCGGATGCGCTGCGGAGAATGCAGTATCGGGGAGTTGCCGATGTGCGGCAGGGAAAGTACTTCCTACTGACGCTGGATGATGGACTGGAGCGTGGAGAGGCAGAGGCCGAGGTGGCGCGGATTGCTCGCGAAGTGCTGACGAATCCTGTGATTGAAGAGTGCAATTTCAAGCTAGAAGACTGAGGATCGGGGACTTGCGCCTCTATGAAGGAATGTTCAGTTTGACGCAGTGACAGGTTTCCATGACTGGGTGGAGCAAACGGGCAGCAACTGGCAGCATCTAAACGAGAACCTAACCATGCACAGGATAGGTGTGGAACTGAAGGGTTTGGTCTGACGGACGATGTAAACACGCTGCCTCCACGAGGGAGCGAGATAAGACATATACATTAGTGGAGGCAACGGATGAAGATCCCGTCGTTGGTACGGCAGTCTTTTACCCTGAGTCTGTTTGCGTTTGTGGTGTCGTTGGTTCCGGACGGGACGGCGAGTTTGAATGCCCAGGCAGTTCCCACCCGCGAGAGGAAGGCAGAGGTTACGGCCTTTGCAACTTATACGCACGTGACCCCGGATTATGGCCCCCAGAATAATAATGGAGTGACTTTCGGTGTCGGCTACTCCCGTTACATGCGGTTTCTAACACCGGCGATTGAGTTTCGGGTGAAGATTGCGAATGGGGAGACGGTGGATCAAACGACCTACGGGGGCGGAATCCGGCTGGAGCACCAGTTGCAGAACTTTCATCCGTATGGTCTCTTTCTGATCAGTTCAGGCAACATCGACTATCACTTCAGGACGCCACCGATTATGTCGAATGGCAAACCATACCTGTCGGATAGCTCTATCGTCTACGGGTACGGTGGAGGCCTGGACTACGACATAACGGAGCATTTCGCAGCGCGCGGGGAGTTTCAGGCGGAGAACTGGAGTCTGGGTGGATACACGCCAATTACCTTAGCGCCGACGACTTGGAGCCTAGGAATGGTGTACCGCCTTCCGTTCCGACGGTAGGACGTCTGGAACGGAATACTGAAGTAGAAGGCGTTGGGCGGCTGGTGCTAGGCTCGATAGGGGAGTCCCTGTTGAGCGACCTTATTACGGAACGAACATTGATGTATCCGGCTGCGCCGGGGGCGGCGGTGAGCCGCTTTGTGAGGGCTTGCCTTCGGCAGCCTGTGGACAGGACACCGGTTTGGCTACTGCGCCAGGCGGGAAGATATATGCCGGAGTATATGGCGGTGCGAAAGCACCACTCGCTGCTGGAGATCTGCAGGACGCCGGAGATCGCTGCCGAAGTAACGATTACGGCGGCGGAGCGGTTGGGTGTGGACGCGGCAATTATCTTTGCCGATCTTCTTCTGCCGTTTACGCCGATGGGTGTGGACTTCGAGTTTCTTGCCGGCGAGGGACCGGTGGTGCATGCGCCTGTGCGGACGGTGGAGCAAGTTCGCGCGCTGCGAACTGATCGCGTAGAAGAGCTTGGTTATGTTGCGCAGGCTATCGGGCGAGTGGCAAAGCACTTCTCTACTCCGCGCGAGGATGGCGATCAGCTAGGAATCATCGGGTTTTGCGGTGCTCCGTTTACGCTGGCGAGCTACATGATCGAGGGTGGGTCGTCGAGGAACTACATCGAGACGAAGCGCATGATGTATGGCGACCGCGAGGCGTGGCCGCTGCTGATGGAGAAGCTGGTTGAGGTGCTTGTAGCTTATGCGGGCCAGCAGGTGGAGGCCGGGGCTGACGTCATCCAGATCTTCGATAGCTGGGCGGGAGCGCTGGGCGTTATGGATTATCGGGAGTATTGCCTGGGGCCGACGACACAGCTGGTGCGGCGTGTGCAGGGGCTAGGGGTTCCGGTGATCTACTTTGGTGTGGATACGGCTTCCCTGCTGCCGACGATGCGCGAGACGGGTGCGGACGTGATCGGGCTGGATTGGCGAGTTCCGCTGGACGTTGGATGGAAGGCAGTGGGTGAGGGGTGCGCTGTTCAGGGGAACCTGGATCCGATTGCGCTGTTTGCGCCGGAGGACGTGCTACGCGAGCGAGTGCGCGAGGTGATGGTGGCGGCAGCGGGAAGGTCAGGGCACATCTTCAACCTGGGGCATGGGATTGTGCCGGGAACTCCGGTGGAGAATGTGATTAAGACCGTAGAGTGGGTGAAGGAGTTTGGGACGCGATGACGAGCGCGGTTCTGCTGCTGGCGCATGGGACGCCGAACGTGCTCGGCGAGATGGCGGAGTATCTGAGCAAGGTAACGGGCGGACGGAAGCTGCCTGACGAGGTCGTCGAAGAGCTGAAGCATCGCTATGCGCAAATTGGACTGGGTGAGACGCCGGGAGCCGAGGCACCTCCGCTGACGAAGTGGACGCTGGAGCAGGGGCGACTGCTGGAAGAGGCTCTGAGCGGAACGCGAGTGTATGTCGCGATGCGGAACTGGCATCCGTATATCGCCGATGTTGTGGAGCAGATGCGAGCCGATGGTGTGACGCATGTAAAGGCGGTCTGTCTGGCTCCGCAGAACTCGCGCACGAGCGTGGGGCTATATCGCAGGGCACTGATGGCGGCTGCGACGGGAATGGATGTGGAGTTTATTGCGGGGTGGGCGGAGCATCCTCTGCTGGCGCAAGCGTTCGCGGAAAAGCTGTGGCCAATGTGGGCCGAGGCTTGCGCGGAGAGTGGACGGCGAGTGCCGGTTTTGTTCACCGCGCATAGCGTTCCATGCAGAACGATTATGACGAGAGAGGCTTCGATTGCAGGTGCGAGGCCGGGAACGCCGATGCAGGATACGCCGGATCCTTATCCGGTAGAGGCGAAGCGGACTGCAGCGATGGTGGCGGAGCGGCTGGCGGTGGTGGGCCTAAGCGAAGAGGATTGGTGCTTCGCGTTCCAGAGTCAGGGCGTAAGCGGCGGGCCGTGGATTGGACCGACGGTGGAAGAGACATTGAAGTCGATTCGGGAAGAAGGACACGAGGGCGTCGTGATGCAGCCGGTGGGATTTCTTTGTGACCACGTGGAGATTTTGTACGACATCGACATCGCGTTTAAAGAGATGGCAGATGAGCTGGGTCTGAAGCTGTGGAGAGCGGAGAGCCTGAACGATTCGCCAGTGTTGACGAGAGCGCTGGTGGAGATCGTGAATGGCATGAAGAACACGTCGGCGGACGAGACGGTTGCGACAAGGGTGGCGGGATGACTGCGTGCCAGGAGCTTTGGTGAAGCGAGTTGCGGTTGTAGGGGGCGGCGTGGCCGGGCTGGCGGCGGCGTATGAATTGTCGAAGCTGCGGAGCGGTGGAGAGAGACTGCAGGTAGCGCTGTATGAAGCTTCTGGGCGGCTGGGTGGAATTGTCGAGACAGTGCGCGAGGGTGGATTCGTAATTGAAGGCGGACCTGATGGGTGGATGACGGAGAAGCCTTGGGCAAAAAAGCTTGCCGTCGAGTTGGGGTTAGAAGACGAGCTTCTCTGCTCAAACGACGCGGGGCGGAAGACCTACGTGCTGTGCGAGGGCCGACTGAAGGTGATTCCGGATGGCATGCGGATGATGGTTCCGACCGACCTGAGAGCACTCCATGGGTCGGAGCTTTTTAGCGAAACAGCGAAGGATGCGTTCCGCGATGAGCTTAAGCGGGCTGAGGAGTTGCGAGCGGCGGCGCCTGCGATCGATGAGAGCGTAGCCGAGTTCGTGCAACGGCACTTCGGGACGGAGGTGCTGACGAAGATCGGAGCTCCACTGCTGAGCGGCGTGTTCGGCGGAGATGTAACGAAGTTGAGCGTGCGCGCGGTGATGGCTCCGTTTGTGGCGATGGAACGGGAGCATGGGAGCCTGATCGCCGGACTGCAGGCGCGGAAGGGTGCAGATAAGGCGCCGATCTTTGCGACGCTCAGAAGCGGGCTGGGCACGCTCATCGATCGGATGATTGCGACGGTTCCGCAGGAGTGGATTCATCTGGGCGTCGAGGTGATCTCCGTTGGGCGCGATGGCGATGAATGGGTAGTTGGGACAACCGTCGGGGAAGAGCGATTTGACGGCGTGATGATGGCTGCGCCCGTACATATTGCGCGTGCGCTGATTGCTCCTGTGGATGCGCGCGCGGCGGAGCTGATGCAGATGGAGGCAAGCTCAGCTGTCGTGGTGGGGTTTGGCTTCGATGACGCAGAAAAGGTGCAGGTGCCGCCAGGCTTTGGTTTTCTTGTGCCGCCAGGATCGGACAGCCTCCTGCTTGCCTGCACTTTTATGGACCAGAAGTTTGATGAGCGCGTTCCTACATGCGGGCGCTTGCTTCGTGCTTTTTTTGGAGGGCTGGCAGCGGAGCGGTTGATGCGCTGCGGAAATGATGAAACGGCGACGATCGCGAGGATGGAGTTAGCTCGCATCTTAGGTCCGCTGCCGGAGCCGCGCGTGTCAGTGGTGAGGCGCTGGCCGCTCTCGCTGCCTCAGTATGGAGTGGGGCATCTGGAGCGAATGGCTGAGCTGGACGATCGCGTGCGCGGGCTGGATGGCCTGTGGCTACTGGGCAACGGATATCGCGGCGTGGGGTTGCCGGATCTTATTCGCGATGCGCGCGCCGCGGTGCAGACGCTCGCAGCGTACACGATTCATTAATGCCGAGCCAGTTGACTATCCGCCGAAGTGGTAGGTTACGCCGGTAGCGATACGGAGATTGTTCTGGCTGTTGTTGTTTGCGTTGGGAATGCGAGTATGGACGTAATCGACCTCGACTGCGTTGATTCCCCACTTACGCTTGATGCGGGTGCTGACGCCGCCACCGCCGAGGAAACCGAGTGACTGCCGATTGATGTCGAAGCGGAAGTTGACGTTTTCCTTGGCGCCTCCGACGAGGGCTTCGCCGAAGTACACCCAGCGGCTGTGGTTGCGGTAGGTGTATCGGCCTCCGAAGAAGTAATTGATGATCGTGATGTTCTGGGCGGTGCCATTGACCTGTCCGGCGTGCGCCATGGCGACATCGCCAAGTGCGCTCCAGCGCGGCGTGATGTTGACAAGGAAGGTCACACTGCCGCCGTTCATGTTGAAGCAGCCGCACTGACCGGGAGGCGCGTTGGCGTGGACGAAGTTGTAGTTGCCGCCAACCTCGAGGCGGGAGATGTTGCCGCCTTCTCCGCCCATGGGAATTGCTTGCCCGTGGAGCGCCCACGGGCAAGCAATCATAAGAACAAGCAGTAATGTTTTTCGAAGATGCATCGCGTTTCTCCTACTGCACTACCAGGGTTGCAGTGGCTGAGTGTTGGATCGTGCCCTCGGTTCCGGTGACCGTTACCGTGTAGGTAGTTGGTTTGAGGGTGAAGTAGCCTCCCGCGCATCCGGTGAGTGCGGCCACCGGAAGGAGTGAGCCTCCCATCAGCAGCAGTGCCAGTACAATCTTCGGCATCCTGCGGCGATAGCGACGAGCGGTTCCGAGGCCAAGCAGGCCGAGCATTCCAAGTGCGATCGTGCCGCCATGGGAGGCCGGGCTTTGTGATCCGGAGTTGCGGGCCTGAAGCTTGTCGCTAGTTTTGAGGTTGAGGGTGACGGCAGTGGTTCCTGCACCGCTCGCGACGTTGGCAGGCGAGAAAGTGTAGGTGCTGCCATCGGGGAGCCCGGTGATGGTGAGGTTGACGTCGTTGATGAAGGTGGTCGTTCCGGTGGGAGTAAGGGTGAACTTATAGCTGGTGGAGTCGCCTGGGAAGATACCCTGACCGTTGACGCCGGTGGTGGTATTGGTAATGGTGAAGTCGTGGACAGCGTTGTTTAGCGGGGCCGAGGTGCTGGTGAGGAAGCTGTTGTCGCCCGAGTAGACAGCGGTGATGGTGTGGGAGCCGCCCGCAAGAGTGCTGATGGTGATCGAGGCGGTTCCAGTGAGCTGGGAGCCACCGCCCGCTCCACCGTTCGTGTTGAGAGCCGCTGTGCCGAGGACTGTTGTGCCGTCAAGGAAGGTAACGGTTCCAGTGGGAGTCGGGACGGTGGCTGAGACGGTTGCGGTGAAGGTGACGGTGCTGTTGGTGACCTGCGCTCCGGCAGTCTGCGAGAGCACCGTGTTAGTGGGCAGCTTGCCAATGACCTGAGAGAGCGGACCGGAGGTTGCGGTCGAGTAAGCGGTGTCCCCTCCGTAGGTCGCGGTGATGGCGTGCGTTCCGATTGCCAGGGTTGAGGTGGTAAGAATCGCCACGCCACCACTTACGTTACCAATCCCGAGGACAGTTGAGCCGTCACGGAAGGTGATGGTTCCCGTCGCGGCGTTGGAGCTGAGCGAAGCCGTGAACGTAACAGCCTGGCTAAACGGAGCTGGGTTGAGCGAAGAGGCGACTGTGACTGTGGGTGCGCTCGTTGCGACGGTAACGTTGGTAGCGGGGGAGGTTGCTGCGTTGCTCGTTGCGGTTTCCGCAACCGAAGCGGTGATGGGGTTAGAGCCGATGGGAAGGCTCGGGACTGTGATGGTCGCGGTTCCATTGACGACGGGCGCGGTGCCGATGACCGTTCCGCCGTTGGTGAAGGTGACGGGACCGGTGACTCCAGGCGGCACGGTCTCGGTGATCGTCACTGGAGTGTTGGGTAGCGGGTTGGGATTGGAGACGGCCGGCGGCGGAAGCACAGGGGTTGTCTTTGTGACGGTGATGATGGTTACGGGCGAGGTCGCCGGGTTGTTGTTGGCGTCGCCGGGTGTCGTTGCAGTGATGGGGTTCGAACCGATGGGAAGGTTCGGGACTGTAATAGTAGCCGTGCCATTGACGATGGGCGCGGTGCCGATGGGATCAGAGCCGTTATAGAACGTTACGGGACCGCTGACCCCAGGGGGGACGGTTTCGGTGATGGTCTCGGTGCCACCATACTGCTCGGTTGGGTTAGAGACGGAGGGCGGCGGCAGCGAGGGGGTCGCCTTATCGACCGTCTGTGTGAGCGGCGCAGAGGTGGCTGCGTTGAAGTTGGAGTCGCCAACGTAGCTGGCCGTGATGATGTGGGTTCCCGCGGTAAGCGTGCTGTCAGTGACTGCGGCAGTGCCGTTGGTCACCGGCGAGATGCCGATGATAGTAGAGCCATCAGTGAAGGTCATGGTTCCGGTGGCGCCAGATGGCACAGTCGCGGTGAAGATGACTACTTCGTTTGCAGCAGAGGGATTCTTAGAGGATATCAACGTGACGGTTGGAGTGGACTTGGTCACGGTGACGGTAGTTGCAGGCGAGGTGGCGGGATTGTTGTTCGCATCACCGGGTGTGCTGGCCGTAATAGGGTTGTTGCCAACAGGCAGATTGGGAATGGTGATGGTTGCAGTGCCACCGATTACAGGCGCCGTTCCGATGGGATCGGAGCCGTTGTAGAAGGTGACGGGGCCGCTGACTCCAGGCGGTACGGTCTCTGTGATGGTTTCAGAGGTGCCGGAGGGAATGTTGGGGTTAGAGACGGACGGTGGCGGAAGAGTTGGCGTGGCCTTGTTGACTGTCTGGGCGAGAGTGCCGGTAGCTGCGCCCCAAGTAGTATCGCCACTATAGGCAGCCGAAATGGTGTGGGAGCCGGCGTTGAGCGCGGAGGAGGAGATGGACGCGGATCCACCGGAGACGGGAGCCGAACCAAGTACGGTTGCGCCATCAGAGAAGATGATCGTGCCGGTGGCGGTGTTGTTGCTAAGGGTCGCCGTAAAGGTAACCGACTGTCCGTAGGTAGAAGGATTGAGCGATGACGCTACAGCTACTGTAGGAGCAACCTTGTTGACGGTCTGCGTGGTGGTGCCGGTGGCAGGGTTGTTGTTGGAGTCGCCGCTGTAGCTGGAGGTGATTGGATTGCTGCCGATGGGCAACGTTGACGTCGTCACGGTGGCAATGCCGGTGCTCGGGTTGATTGTGGCGGTTCCGATCGTGTTGCCACCAGAGGTCACAGTGACGGCGCCAGTCGTTCCGGGGGGCAGCGTAGTTGTGATTGTGACGGTATCACCCGGGTTGCTGGGGCCGGAGGTTGTGACGGTGACCGTTGGCGTAGCCTTGGAGACGACCTGATTGGTAGTTCCCGTATTGGCGTTGTTGTTGGAGTCGCCGCTGTAGCTGGCGAGGATGGGATCGATGCCGACGGGAAGAGTAGAGGTTGTTACTACGACTATGCCAGCCGCTGTGACGGTTCCGCTACCAACTGGATTGCCGTTGCTGGTGATCGTGATGGTGCCAGTGGCTCCTGCAGGTACCGAAGCCGTGATGGTCACGGTCTGTCCCCAGGTGCTGGGACCGGAAGTGGTGACGTTGACAGTCGGCGTTGCCTTGTTAATGGTTTCGGTGATGCCGGCAGTCGCGGTGTTGTTGTTGGCGTCACCGTTATAAGTTGCGGTGATGTTGTGCGGGCCGACGGGCAGAGTCGTCGTGGTGAGCGCGGCTGTCGTACCAGTAACGTTCGACGTGCCGAGGACGGTTGCACCCTCAGAGAATGTGACGGTTCCGGTCACGCTGGAGGACAGTGTCGCGGTGAAGGTGACGGGCTGTTCAGCCTGCGCGGGATTGAGCGAGGAGACCAGGGTCATCGTCGGCGATAGTTTATTGACAACTTGTGACGTTGTTCCTGTGACAGAGGAATTACTGCTGTCCCCGCTATAGGCAGCGGTTATCGTGTCGGTTCCGACAGGCAGGATAGTCGTCGAGATGGATGCAACGCCGGAGCCATTCACCGTTCCGGTTCCGAGGGAGGTTGCACCGGAGGTGAAGGCTACAGTGCCTGTAACACCAGAGGTAAGTTGCGCGGTGATTGAAACGGACTGTCCGTAGATAGATGGGTTGGGCGACGAGGAGACGGCGATAGTGGGGGTAGTCTGGGTGATGGCTTGAGAGAGCGTTGCGACAGAGGTGTTGTTATTGCTGTCGCCGTTGTAGGTAGCGGTAACGATGTGGCTACCGCCAGGAAGGGACGTGGTGGCGAGGGTGGCTACGCCGTTGGTGACGGTGGAGGTTCCGAGATTAGTCGCTCCCACAGTAAAGGTGACCGTTCCGGTGACGTTGGTGGGAAGCGTGTCAGTAAGGGTAACGGAGGCTCCGCCAGGGGCCGGGTTGAGCGAGGATGTGAGAGTCGAGAGTGGGCTGGCCTTGTTGACGACCTGAACGACGGTGCCGGTAGCGGCGTTATTGTTGGAATCGCCTCCATAGCTAGCGGTGATCGTGTTGGATCCGACGGGCAGGATGGATGTGGTGACGAATGCCGAGTTGCTGCTGATGGTCGCCGTACCCAGTGAAGTGGCGCCACTCGTGAAGACGATGGTGCCTGTAACTCCGGATGGAACCGTGGCAGTGATTGTGACGTTGTTACCGAAGATGCTTGGACCAGGCGTGGTGACAGTGATCGTAGGCGTGGCCTTGTTGACAGTCTGTGTGAGGTTTGCGCTAGTAGTGTTGTAGTTGCCGTCGCCACTGTACTGCGCGGAGATGGAGTTTCCACCCAACGGCAGGTTAGAGGTAGTGAAGGTCGCAATGCCGTTTGTCACCGTCGAGGTTCCGAGACCGTTGCCGCCATTGCTGAAAGCTACGCTGCCCGTTGCAGCGTTAGGGAGCGTGGCGGTAAGAGTGACGGATTGATTGATCAACGAAGGGTTGGCCGAGGACGACATTGACATCGAAGGCGTGCCTTTATTGACCGCTTGCACGAGCGAGTCCACCGAGGCATTGTTGTTGCCGTCCCCGTTATAGGTCGCGGTAATGGTGGTGTTGCCAACGGAGAGCGTTGATGTGCTGATGGTAGCAATTCCGTTGACGACGTTTGAGGTTCCGATCAGAGTTCCACCGTTTGCAGTGAAGGTTACTGTTCCAGTCACGCTTGACGGCAGTGTGTCGGTGAAGGTGACTGTCGCACCTGAGTTGGCGGGGTTCGCGGATGAGGTAATCGTCGAGGACGGGCTCGCTTTCGTCTCTGCGCGAGTGGTGCTGTTCGATGTTGAGTTGTAGTTATTGTCTCCGCCGTAGTTTGCAGTGATTGTGTTGTTCCCAACGGGAAGAGCGGTGGTTGTGACGGATGCAGAGCCTCCGCTCACGGTTGCGGAGCCGAGCGATATCGCGCCTGACGTAAATGTAACGGTGCCGGTTGTGTCGGCCGGAAGCATAGCGGTGATCGTGACAGGCGCGAGATAGGTGGTTGCACCGGAGGTTGTGAGAGCGAGCGACGGAGTGATCTTGTTGACAACCTGGGTAACGACCGGGGAGGTTCCTCCGGTATGGCTACCGTCCCCCCCGTAGACAGCAGTTAGTGAGTGCGAGCCGGCGGCAAGTGTTGATGTCGACATGCTTGCCGATGCACTTGAGATGGTCGCAGTTCCAATAGTCGTGCCGCCATCCTTGAACGTGATATTGCCCGTCGCGCCGATTGCGACTGTTGCGGTGAGGGCTACATTCTGGCCGTAGTCAGATGGGTTGGGCGAGCTTGTCAGCAAGACGCTCGAGACAGTTACACTGACAATGCTTGAGGTGCTGCTACCGTAGTCCACTGTGCCAGCGAAGGTTGCCTTGAGAGCGTCGGTGCCGGAAGGAAGCGAACTGGTCGCGAATGTAGCGACACCACTGTTCAACGTCCCGGTGCCGATCAGCGTGGCGCCGTTGTAGAAATTGATCGTCTTTCCATCCGTGCTAGTGCTGGGGGGACCTGTGACACTGAAGGGGCTCAGGGTTGCGGTAAGCGTGAGCGCCTGGCCACTGAGCGTTCCATTGGACGGCGAGACAGAGAGCGAGAGAGAGGTGGGAACAGCAGCCGCTCGCAGAGGGACCGTGGACGAAAGACTGGACAGGAAGACCGCGTCTCCGCCGTAACTTGCGTCCACATTGTGAATACCGCTGCCTAGCGGGAAGACGGCTACTCCGGTAAGCGCAGCCGCATCGGCCGACTGTTGGACTTCGCTGAGCGCAACTGCAGCCCTGGGACTGTTGGCGTCTGTTCCGATCAGGTCGGCATTGCCATCATTGTTATAGTCACCTGCGTTGACCGCATAAGTGAGCGAGAAGCCGCCGATGATGGGCTCTGAGTATGCCCTGAAAGTGCCATCGCCGTTGCCTTGGTAGACGAGCGCTCCGTAGCTGCCGCCCGCAATGATATCGGCCTTCCCGTCTCCATTGACATCAGTCAGGTGCGGATCCGAAGGGATATCGGAGACATAGGTTGCGGTGGGCTTGAAGGTGCCATCGCCGTTGCCGATCAGCACAAACATGCTGTTCGAGATGTGAGGCGTAGGATTGGGGCCGGATAGCGTGACAGTGGAAGAGACGATATCGACGATGTTGTCGCCGTTGGTATCACCACTGGTGAGAAACTCGCCTATCTGCGACGCCTGCGATTGGGCTGTTTGGAAGGTGCCGTCGCCATTGCCGAGTGCAACGTAGAGATCAGACAGGGTGCTGCCATTGCCAGGTGTTGCGACAGCGTAGCCAAGATCGTCCTTGCCATCGCGGTTGAAATCGGCAACGACAAGGTCACGGGCGGCCCTTGGCGTGGTCAGTGCGGTGGCGGGAGACTGGAAGCTGCCGTTGCCGTTACCCACTAGAATCTGAAGATCCTGTTGGGATTTGTCGGTTACGGCGAGATCCAGAATTCCATCGCCGTTGAAGTCACCCATCGCCAAGCCAGCCAGATCACCCGTAGCATAGTAGACCGGCGCTTGGAACGACCCGTTGCCATTGCCCATCAGGATCGCAACGCCGCCATTGTTACCGTTAGAGCAGCCGAGCGCGATGTCCGTGGTGCCATCGCGGTTGAAGTCGGCCAGCTGGATTTTTAAGGTCTTGCCGGTCTGGCAACCTGCGTAGTTCACCTTCGATTGGAAAGTACCGTCGCCGTTTCCGAGTAGCACGGTAATTACCTGATCGGCGTCACCCGTGATCACATCAAGATTGTTGTCGCCATTGAGATATGCAGAGGCAATCGCGACCGTGCGCGTTGTCGTTAGACCGTCGCCGATAGCGAATGGAGAGTTCGGGGCCTGGCTGAATGCGTTGCTGAGAACGGGCGTCCCTAAAGCCTGGGTGCCAAGAACGTTGTTACCGGCGCTAGTGTCGATGAACGAGACTGTGCCGCTGGGCCCAACCTGGACTGATCCAATGCCAGTGACCGTGGCAGCAAGCGTGTAGTTGCCAACTGAGCCGGAGGAAGCGAGCGCTGTGGCCGACGAGTAAGTTCCCTGTACGGTGTAGCTCACTGTGTTCGAGGTGCTGGCGGAGTAAGTGTTGTTGGCGCGGTAGACGGCCTTATAGCTATGAACACCCTGCGGTCCGCTACCAATTTTGACCACGGCAGTCGCACTTGAAGCGGTCAATTGCACCATAGCTAGAAGTGAAGAGTTGTTCTCGCAATACGTAGCGGAGGCGTCGCAGAATAGCACCAAGCCCGAGGTCACGGGAGAGCCGTTCGCTGTAACGGTAGCAGTTAGGGTAATTGGAGTCTTGTAAGGGACGCTGGTGGAGGAGATGTTCAACGCAGTCGATGTTGCTGTCGTTGCATGGGCTGCAGGCCCGATTACCATCACAGCCAACATGAACAGCACGTTGATAACGCACTTTGGGATCAAGAATGCAGCGGGGGTCTGTGCGGAACGAAGAGACTGTGGGGAGGTCATTCGGGTTCCTTTAAGGCACGGCCGGACAATTTGTTACGCGTGCTTAAGCTACCCGCCCCTGTTTGGGCGCAGATATTACCCGAAAGTTGCAACGTTTCAAGCACCTAGCGCGTGCTCTTTGGCAAATGATTGCGAGTGGGAAGGATAGGAGGTTTTTACAGGGTGAAGGGAATTTTGTTCCTACTGGAAGAACAAATTCGACAGACGTCTATATGAAGCGCCGACAGCATATAGAGGGCCATCACCGCTTGGCAGTTCCTGCTGTTGCGTGGAGCTTTGCCAGACTGCGAAAGCTTCGGTTCAGATTGCTGTCGTGCCGGGGCGACCATACCATGACAAATTCGACGAAGGCGCTTTTTGATTTGAGAGGGCAGAAAGCCAACTCGGGCGTGCGAAACTGCTGCTGGTTCAGCGGTAGTAAAGAGACTCCTTCACCCGCCTGAACCATGAGTACTACGCTCGCCCAGACAGACGATATGCTGGCGATGCGCGGTGAGAAGCCGGCCTCCGAGCAAAGTTCGATGACCTTATCGAATACGGCCGGTGAGACTTCTCGGGCCGAGAGCACGAAGGGATCGTTGGCGAGGTCTCGCAAGTCCACGGGGCCGGGAGCGGCTGGGTGATCTTTGGGCAGGATTGCGACGATGGGGTCTTGCTGGACGAGTTCTGATCGCAGATCAGAACGAAACTCCGGCTCGATGCGCCGGGTAAAGCCGACATCGATATCACCTTTTACCAGCGCTTCCCATTGGTGGGTGGAGGTCATTTCGACGAGAGAGAGCTGCACGTGAGGCTGCTGCTTCCGGAATGAACGAATGAGCTTCGGGAAGCTGACGCCCATTGCTCCCGCAAAGAAGCCTATGCGGAGGGTACCGATCTCACCGCGGTGTGCTCGCTGTGCTACCTGAACGGCATGATCAGCGGCAGCGAGGACGCGACGAGCCTCCTCGAGAAAGAGGAGGCCCTCTTGTGTAAGAGTTGCATTCTTTGAAGAACGGGCGAAGAGAGGAACTTCGATTTCGCTCTCCAGATCGGACAGCTGTTCGCTGATTGCCGACTGTGCGACATGGAGCCGGCGCGCTGCTCCGCTGAAACTTCCCTGCTCTGCCACAGCAACGAGATAGCGCAGATGTCTCAGTTCCATTGTTGGAGTGTATCGGTTTTTCCGATGGAAGCCTACGGAAAGAACTGCGCGACATTCGAGTGGGAAAGGAATCAAATTGAATGTCGGACAATAGTGCGTTTTTTGCGGAAACGAGGCGCCAAGCTTAATAATGTGGATCGTTAAAGTAGCGCTGAATCGGCCGTACACATTTATTGTTCTGGCGCTCCTGATCCTCATCGCGGCGCCTGTGGTGATTCTGCGGACTCCGACAGACATTTTTCCTAACATCGATATTCCGGTGATCTCGGTTGGCTGGCAGTACACGGGGCTTAATCCCGAAGAACTGGAAGGCCGCCTGACGACCCCCTATGAGAAGGCGCTTACGACGCTGGTCGACAACATTCAGCATGTCGAATCTACGACCTACAACGGCGTAGTGGTCGTAAAGATTTTTCTGCAGCCTGGGGCTTCGCTGGACACGGCGAATGCGCAGGTGACGGCAGCGTCGCAGTATCTTCTTCGCCAGCTTCCGCCAGGCGTTCTGCCGCCGGAGATCATTAACTTCTCGGCTTCAAGCGTTCCGATTCTGCAACTTGGGATCTCCGGCGAAGGGCTTTCAGAGTCGCAACTGAACGACTATGCCACGAACTTTATTCGTACGCAGATGGTTACGGTGCCGGGGTCGGTCATCCCGCTACCTTACGGGGGAAAGCAAAGACAGATCAACATTAGTATGGACCAGGCGGCTATGCAATCCAAGAGCATCGCCCCTGGCGACCTGCTGAATGCCGTCGCCCAACAGAACGTCGTCATGCCGTCGGGTACCATCAAGATCGGCCAATCGGAGTACGACGTTAGAACCAACGGAACGCCGCGCACCGTCGAAGAGCTTGCGCGCATTCCGCTGCGACAGGTAAATGGCACGACAATCTATTTGCGCGACGTAGCCAGCGTCAGCGACGGATTCCAGGTGCAGACCAATGTAGTGCGCCAGGATGGACGTCGCGGCGTGTTGATCTCGATCCTCAAAAATGGCAATGCGTCTACGCTCGATGTGGTGAAGGGCATTCGCTCGATTCTGCCTCGCGTTGCGACGACCGTTCCACCAGAGCTGAAGATGACCCCGCTGTCGGACCAGAGCATCTTCGTTCGCGGCGCTGTAGAGGGCGTTATACGAGAGGCGATTATCGCGGCTGCGCTAACCGCAATCATGATCCTGGTGTTCCTCGGCAGTTGGAGGTCTACGCTCATTATTGCGGTCTCGATTCCACTCTCGATTCTTACGTCGGTGATCGTGCTCAGCCTGATGGGCGAGACAATCAACACAATGACGCTGGGGGGATTGGCACTGGCGGTCGGAATCCTTGTTGACGACGCCACTGTGACGATCGAGAACATTGAACGCTTTCTCGAAGAGGGTTACCCGCTGCGTGAGGCCATCCTAGAAGGCGCGGCGCAGATTTCGGTTCCCGCGCTGGTCTCAACGCTCTGCATTTGCATTGTCTTCCTGCCGATGTTCTTTCTTGGTGGCGTTGCGCGATATCTTTTCGTGCCTCTTGCTGAAGCAGTCGTGTTTGCGATGCTGGCCAGCTACATCCTTAGCCGCACGCTCGTGCCTACGTTAGCCATGTATCTGCTCCGCGAACATGGACACGGCCTGCCAGGCAAGAGCGTGTTGGCACGATTTCAGCGCAGGTTCGAGAGTGCTTTCGAACGTGTTCGCGATGGCTACCACGGAATGCTGCGGAAGTTTGTATCGCGTCGACGCGTGTTTATCCCAACGTTCCTTCTGCTTTGCCTGTCGGCGTTTTTGCTGCTGCCGTTCCTTGGTGAAGATTTCTTTCCAGACACCGACAGCGGTCAGTTCATCCTTCACGTTCGTGGCGCATCGGGCCTGCGGATCGAGGAGACCGCACGCCTATTTGACCTGGTAGAAGATAGGATTCGCAGTGAGATACCGGCCGCCGAACTCGATAACATCCTGGACAACATCGGCCTGCCCTACAGCGCCATGAATACCCAACATCTTACAAACGGGACTCTTGGCGTAAGCGATGGAGACATTATGGTGACTCTTAAAGAGCATCATCATCCGACCTCAGATTATGTTCGCAGGCTGCGAAGCGAACTTCCGCGCGAGTTTCCGAATGCCACTTTCTACACACTACCAGTCGACATAACCACGCAGATCCTAAACTTCGGTGTGCCTGCACCGATCGACATTCAACTGGAAGGCAATGACGTCGAAGCCAGTAAGGCGGACGCGGACAAAATTCTTGCCGAACTTCGCAAGGTTCCGGGCCTTACTGATGTTCGAATTCAACAGCCGTTTGACTACCCGACACTGCAGCTTGCGGTGGACCGGACGAAGGCCGCTCAGGGCGGGTACAGCGAACGCGACGTGGCGACAAGCGTGCTGAATACGTTGAGCGGAAGCTTTCAGGTAACGCCAATGTTCTTCCTCAACTGGAAGAACCATGTGAACTACAACATCGTTGCGCAGACGCCGCAGTACAAGATGTCGTCAATGCAAGATCTTACCAATATTCCGATCAATCGCACGACCGCCGTGTCTACCGCAAACAGGGCTACAACGCCGGAGATTCTTGGCGATTTGGCTAGTGTCGAACGTGGCCATGAGATGGCCGTGTTGAATCACTACAACATACGGCGCGTAATCGATATCTACGGCAATGTACAAGACAGGGATCTTGGCGCCGTGAGCCGGGATATTCAGAAGATTCTCGATAGCAGCCGCAAGACTCTTCCGCGAGGCACGTTCGTGACACTGAAGGGACAGGTCGACACCATGCGTAACTCCTATGTCGGCTTGATTGGAGGATTGTTCTTTTCGATTGTGCTTGTATATCTGCTGATTGTGGTTAATTTTCAAAGCTGGGTTGATCCGTTCATCATTATTACGGCCCTGCCCGCAGCACTTGGGGGAATTGTGCTGTTCCTGTTCTTGCTGCACACCACTCTCAGTGTACCGGCGCTGATGGGGGCGATCATGTGCATGGGCGTGGCGACGGCCAACAGCATCCTTGTGGTGTCATTCGCGAAGATACGCTTGGAAGAACATGGCGACGCGATCAAAGCCTCTATTGAAGCGGGCACGACACGCTTCCGGCCGGTCATTATGACAGCCTTAGCCATGATCATCGGTATGGTGCCGATGGCTATGGGGATGGGGGATGGCGGAGAGCAAAACGCGCCGCTGGGCCGGGCGGTAGTCGGCGGTCTACTGTGCGCAACCGTTGCCACGCTTGTCTTTGTTCCAAGCGTATTTGCCTTAATTCATGGAAGTGACCGCGGCAAGCGTAGCCGAGAGAAGAAGCGGCTAGTGGAAGAGCATGCATGAGTACTGATCTGGAGAACGTAATGCAAACTCAAGAGACGATACAGAATGACGAGGTCCCTGCGCACCCAGATTCCGTGAAGTTGGCTGGAACGCCCGGCAATGGAAGAGTGATTGGAATTCTGTTCGCCATTCTGGTTCTCGTGGCAATTGGATACGGACTGCACATTCGTGCGGCCAATGAGGAGAAGCTTACTCACGCAACTGATGAAGCGGCGGTGTCGACGGTTAATGTAGTACGTCCTTCGCTTGGGTCGTCGGCGCAAGACCTGACTCTTCCTGGGAATGCGCAGGCGTTCACAGAGACGCCGATCTATTCACGCACCAATGGATATCTGCGGAAGTGGTATTTCGATATCGGATCGCATGTTCGGAAAGGGCAACTGCTTGCAGAGATCGAGACACCCGAGATTGACCAACAGCTACAGCAATCGCGCGCTGAGCTTGAGAGGATGCAGGCCAACATGGAGTTGGCCGGGGTAACAAGCAATCGCTGGCAAAGTTTGTCTGCCAAGCACGCTGTTTCACAACAGGAGGCTGATCAGACGCGCAGCAATTACATCGCTGCGCAAGCAGCGGTAGATGCGAGCAGGGCCAACGTTCGGCGCCTGGAGCAATTGCAGAGCTACGAGCGCATTATGGCTCCTTTCGACGGTGTGATTACAGCTCGCAACACGGATATCGGCGATCTTATCGACGCGGGATCAGGATCCACAAATCCTCGTGAACTGTTTCATCTTGCCGCTACAGGTAAGCTGCGCGTGTATGTTGCGGTGCCCGAGGTGTATGCCGATTCAATTCGCAATGGAGATGGGGCAACGCTTTCGCAGGACTCGAACCCGGGGGTGACGGTACCGGGAACCATCGTGCGCAACGCGAGAGCTATCGATCATACGACCAGGACGCTGAATGTCGAGGTCGATGTCGAGAACAAAGACGGCAAACTGCTTCCGGGTACCTATGTTTTTGTTCATCTCCACCTGCCAGCGGGAGCGAACACGGTGACAATCCCTTCGAACACGTTGCTATTCCGATCTGAAGGCCTGCGCGTCGGTGTTGTTCGCGGCGATCGCGTTCAGCTGGTTCCCGTGACCATCGGCCACGACTATGGCAGTACCGTTGAGGTGACTTCCGGGCTCAGCCAGGCGGACGAGATCATCCTTGATCCGCCGGACTCTCTTGCCAATGGCATGCAGGTTCGCCCAAAGTACAAAGCAACGAAGGGGCAGTCATGAAACGTGCACTGCCCCATACGGGTATTGTTTTTGCCGCTTCTCTCGCGGCGTTGCTTGCAGGGTGCCGCGTAGGTCCGCAGTACGCGAAGCCTTTAGCGCCGCTTGCACCTGAGTTTAAGGAATCACTCCCCAGTAATTTCAGGGATTCAGACGGCTGGAAGGTAGCTCAACCAAGTGATGCTAAGTTGAAGGGCGAGTGGTGGACTCTGTTCGATGATCCGGAACTTAATGCACTTGAGGGTCAGATCGACGCCGCCAATCAAACGCTGCAACAAGCGGACGCTAACTTTCGAGCTGCGCGGGCTGCAGTCCGCTTTTATCGGGCATCCCAGGCGCCGACCATAGGTGTTGCTCCTAGCATCGGTGTTATTCGCGACTCCGCAAATCAGCCTTACTTCAACAAAGCTGTTGCCAACAACGCCACGGGAGAATTTACGCTTCCGTTTGACCTGAACTATGAGATCGACCTCTGGGGGCGTATCCGCCGCAGCGTCGCGCAGGCGAAGGAGGAGGCGCAGGCGTCGGCGGCCGACCTGGAGACGACGCGCCTTTCACTGCATGCTGAGTTGGCGATTGACTACTTCAACCTGCGCTCGGCTGACGCGCAGCGCAAATTGCTCGACGATTCAGTCGCGGCTTTTCAAAGTGCGTTGCAACTGACGGAGGACCGGTACAACGGTGGCGCGGCGCCACTCTCAGACGTCACCCAGGCGCGGACGCAGCTTCAAACAGCTCAGGTACAGGCTACCGATGTAGATGTTTTTCGCGCCAACTATGAGCATGCGATCGCCATTCTGATTGGTAAGCCTCCTGCGCAATTGACTCTTCCCCGCAATCCCGTGACGGCGTCTAGCCCCATTCTCCCTGCGATCCCCGGCGCACTTCCCACCCAGCTTCTTGAGCGCCGTCCCGACATCGCCGCAGAGGAACGGCGCATGGCTGCGGCCAACGAGCAGATCGGCATTGCAGAGGCTGCCTTCTATCCAACGCTCTCGCTTTCGGCGGTTGCGGGCTTCGCGGGAACCTCAGCGGTGAACTGGTTCACGTGGCCCAGCCGATTCTTTGCCGTGGGGCCAACACTCTCTCAGACGCTGTTCGATCATGGGCGCAGACGCGCGGCTTCTGACATCACGCTTGCAGACTACGATTCGACCGTCGCATCTTATCGACAGACAACGCTGACTGCATTTCAGCAGGTCGAAGATAATCTGAACGCGCTGCACGGTCTTGAAGTAGAAGCTTCGCAACAGCACGCAGCCACAGCGTCGGCACAACAGTCGCTTGACCTTTTCAACATACGTTACGAGGGAGGGGTTGATACCTACTTGCAGGTAGTCACTTCGCAAACAGCCCTCCTTCAAAATGAGCGAAACGGCATTGATATAACCCGGCGGCGGCTTGAGGCCAGCGTTCTACTTATCAAGGCACTCGGGGGAGGATGGGACACTTCGCAGCTTCCAAAACTCTGACTTAATGCGAGCATTCGCGCCGTTGCGGTCTGGTAGGATTGCTTGGAAAGTCCTGAGGGGCAGTATTGGCAACCCGGCTGCGCAGTTGCGTTTGCTCATGCCCTTCGCTCTAAATTCCCACAATTGATACAGAGAGGGTTGTGCAGTTATGACAGGTTTCCCGATCTTCGCAGTTAGAAGCCTACTTCGTAGCGCCGCGTTCACTTCTCTTACCTGCAGCGTTGTCGCTTTACCCGGCCTTGCGCAGGAACCTCAGAAGATGCTCCTGGTAGGTGTCGATCACCGTGTGGTCACATCGCTTAACGGAGACTGGCATTATCTTGTCGACCAGCCGCCGGCGAGAGGCTTGTACGCAGCAGGCGGCAAGGTTCGCGACAATGGCTATGCGATGAACACACATCCCAATATCAGCAGCGGGCCGCACAACGAGGAATATGACTTCGCGACCGCTCCGACGCTGAAAGTGCCGGGCGACTGGAATACGCAGGAGCCAACCCTGTTTCGTTATGAAGGCGTGGTTTGGTATCAGCGGGATTTTGATTTTCAGCCGAAGGCTGGCACGCGAACGTTTCTCCACATTGGAGCGGCGAACTACAAGTCGTTTGTGTGGGTAAATCAGAAGCGCATCTGCGATCACGAGGGGGGCTTCACGCCGTTCGATTGTGACGTGACGGCCGCGCTGAAGCCCGGAACTAATTTTGTAGTGATTGCGGTGGACTCGACGCGCGACGTGGACGGGATTCCTTCGGTTGGAATCGACTGGTTCAACTATGGAGGCCTGACGCGTGACGTTTCGCTGGTGACAGTGCCGAAGATGTTTGTGGATGATTACGACGTCCATCTGAAACACGAGTCGAGTTTCAGCGCAGCGAATGCAACCACACTTGCGGGCTATGTGCATGTAGAGGGAGCATCGGCGGGGACGAGTGTAACACTGCGCATTCCAGAGGCGGGCATCGACACGACTATAAAGACGGACGCCGAAGGTAAGGCGCCGTTCGAGGTAAACGCGAAGCAGCTCACGCTTTGGTCACCTGCGCTACCGAAGTTATACAAGGTGGAGTTGAGCGCCGGAGACGACAGGTTAACCGATGACATTGGCTTCCGAGATATCCGCGTAGAGGGAACACGCATTCTCTTGAACGGAAAGTCGATTTTTCTCCAAGGAGCTAATATGCACGCGGAAGCTCCTTACCGCGGAGGCCGAGCTTATTCGGATGAGGACGTCAAGAACATCTTTGGATTTCTGAAGGACCTGAACGCCAACTTCGTACGGTTATGTCACTATCCTCACGACGAACGCATGGAGCGTGAAGCCGATCGCGAAGGCGTGATGGTGTGGTCCGAGATTCCGATATGGCAGCGTATCTCATATGAAAAGCCCGAGGTGTATGCGAAGGCGACGAGAATGGTTGGTGAGATGATCCGGCGCGATCGCAATAAAGCGTCGGTGATTATGTGGTCGGTTTCGAACGAGACTCCAAATAATCCGACTCGCACGGAGTTCCTGACGAACCTGGCGAACGAGGCTCGCAGGCTGGATCCGACGCGGCCGATTACGTCGGCGTTGATTGGGCCGCATCCGAGGGGAAACGAGATGGTGCAGGACGATCCCCTAATGAAGGCCCTCGAC
>Ga0070671_100000612_pt1 | contig 25487 bp, 28 predicted proteins | sample KBSS73metaG_FD_65341 | JGI IMG/M metagenome (GOLD analysis project Ga0070671, IMG submission 65341) | Switchgrass rhizosphere microbial communities from Kellogg Biological Station, Michigan, USA - KBS S7-3 metaG | ecosystem: Host-associated > Plants > Roots > Rhizosphere > Soil ...
AGCCGGCTCTTCGCCACCGAAGTTGTAGGTCAGCGTGCCCAGGATCGAGTGCGAACGCCAGCGGGTCGAGAGGTCCGAACCAGCGAGGGCGCCGTTGGTGCCAACCAGGTTGATGTCGTTGACGTTGAAGAAGCGATACTTCAGGCCGATGTCGACATGGTTGCTGAGCGGAGCGCGAACGCCCGCGATAACCTGCCAGGCAAACTTGGTCGCGGAATCGTTGACGCCGTCGCCAAGGCGGTCGAAGACGTTGTACTTGACCTTGGCAACACCGGCGCCGCCGCCGACGAAGCCCTGCAGGCCATCGTCTTCGCCGAAATCGAGCATGCCGTTGACCATGAAGCTGAGCGCGCTGGCGTGACCGTCAATGTCACCGTTCGCACGGGTCGCTTCACCACCGCTGGCGTTGTCACGGATCTTGTCGGACTTCGCGCGGCGATAGCTGGCTTCGGTTTCGAGACGGAAGCCACCGAAATCGTAGCCGACGATGGCGCCGAAATCGTAGCCGGTCTTGCTGTCGTAGGTAGCGCGATCGTTCTCGCCCCTCACGTCGACCTTCGAATCTTCGAGCAGCATAGCGCCGCCGTCACCTTCGACATACCAGCTCTTGCTCTTGGCAAGCGCGGGCGTCGCCAGTGCGCTTGATGCCAAGGCAACGCCTAGGATCAGTTTCCGCATTACGTTTCCCCTTTTTTGCGAGATCATGCCACGTCGTGGCAGTTGTCTACCGGTTCTGTTATGTTCATGCAAGCGGACACACGCGTGAACTGTTGCCTAAAAGCAACTGTAACAGTTGCCGTCGCAGCAATTTCCCGGTTGAAACCACCCTCATGTGCCCCCTCCAATGCTGCAAGCCAAAGCAGGTTCCCGATTGGGCGTGAAAAAAATTCCGGCAGGCCGCTTTTTTTCAGCGGCAGGTGGAGTGGCGGGCTCGCGCGCCTGCCTGGTGGAAAGGTGCCAATCTGGCCCCTCGACCGGGGGAACCGGCCGCGCGCCGGCCAGCCAAGACCGCTGGCGCATTCTTGTGCGGTGCACTAGGAACCGGCAGGCGGCAGGGTGCCGCGACTGGTTACGGGGTTCAAGACCACATCATGCTGCGCCGTCTATACGATTGGACCATGGCCAAGGCCGCTCATCCGCAGGCCCAGTGGTGGCTGTTCCTGTTTGCGTTCATGGAAGCCAGCTTCTTCCCCATTCCGCCGCATCCGCTGCTGGGGTTGATGTGTCTGGCCCAGCCGAAGAAGGCGGTACGCTATGCCGCGTTCGCCACCGCCGGGTCGGTGCTGGGCGGGCTGCTTGGCTATGCCATCGGGCACTTCCTGTACGACAGCGTGGGGGCGCAACTGCTTTCCGTGCTGCATCTCACGGAAAGTTTTCCCAAGGCTGCGTGCTACTTGCGTGAGTATGGCGTCGAGATCATCGTGATCAAGGGCGCAACGCCCATCCCCTTCAAGCTCCTGACGATCACCGCCGGCTTCATCGGCATGCCGCTGGTGCCATTCTTCCTGGCCAGCGTGGTGTCGCGCTCGATCAGTTTCATGATCGTGGGCGTGCTGTTCCGCCTGTTCGGGGCGCCGATCAAGCGCTTCATCGACAAGTATCTCGGCCTGGTGACGGCCGGCTTCGTGATCGCCGTGGTGATCGGGTTCGCAGCTGCAACCATGCTGGGCGGCGGCAAGGCCAAAAGCGCGGCGCTGGAACGCTGTGAGAAGTCGATCCTCACCCAGGGGTAAACGCCGCTGCGGTTAACGTCGCAGCTTGACGCAACGCCATGCCGTGGCAATCTGGCCACCTTGCATCTTCAGGCTTTTGCGGGGCCTGACCGCGTTTCGGCCGGCCAGGCCCCCGTTTTGGACGGAGGGACGGCATGGCGTACAAGGGTGTGATTACTCCACAGGCTGACAGCGATTTCTTGAACCAACTTGCCGGATATGGCCTGACCACGGTCGAAGTTCACTATTACATGCCCGATCACCCGGCTCTGTTGCAGATACTGGCTTTCCAGCAATATGATCTTGCGCCGCGATTTCCCCGGCTGGGCGGCTTTCTCGATCATTGGCGCCGAGAGATCGACGCGGCGCTTCATTCGGTGCGCATCGCCCATCGCCACCTGATCGGACCGCAGGAATACCGCGCGGTAAACGGGGTGATCGCGATCCATTGAGCGGCCCAGTCGATTGAGCGGCCCAAGCGATTGAGCGGCCCAGGCGATGGTCCGCGCCGTCGATGGTCAGGGGGTTGGATCGTCGATCCGTGGCAGCCGCTGCGCCTCTATCGCTGCATAGAAATGGGAAACGCTGCGCTGTAGCTCGTACCGGGCCAATTTCATGGATGCGAAGCGTTCGGGGATGGGAAGGGCGCCCGCTTCGGTCATGTCCAGCCCTTGCGAGACAGCCTGGTTCAGGGCCTGATCCAGCCAGTCGAGCCAGTCCAGCGTCTGGGCGATCGCTGCGGTGCCGGCAGGATCGAACGGACCATGGCCGGGCACCAGGGGCCTGGCAGGCAGCGCGGCGAGCGTTGCAAGGCTTTGCCGCCAGCGCGCGAGGTTGGCATCGGGCGTGGCGGGTGCGCGGTCGTGGAACACCAGGTCTCCGGCCAGCAATATCCCGCTCGCGAGGTCGACCAGTACCAGGTCTCCGTCCGAATGGCCGGCCAGTGCCATCGCCACCAGCTTGCGCCCGCCCACGTCGATCGGGCCGGGGGTAACCGTGGCGCCGGGCGGCGAAAACCCGGTGCCACGCATCCAGTCGGCAAGGATGCGATACATCGCATCGGCAAAGCCATTGCCGTCGCGCTGCAATTCGGTGCGTGTGGCGGGCAGGGCCATCACGATGGCCGGATTGAATGCAGCGCTGCCCAGCGCATGGTCGGGATGGAGGTGGCTGAGGAACACGCGGCGCAATGGGCCGCCGGTCAATTTCTGTGCGATCGCCGCAAGACCCTGGGCATAGCGCAACGATGGCCCGCAATCGAACAGGACAGCGCCGCCTTGCGGGCAGGCCAGGATGACGGCGTTGGCAATCGCCCCGCCGTTGCCGAACGCGATCGCTTCATCAGCGCCGCGCACCAGCCAGATGCCAGGCCCGATCGATTGCGGGTCATAGGCATAGCGGCCGGCAAAGGCTTCGGCGCGCGCCGTGGCGGGTGCTGCTGCGATCAGGCCCAAGGCCGCACGGCGCGAGAGCATCATGGACCGACTTTCCCATCGAACATACGGCCATTGCTGTCGACCATATGCACGGCGACCGGCCCCGCCACCCTTGGCGGAAGGAGTAGGGTGAAGGCCGGATCTTCGGAAACCGAGCCGTTGACCGTCATCCTGCCCAGCGCGGTGCCATCCGGCCCCGTGACGGTGATTGTCTCGATATTGTAAGCCGCGATATTGTCGACATAGCCGGTGTCCATCGGATGGCGCACGATCACCCTGAGGCGGGTATCGGCCGCCTCGCGCCACAGTTGGCCGCGCATTTCGCCCAGATGTTGCGCCCAATCGCCTTTCACCCGGCTGACGGGCGGCGCCCAGCAGCCGCCACCGGCCGCATCGATCCAGCGCCCGGCGACGTGCCAGGTTCCATCGCGCGTCAGCACGAGTGCCCGCACCGGCGTGCGCTGGTCCAGCTTGATGCGCAGGCTGACATAGCCTTGTGCCCCCTGCGGGGCATAATCGACCGCCACGGGCAGGGGATTGAGGTCCATCAGCACGACGATACGCTCTACGCTCGGCAAGGCGCGGGCATCGACCGTGACGGGAAAAACGTGCTGGTTTTCGGTCACATCGGGCATCGTCACGACCACGGCGGGATCGAACCGCACCGGCGCCGTGCCCAGGAGCCAGGCGGCATGATTGGCCCACATCGGCGAGCGTAACGGATCGGCCGGCCCGGCCGCGTGCGCGCCGGTCGGGATCGCCAAGGCCCATGCCAGCATAAAGGCAGCAGGATGCTTCATACCAAGGCAGTATTGCCGTGGCCGAGGGCACTTCTACAATTGCACCATAGACCTACAACCGGGGGCGGGAGACGATGTTCGCAGCAGGGAAGGGTGCGAGGCGCATGGGGATGCTCCTGTCCTTGGCTGTCGCTGTCGCTGGAACTGGGGCCGCATCTGCCCAAGCTCAACCTGCCACCGCACCATTCGATGCCCAAGGTTATCGCACCGCCGCGTTTCGTGCCCCGGTCGATCGCGATCCCGCCCCGGCCGCGGCCATATCGGTGGCGGGGGCGCGGGCGTTGGCACGGGGGGCGGCGCTGTTCATCGATGTTTTGCCGGCCGAAGGCGGGCGCCGTGACCCGGACAGCGGCATCTGGAGCTTGGCCAATCCGCATGAAACCATCCCCGGCGCGCTGTGGTTTCCCGAAACCGGACGCAGCCCGCCCGATCCGGTGCTGTGGCAGGCGCTGACCGCCCGCGTGGCGCTGTTTCGCCGCCGCCACAGGTTCGCGCCCATCGTGGTGTTCTGCCGCGCCGATTGCTGGATGAGCTGGAACGCCGCGCGGCGCCTGGCGAGCCAGGGCATCCGCCATGTGCGCTGGCTGGCCGAAGGCATCGAAGGCTGGCACGACTCAGGCGCGCGCCTGGTGCCGGCCACCCCCATTCCCGTTCCCGATTACCCTTGAGAGATGTTCACTTCAATTCCGGAGCAAATGATGGCCACCTTGATCGTCAGCTATCCCGCCCACGAGGGCGCCACCTTCGATGCCGACTATTACAAGACCATGCATGTCCCGCTGGCCGAGCAAGCCTGGGCTCCCCACGGGCTGACGAGCGCGGAAGTCTTGTTTCCCGCGGGCGATCAGCCGTGGAAAGCGGCCGTGCTGCTGCGCTTTGCCAGCCAGGCAGCGATCGACGCGGCCCTGGCCAGCCGTGAAACGCCCGCCGTGCTGGCCGATGTGGCCCGGTTCACCGACATTGCCCCGGTCATCTATCGCGCCGGGGATTAAAGTCTTCGGCATTCAGGGCGCCTGGTACACCGTCTTGCCGCCCACCATCGTCATCAGCACGCGGGTTTGTGCAATGGCGGCGGGATCGCCGGCAAACACGTTGCGGTCGATCAGGATGAGGTCGGCAAACTTGCCCGGCTCCAGGCTGCCCACGTCCTTGTCTGCCCGCAAGGACCATGCGGCGTTGATCGTGGCGGCGCGGATCGATTGCAGGACTGTCAGCGGCGGGCCACCCGACAGCGGCTGCGCATATTCGGCGCCGGCCGATGGATCGTTGCGGCGGGTTGCCCCCACTTTCAATGCAAACCACTCGTTGAGCGGATCGACCGGCCAATCGCTGCCGAAGGTGATGCGTGCGCCCGCCTTGGCGAGCAAGCCCGATGGCTCCATGAACGCATAGCGCTTGGGCCCAAGGAAATCCTTGGCGCCGGCCACCGTATCGGCCGCCTGCTTGCCCCATTGCAACGACAGCACCGGCGTAACGCCCAGCGCCTTGAAGCGCGGGAAATCGGTGGGGTCGACAATTTCGTCATGCGCGATGGCCGCGCGCACATCGCGCGCAGGGTGAGCCTTGTGCAGTGCCGCCACGGCATCGAGCGCGATGCGCACCGCGCCATCGCCATCGGCATGCATGTGGGGATCGAATCCCAGCGCGGTGATCCGGTCGAGCAGTGGGGCCAGCACGGCGGGCGGGAAATAGGGGGCGGGGCCGCGGTTGGTGCCGGGCTGCCAGTTTGGCTTTTCGGCCGTGCCGCGATTTTCCAGATAGGGTTCGAGCATTACCCCGGTGAAGGCCGGCGCGGTGATCACACCGTCCATGTAGAGCTTGACCGTGCGCACCATGATCGACGGGGTGACGCGCGGGGCGCCTTCGTCAAACGTGCGGCGCCATTCGACGATGCGCGACAGGGCTGGTTCGGGTGCGGGGCCTTCCTCCGGCGCGATATGCGGGGCGAAATGGGCGCGGGCGGTCAGTTCGCCGGCTTTCGACAGCACGGAAAACGCCTTGATCGACTGGCGCGGCGCATCGGCATCGAGGAACGAGGTCACGCCTTGCGCGGCCATGGCGGCCAGCGCCGCGCGGGCGCCGACAACCTCTTCTTCGGCAGTGGGCGCCGGCACCAGCTTGCGCACCAGGTCTTGCGCGGCATCTTCCAGAAGACCGGTGGGCGCGCCAGCGGCATCGTGGTGGATCGCGCCGCCCACCGGATCGGCCGTCTTGGCATCGATCCCCGCCAGCGCCAGGGCGCGGGTATTGACCAGCGCGGAATGGCCGAAGGAGGAGAATACCGCCACCGGTCGCCTGGTTGGCAGGGCATCGAGCATGGCCTTGGTCATGTCCACGCCGATGGGCTGCATCTCCTGCTGGAACCAGTGCACCGCGATCAGCCACTTGCCATCGTCGCCGCCGTCCTTGGCCGCGCAAGCCCCAAGCATCGCCTGGAATTCGGGCACGGTCAGCCGCTTGTATTGAAGATCACACGACAGCAGCCCCAATCCGCCTTCCAGCGGGTGCATATGCCCGTCGATCAGTCCCGGCATGACCACGCCGCCTTTCAGGTCGATCATGCGCGTGGCCGGCCCGGCAAATGCCTTGGCCCCCGCATCGCTCCCCACATAGACGATGCGCCCATCCTTGACTGCCAGGGCCTGGGCCACGCTATCGCGCGCATCGATGGTATGGATCTGGCCGTGGAGCAGCACGGTATCGGCTGCCGGGGCAGCTTGCGCCGTGGCGGCGGCGAGGGCCAGCACCGATGCGGCGCCCGTGATCAAGTAGCGAAGGATTGGCATGGAGCGACCCTGTTCTTGCCACAGCACCCGATCGCACTGCCGCATCTGTGATCTAAGCAGATTGGGGCGGCGTGTGGCAAGGTGGGAATGAGCAAGGGTGCGGGTTTCTTTTTCCTCCCTGGAACAGGCGTCGGCCATTGGCTGGCGGCCCGGATCACGCCCGAGGCAACGGCGAATAGAGCATTGTTATCTCGACGTTTCCGCCGCGCCGAACGTGATCGGGGGCGCAGCGCAAGGTCGCCGTGGGCCAAATTCCCTGCTGTATTTCGCCCTATTGCAATTGGTGCTGGCCCGCTTTACTGCCCGCGTCGGTCGCCCAAACGGTAAAACGCCGGGGGCAGCAACGAACAAAACATGTGGCCCCTGGTTCCGGCTTCCTTGTGAGGCGGGCGATACGAATTGACAGGGGATCCACATGAACAAGACCGCAATCCTTTTTGCCACCACGCTTGCTGCAATTCCGGCCGGCGCACATGCGTCCATCACCGGTTTCTATGGCACGGTGCAGGCCGGTGGGCAGTCAACAAGCGGCGTTGATACAGTTATTTACGCGCCCCAAGGCGCAATTTTCGGTGGCGGCAACAATGACGTGGTGGCCGCTGCTGCCGTTGCCCCCGCGCCGGCTGGTTCCGACCAGATCGAAGGTCGCTACAAGATCGACACCGCGTTCCAGATCGGCGGCGCGCTGGGTTACGATTTCGGGCTGGTTCGTGCCGAAGTGAACGTCAACTATTCCAGCGCCAAGGTGAAGTCGCTCAACGTCACCCAGCTGACCGGCCTTGGCGGCCAAACCACCACCGATCTGAATGCCGTCAAGAGCGACGTGTGCTTCGCGCTCGACCAGGCCGCCTGCTCCACTTCGGGCAATGCGCTCGCGCTCGATGGGGTAAAGCTCAAGCAGGTGTCCGTGCTGGGCAATGCCTGGATCGACGTGCCGCTGCCCGGCCCGTTCTCGCCCTATGTCGGCGGCGGCCTGGGTGCCGTGCATCTTGACGTCGATGGCGAAGGCAAGACCGTGTTCGCCTGGCAAGTGGGTGCGGGCGTGGCCTATTCGATCATCCCGCACGTGGCGATCACTGCCGATGTGCGCCACCGCGAAAGCGGCAAGGTCAACATGGATTTCGGCGGTGGCTATGGCGCCAACTTTGGCCGCGTGAAGTCCACCACCTATGGCCTGGGCCTGCGCGTTTCTTTCTGAGCTAAAAAGGGAAGGCGCGCTGGCTCAGCGCGCCTTTTCGGCCTGGGCCAGCGCGGCGCGGGCGATCGGCTCCATCACGGCATAGCCGGCGGCATTGGGGTGAACCCCGTCGCTCGACAGGCCTGGCTTCATCGCGCCATCGGGCGTGGCCATGGCGCCATAGTAATCGGCATAGGCAAGGCCGCGTACGCGGGCGAGGTCCTTGAGCCAGGCGTTGAGCGCGGCGATCTGCGCGGCCGGCTTCATATCGCTGCGCCAGTTGAAGCCACCGGCCGGCAGCACGCTGCCCAGCACCACGGCAATGCCGTTGGCCTTGGCCAGATCGACCATGGCAAGCACATTGGCGGCGTATTCGTCGGGGCTGGTGGGGCCGGTGTTGCCGGCCACGTCGTTGGTGCCGCACATGATGTGCACCACGCGCGGACGCAGGCGCACCACATCCTGATAGAAGCGCAGCAGGATTTGCGGGCTGGTCTGCCCGGCGATGCCGCGATCGACCACGCCACCGGCAAACAGGCCCGGTGCGGTCGTCAGCCACCATTCGGTGATCGAATCGCCGATGAACACCGCGCGCACCGGCTGGGGCACCTGGCGATCCGCCTTTTGATAGCGGCACAGGTTGGCCCAGTCATAGCCGCCCACGCGCGTTGGCGTGCACGGTTCGCTGACCATGGCCGTTGGCCCGGTGGGGGCGACCGCCACGGCCACGGCCGCGCGCGGCGCCGGGGCGGGTGACGGGACCACCACCGGCGGCACGGCTTGGGCGAGCGCAGGGGATGCGGCCAGGACCAGCGCCACTGCGCCGGCCTTGGCAACGAACGGCATGCGCATCAGATGATGCCCACGGCCTTGCCGGCACGCTCGAACATGCCGATGATCGTCTGCACCTGCTCGGCGCTGTGCGCCGCACACAGCGAGCAGCGCAGCAGCGTCATGCCGGCCGGGGTTGCCGGCGGGCGCGCCAGGTTCACATAGAGCCCTTCGTGGAGCAGCGCTTCCCACATCATCGCGCCGCGTTCCAGATCGGGCATGATCACCGAGATGATCGCGCTTTGCGGCGTTTTCGTGCCCAGCGTGAAGCCGCGCTGGGTGAGGCCGGCATGCAAGGTGCGCGAATTTTCCCACAAGTGCGCGCGCTTGTCGGCTGCGTGCATCAGCTTGCGGATCGAGGTGCTGGCGGTGTGCACCACGCTGGGCGGCAGCGAAGCGGTGAACACGTAAGGGCGGCAGACCAGGCGCAGAATCTCGAACTTGGGATGGTTCGAAACGCAGAAGCCACCGACCGTGCCGACCGACTTGGAGAAGGTGCCGATCACGAAATCGACCTGATCGAGCACACCCTGGTCTTCGGCCACGCCGCGCCCGTTGGGACCGATGAAGCCCATCGAGTGCGCCTCGTCCACCAAGACCATGGCGCCATGCGCCTTGGCCACGGCGATCATCTCTTTCAGCGGGGCAATGTCGCCCAGCATCGAATAGACGCCTTCGAGCACGACGAGCTTGCCCGCGCCTTCGGGAATGCGCTTGAGGCGCTTTTCCATCGCCACGATGTCGTTGTGCTTGAAGGGCACCACTTCGGCATCGCCCATCTTGCAGCCGTCCCAGATGGAAGCGTGGCTGTCGATGTCGAGCACGATGTAGTCGCCCTTGCCGGCCATCGTGGAAATGATGCCCAGGTTCGCCTGGTAGCCGGTGGAGAACACCATGGCATGGTCCATGCCATAGAAATCCTTGAGCGCGTCTTCCACGGCGCGGTGCCCGGCATAAGTGCCGTTGAGCACGCGGCTGCCGGTGGTGCCCGAGCCGAACTCGTCCAGCGCCTGCTTGCCCGCCGCGATCACGTCGGGGTCGAACGTCATGCCCATGTAGTTGTAGGTGCCGAGCAGGATCGTCTCGCGCCCGTTGCACACGGCGACGGTGGGCGAGATCACCTTTTCCATCACCAGGTTGAACGGATCGGTGACGCCAGTGGAGAGCAGCGCGCGGCGCTGTTCGATCAGGCCGTCGAACTTGGAAAAGAGGTCGGTCATGAGCGCAGCTTACCCTTGCAGCTTGGTCACGGCGTCGATCAGCTGGCCATAGGTTTCGATCTCGGCCTGCTGGTTCATGCTGATGATGATGTCGAAATCGTCCTCGATGGCGGCGACGAAATCCATCACCGTCAGGCTGTCCCACTCCAGGTCGCCGGCAAAGGTGGTGGCATCGCTGATGGCCACGCCCTTCTTGTTGAAGGGTTCGATCAGCTCGGCGATCTTCTCGGCGGTGGCGGCGCGGTCCATCTGTCTCTCTATCTCCGTGGGGCAGGGCGGTGCCCTTGCCAGAACATTGCGGCGGAAAAGCGGCCTGGGGACTGCCCTGTCAAGCCTGAACGGGGAATTACACCAGTTTCATCACCGCCTGCATGAACGGGCCGATCGATACGGGCTTGGCCAGGTATCCTTCGGCGCCGGCTTCGCGGATGCGTTCCTCGTCGCCCTTGCCGGCATAGGCGGTGACCGCCAGGATCGGAATCTGGCGCAGCACGGGATCGGCCTTGAGTGCCTCGATCAATTCCAGGCCGGAAACATTGGGCAGCTGGATATCCATGATCACCAGACCGGGCACGAACTGGCGCGCACGATCGAGCGCCTCGCGCCCGTCTGCCACGGGCTCCACGGTAAAGCCATTGGCCACCAGCAAGTCGCAGAACAGCTTGCGGTTGAGGTCGTTGTCCTCGACAACCAGAATTCTTTTTGCCACGACAGCACCCCTGTTGCGCGTGCCGGCGCGGCCCCGCGCGCCCTGCTCTATTGACCGCGAAAGGCTCTGACAATCATCCGCGAACCATCGTCCCCCGTTCCCGATCCGCAGGATCTGGCGCTGGCCGTGCTGGGCTGGGTGCTGGGCGACGGGCAGCGTGCCGAACGCTTTCTGGCATTGAGCGGGATGACGCCCGACAGCTTGCGCGCAGGCCTTGCCGATCCGATGGGGCAAGCAGCGGTGCTGGGCGGGGTGCTCGATTTCCTGCTGTCTTACGAGCCTGATCTTGTTGCCGCGGCACAGGCTCTCGATATAAGCCCCCAGACCTTGGTTGCCGCACGAGAGAAACTGGCCACATGGTAGTGACAGGAATGAACCGCCCGCTGGTGATCAGCGATTGCGATGAAGTGCTGCTGCACATGGTGGGGCCTTACAAGGCCTGGCTGAAAGCGCACCACGACATCGACTTTGTGATGGAAAACAGCGATTTCAGCAAGGCCATGCGCTATGCCGGCGATGGCCGCGCGGTGGAACCGGCAGAGATCTGGCGCCTGCTCAACCAGTTTTTCGACACCCAGATGCATGCCCAACCGGCCATTGCCGGCGCGGTGGAAGCCGTGGCGGCCTTGTCAGACCGCGCCGATTTCGTGATCCTGACCAATCTGGGCGATAGCTATCGCGCGGCGCGAACCGCCCAACTCGAAGGGGTCGGGATCAAGGCGCGCGTCTTTACCAACCAGGGGCCCAAGGGGCCGGCGCTCAAGGCCATTCTCGATGAATACAAGCCAGCGCGCGCCGTGTTCATCGACGATCTGCCCCAGCACCATCATTCCGCCGCCGATCTCACGCCCGAAGTGATCCGCCTGCACTTGTGTGGCGAACCCTTGCTGGCGCCGCACATCGATTGCGCGCACAAGGCGGGCCACGCCCATGCCCGGATCGACACCTGGGACCATGCCTTGCCCTGGCTCATGGCCCGGCTGGACGAGGCGGCCTGAGTTACTGTTATGGAATGCTGGAGTTTTCAAGAATGACCGTATCGATCGACGCCCGCCTGGCGGAACTGGGCCTGGAATTGCCGCAGGCAGCAGCGCCTGTGGCCGCCTATGTGCCCACGGTGCTGGCTGGCGGGTTGCTGCACGTTTCGGGGCAACTGCCGTTCATCGATGGCAAGCTCGTCACCGGCCGCCTGGGCGAGGACGTGAGCCTGGAGCAAGGCACGGCTGCCGCCAAGGCATGCGGGCTGATGCTGCTGGCGCAGGCCAAGGCGGCGCTGGGCTCGCTCGATCGGATCGAGCAGGTGGTCAAGCTGGGCGTGTTCATCAATTCGGCCGGTGATTTCACCGATCAACCCAAGGTGGCCAATGGCGCATCGGAACTGATGCAGGGCGTGTTCGGTGATGCCGGGCGCCATGCCCGCAGCGCCGTGGGCGTGCCGGTGCTGCCCCTGGGCGCTGCGGTGGAAATCGATGCTATCTTTGCTATTCGCGCTCATTGATCGCTTTCTCCTTCCGGCTCGGGCAGCGGTCCGTGCCGGCTGGCTGGCCGGGGCGACTTATGCCCATCGCGGGCTGCACGGACCCGGCGTGCCGGAAAATTCGCTGGCGGCGGCCGATGCCGCCATCGCGCGCGGGCTGGGCATCGAATGTGATGTCCAGCGCAGCCACGATGGGCAGGCCATCGTGTTCCACGATTGGACGCTCGAGCGGCTGACCGGCCAGGCCGGCACGGTGGGCGAGCGTAACGCGGCCGATTTGCAGCGGATTGGCCTGTGCGATGAAGCCGGCGCACCGGTGCCGGGCGAAATGATCCCAGGCCTGCGCCAGTTGCTCGATCGCATCGACGGCCAGGTGCCCTTGCTGATCGAGGTGAAGTCTCGTGCCGGGCAGCGGATCGCGCCGCTGTGCCTGGCCGTGCGCCGCTTGCTGGAAGGCTATCGCGGGCCGGTGGCGGTGATGAGCTTCGATCCGCGCGTGCCGGCCTGGTTCCGGCGGTATTCACCGCACGTGGTCCATGGCCTGGTGGTGACAGAGGCGGGGCGCCGCACGTTGCTCGCTCGCCTGAAAAGGCATCTTGCGCTGTGGCGCGCGCGGCCCCAGTTCCTGGCCTATGACATTGGTGACATTGCCAATCCCGTGGTGCGGCTGGCCCGGCGCCGGGGCGTTCCGGTGTTGACCTGGACGGTGCGCACGGCCGAAGACGCCGCCCGCGCGGCTGCCTATGCCGACGCGCCGATTGCCGAAGGGCCGGCGCTGCTGCCGCCGCCAGCCGCATGAGCCTGACCGCCCGTGTCGAGCACGCCGTGGGCGCGATTGCGGCGACGGACTGGGACCGGCTGGCGGGCGCCGACAACCCTTTCATGTCGCACGCATTCCTGACGCTGCTGGAAGAATCGGGCAGCGTCGGCGGGCGTAGCGGATGGACGCCGCTTCCCTTGTTGATCGACGATGCCGATGGCCGCCCGGCCGCCGCGCTGCCCGCCTATCTCAAGCAGCACAGCCAGGGTGAATATGTGTTCGATCACGCCTGGGCCGATGCCTGGCAGCGCGCGGGCGGCGATTACTATCCCAAGTTGCAGATCGCCGCGCCGTTCACGCCCGCGACCGGCCCGCGCCTGTTGTGCGAAGGGCGGCCGGACCTGGCCCTGCCCCTGCTGCGCGCGGCCGAGGCGGTGGTGGACCAGAACGGCCTGTCATCAGCCCACGCCACGTTCATCGGCCCGCAGCAGTTGCCCCTGTTCGAGGAGGCCGGCTGGCTCTTGCGGTCTGACTTGCAGTTCCACTGGGAAAACCGGGGCTATGCCACGTTCGACGATTTCCTGGGCGCGCTGTCATCGGCCAAGCGCAAGAACCTGCGCAAGGAACGCGCGGCAGCGCAGGACGGGGTGGAAATCGTGGCGCTGACGGGCGCCGCAATCCGCCCGGAGCATTGGGACGCGTTCTGGGTGTTTTACCAGGACACCGGCGCACGCAAATGGGGGAGGCCCTATCTGACTCGCGCCGCCTTCGACCTGATCGGGCAGCGCATGGCCGACAAGGTCTTGCTGGTGCTGGCACTGCAGGATGGAGAGCCGGTGGCAGGTGCGCTCAATTTCATCGGGCGCGACACGCTCTATGGGCGCTATTGGGGCGCGGTGATCGACAAGCCGTTCCTGCACTTCGAGCTGTGCTATTACCAGGCGATCGACGCGGCCATTGCCATGGGCTTGGCGCGCGTGGAGGCCGGGGCGCAAGGGCAGCACAAGCTGGCGCGCGGCTATGAACCGGTGCCGACGTGGTCTGCGCACTATATCGCCGATCGCGGCTTTCGCGCGGCGGTGGCAGACTTTCTGGTGCGCGAGCGCGAAGGCATTGCGCAGGGTCAGTTGGAACTGGCCGGGCATACGCCGTTTCGCAAGGGCTAGGCGGCCGGGTGGTCAGGCCGCGTGGCGTGCCGCGGCGCGCAGCCATTCGCGGGCGCGGCGCTGGGCTTCGGCGATCTCGCGCGCAGACAGGTCTTCGGCTACGTCGGCGCGCGCGCGCGCGGCATCATCGTGACCGGCCACGGCGGCGAGGTTGAACCACTTGTGCGCTTCGACCAGATCGCAATCAGCGCCATAGCTGCCGGTGGAAAAGGCCACGCCCAGATCGTAATAGGCATGGCTGTCGCCATTGGCGGCGGCGGCCAGGCATGCGGCGATCAAGGTATCGGCCCGTTCGGAAGGGCACGGCCCCGTGTTGTTTTTGTGGGCGGGTGCAGGTGGCACCACGGCCATCCACGATTGCACTTGCGGCATCTGTTCATTCCCCCTGCGAATCTGTCTTTGCCACCCTGGCGGCATGACCAAGGTTTGCGAATTAAGGTCAACAAAACGTTAAGGATGAATCGCTGCGATGCGCGCGGCATTTCGCGCTGTAGCATAAGTGCTTGTGCGCCCTTTGCTGCCTGCTTATAGGCGCGGCAAGCCAGGGGCACTCGCGCCAATCGCGGCGCGTTGCGGCCTCCGGGTCGGAAGGCGCAATACGGAGGGCCGGATGGCTGGGGTTTTGGGTGACGAGATTGACGTGCTGGCAAAGGCCCGCCGGGCCATGCCGGGTGATTACGTTCCGAGTGACGACGAACCCTATATGAGCGAGCCGCAGCTCGATTATTTTCGCCGCCTTTTGCTCGAATGGAAGAAATCGATCCTGTCCGCCTCGGCCGGCACGCTTTCGGCCCTGCAGGATGGCCCGCTGCGCGAACCCGATCTCAATGATCGCGCATCGAGCGAAACCGACTGGGGCATCGAACTGCGCACGCGCGACCGCCAGCGCAAGCTGATCGCCAAGATCGATTCGGCCATGCGCCGCATCGATGAAGGTGAATACGGTTTCTGTGAGGTGACTGGCGAGCCGATCGGCCTGGGGCGCCTGATTGCCCGCCCGATCGCGACGATGACGGTGGAAGCCCAGGAAGCGCACGAGCGCCGCGAGAAGATTTCGCGCGACATGTAATGGCGTCTGTCGGGGTCATGCCGGCCCCGCCACTGCCGCCGGTTAAACGCTCGCATTGGCGGCCCGTGCCGATGAATGCAGGCTTTTGCCGGCCGTGTGCACAACTTTTAATGATTCTTTTGCCGTTTCCGTTTACAGCATCGGTACGGACAGCTGCGCATGCCGACCGGGCCTCGCTTGCTGCTTGTGGGCATTCTATTCTGGCAGGAAACGGAACCTGACGGTGACTGACATCGACCATCGGCAACTGGGGCGCGACAGCCTTTTCCTGATGGCCGACCTGCGCCTTGATGGCCAGGACGGCGAACACCGCGTGCGGGTGCGCAACCTTTCAGCCGGCGGAATGATGGCCGAGGGCGCGGTGCGCGTGGTGCGCGGCACCCCGCTCAACGCGCACTTGCGCCATATCGGCTGGGTCGAAGGCGTGGTTGCCTGGGTTCAGGACAACCGCTTCGGCATCGCCTTTGCCGAGCAGATCGATCCCAAGCTGGCGCGCGAGACAGTGGTCAACCAGCCGGCCGATGATTTCACGCCGCGTTATATCCGCAATGCTGCGCCGCAGGCCGACAGCACGCGCCTGCGCAAGATCTGACACTTTTACCAGGCGGTTCTTTACTGGCCAGCCGCCCTTGATCTGCTAGGCAAGGGGCATGGCCCCGACGCTTCGCCATTTGCGCCGCGCTGCTGCTGCGTTTCTGCCATGTGCCGCATTGGCCCTTGCGGGATGCGGGGGAGACCGGCGCGGCGCCTTGCCCGTCGCATTGGCCGGCGACGAAACCGCATTCCAGACGGCCACCGCCCACCCATCGCCCGCAGCACAAATTCTGCGCGCGGCCGCGGTCGAAGGGCTGGTGGGCTTCGACGCACAGGGGCGCGTGGTGCCCGCGATTGCCGAGCGCTGGATCGTGACCGACGACGGGCTGGGCTATATCTTTCGCCTGCGCGACGGCACTTGGCCCGATGGCACGCCGATCGACGCGCCCAGCGTGGCGGCGGCCTTGCGCCGGGCGCGCGCTGCGCTTTCGGGCTCGGCCCTTGGGCTGGACCTTGCGCCGATCGAGGACATCCGCGTGATGACCGACCGGGTGGTGGAGGTGGACCTTTCTGCGCCGCTGCCCGATCTGCTCACCCTTTTGGCCCAGCCCGAACTGGGCCTGCCGCGCGCCAGGCTGGGCTCCGGGCCGCTGGGGCTCAAGCGCGATGGCCTGGTGGCCACGCTTTCACCGATCCCCCCGGAAAAGCGCGGCCTTCCCGCCCAGGAGGGATTTTCGCACAGCGTGCGGCCCCTGCACGTGGAAGTGGAAAGCATGGAGCTGGCCGCGCAGCGGTTCAACGACGGGCTGGTGGATGTGGCCCTGGGCGGCACGATCGATTCGCTGCCGCTGGCGGCCACCACGATGCTCTCGCGCGGGAACGTGCAGGTCGATCCGGTCATGGGCCTGTTCGGGTTGCAGGTGGTGCGGGCCGAAGGTTTCCTTGCCGATCCCCTGCGGCGCGAGGCGCTGGCCCTGGCGATCGACCGCGATGGCCTGGTCGGCGCCTTTGCCGTGGGGGGCTGGGCCGGCACAACGCGGATTGTCTCACCCGAAGTGCCCGATAACGATGGCAGCGTGGGCGAGCGCTGGGCCGGGACCACGCTGGACCAGCGGCGCGCCTTGGCGCGGCAGCGGGTGCTGGCCTGGACGGCGAGCGGGCAAGGTGCGCCGCAACTGCGCGTTGCTGCGCCAGATGGGCCGGGCTCGCACCTTGCCCTGGCGCATTTGGCGGCCGACTTTGCGACGATTGGCGTGCAGATCGAGCGGGTGGATGAAAATGCGCGCGCCGATCTGCGCCTGGTCGACAGCGTGGCCCGCTATACCCGCGCTGCCTGGTTTCTCAACCAGTTGGCCTGCCCGGTCAGCCCGGCTGCCTGCAGTGCGGCCGGGGATGCCCTGGCCGCACAGGCGCGGGCCGAGCGTGACCCTGGCGCGCGCAAGGCGCTGTTGGCCCAGGCCGAGCGCGCGGTGACCGATGCCAACGGCTTCATCCCCATCGCGCGGCCGCTGCGCTGGTCGCTGGTGCGCAGCGGCGTGACGGGATTTTCTCCCAATCCGTGGGGCTGGCACCCGCTGCCACCGCTCACCGCCGTGGCAAAATAGCCATTTTTTCGCGCGAATGGTGGCGGGCGAGGCAATTTTTTGCATTTGGTCATGGCGGCGAAAGGAACTTGCGGCTAGGGGGCACGGGCCGAGAGATGGTATATCGGGCTTCGCGTGGTGAGGCCGTGGCGCTGTCGTCTGGCCTTTAGACCCTTCACGTAATATCCCCCGCCGTTCCCTGCCCACGTTGCGGCCCGGCCAGACCCGTTGAGTTTCATGCCCTTTTCATCTCTCCCTGCTGCCGTTGCCGAATCCCTTGCCGCCCGCGGCTATGCCGAACCGACTCCGGTCCAGGCTGCCGTGCTCGAAGCGGAAGCGGCTGGCCGCGACCTGCTCGTTTCTGCCCAGACCGGCTCGGGCAAGACCGTCGCCTTTGGCGTGGCCATGGCCGCCGACCTCCTGGGCGACGGCGTGCCTCCTGCCGGTGCTCCGCTCGCCCTGGCGATTGCCCCCACCCGCGAACTGGCCTTGCAGGTGAGCCGCGAACTGGCCTGGCTTTATGAAAAGGCCGGCCTGCGCATTGCCACCTGCGTTGGCGGCATGGACCCGTCCAAGGAACGCCGCCAGCTCAACCATGGCACGCATATCGTCGTCGGCACGCCCGGCCGCCTGCGCGATCATCTGGAGCGCGGCGCGCTCGACCTGTCGGCGCTGCGTTTCGTCGTGCTCGACGAGGCGGACGAAATGCTCGACATGGGCTTTCGCGAAGACCTGGAAGAGCTGCTCGACGCCACCCCGGCGCAGCGCCGCACGCTGCTGTTTTCCGCCACGATGCCGCGCCCGATCGCGGCGCTGGCCAAGCAGTACCAGCGCGATGCGCTGCGCATCTCCACCATCGACGAGCGCCAGGGCCATGGCGACATCAGCTACCAGGCTGTCGCCGTCTCGCCCAACGACATCGAGAACGCGGTGATCAACCTGCTGCGTTTCCACGAGGCGGAAACGGCGATGCTGTTCTGCGCCACGCGCGACAACGTGCGCCGGCTTCACGCCACGCTGGTCGAACGCGGCTTTGCCGCCGTAGCGCTGTCGGGCGAGCACAGCCAGAACGAGCGCAACCAGGCGATCCAGGCGCTGCGCGACGGGCGCGCCCGCATCTGCGTGGCAACCGACGTGGCGGCGCGCGGGATCGACATTCCCTCGCTCAGCCTGGTGGTCCATGTGGAAGTGCCGCGCGATGCCGAAACCCTGCAGCACCGGTCGGGCCGTACCGGCCGCGCTGGACGCAAGGGCACGGCCGTGCTCGTGGTGCCCTATCCGCGCCGCCGCCGCCTGGAAGAAATGCTGCGCCGCGCGCGGATCGAGGCCGAATGGATGCCCGCGCCGGGCGCCGCGCAGATCCGCGAGCGCGATCGCGAACGCCTGCTGGAAAAGCTGCTGGCCCCGGTCGATGCCGACGACGTGCTGGAAGACGACGTGGCCCTGGCCGATACGCTGATGGAGCGCATGGAAGTGCGAGACATCGCGCTGGCACTGGTGCGCAGCTATCGCTCGGCCATGCCGCAGCCCGAAGACCTGATCGACCTTTCGACCGAAGAAGGCCGCAAGGCCACGCGCCGCACCGGGTTTGACGATGTGTCGTGGTTCCGTATGGATATCGGCCGTCGCCAGAATGCCGATCCGCGCTGGCTGCTGCCGCTGCTGTGCCGCCGTGGCCACATCACCCGCAACGAAATCGGCGCGATCCGCATCGGCCCGAGCGAAACCTTCTTCCAGGTGCCCAAGGCGATGGAAGACCGCTTCCGCGCCGCGCTGCAACGCACCGCCCGCGAAGGCGCCGAGGATGAAAGCGGCATCCGCATCGAACCGAGCGAGCCGCCGCGCGAAATGGCCCGCACCAACCGCCGCCAGGGCAACGGTCCCAACCGCCCGCGCGAAGGCTTTGCCCCGCGTGGCGACGGCCCGCGCCCCGATGGCCCCCGCCCCCATCGCAAGGGCCCACCCCGCCGCCGCGAGGGTTGATTGCTAGATCCTCCCCCGCCCGGCGGGGGAGGTGGCGGCCAACGGCCGTCGTAGGCTACCCCGCGCGTTCGTCCTGCCGCTCCAGCGGCTGTGCCCGCAGCAGGCCGGCCAAGGCTTGCGCATCGGTGCAGGTCGCATCGCCGGCCAGCCGCGCCTGCAATGCGCGATAGTGCGCCAGCACCGTCTGCCCCAGCGCGCTGATCTTCGCCCCGCCGCCGTGCGCGCTGCCGGGGAAGGTTTCCACCAGCGGCCCGTGCCAGCAGCGGTTCATCACGTCGACCAATTGCCAGGCGCGGCGATAGCTCATGCCCATGGCGCGGCCGGCGGCCGAGATCGAGCCTTCGCGGGCGATGGCATCGAGCAGATCGGCCTTGCCCGGCCCCATCGCGATGGCATCGCCGCAATAGAGCTGGAGCTTGATCTTGATATGCGCTTCATCGGCCATGCGGGTGTTTTAGGCCAGCGCAGTCGGCGGCTCAAGCGCTGCGGCAGATTTCCACCAAGGCGGGGGCGAAGGGTGATGGCATCTGCAAAGCAAACGGCTATCGTGCCGGTTGATTGAGGGAGAATGCGATGCGGCCGGGTTGGACAGTTCTGGGAATGAGCACGGCCCTGTGTGCGGTTCCTCTGGCCCATGCTGCCGTGCCCGACGGGATGGGGGCCAAAAGCGCGCAGGGCGATGTGGCGCTGACCATCTACAACGACATGGCCCTCGTGGAGGATGTACGCCGGATCGACCTGCCCAAGGGGGTAAGCCGCCAGGAATTTCCCGATGTCTCGGCCCAGATTCGGCCCGAGACGGTAACGATTTCCGCGCCCGGCGCCGCCGTGGTGGAACAGAACTTCGATTACGACCTGCTGACGCCAGAAGCTTTGCTCGACAAGTCTGTCGGGCAGGACGTGAGCGTGGTGCGCCTGGGTGCCGATGGCAAGGAAGTGGCAACGACCGCGCATGTCCTGGCCAACAACCAGGGCGCCGTGGTGCAAGTGGGCAACCGGATCGAGATATTGAACGAGATGCCGGGGCGGGTGGTCTATTCCGGGCTTCCGGCGGGCCTGCGCGCCCGGCCGACGCTGTCGGTCACGCTCGATTCCGCCAGCGGTGGCGCGCGGGCGGTGGGCCTGCGCTATCTTTCGCGCGGGTTTGGCTGGAAGGCCGATTACGTCGCGCTGTTCGATGAAGGGGCGGGCAAGCTGGATGTGCAGGGCTGGGTAACGCTCAACAACACGACCGGCACCGGTTTTCCCGATGCGCGCGTGATGCTGGTGGCTGGCCAGCCGGGGAATGATAGTGATGACGGCAATGGCCGCTTTGCCCGTCCGCGCCCGATCGGCAACCGCATGGGCACGGGTGGAGACGACGGGCGCGAAACTCTGGGCGATTTCCACGTCTATCCGCTGGCCGGGCGCACCACGGTGGCCAATGCGCAGACCAAGCAGGTCAGCTTCCTCAATGCGAGTGGGGTGCCGGCGCGCAAGGTCTATCAATACCGCAACGACTGGCAGCACAGCGCAGAGGAAGGCGAAAGCGTCGATACTGTGCTGGCCTTCACCTCGGCCAAGGACGGCGGGCTGGGCGATGCGCTGCCGGCCGGCACGATGCGCGTCTACATGCGCGATGCGCGCGGCAATCCGCAGTTCGTGGGGGAAAGCCCGCTGCCGCACACGCCGATGGGATCGGACCTTGCGCTGAAGACGGGCACGGCGTTCGACGTGAAAGTGCAGCCCACGGTGGAAAAGCGCGAGCGCATTACCGGCACGGAATGGGAGCGCACCGGGCAATGGCGCATCACGCGCAACAATGAAGCGCCCGTGACCACTACGATCGACGAGCATCCCACGTATTGGCGCACGCAGATGGCCTGGAAAGTGACCAACGCACGCGCCGTGCCGGTGGAAGTGGACGTGGTGCAGGACGGAATGGACAACGGCTGGCACGACACGCGCGTGTCGGCCGAAAGCCAGCCGGGCCGCCAGCTTTCGCTCGATAGCCGGGTCTGGCGGGTCAAGGTTCCGCCGCGTGGCGCCGTGACGCTGACCGCCACGATCGACACCCGCTATTGAGCCGCCCTGCCATGCGCGCGCTGATTGCGGCCCTGGCGTTGGGGCCCACGCTGGCCCAGGCGCAGCAGGCCCAGGCGCAGCAGGCCCAGGCGCAGCAGGCCCAGGCGCAGCAGGCCCAGGCGCAGCAGGCGGTGACATCGCCCGCGCCGGCAAGCGTTGCGGTGACGATCTATCGCGAGCCAGGCCGGCAGCCAGACGCGGCCTTCGACGGCGACTGGCTGCGCGGCTATGCCCTCGTCACCGAAACGCGCGATGTCGATTTGCCGGCCGGCCCGGCCACCGTTCGATTTGAAGGCGTCGCTGCCGGGATGCTGGCCGAAACCGCCCTGGTGCGCGGACTGCCGGGCGGGGTGGCCGAGCAGAACCTGGACGCAGACCTGATCGGCGCGCGCAATCTCTACGCGCGCAGCTTTGGCCGGCCAGTGCTCTTGCACCGCGTCGATCCTGCAACCAAGGCCGTGATCGAGGAAGCGGGCGTGATCCGTTCCGGCCCCGATGGCGCCGCCGTGATCCAGACGCGCGAGGGTTTTCGGTCTGCCCGATGTTCCTGGCCCGATGAATATATCAGCTATGGCGAAATGCCGGCGGGCCTTGTGGCCAAGCCGACCCTGTCGGTGCAGGCCGCTGCCCCTGTTGCCGCGCACGCGCGCCTGACGCTGAGCTATCTTGCCTGGGGTTTCGACTGGCGGGCGGACTATGTGCTGACGATGCGCCGCGATGGTCGCCATCTCGATCTGGCGGCGTGGGTTACGCTTGCCAGCAGCGACGATACCGCATTTGCCGGTTCTGCCGCCGCCGTGGTGGCCGGCAAGCCGGACAAGCAGGAGCGCGACGAGAACGGCAGGTACGAGGCAGAGGAAACGCTATCGTTTCACTGTGAAACCGCGCGCATTGCACCAGCGCCCCCGCCGCCGCCACCACCACCGCCAATCATGCTGGAAATGGCGCCGGCGCCCATGGCAGCGATGGATGACATCATCGTCACTGCCCAGCGCCGCGCGCCGGTGATGGCGCGGCAGGAAGCGCTGGGTGATCTCAAGCTCTATCGCTTGCCCATGCCCACCACGATCGCTCCACGCGCGCAAAAGCAGGTTGCCCTGGCAGAGCGGCGCGGGGTGAAAGTCCAGCCATTCTACCGAACCAGGCTGGAATTGAACGAGGATGAAGACGGCAGGCCACTGCGGCAGGTCTTGCGCCTGCAAAACCGCAAGGCCGATGGACTGGGCCTCGCGCTGCCGGGCGGCCATGTCGTGGTGCTCGAACCGCATGGCTCCACCAGCCTTCCGGTGGGCGAGGGCCGTATCGACGACAAGGCCGAGGGCGAGGAGATCGAGATCGAACTGGGCGAGGCGACGGCGGTTCATGTGACCGAAACCGAAACAGCGGGAGACGACAGCGGCTCGTGGCGCGATCACGCCGCGACGCTCACGAACAGCCGCGATCAGCCGGTACAGGTGGAAGTGGCCATTCCGCTGGAAGATGGCCAGCACCTGCTCCGTCCCACGAAGCCGCTCACGCGCAAGAACGGCCAGCCGCTCTGGCGTGTGACCGTGCCGGCCCACGGCACGGCCCGGCTTGGTTTCCGGGTGATCGAGGCAGAGTAAACCCCATTGACCTTACCGCCCAAATCCCGCAAAGGCGCGCTTCCCTGCAAGGGCGGTTAGCTCAGTTGGTAGAGCATCTCGTTTACACGGCGAGCGTCAAAGCGGCTGTGGGCCGCAGAAAAGCTAGGCTTTTCGCTTCTCTTCATTTTGCTGGTCGGGACTATGTCGGGAGTCGCTCGCATCCAGTGCGTTGCGGACGTCCTCGTCCAGTACGTGCGCATAGCGCAACGTGGTCTTGATGTTGCGGTGCTTGAGCGCTTCCTTGGCCGCCGCCAGTGAGCCGGTGGCACGGACGATGCGGGTGCCGCGTGTGTGGCGCAGATCGTGGAGGCGCAGGTTGTCGATCTTGGCAGCGGCCAGCGCGGCGGCCCAGGGCTTGCGCAGGGCGGTGGGGGTTAGGGGATAGCGCTTGCCCTTGCGTCGATCGCCACGGGTTTTCTGGCAGACATAGGTGAACACGAACGGCGCGCCCTCCTCGTCTTCGCAACGGGGCTGGCGCGCCAGGATCTCGATCAGGGTCGTGGTGAGGGGGCGTTGGACGACGTCACCGCCTTTGATGCGCGTGACGGCGGTCTTGCGCGGGAAGCTGATATCAGCCCAGCGCAGGCCCAGCACCTCGGCGCGGCGCCAGCCCGACTTGAGCAGGAAATCCACCGCATCGGCCACGTCATTGCGCAATGCCAGGAAGAGGCTCGCCTCCTCCTCGATCTCCAGCTCGCGCGGGGCGATGCTCGGGACCTTCAGGGTCAGTTGCGACCAGTTCGGCATCTTGCCGATGTCGTATTCCGATGCCTTGGCATAACGCCAGACGGCGCGCGCGTTCTCGATCTCGCGATTGACCGAGGAGTTGGATAGATTGGCGCGGCGGCCGGCGAAATAGATTTGCAGGTCACGCTGGGAGATCGAGGACAGCAGCTTTGACTGTCCCAGGCCTTCGACCAGGGCTTCCAACATGTAGCGGATCGTCGGCCAGCTCGGCAGATGCTCGGCGTGTTCCTGATAAAGCCCGCTCGCCTCGTCCACGGTGATCGGCGGCAACTGCTCTTCGGGCAAGGCGGCCTTGTGCCGCTCGCGTCGCTCGTAGGCTTCGGCTGCGCGCTTCGACGCGCAGCCGGTGGAGCCGTGATAGCGTTGGCCCTTGAACACGAAATCGAAGTGATAGTGGGGTTTGCCCTTGGGCTTGTAGACGCTCACGCGGTCACCGCCGGCGGCTGCGCACCGTAAAGGGCACAATCACACCGCCCTTGCCGCTCGGCCGGGTCGATTTCGTGTTGGTGCGGGGCTTTGGGCAATTCGGTTGGACCTGGCGGAGAGTGGCAACGAACGATTCGAGATCATCGATGGTGTAGCGCACGGCGCGGCCAATCGCGACATAGTGCAATTGGCCGCTCTGGCGCGCCTTGCGCAGGGTGCGCTGACAGAGGTTGAGGCGCTCGGCGGCCTCGGCCTCTGTGAGTAGCCGACAGAGGGTCATAGGCCCTTGTTCACGGTTGACAGCAAGCGCGAACATTGCAGGATCCGCGCCCCGCAAATTGCCGGGATGGAGAAAATGTGATGGATATGATACCTTGGGATAGACCCGTTTTGCTGAGCCTGCCAGTCGCCTATCCAAAGTCGAAGACAGGCGTTTCCGTGATCATCGAAAGCATTTTGGGCGGATCGCTTCGAGATGCCTTGAAGCATATTGCTTTGCGGAAGGCCACGCCGATCGATGCCGTCAAGATTACCCTCTTGGACGGGAGTAGGGCCTGGCATGGTGAGCAGGTGCGTGATCTGTTTCGCCTGAGCGTTACCGGGAATGCTTGATTCCTGTGGGATAGGCCGCCGAACGATCGGCGGCCTATTTGTATTCTGTGCCGAAATGTGGATGCCTAAATCCATTTGGCAACGGCGCAGAGTGGCATCAAGCTTGTGACCAGCTCGGCCATCTGACCAGGCGCAGCGAACGGCCCACTCGACGTAGCCGCGACGGATCATGTCGGCGGCGTGGATCTCGGACGGTGTAGGCTGTGCTGGAGCGCAGGCCGATAGAGCGATTGCGAGGATGGCGGCGGGTTTCATGCGGCTTGCGCCTCCTGGCGCGGAAAGGCGGCGCGAACGTCGAGCAGGTTGCTCCATTGTTCGGCCAGGGCATCGGCCATGCCGGGGAAGGTTTCGCTGCGGGCGCGGGCACGATCGGCGGCGTGCTTGCCCCATCCGCTTTGACGGTGGACGCGGCTCCAGGCCTTGTGCTCGTCCGTGCCGGGGCGCGGCGGGGTCAGGCGATTGGTGGGCAGGACCTGCGGGAGGTTGATCAGCTCGAGGCCAGTAGACTTGAAGAACGGGTCTCCAAACCACCAAGGTTGCACGAACTGGACGTGGCGCCGGCCCGTGAGCCGGATTGCATGGCGGTGCATGATGGGGTTCTCCAGCGCGCGGCGCAGGATGTTTCCGCGCTCGCGGCATGCGCGATAGAAGGCTGCGGCAGCTTCGAGATCAGCCCAGCCCTGCGGATCGTGACCGTTGACGCGGCGTCCGCCGATGTAGAGCCAGCGAACACCGCTGTTGCACAGGCGGGTGCAGGGCGGATGCAGCAC